>Ga0126379_10002529_pt1 | contig 11683 bp, 11 predicted proteins | sample PanSoiMetPlot_24_FD_92640 | JGI IMG/M metagenome (GOLD analysis project Ga0126379, IMG submission 92640) | Tropical forest soil microbial communities from Panama - MetaG Plot_24 | ecosystem: Environmental > Terrestrial > Soil > Tropical forest > Bulk soil | place: Panama | collected 2016-02-17
CACGATCCCGGCGATATCTTCGAGCGAGCCGATCGCCGCCCGCCGGCCGGTTTTCGCCGCGAAACGGGTGGCGGCCTTCACCTTTGGGCCCATGGACCCGGCCGCGAACTGCTGGCTGGCCAGTTCCTCCGGCGTCACCCGGTCCAGCCGCTGCTGCTGCGGCGTGCCCCAGTGCACGTAGACGCCGTCCACATCGGTGGCCATGACGAATAGGTCCGCGTTGACGTTCTCGGCGAGCAGTTCGCTGGCCAGGTCCTTGTCAATGACCGCTTCCACACCCGCAAGGTCGCCCGGGTCCGACGCCGGGTGCATCGTGGGGATGCCCCCGCCGCCTGCGCAGATGACCACGGCCCCACGTTCGATCAGCCAGGTGATCGGCTGGATCTCCAGGATCTGCCGCGGCTCGGGAGAGGGCACCACCCGGCGCCAGGCGTCACCGTCTTGGCGGAACGCCCAGCCCTTTTCCCCGGCCAGCGCGTCGGCGGCGTCCTTGGCGTAGACGGGGCCAACGAACTTCGTCGGGTTGGCGAACGCCGGGTCGTTCTGGTCCACCACGATCATCGTGAGCAGGGTCGCCACCTGGTGGTCTGGCGGCAGGAGGACCCGCAGTTCCTGCTGGATCAGGTAGCCGATCATGCCCTGGGTGCCCGCGTCCAGGACGTCCAGCGGGTACGGCTCGGCGCCGGTGTACGACTCGGCCTGCAGGGACAGCAGGCCCACCTGCGGCCCGTTGCCGTGCGCGATCACGATGCTGTGCTCGGCGGCCAGCGGGGCGATCGCCTCGGCCGCGACCTTGACGTTCCGCCGCTGGACTTCGGTGGTCATCGCGTCTGACCGCCGCAGCAGCGCGTTGCCGCCCAGCGCGATCACGATCCGCATTCTCGGCCTCCTCACCCGGACTGACTGGTCATCGGTAAGCCGGCACGGGGCCTGGCTGGGTCAGGCGGCTGCGCTGGGCGATGTAGACGGGGATGCCGAGCAGCAGGGCGCCTGCCGCCAGGAAGTACGGCGCCCAGTACACCCAGAAGCTCTGGCCGGTGTTGCGCGAGTACACGATGAACAAGATCGAGAACACCAGCGCCAGCACGGCGACGATCATGTCGCGGGCGAAGCGGGGGGTGTGCATCTCCTGGTGGTCGATCCAGCGCCACTTGAGCTGGGCGAGGGCGGAGAAGCCGTAGGGGATGGCGGAGGTGATGCCCGTCATCAGCACCAAGGTGGTGAACACGGTGGCGCCGCCGGAGCCCAGGTAGTTGATCGCCATCGCGAGGGAGGCCAGCACGGTGGAGGCGATGATGCCGTAAGCGGGCACGCCTTTTCGGGATATGCGTTCGAACTGCTTGGGGAACAGGCCGTCCTTGGCAGCGGCCAGGGGCATCTCCGCGCAGATCATGGTCCACCCGTTCAGCGCGCCCAGGCCGGAAATGATGACCGCGACCGCCATCACGTTCCCGGCCCAGGTGCCGCCGAATATCACGTTGGCCGCGTCGGAGAACGGGGCGGTCGCGTTGGCCAGCTTGGAGGTGGGCAGCATGCCGAACACCGCGATCAGCGACAATACGTACACGATCGCGGTGGCGATCGTGCCCAGGACGGTGGCGCGGGGGACGTTGCGGTCGGGGTCGCGGACCCTGGCGGCGGCGACCGCGGCGGTCTCCACCCCCAGGTAGCTGAACAGCGCGATGGCCATCCCGCCGCCGATCGCGTTGATCGCGCTTTCACCACTGACGTTCCAGGGCGTGAAGTTAGCGCTGGAGATGAAGAACAGGCCGACGGTCGATATGAACGCCAGCACGGCGAACTTGATGACCGTGGTCACCACCTGCACCGAGCCGATGTTCTTCACCCCGGACAGGTTCACCGCCGCGGGCAGCCACAGCCCCACCAGCACCAGCAGCACCGTGATCCACTTGGTATGGCCCTTGTTGATGAAGTGCTCGACGTACAGCACCCAGCCCACCGCGATCGCCGCGTTGCCGGCCCACGCGGTGATCCAGTACGACCAGGCGTTCGCGAACCCCATCCGGTTGCCGAACGCCACCCGCGCATAGGCGTACGGCCCGCCGCTGGCCGGCAGCCGGCGCGACAACGACGCGAACAGCAGCGCCAGCGCCAGTGCCCCGACGGTGGTCAGCGCCATCGACACCAGCGTGATCGGCCCATAGACGGACAATGATGTGGGCAGGTTGAAAATCCCGACGCCGATGATGCTGCCCACGATCAGCGCCATCGCCGTGGTAAGCCCGAACTTCGCCTTTTCTCCGTCAGCCGGCCCGGCGCCGGGCTCGGAGACTTCGCCAGAGGTGTGAACCTTGTCGGTCATGTCTGACCCCGTCGTCGACGTGACGGATGACCGTCGCCTGTAGCCGCTCCCTGCGTGCAGCGGCATCTCTGATCCTCTGCGCGCCGTCGCGGGGATGTCCTCACCCTTTCGAGGGTGATCCGCCCGGATCACCCATTCGAGGGTGATCCGGGCGGGTTCGGCGGTTACCGCGCCATTGCTCGCGTGGCACGCCTCCGGGCAGCACGCTCAAAGCAAACGCAGCCCGACTGCCCGCTGAATGGCCGTTGAACGTGACATTGCGACGACCTTCTGGTAAATCGGCCGAAGATGGGTTTTAACGGTTTGGTGCGAAAGGTAGCGGATGGCTGCCCCGGCGGGAAGTGGTTCACCCCCCGGAGGGTGATGACGCGACCACAGGCGCCTGGCACGGTGACGGCACGGATTCGCCGGCAGGCCGCGAGGCGTAGGCCGGTGCGACCGTAACGATGCGGGATCGCCCTCGTGGGACGATGACGGGTTATGCGGGTAGGTCCGGCCGGCCACCATAAGCGCACAGCTCTCAGCGCGCGGGCACAGGCATGACGCTCGCCGTCGTGTTCGCCCTGGCTGCCGCCTTCTCCAACGCGGTCAACCTGCTGACGCAGCACGCGGCGAGCATCGGTGCCCCGGAGCAGAAGAAGATCTGGCACCTGGCCGTCTACCTGTTCCGGCATCCGCTGTGGCTGCTCGGGGGGGCCGCCGCGGTGGCCTCGTATGTCTTCCAGGCCCTCGCGCTCCACAACGGCCCGCTGTCGGTGGTCCAGCCCGTCCTGGTTACCGAGCTGATCTTCGTCCTGGTGCTGCGGCGGGTGTGGATCCACCAGGATGTGGCCCTGGCGGCCTGGGGCGCCGGGCTTGTCGTTTGCGCGTCACTCGCGGTGTTCCTGGCGGCGGCGGAGCCCACCGGCGGGCATCCCGTCCCCGAGACGAGGGCGTGGCTGTCCGCCGTGCTGGTATCCGGCGGGCTCATCACCGCGCTGGTACTGCTCGGGAGGCGGGGTTCGCCGGTGCGCCGGGCCGCATCGTTCGCGGCGGCGTCCGCGCTCACCTGGGCCCTGGAGGCGGTGTTTCTCAAGGCGGCGACCAGTACCCTCACCGAATTCGGCGTCGGCGGCATGCTCATCCGCTGGCCGGTGTACGCGCTGGTCGGCACCACGGCGCTCGGCACGCTGCTGCAGCAGGCCGCCCTTCACGTGGGGCCGTTGAGCGTATCCCAGCCGCTGCTGATCATCGTCGATCCCCTGGCCAGCATCGTTTTCAGCGTCTGGCTGTTCGGCGAGCACTTCACCGACAGCCCGGCCAAGATTTTGCTTGCCACGCTGGCGTTCGCCGCGATGGCCGCCGGGGTCACCATGCTGATTCGTACCGCACCTCAAGACCTCAACCCATCGGCAGCGGCCAGGCCCTGAAGATCCCCGCCCATCGCCGGGGCGAGCAGGCTGGTCGCTGTGGTTAGGTCGGAGTTAGCTGATTACCCGCGGCAGCCGGGACAGGGTAGCGGAGGTCATCATGAGTGGCGGAGAGCTGGCCGAGGCGTATGAGCGGTTCCACCGCACCGGGCCGGAATGGGGTGCCGATCAGCTGACCAACCACGGCCCCATGGCGGCCGAAGTGCTCGTCCGCCGTGGCCGCCGCGAGGTCGTGCCCGCGTGGGTCGACCGGTACATCCGCCGTCTCGACGAGCTGCCCCAGGCCACCGGCGAGATCACCGACGCGTCCTGGCCGGAGGCGCTGGGCGACGGCCGCCGGATCGGCGACTGGACCGCTTATTTCACTCGCCAGCTGGCGGAGCAGCCGTGGCAGCAGGTGCTGGCTACCTGGTGGCCGCGGCTGCTGCCGGGGATCGCGGCCGGGGCGACCCACGGGGTGATCCGCACCGGCCACGCGGTGCGTACCCTGCTCGCCGGCCCGGAGAACCAGCCGACGCTCGACGAGCTTGCGCACGCGCTGGCGTTCTGGGCCGCCCGCGCCCGGCCCGTGCCCGCCTCGGCCGGCCCGGCAGGCCCGCTCGATCCGCTCCAGGCGCTGGACGCCGTGCCGCGCATCCCCAGCCAGCAAGGCAATCTCGCGGCCCGTTTCGGCCAGCTGACCGAGGAGTCCGGCTGGCCGGCGTCGGTGGCGCGGCTGCGCCCGGCGGCAACTCCCGGCGAGGTCGAGACGCGGCTCGCGGATCTGGTCACCGCCGCGACGCTGCGCTACCTGAGCCACGGGCACGGCCAGCCGGTGCTTCTCGTGCACACCGCCACCGCGCCCAACGCGGTCCGGCACACCCTGCCGGCGTTGCCGCCTGAGCTCTGGGCGCCCAGCCTGACCGCGGCCTGGTCGGCCAGCGCGGCGATCTTCGCCGCCTACGCTCCGCCCGAGGGCGCCGCGCGGGCGGCGCAGCCGGCCCTCCCCGCCGGGCCGGACGCGGTGGCGGAGGTGCTCGACCGCGCGGTTGACCACGGCGACGAGCACGTCATCAAGTTCACCGATACCGCGGCCGAGGTCTACACCAGGACCGGCCGCGCCGACGCCCTGGCCGCCGCGCTGCACGTCGGCACGCTTATCCCGGGACCAGGCGCCGACCGGAACTAACCGGTGTCGCGCCGTTATGCCTCGGCGCCCGGCTCGGGGAACAGCGCGATCGACGCGGTGTAGGCGTGCAGGAAGTTCTGCCCGCCCACGGGTCCGAGTTCCCCGGCGCAGAAGAACCCGGCCACCGGGATCTTGCCCAGCATCTTCGCGATCAGCCCGGCGTCGTGGTCGGGTTCGGAGAACAGCCGCGATCCGCGGCCGTTGCAGGTGAACAGCAGCGCTCCGGCCGCCCGGCGCCCGCCGAGGACGGCGGATTCCCGCTCCAGGGTGCGCTGAAGATCTTCATCGGCTGATTGGGCGTCGCGCACATGGAATTGCACGGTCTGGCCTACTTCTATCTCCTCGCCCACGGCGATGGCCCCCGACTCGGGGTCCGCGCCGACGACGCCGCGGATCAAGAAGTCCCCCTGGCGTGACTCGGCCCGATATTCGTTGATGACCAGCCCCACCTGCACGCCCTGCGCCAGTAGCTCCTGGTCCCGGCCGGGCAGTGCCGCGGCCAGCTCCTGCAGGCGCGCCACCGGCGAACGCCCGCCCAGCTCGAAGATCACGTTGCCCTCGGCCCGGGTGGTGGTGTACGGGTCACCTACCGGGCGGCAACCCTGCGCCACCAGGGGATGAACCTCGGCTTGCGGCAGGTGCGCGCCCACGGCCCCCTCGGACAGCACCCGGTCATCGAGGAACAGCCGGCTCTCGCCGCGCTGCAGCCCGCCGCTTGCCATCCCGCCCATGACCATGGTGCCTGGGAGGTGCTCGTTCAGGTGGCCCAGCAGGTCGCTGGCCGGGAACGTGAACGGATCGCAGATCATCAGGTGAGCCCCGGCCGGTTCCGCCCCGAACCGGTAACCGCCGAAGGCGCCCCCGCTGGGCGTATGGACGAACTCCATGGCGAACGTCTCGACCGGGTCGAGGCCGGCCGCGAGCCAGAGCGAGACGGCCGGCTCTGACTCGACCTCGCGGGCGCCACCAGCCACCGCCTCGGCCACGCAGCCGATGAGCGGAACCCGGCCGGCCTGCTCCGCGACCGCCGCGACGAGGTCTTCCGCCGAGCCGAAGAAATGAGCGGAGGCGAACAGCACCGCCAGCGAGGGGGACAGTCCCCCCAGCGACGACCGCGCCTCCGCGACGGCCCGCTTGGCCGCCTCACGGGCATCCGCGGTGAGCACCAGGGCTCCTCCGGCCTGCACCAGCCCAGACTACGCGGCGGGTGAATTTCATACGACCTTCACGGCCGCTGCACGCGCCGCGCAAGCGGGCGGGCTCAGCTGGAATGCGGGAACATGCTCCTATCCGAGGAGGACCGGTGACCGGCAATGCGCTCATCACGTGCCTGTGGTTCGACACCCAGGGGGAGGAGGCCGCGAATTACTACACCAGCATCTTCAAAGACTCCAGGCTCGGCCGGGTGAGCTGCTACACCGAAGCGGGGCCGGGCACGGCCGGCGCGGTCATGGAGGTGGAGTTCGAGCTCAACGGGCAAAAGTTCGTCGCGCTCAACGGCGGGCCGCAGTTCAGCTTCAACGAGGCCGTATCCCTCCAGATCATGTGCGCGGACCAGGACGAGGTCGACTACTACTGGGACAGGCTTTCCGAGGGAGGGCAGGAAGCCGCCTGTGGCTGGCTGAAAGACAGGTACGGGCTGTCCTGGCAAGTCATCCCCGCGGCCCTCTTCGACATGATGAACGACGCTGACGCGGAGAGGGTGCGCCGGGTCACGGCGGCGGTGTACACGATGACCAAGTTCGACATTGCCGCGCTCGACAAGGCGTATGCGGGGAAATAGGTCACGGGAGGGTCGATGTCTCCCACAATGTCAGCGGCGGAGCTTTTCGTCATGGCCGCCGTCATTTCTGTCTCGTTGGCGGTGATGATCGCCCTGGTCTTCTTCGCCGACCACCAGTCGGGCAAACAACGGCCACATTCCAGCGAGCAGCCTGCCATCCGGCAGGCCGCGGGCGACCACGGAAGCGGGCCCGCCGATGAGCCCGGCGGGCAGGTGCCAGAACGGCCGGAACGCCAGCCAGCGGTGCCACGGGCGTAGCCCGCCTGATGCCCCGGCCCGCGCGCGGCCGGCCCGCTACCGCCAGTGGTCCAGCGGTAGCGGGCCGCGGCTGAGGACCGTCCGGATCGCGAACGTGCTCTGGGCCTCGACCACGGACGGGATCGTCAGGATCTGTCCCAGCAGCAGTTGCTCGTAGCCCGCGAGGTCCGGCACGGCAGCCTCCACGAGAAAGTCGTTGGGCCCCGAGACCAGGTAGCAGGCGACGATCGCGGGGATCGCCAGCAGGGCCTGCTCGATCCGAGACGAGGTCTCCTGCGAGTGGCCCTCGACCTTCAAGCCGATGAAGACGGTCAGCCCGAGCCCGGCGCGCAGCCTGCTGACCTCCGCGCGGTACCCGGCGATGACGCCGCTGGCCTCGAGTGCCTTGACGCGGCGCAGGCAGGCCGACGGCGACAGTGCGATGGCATCCGCGAGATCCACGTTGGCGATCCGGCCGTCGCGCTGGAGCCTCGTCACGATGGCACGATCCACCTTGTCCGGAACATGCTCTGACATGATGCCTAGCTTATTTCCTTGATCGCGCAACAAGATTGCGCCAGTGGGCCGTGTCGGCACCATATTTGCCATCGCGTGCGGGCCCATTTCGGCGATGGTGGACGTATGGCGCTGACATCCGCGAACCGGCCGGCTGTACCGCAGAACCTGACGACCGCGCGCGGTGCCGCCCTGTACATCGGGGCGATCCTCGGCCCCGGCCTTCTGCTCCTGCCGGGCCTTGCCGCCGCCGAGGCCGGGCCGGCCTCGATCCTTGCCTGGCTTGCCCTGCTGGGCTTGTCTGGCCTGTTCGCCGCGGTGTTCTCCGCGCTGGGCAGGCACATCCCGTCCGCGAGCGGGGTGATGGGCTACGTCGCCGCGGGCCTGGGACCGCGCGCCGGCCGGGCGACCGGCTGGATCTTCCTCGCCGGGGTGGTGGGCGGCGCCCCGATCGTCTGCCTCATCGGCGCCGGCTACCTCACGGAGCTGACCGGTGGCGGCCAGCTTGCCCGCGCGGCGGTCGCCGCCGCGCTGCTGCTGACCGTCATCGCCCTCGCCGCTGGCGGGCTGCGGGCCAGCGCAGCGGCGCAGCTCGTCCTCGTCAGCGTGCTGACCGCCGTGGTGGTCGTGGCGGTCGCCGGGTCGGCGGCGGCGGCGCGGGCCGGCAACTGGGCGCCGTTCATCCCGCACGGCTGGCTGTCGGTCGGCAGCGCGGCCACGACGCTGATGTTCTCGTTCGTCGGCTGGGAGGCCGTCGCCCCGCTCACCACGCGCTTCGCGAACCCGTCCCGGCAGTTGCCGCGCGCGGTGGCCATCGCCCTCGCGGTCACCACCGCGCTGTACCTCGGCCTGGCGGTGGCCACGATCAGCGTCCTGGGGCCGCGGGCCGCTACCGACGTGCCGCTGGCCGGCTTGCTGAGCCGCGCCATCGGCACCGTCGGGCCGGCTGCCGCCGCGGTGGCCGCCGTCGTACTGACCCTCGGCGCCACCAACGCGTACATCAGCGGCGCGGCGGCGATAGCCGGGCAACTGGCCGACGGCGGACCCGGCAGCCGCCGTTCCGCACCCAAGCTCCGGCTGCTGGCGGCGATCGCCGCGGCGGGCCTGCTGCTGATCACCGGCTACGGGCTGCGGATCGTCGGCACCGCCGCCCTGGTGGCGGTGCCGACGGCCTTGTTCCTCGCCGTCTACCTGGGGGCGATGGCCGCCGCTGCGCGCGTGCTATGCGGTCCGGCGCGACTGGCCGCCCTGCCGGGAGCGCTGGCAGTAACGGTCATGCTCGGGTTCTGCGGCTGGGCGCTCGCGGTACCCGCCGCTATCGCGCTCGCCGTCGGCTGGCGGCCCCGGGCCGCCGTTCACCCCCGCGGGGGTGAGGCGGGAGGACACAGGACCTCTACCATGGTCCGCATCCCCTGATGCGCAGGAGCGTGCCATGACGACGAAGGAAGCCTTTTCGCCCGAGGAGTGGAAGGTAGTGCTCCAGGGCCCGCCGACCGCCGGCCTGATCGTGATCACCGCGGCGCACGGCGGCATGGTCCGCGAGACGATCGCGATGTCGAAGGCCTACGTCGAAGCCAGGGCACAGCACGGTGAGAGCGAACTCCTCGACGAGATCGTGGCGGCGAAACCCCAGCTAGATCACACGAGGTATCACTCTGCCGAGGAGCTCAAGCAACACGGGCTCGCGGAGCTCCGCGACGCGGTAGCGCTGCTGGGAACCAAGGCGACCACCGAGGAGCGCGATGACTACCGGAATTTCGTCCTCACGCTCGCCAACAAGGTCGCTGCCGCCCACCGGGAGGGAGGGCAAAGCGTGAGCCCGGCTGAGGCCGAGGCGATCCAGGAGATCACGGCGGCGCTGGGCACCGCCGGCTCCTGAGCGGAGCCACAAGCAAGCCCACCCGGCCCGAGCCCGCAAGGGCTCCAGGGCCACCAGGTTCGAAATCGCGGTTACGCCTCTCATCGTCCGAACCTGGGTTGATCGCCGGGCAACGCGGCGACCCGGCCGTTGGGCACTCTCTGCACCGGTGAGTTCAGGCACCCGGCCGGACCTGCGCGATTACCCGCGAGGTAACGGAACGCCATTACCTCCCAAGTAATCGACAGCCCGATTTCCGTATTCCAGAATCGGCTGGGTCAGGCGATGCCAGCCGAGACCGGAAAGGAAATTCCCATGCAGGAAATCGTCGAGCGTTACATCGCCAGCTGGAACGAGACGGACCCGCAGCGCCGCCGCAAGATGGTCGATGAGTTGTGGGCGGGCCAGGCGAGCTATATCGATCCGCTGGCCGAGGCGCACGGGTGCGACGCGATCGACGCGGTGATCGCCGCCGCGCAGGCGCAGTTCCCCGGGTTTGTGTTCACGCTGCTCGGCCCGGTGGACGCTCATCACCGCCAGGCCCGGTTCACCTGGGGCCTGGGGCCCGCCGGCGCCGAGCCGCTGGTCATCGGGTTCGACGTCGCCGCCGCCGCCGAGGACGGCCGGCTGCAGACCGTCCTCGGCTTCCTGGACAAGGTGCCGGCCTGAGCGCGTTCTGAGCGAAAAGGAGCTTTCATGGCCACGCTCACCGCTGACCGGGCGGTGGCTGCCCCGGCCGGGCCGCACGAACGGTCCGGCTGGGCGCCGCTGCTGGTGGTGCTCGCCGGGACGTTCATGACCTACCTGGACTTCTTCATCGTCAACGTCGCGCTGCCGTCGATCCAGGGGCGCCTGCGCGCCGGGCCTGCGGCCATCCAGCTGGTGGTGGCGGGGTTCGGGCTGGCGTTCGCGGTCGGCATGATCAGCGGCGGGCGGCTCGGCGACCTGTACGGGCGGCGCCGCATGTTCACCCTCGGCCTGGCGCTGTTCACGCTGACCAGCGCCGCATGCGGGCTGGCGCCCACCGCCGGGTTCTTGGACGTGGCGCGGGTGGCCCAGGGGGGTGCGGCCGCGATGATGACCCCGCAGGTGCTGGCGATCCTCGGCACCCTCTACACCGGCCCGTGGCGGGCACGGGCCTTCGCCGCCTACGGGATGACCATGGGCATCGCCGCGGTCAGCGGCCAGCTCATCGGCGGGTCGCTCATCGCGCTGAACCCGGCCGGAGCGGGCTGGCGCAGCATCTTCCTGATCAACGTGCCGGTCGGCGTCACCGCCCTGGCGCTGGTACGCCGCCTGCTGCCGGAATCTCGCGGCCAGCGGGCGCCGGCGGACCTCGCCGGCACCGTGCTGATCACCGCCGCGCTGACCGCGATCGTGCTGCCACTGGTACAGGGGCGGCAGCAGGGCTGGCCGCTGTGGACGGTGCTGTGCCTGGCCGCCGCGCCACTGCTGCTGGCCGCCTTCGCCGCTCACCAGCGGGCCCGCGCCGCCCGCGGCCGGGCGCCGCTGATCCGGCTGACCCTGTTCCGCGACCGCACCTTCACCGTTGGCACGGTCACCGGGATCGCGTTCGGCGGGGTCCCCGCGTCGTTCTTCTTTATCCTCGCCCTCTACCTGCAAGACGGCCGCCGGCTATCACCGCTGTCCTCGGGCGTCGTCTTCATCTTCGCCGGCCTCGGCTTCTTCGCCGCGATGCTAACCACCGAACGGATGACGCGGCGCCTCGGGCGCCAGATCCTCGCCGCCGGCGCCGGAGCGGTGGCCGCCGGATGCCTGCTGACCGCCGCCGCGGCCCGGGCGGCCACCTCGCTGGGGCTGGCGCCCGGCCTGGTCACGGTCGGGTTCGGCATCGGCATGGTGCTGGTGCCGCTGACCGCCACCGCGCTGGCCCGGATCGCTCCCGAGCACGCCGGCGCGGCCTCCGGCGTGCTGACCACCGGCCTGCAGGTCGGCGGGGCGCTCGGCATCGCGGTGGTCGGCGTGGTGTTTTTCGGCGCGCTCGGCGGTGGCATCCCGCACGCGTTCACCGTCAGCCTGATCACCCTGGCCGCGCTCACCGCAGCCACCGCCGCCCTCGTCCAGTTGCTGCCCTCGCCCAGCGCCCAGGCTCCCCGCTGATCGCGCCGGCGGGCGGGCAGCGGCCACCCCTTTCAGATCATCCCCGTCCGCGATCCAGCGGGCTGGTTCCCGCCGCCGGCGCACCAGGCGGTCAGGGCAAGGTCTGGCCGAGGATGCGCAGGAGGTCGCGGAAGTCGGTGATCGTGTAGTCGGGCGCGCAATCCCGGTAAGCCTTCGCTCCTTGATCGGAATTGAACATCACGGTTGTCAGGCCGGCCTCGCGCGCTCCGAAGATGTCACGGTACATGTCGTTGCCGACGTACAGCGC
>Ga0126379_10002530_pt1 | contig 11681 bp, 15 predicted proteins | sample PanSoiMetPlot_24_FD_92640 | JGI IMG/M metagenome (GOLD analysis project Ga0126379, IMG submission 92640) | Tropical forest soil microbial communities from Panama - MetaG Plot_24 | ecosystem: Environmental > Terrestrial > Soil > Tropical forest > Bulk soil | place: Panama | collected 2016-02-17
CACTTGCGCGGCAAGACGCCGCGCAAGTTTGTTCTAGCTTGCGAGAGTCAGGGGGAAGAGTTAACTAGCCAGATCAGCACAGGGTAGGGTGAGGTATGCCTGAAAATGTGGCCGTCTCACTGAAATTGCGCCTACCTGACAAAATCAGCGGCTCATGTAGGAAGGATCGGGGCGCACAGCGCTCAATGGAGCCAGTTGCGCAGCATCACGACTTTCAACCGCAACTGTGCCAATTCGAAACTGTCTCAAGCGAGGGGTTCACCCCATTCGACTGTGCCCAATTTTGTGCCCAGTGGCGGTTTGGATATGTTTTAGTTCACTTGCACAGGCGGAGCGAAAAACCCGCATAAATACAGGGGAATCTGACTTTATTTCCCTTTAATTTGTGATGTGACCCGCCTTGTTGCAGTGTGCGGCCTGGAAATCAACGGTGGATCCTGGCTATGCTCTGAATCTCTGGCGCAGGGTCGCAAGACCGACCAGAGCGCCGCCTAACAGCATGAGCGTCATACCACCGTCGGGAACGGAACCATTGAAGTTGGCTTCGTTGTTTGAGGTGCCGTACTGGAACCGCACGCTCCCGAGTTGGCTCAGATCGAATGGCGCGCCATTGATTCCGAGATTGAATACGCCAGTGTTGGCGATCACCGTTGGGGTGGTCTGCCCGCCGATCTTTTGACCCGCGTAGCTATTCGGAACCAGGCCCCACTGGAACCCGCCAACGTTCTGGCAGCTTCCGCCGCAGCCAAAATTCCCTTGGCCGAAGATGTCCAACCCAGAGGACCCGATTCCCGAGTTGAAGCCCCCTGCGCCTGAGCCTGTGTCGTAGCCCCATTCGGCCCCGATTGTGTTGCCATCGGGATTCCAGAGGGTGGTGTGAAAGCTCGCGCTCACTGGAGTGAGGGTTGTGCCGCTGGGTGTGTTGAAGTATACAGCGGTCAGCACGTCGGTGGGCGGGATCGAATTTCCTACCACGTTGGCCTGTCCGATGTTACTCAGCGTCACGGTTAGGGTACTCCCCGTAATTGAGAACGTCACCGACGCCGTCAGAGTGGCGCTTGGGTCATCGGGGTTCGTTCCAGAACCGGTGAAAGTAACGGTGGTTGCAGACGCTCGCGACGCACTCAGGGTCAGCAGAAAAAGCAGACCCACCACTCCCATGGCGACCAGCGCCTGCCCTTTCATGTCTTACTCCTTGCTTGCACTCCTAGCTACTTCTCCGCGTTGTCCTACTACTGGAGGGCAGCACTACTTACATAGTGCATTTACGGTGCCACTAGTTTCATGGAATCATCATAGCCACGCGGCAGTCGACTAACCGTAATCTTTTACTCCAGTTACGGTAACGAGGCGGATTGTTCCTCTGCCGGCGCCTAACCAGGCTGCGGAATCTGCCGTTGTTTTTGTAAAGGATTCCGACACAGCCATTTGGTGCTCTGAATCTGATCTCCTTGTACAGCCGACAGAACGGGTAGGAGTGAGGTGCGTCCGAAATCTGACCGGCTCATTGAAATTGCGCCACCTGATGAAATCACCGGCGCTTTTAGGCGTGAGCCCCGTTCGACGGTGAGCAATCCGCCGATGTGAGACGCGGGCAAGGGTGAGGTGTGCCCGGCGCGATGCTCGCTAAGCCTATCAGAGTGGATTCGTCGCACCGTGCTTGACGCGCCAAATGCGTGAGAGATAGGCGTGGTCAGTAAGTGACAGTTCGGCTTCTGAATACTTTGGCTACTTGGATTTTGCTTCTTCGAGGTGTGGCAAATAGTCGTGGGATAAGGTATAAAGGTGCGCCCTCTAAAGCGAAGGAGAACGTCAGAGGGCGGGCGCGCCCGCTACTGAAAGGAAATCGTAATCCTATGCAGCCATCTAGTCGCATTGAAGCTCTCACCTCCCACTCCCGCGATCGACGGACAAAACCGCGCTTTGACTTGAGCTTTCCAGTTTTGCTTCGTACAGGTGGCGAAGCATGGAGACCAGGTCGATCGCAGAATGTTGGGGCCAATGGCGTCTTCGTTCTCACCGATAGCCCGTTCATGCCTCGTCCCAACGCTGAATACGTGCTTAGACTTCCGCCAGAACTGACGAAGGCGAATCAGCCACTTATGATTTGGTTCGTCGGGAAGGTCTTGCGGTGCCAGAGCGTGCACGAAGGAGATTTTTCCTACGGAATCGCGTTACAGAGCCGCGACTACAGATACTTGCCAAAAGAAGAGGTGTCTGCGTTCCTCTTGACAATTTGGAAAGTAAGCGGTCCAAGTTTTCCGGTTAAGGTCTGCTCCGAGTAAGGTCTCCCGCTTGGCGCAATGCCTCAAAATGCGACAGGGGTAAGGGTTAGGTGTGCCCAAAAGCGATGCTCCAAGACCGCCCCCTTCTTCAAAGCGAATGTCCGGCATGAACGAAGTCAACCCACCCGAACCGCTAGTTATTCAGCGACGGAACTATTCCTTTGACAAACCTACGGCATCTCCCGAATCTGTGGTCGCGGCACTTACGAGGCGTGATAGTAGCACCTGATATACCGAATCAACGCTCCCGCCCGTAGCAGTTACGGTGCTGATGTCGCTAATGGGATTCTTGCAGTTTGGCTGATTAAACCGATTGTGCGTCATGCCTGGGTAAAGAATCTGCGCGCGGCTCTACTTTGACTGCTGTGTTGGAGCGGCACATTGCTTGGCCTCGTCAACGATCGATTGGAAACGTGGGTCGCCGTGAAGAGGCTTCAGATCGGGATCCTTCTCTAGGCCGAGGCAATCACTGGGTGATAGCCCGTGTTCGACCGCCTCCTTCAGGAGTTGCAGCGCCTCGTTTGATTTACCCCTGTGCACTTCCACAAGTGCCAAATTATATTTAGAGGCGGCTGTATCCATATGTTCCGGACCGAGCACGCGATCTTGGATCGCGATCACCTCCCGTTCTAACTTCTCCGCTTCCACCAATCGCCCCTCATACAGCAAACTCAACGCAAGAAACCCCTGGGTTCTCAATGTGGTGGAGTGTTCTGGACCAAAGACGCTACTCTGAATGCCCAGAGCCTCTTGCAAGATCTTCTCCGATTCGGCATAGCGACCGGTATAGAGCAGGATGTAACCAAGAGAGGTCATGGATCTCAATGTGTCTGTGTGCCTATTGCCGAGCACTCGCCGTTGGATGTCAAGCGCTTGACGTTCCACTTTTTCGGCTTCAGGGTAGCGGCCTTCTTGCAGCAGGATCTCTCCAAGAAAACTCATGGACATCAGAGTACTCGGGTGTGCTGGGCCAAGCACACGGCGCTGAGTATCGAGAGTCTCCCGCTCCAGTTTTTCGGCCTCGAGTAACCGGCCTTCTGGGCGCAAGATGTTGGTCAGGGCGCTCATCGACCTCAACGTATCTGGATGGTCGGCGCCCAGGACACGGCGCTGGATATCAAGAGTCTCACGCACCAATCTTTCGGCCTCGGAGCGGCGCCCTTCCCAGCGAAAGATGTTGGCCAGATCATACATCGACCGCAACGTATCGGCATGCTCGGGACCGAGGACGCGGCGCTTAGTGCCCAGAGTCTCCTGCTGCAACTGTTCGGCCTCGTGGTAGCGCCCTTCTAAGAGCAAGACGTTAGCCAGATCGTCCATTGACGTCAATGTATCCGGATGCTCGCGACCAAGGACGCGTCGCCGAATCTCGAGCGTCTGCCGTGCCAACGTTTCAGCTTCTGGATAGCGTGCTTCCTTAAGGAGAATTTCAACCACACCGCTCATCGATTTCCCATACGCGATGGGCGCCCTTGTAATGGTCCTGGTATCGCGCAGCTCAGACAGGAACATGGAACGGCGCTATCACGCCGGCATCCCAGTCATGCTGGGAGGAATCGGGCTGCTGTTAATGGGCGTTTTTCACTCGCCGGTTGCCGTCGTCGCGCTCTTGTCGCTCCTGGCCATTGGCGCCTATGGGTGGTGCGCTCCCTTCTTTGCTCTGCCTTGCGAATTCTTAACCGGATCGGCGGTGGCGGCCGGCGTCGCTCTGATCAATTCCATTGGCAATATTGGGGGGTTTGTTGGGCCGTACGCTATCGGAGTCGTGAGCGGATGGACGGGTGGAGTACATGGCGCGTTTGCACTCCTGGGTATTCCGATGCTGCTCTCCGCAACCGGTTTGTTACTACTCCCCAAGCGCACGGAGGCGGTGGTATACGAAATCATGCAGTTGGTTTGAGCATTGCACGGAAGTTGCGCGCGGCATTGGCGTATCCGAGTGATGGGTACTCGTCGCCAACGAATCGGGAACCATTCGCACCGCTGGAGCAACTTTAACCCGAATCTTTGCAGAGAGGGGATAGCATTCGTGGCGACACAAGCAAGCAATGTCAGTTTTGAATACGTGCTGGGATATACCGCTGCGGAACACGCGCGTCTCATTCGGCAAGCGGCACTCATAGCCCCTTACACTGAGCGGCTATTTCGCCATGCGGGCATCGGTTCCGGGCAGCGCGTTCTCGACCTTGGCTCGGGAGTCGGCGACGTCTCCATGTTGTTAGCACGAATTGTCGGTCCGTCAGGCGAAGTCGTGGGGATGGAGCGCGACGCGACTTCGATTGCGCGAGCTGAAGCTCGCGCAGCCGCTGCAGGACTGCACAACGTGAACTTCATTCAATCGGATGTAAGTGAAATTTCTAGCGACAAGCTCTTCGACGCAGCGGTAGGTCGTTTCATATTGTTATTCCTCGCCGATCCAACCTCTGTGTTGCGCGGGGTTGCTCGGCGGGTTCGGGCCGGCGGAGTTCTTCGCTTTCCAGGAACCCTCTTGGATCCCTCTCCTAGGCTTGGGCGCCCGCTTGCCGCTTTGGTCTCGAGTGCTTCAATCAATTCATGAGACCTCGTTACGTTCTGGTGTAAACCCGGAGATGGGACCGGATCTCTATCGCGTGTTCCAGGAGGCCGGTCTTCCTGCACCGGTCATGCACATGGAGATTCCGCTGGGGAGCGAAGCAGCCTTTACACGAATATTCTGTGAGATACTACTCAGCCTTCGGCCTCGGGCTCAAAAAAATGGCGTTTCACTCGAAACGCTGGGCGACCTCGCTACGCTTCGAGAACGGGTTCATGCCGAGGTTGCCGCTTCGAACAGCGTGGTCAGCTTTCTGCCACTCGTGGGGGCTTGGTCGCGCAAAGTGGCAAATGGCATCAGACGGAAGTGGAACGGTGCCCAGCGTCACTAGCAGGCGGCATGAACGAGCCTGCGGATGTGATGCTCGGCTCCGGCGTAGGTCAAGCGTTGATTGGGTTCTTCGCGACTAGAGCTCGACTTTACACTTTAGAAATGGTAAAAGCGCCCGCACATGACCAGTGCTGCCAAAATGTAAGCAGTCTGGCACCGTGTATAATGCGTCCCCAAAGTGGGTCTTTTTTTTTGGTGCGTATAAGGTCTGCACCCCTGCTGCGAAGCCCGAACTCCCGCAAGGTTTGGTGCACGCATAACGCCATACAACCGTTCGGACCTGTGTGTTTCGCTTTGTTGCTTGCGCTCTTGTCGATGTGCCCGCCCAAGCCGCCTCCTATGGGAAGCCTGCGACTGTCACGAAACACCGCAACCGAATCGCCTTGTTGATTTGGTGGCACGCCTCGCTTAAGTGTGAACCGGTGAAGTGGGGAAAAAGAAGGAGAACAAAATGCCAGCTGCAACGAAATCAACTCACGCCGTGATGGAGGGAGGTGGCTTTTATAATCTGCACGCCAAAGTTCCCGCTGGTGGAGGTAGTCTAGCGTTGCCCTACTTGGAGAAGGCGGCTCAATCCTGCACACTGCCGCCAGCAAGCAATCCAATCGTCATCGCCGACTACGGTTCTTCACAAGGAAAGAACTCTCTGGCTCCCATGCGATCGGCCATCCGGTGCCTGCGCAGCCGCGTTGGTTCCGATCGACCAATAATAGTGGTTCATATCGATCAGCACGCGAACGACTTCAATACGCTCTTCGACGTGCTCCACAACGACCCGGAACGCTATTCCCTCGAAGATCCCAACGTCTTTCCTTCGGCGATCGGAAGATCCTTCTACGAATCCGTTTTTCCACCGCAATACGTTGATCTTGGCTGGTGCTCCTATGCGGCAATCTGGTTAAGCCGCATTCCGGCTCGAATTCCTGGCCACTTTGTTTCTCTCGCCGCCACGGGCGCGGCGCGTGCAGCTTTCGAGCGTCAAGGCGCCGAAGACTGGAAACTTTTCCTCTCACAACGTGCTGTCGAATTGCGGCCCGGGGGTCGGCTCGTGGTTGTCCTTCCAGGCCTGAGTGATGAGGGTGTCGCGGGATTTGAACCTCTGTTTAACCTCGCTAATGAGGCTCTTTCGGAGATGGTCCGCGAGGGCCTAATCCCCGCCGAAGAGCGCGAGCAAATGGTCCTCGGAAACTACGGGCGCCGACGGTCCCAGCTTCTCGATTCTTTCCGCCGGGATGGTCAGTTCCAAGGCCTAACCGTCGAGCATTGCGATCTCTCTCAACTGCCCGACGCTGCGTGGGCTGACTTCCAGCGTGACGGTAACAAGGAAGTCTTGATCAGCCGGCGCGCGGCTTTCTTCCGCGCAATCTTCGTGCCCTCTTTGGCTTCCGCCATTCCCGACCCCGTCAGGCGTCTTAGTTTCCCGGATCAAATGGAGCAAAAGATGAAGCAACGCTTGGCCGTGGACCTAGCACCGTTTCATTCCTTCGTGCAGACCATGGTGCTCGCCAAGGCAACGTCAACGGCTTGAAACAAACCAAAGATGGGAATCCAGGGCCGCATGGTCGACAGTTGGCGGTAACAAGCGCTCAAACTCAGGCTCCTTCCGCAATGCCAATGTGGCCCTACCGTAGGTTTGTCATCAACTCCTTAAGCAAACTTCGTGGAAGAAGTTGATGCCAGAGTTCTCGGGCTCGATTGGATGTGCATTCTCGGGCCGCGTCGATGAGCCGCTCACCTGTTTTACCAGCGGTTCAAGATCCGATGCTCAGAATTTGAAGGACTTTCCGAGGTGGTAAGTCCGGGAATGCCAGTTGGCGAACCTCCTCTTCCTCAGCTGTCAGCTGGATTGGACGACGCTCGAGGTAGAGGCGCCACGACTGGAGCAAGTTAATCGTTGCAAAAATGACGTTCCAAAATATCGGTGCCCACAGTGTTGTTGGTTGCACGGCTTAGTAAGGGATTGCAATCAGCGCCGCCGCCGCCCCGAGCAGTCGTAGCCACAGAACGTCACGAACACTGTAGCCCACTAACAAAAGGACATTTGCAGCAGCCAGCAAATAGCTTGACTCGTAGGAATTCATAGCACTTTCTTTCCGGCGACCCCGAGGTGTCGCCAGGACGCGGCGAAGTCTCGGCAGACGCGAACTGAAGCCGTTTTGCGGTTTGGAGGACGACAGTCTTCATACAGAGATTGCTCGAAAGCAGTATCGGCAGGCAAAGAAAATCGCGGGCGTTTCAGAAAAACCTGCCGCATTCTCTAGGGACTATTAACGAATATCGCTGGAGACCCCAGCGCCTAGTGGAAGGGTGACAGGCAAACCAGAAGGCGACCCGCTGAGAGCCACGCAGGCCCGAACTCGGCTTCTCCCAGAAAGCACTGTAGGAGAAACACTACTTGCGTGGATGCTACGGCTGGATGGTTGGCAAACCTGCTTGCAAATGCCAGTCACGACGGCCACACTGATGTGCAAGAAATCTCGCACGACGATGCGGGTTAGGGAAACCAGGGTATGTCGTGTCTCATCACATGAAATGTTCCGAGTGAATCTGATCCAGTTGATAGTGCCGCAAAACGCTTCGTCCATTCGCTTGATATGGAAACCGAAGAACACGACGAGGGCCTTTCGGTTTTTGCTTCCGTGCGTGGGCGTGGGCGTCTGTTCGGCATCGCCTACAGCATGGTAAGGCGATTCATCAGCTATGAGTCCGCCCCCGTGCGGAATAGCACTAAAATGAGCCACTAAGTAGGGACTGCGCCGGGCTGAGCCTAAGCGATTTCGCAACTGCATTTTGTGACCGCACGCTCGCCAAGGTCTCCGCCCACTCGGTGCAGAAGGAATTCAACAGAGCACAGGCCTCAGCCCTCAGCCCTCAGCAGTATGTGCTCATCACCGCATTGCCGGCAAAGGAGCTACTGCGGAACACGGTACATGGCGAGTCCCACTCAGTTCTGTCATAGCGAGTACAAGAGACCGATGGCTCCGAAATCCATTGGTCAATTATGAAAAGGAGAATTATGAAAATCGTAGTGATCGGCGGTACCGGACTCATTGGATCGAAGCTTGTCAATAAGCTGCGTGAGCACGGGCACGAGGCGGTAGCGGCAGCACCCAACACAGGTGTCAACACTCTTACGGGCGAAGGACTGGCCGAAGTGCTGAAAAGTGCCTCGGTAGTTGTTGACGTGTCAAACTCTCCCTCCTGGGACGATGCAGCAGTGCTGAAGTTTTTCGAAACAGCAACTCGTAACCTCCTCACCTATGAAGAGGCCGCAGGAGTCAGACATCACGTTGCGTTATCGGTCGTGGGAACCGACCGGCTGTCCGAAAGCGGTTACTTCCGGGCCAAGATCGCTCAGGAGAAACTGATCAAAGAGTCTTCAATCCCCTACTCCATTGTGCACGCGACGCAGTTCTTCGAGTTCCTCAAAGGCCTGGCCGACATTTCCATGGTCGGCGAAGAGGTGCACTTGCCTCCTGTGCTCTTCCAGCCGATGGCTGCCGACGATGTTGCTACCGCCGTGGGTAGGGTAGCTGTAGGTCAGCCAGTAAACGGCATCGTCGAAATTGGGGGCCCGGAACAGTTTCGCGTGGATGAACTGGTTCGGCGCCGCTTGGCCTCGCTCCAGGATCCTCGCGAAGTCATCGCTGATCCAAACGCGCGTTACTCTGGAGCGAAAATTAGCGAGAAAACACTGCTTCCGGGCAATAACGTGCGACTCGGCGAGACTCGCTACGAAACTTGGCTGAATCAGTCCTCCGGTCAGGTCGGCCATACGAAATCGCAACCCGCAGCATGATGCCATGGTTGCTCGGCAAGCGAAAGGTCAATTTATGACGATAAGAAAATCAAGTTTGATGCTGGTGTGCGTCATTGCTGGCACGCTTGCGGCTCAGGAAGCTAAAGTGACGGAGCTCTTCTCAAAAGACCTTACGGACTTTCCCGGCAAAGAAGGTTTGATGATCACCGTGGAATATCTGCCGGGCAGTTCCGACCCTGTACATCGCCACTACGCGCATGCGTTTGTTTATGTGCTGGAAGGCTCGATCGTGATGCAGGTGAAGGGCGGAAAAGAGGTTACGCTGACACCTGGTCAGACTTTCTATGAAGGTCCCGACGATGTTCACGTCGTCGGGCGGAACGCAAGCCAAACCAAACCGGCGAAATTCGTCGTGTTCCTGGTGAAGAACAAAGGCGCTCCGGTCTTAGTCCCGGTGCAGTGATATGGATCGTTAGCGCACGAGACAGGCCAATTGGAAGATCTATTCGCTGGTGACCGCATTAACCTGACATTCGATGATATCCCTCGAGATCAAGTAACTGCCTCTATATCTCACAAGTTATCTGACAGGGAGGAGGGGCTTGGGCCGGAGATCGAAGACTATTTTGCTTACCGGTTAGAAATCAATTGTGAGGGAGACACACGCGAGCAATAAACAATGTGCTGTTGTTGACGACCGGCCGCTATTGGCTTGATGGACAGTTTGTCACGATCCGCAAGATCCGTGGGAGTAGTTCCCCATGAACCGTAAGTTGGTGTATTAAGACGCGGGTCTTGGGCGGCCCAATCGGAGCTGTCCGGGGCGCCCGCCACGGACGTTGTTTCAACGTTCGATGGGCCAGACTACTTCTGGTCAGTTGCTGGTGATTCATCCAGCACCATGTCAACTTGCTTTTCATCCAGATAAATGTTTCCGTCGGCTCCCTGATGGAAGACCAGTTCTTTTGGCGGTTCCGAGAGCGTTCTCGCTTCCATCCAATCGGCAATGTAAAAGTCCGCTTCCGGCCCTAATCCTTCTTCTCGATTGGACAAAAATCGGGTTACGACCGCTTTCTGCCTAATCCCTTTTTCTCCATGAATCGAGAACTCGAATTGGCTGCCGACCTTGATCTCTGATTTCAAGCTCATCATTCACTCCCGCTTCGAACTCCGTCTTAGAATTCTATTCCTCTGCGCTTCTGTGTCTGTCTGGTGAATAATTCCTTTGCCGGGCGGCTTCGTAAAGAATGACCATTCCCACAGCCCCCGCCATCAACGTATTCTTAGCCCCGTCGTGTTGTGACTCCACGATGCAATCCAATTGGACATGTAGTCGGCTAATCGTACAAGTGGCTGGCCCGTCCTAATTTCCCATTTTTTGTGATTTTTTGATTTCGTCGGAGAGCAGGCTTTTGGCCGCGAACGAATCGCTGGCGCCCGTGGCGGACAATTCTCGGGACATAGGCGGACTATGAAAATAAAAAGCGAATTTCTCCGCAAAGAAATGGCGCAGGAAAGTCGTCCGCAATTCAACGCGAAGTGGTCTGTACTGACGAATCCTGAGAAGAGAAACTTCTGGGAAGATTCGGAGTCTTTTGCAACCGGCGAACACGAAGTGGGGCAGTTGATCCTGACGCTTCAGGGCCTCGGCTATCCAAAACTCTTCAAGAATGCTCTCGACTTCGGGTGTGGAGTTGGCCGATTGACACTGCCGCCATCCCACAGATTCCAGAGTACCTGGGGGTCCGCGACGTAGTGCCCCAAATGCGCAAAGGGTAAGGGTTAGGTGTGCCCAAAATCGCGAAGTCCCTCGACGAAAGGAAAGAAATGTGGGATAACTCGATCAGAAGGGGGCAATGATGCAGCAGCGCACTGCCAGAGTAAACCTTTCGGAAGAGACCATCCAGATTGGTCAGGTACGGATCCGATTCCTTCTCACCGGCAATGACTCCAACGGCAGCGTCTCAGTGTTCGAGTTTTTCGTCCCCGTCGGGCAGAAGCTGGCGGCACCGGCCCATAAGAACGACGCCTACGAGGAGATGCTCTACGGTATCGAGGGTGTCCTTACTTGGACGGTGGACGGCACGCCCATCGAGGTTGGTCCTGGGCAGGCGCTGTGCATCCCTCGAGGTGCGGTACATCGCTTCGATAATTTCGGCAACGAGGACGTCAAGCAACTGGCCGTCATATCTCCTGCGATTATGGGCCCGGCGTACTTCCGAGAAGCCGCCGAAGTAATCAACCAAGCCGCCGGCGGCCCTCCCGACAGGGCGAAGATGACAGAGGTCTTTCGCCGTCATGGTATGACGCTGGCCGTCCCTCCGCCTATTCAGTTAGCTTAAGGTCTGCCGCGGCCTAATGCACCCAAATGCGCAAGGGGTAAGGAGTAGCTGTGCCCAAAAACTCTCTTAACCGAGGGTTCTTAGAGCTATCTCAAGTAGGTTCAGACTGGGACGAAACTACCCCCTCAGACTCGCATAAACAAAGGGGTTGCGACGGGGCAAAACCAGAAAGATGGCACCATACCCTTACCCCGAGTTTCATCCCGTGATGAGTCTGATCGCTTTCTATTCCGGCCGCCCTGCGTGCCTCAAGCTGCTTCGGTTCGCTAGGTCTGGCACCTCGGAACTTGCTAGTGTTGACGCACTCAACCGATTTGTGCATAATTGTCGGCGCTACTCGGGCCCTTCATACCTGTGAGATTCTTCGCTGCAAGGTGAAAGTCAAAGGTGAA
>Ga0126379_10002531_pt1 | contig 11675 bp, 8 predicted proteins | sample PanSoiMetPlot_24_FD_92640 | JGI IMG/M metagenome (GOLD analysis project Ga0126379, IMG submission 92640) | Tropical forest soil microbial communities from Panama - MetaG Plot_24 | ecosystem: Environmental > Terrestrial > Soil > Tropical forest > Bulk soil | place: Panama | collected 2016-02-17
CCCATGCCTCTACCTTCATCACGGATTCCCTTGTTGCATCCGACAGACTGAGGTTTACGGTGTGCGCTGAACGTTATCCGTCCCCTGTCACCGGTTCGCAAAGATCCTCGCGAGCGTCAGAAAATCTCCTAGGTGGCGCGTCACGAGATAGTTCCGCCGAACATGTTCCCGCCCAGCGCCGCCCATGCGCTGCATGAGGCCGGGATTATTTAAGAGATGCCTGGCCCTGAACGCCATTCCCTCGACAGAATACACCGTATACCCTGTCACCCCGTCGACGATCTGGGCGGCAATTCCGCCGGCTTGGCTTCCAATCACAGGCTTGCCTTTCCACATGGCCTCGGCCACGGCGACGTTGAACCCTTCCTTGATCGATTTCTGAAAGACAATCGTGGCCGCCCGCTGGAGCGCGTTGATTTCAAGGTCGGCCTCGGGAGGCAATTGCAGCACGTGGATATCTGGATCCCCTCTCACGGCTTCCTGGACCTCCGCTAATACCGCTTCGCCTTCAGGATCATGCGTCACGCCGGAACCTGCCACGATCAGGCGGCAATCGTGGTGTTTCTTCACCAAACGATAAGCATTGATCGCGCCTATCGGATCTTTAAACCACTCGAAGCGCGCCAACTGCAGCAAAATGGGTTTATCTCTCGGGATGCCCAGACGGAGGAGGACCTGGTTGATTTCCTGACGTGTCAACTCCCGGTTTTTCTCACTTAACGGATCGATCGATGGAGAAATCTGGAACTGGGGGATCGGAAGCCGCTGCGCGAAGCCGGGAAGTGAAAAGATGGCCGCATCGTAGCCGACGACGAACCGACGGAGAAAGCTCCAGCTAAGCCGCCGGGGCTTCGCCAGATCGAGGTAACAGCGCCAGAACCAGATCCCCCCCTTTCGGTGCTCGATCAAAGCCGCCGGTGGCGGGTCATGGATCATCACGAGGTCGGCCTCCAGATTCAGGCACTGCGCATTGCGCAGGTTAATTTTGAGGTAGAGCTCTTGCATCTGTTCCGTTAGGTGGTCATCCTGGCCCTGGAGAGCATTGGCCAATCGCCTGGTGATCTGGAAGAATTCTTGATCGCCTGCCAACACCTCCCAGCGAGTATCAACACCCAGCCCATTCATCATGGGCACCAGCCGGCGGAGGATCTCGGCCATGCCGCCACCGTACCGACCCGCGCTGACGTGCAGAAAACTCCGCCCCGCAACCTGGTCGCTCAGTCGATAAAGAAATTCGACTGTGCCCTTCGGCGCGTGGTCACGATACTCATCCAATTCTTGAGCCATCGTCGTGTGTTCTCACATCGTACGAACGCGTGCTAGATGACGCTCTCTTCGAATCCGTAAGACGAATCTTGGCTCGATCTTTGCTGCAGCTTGAACCAGTAATATCCATACGGAGTCAAACTCAACGCATAGGGATGCTTGCCGATGGTCGGAAATCGCGAATTGCCGAACAGTTCAATGGGAGCGGTACCCTCGAATTGTGCCAGATCCAGCTCGACGGCTTGGGCCGTGTCGGCGAGGTTATGCACGAGCAGCAGCGTGTCTCCCCGATACTCGCGAATGTATGCGAAGACCTTGTCGTTCCGTGGACGAAGAAAGGCAAGAGTTCCGCGCCCGAACGCGGGATGTTGTTTTCGCCCGGCGATCCTTCGTTTCATCCAGTGCAAGAGCGAATGCTGCGATTGCCGCTGAGATTCCACGTTGATGGCCTGGAATCCGTAGACCGAATCGGAAATGACCGGCAAGTAGAGCTTTGAGGGATCGGCTTTCGAAAATCCTCCGTTCCGGTCAGCTGTCCACTGCATGGGCGTCCGAACCCCATTCCGATCGCCGAGATGGATGTTGTCCCCCATTCCGATTTCATCGCCGTAATAGATGATGGGACTTCCAGGGAGCGTAAAAACAAGACTGTTGAGCAGTTCAATCTTTCGACGATCGTTATCCAACAATGGAGTGAGTCGCCGGGCGATCCCAATGTTGCGCCGCATTTGAGGATCTCGCGCGTAAGCATAGTACATATAATCCCGTTCTTCGCCGGCACACATTTCCAGCGTCAGTTCGTCATGGTTCCGCAGAAACAGGCACCATTGGCAGTTCTCAGGAATCGCGGGTGTGTGCGTGAACATGTCCACGATCGGATGCCAATCCTCGCTACGAACGCCCATGAACAGTCTTGGCATGAGGGGAAAATGGAACGCCATGTGGAACTCATCGCCATCACCGAAATAGGGACGCACATCCGCCGGCCATTGGTTGGCTTCCGCCAATAAAATGCGCCCCCGATAGGCTTTGTCGATCCGTTTTCGGACTTCCTTAAGAAAGGCGTGAGTCTCCGGAAGGTTCTCACAGATTGTGCCCTCTCGCTCAAAGAGATAGGGCACCGCGTCGCAACGGAATCCATCGAGTCCCTGCTCCAGCCAGAAGGCCATGACATCCAGCATGGCCTTCTGAAGCTCGGGATTATCGTAGTTCAAGTCGGGCTGATGGCTGAAAAACCGATGCCAGTAATAAGCCTTTGCGACCGAATCCCAGGTCCAGTTGGACTTCTCTGTGTCGATAAAGATAATGCGTGCTTTCTCATATCGCTTGTCGGTCTCGCTCCAGACATAGTAGTCGCGCTTTGGCGACTGCGGTGAGCTTCTTGCCTCCTGGAACCAAAGATGTTGATCCGACGTGTGATTGAGCACCAGGTCCGCGATGACGCGCAGCCCTCTTCGGTGTGCCTCGTCAAGGAACGCTCGAAAGTCTTCCATCGAACCATAGTCCGGAGCGATGCCCCGGTAATCGGCAACATCATAGCCGTCATCACGCAAGGGGGAAGGGAAGAAGGGAAGCAGCCAGAGGCAGTCGACTCCTAGCCATTCGATGTAGTCCAGTTTGTTGATCAGCCCCCGAAAGTCCCCTATCCCATCATCATTGCCGTCACAAAAGGCCTTGACGTGAAGCTCATAGAAGACCGCGTCCTTGAACCACAATGGATCTGCCATCGACACACCTTCCTCCTCTCCTCAGCGCACGGGCTCTCGACTCAGAAATTCGTCACACACTGTAAGGAGCGCGGAACGCACCCGTTCGAGACTTCCTAAATACGGGTTGATGGCCCGCAGTTTTTCAGCAAGCTCCGGCATGCCGAGACTCTGGTCAATCCATGCGGAGAAATCGCTTTCTTCTTGTCTGAGACGATGCCGCGCTTCAAAGACATGGAAATAAATTGCACTCACCTCTACTTCGCTCAGCGCGTTCCGAAACTCTTGCAGCGTCCGCACCTCCATACGGGTCGGCACCTGCAGAATCCGGGACTTATTGAAATGGAACGGCTCGCCGAAAATCACCCGCGGCACGATCGGCGTCCTGGACAAATGGTCGTCGATAATGGAAATGAGTTCCGCGCGGAAGGCATCGAGCTCCCTGAACTCGAATGGATCCACCACCGCCAGACGCTCGCCCAACACATGGTCTCGCACTTCCATTGCAACCCATTGCGCGAAATCGTTGGGGTAGACCCGCTCGACATAACTGTGCCGTAGAAAATAGCTGTGCGTATGAAAATAGATCGAGTCGAGCGGAACCGATTCGAGCAATTCCACCAGTCTCTTCTCGTCATCGGCTTCTTCGCCGAGAATTTCCCGCAACTCGCTACATTCAATGAACAAAAAGGGGCGGTCTGTCGTGTGCACGAGTCCTCCTTCGTATTCCAGTCGTCACGGCTTTGCCCGTGATCCGGATGGGCAGTTGGCGCCAACAGAGGAAGATTTCCGACAGCAAGCAATGGCAGGGTATATAGTCGGTTTTCGTTCCCGCACTGGTCTCACAAAACGCCGGTTACGACTCTTTTTCGAGTAACGCAATGGGAAAAGTGTTGAACAACTCTCCCGCCTGCGCGACTTGCTTTCCTTCGCTCGTCGTTGTCAGAATAATCTCGCCTGTGAAATGGTTCCGGAATGAGGTGCGTTCTTTCCATGCCGGCATGACGACCTGTGTGTTCGTCCAAACCTTTTCTCCAAGCGGCGTGGTAACGGCATCGGGCAACACCGATGTGAGCAGACGAGGCACGGCAACCACAACGGCTGCTCCCTCATGCAGGCGGCCAAACGCGAAGATGTGATCCCGCTTTTCACCGAACCGGTCGAGCGGGACATAGTCACCGTGCTGGAATATCGCGGAATGGTCGCGTCGATACCGGAGCCCCTCCATGGTGACAAACATCTTGATGCGCCCATCCATCCGATGATCCAGCAGGTCTCGGATCAGCGTCGGGCGGGACCCGGACTCGCAAGCGGGTTTCATCTCCTCCAGAAGGTGAGCGCGGGCATCGAAATCGACGGGCCGTCGATTGTCCGGATCAACCAGACTGAAATCCCACAACTCCGTGCCTTGATAAAAATCCGGCACGCCGGGAGCGGCGATCTTAATCAGCAGTTGCGAAAGTGAATTATAGATGCCAACCTGCGCTATGCCTTCTTGAATCGGAAGAAAGTCTTCGAGAAAGGCATTCGGGGCCGACCGATCCAGAACCTTCGCGACAAAGGCGCCCAACGCGTCCTCATATTCGACATCCTGGCTAACCCAACTGGTGTGTTGTTTCGCCTCCTTGACCGCCTTGATCATATAGGCCTGGATACGTTCGATGAATCGCGCATAGCCCTCCTGGTCCATACGTTCCAGCGGCCAAGCCCCCATCAACGTTTGATACAACAAATATTCTTCGTTTTGCCCGGGAACGCTTTCGCCTTGCACCTCGGCCTTGAACCGCCGGTTCGCCTTTTTCCATCGTGCGACGTGATCATTCCAATGCTTCGGCATCTCAGAGAGCACATTGAGTCGGGCACGGACGTCTTCACTCCGCTTAGTGTCGTGAGTTGAAGTAGTCGAGAGGGCTGCCGGCCAGCGCGCCCGCCGTCCCTGCAACTGGCGGTGAACCAGCTCGGGGGTGATGCCGAATTGTTGGGGATCTGACCCCACCTCGTTCAACGACACGAAACGGTTATAGCGATAGAAGGCGGTGTCCTCGATCCCTTTGGCTGTGACAGGGCTGGTCGTCTGCTGGAACTTAGTTACAAACTTCAAACACTCCTCACGATAAAGATCTGAAAGGGTCGATGTCCCCAAGAGCAGATTCCGCACGAAGTCGAAGACGAGTCCGCTGACTGCCGGGTTGCGCCGCTTGGCCTTGGTGACGGCCTGCCAGACAAACGTCCGGTCGCGCGTCAGCACTCCATCAGGCTCCCCGGTCATGTACGTCCGGTACACCGGAAAACAGGCAATGATTTCCTTAAGCGCATGAGTCAGACTGTTGAGCGTAAAATCCCGGGACCGCCGACCCCGTTCAGACAAAAGATCGAGTTGATGGCCAAGGACGTTGAGCTCGCTCGACAACGAGGCCTGCATGATGAGCTGTTTACAGCGATAGGTGAGTTCTTCAAACGGTTCGTGGCTCCCCATCAGCCTTGCATACATATTGTCAAATGCCCGTTCAGCCGCCCGATCCACGAACAGCGCGTTGAGCCAGTTGAGGAACTCGTAACCGGTCGTTCCGTTGACCGGCCAGTTTGCTGGAAGCTCTTCATTGACTGCCAAGATCTTTTCAACCACCACATACAGCGGTTGTTGTGTCGGAGCGGTTGCAGACAACTCCTTCCTGGCCCACTCCTGCAACTTGTTCAGATAGTCTGCAGGGTCATAGAGTCCGTCCACATGATCAATACGAAGTCCGCTCACCGCACCGTCCTTGACTAGCCGAAGCAGCAATGTGTGAGTCTCGGCAAAAACCGCCGGGTTCTCCATGCGGATCGCGGCCAGTTCGTTAATGTCGAAAAACCGCCGATAATTGATCTCCTCAGACGCGACACGCCAATCACAGAGCCGGTAGGCCTGACGACTGAGAAGCTCATCCAGTAAATCGAAGCTCGCGGGGTCACCTTTTGTTCCGTTAAAGCGATGCACATTCTCTTCGATGAACGTCCGGATCGTCGCGCTACTCTCAACTAGCGTGGCGAGGCGGCGCCTGGTGATCTCCTTCTCCCGGTACAGTTCGGCGATCGATTCCGGCGTCCGGTCGTGCCGCGACGGCAGGTGGCGCAACGCGGTGATAATACTTTCCAGTTCAAGCACATCGGAATGGGCTGCCCCTGCCTTCTCCTTCAACGAGTCGAGTTGATGCGACAGAATCCTGGCCGACGATTTCGGTCCAATAGGCAGGCAGTGCTGGTAATACCGAATCAGAAATCGCCCGTTCTCGTAGGCCAGATGCAGTTGCTGATCCTCCAGCACGACTCCGTAGTGATCGACGAGAATCGGCAGCAGGACTTTATCGCGTAACTCGGCCTTCAACGGTGCCCAGTCGATGTCAAAGAACGACGCGTAGGTCGAACTGGGACCGTTCTCCAACACATCCTGCCACCAACGGTTTATTTGCAACGCAATGCTCATATGATTCGGAACCACATCAAGGAGTTGCCCCATTCCACGTTGGTGCAACTCACTGACCATGGCACCGTAATCCTCCTCTGTCCCGATCTCCGGATTCAGGACGGTCGGATCGACGACGTCATACCCGTGCATGCTCCCGGGGACGCTGGCAAAATAGGGTGAGCAATACAGATCCGTGATCCCGAGATCGTGCAGATAGGGAACTCGTTTGACGACGTCGCGAAACGTGCAACTGTGATTCAGCTGAATCCGGTAGGTCGAGACGGGAATGCGTGGGTGGACAACCATCGTGGCGCCTGTTCCGTTCCTAACCAGTGTATAACCATCCCGATCCTTGTTCCACTCTTCTCCTTTTGTGGATATCCCAATCATGGCGACAAGGAAACCCCTCTCAGGGATTAGATCCGGGAGTACTGTTCGGACGCGCTGAACCCAAATTTCGTACCGGGTCAAGTCTTATGGTCAACTGAGAGGAAGACCCATGCGCTGTAAGGGGGAATCGTCAGGGAGGTGCCTTGGGGAGGGACGATCAATTCCCGCCCCATGTGCTCCTGACCCCGCCCCCCGAATTCCAGCAGGCAGGAATCAAGAAGCAGATGCCAGGTCCCGACAGGCTTTTCGAGCTTAACGGTCACGTGAATGGGGTTGAACCCGAAAACCAGTAATGCCTGGTCATGTGAAGGCCCCCACCGATGCAGGATCAACACCTTTTCCTGCTCCTGAGCCCACACCGCATACTCTGAAGACCTAGCCTCGTGTGCAGCCAAGACGGGATTGGACTTTCTCAGCCGTATGAGGGCGTTGGTCCAACGAAGCAATCCTGCCTGCCGGTTGTCCAATCCCTTTCGGTTCACACGGGACCGCTCGAACGTCGCCGGATCTTGGGGGTCAGGTATCCGATCCGGATTCCACCCAAATTGCGCAAACTCTTGTTGTCGACCTTTCCTCACCGCTTCAATCAATGCGGCGTCGCCATGGTCGATGAAGTATTGAAACGGGGCGACCTCACCGTATTCCTCCCCCATGAACAACATCGGAATTTGGGGTGAGAGTAGGACCAGCGACAGTGAAACCTTCACGGCCTCAAGCGGAAGCTGCGTGGTCAATCGATCGCCCTCCGCCCGATTTCCGATCTGGTCATGATTCTGGGCGAACACGATAAACTGCGAGGGTCGACAATGTGCGGACGAGTTTCCATGGAGGTGACGACGGTAGGAAGAGTACCGGCCGTTGTAAACGAATCCCTCTTGCACAGCCGTGGTTAAATCAGGGAATCCTCGAAAATCTTCGTAATAGCCATTCCGTTCCCCTGTGAGTACAACCCGCAGAGCATGGTGAAAATCGTCGTTCCACTGACCGTCGAGTCCGTATCCGCCGACGGAAGGGGGATCGATGACTTTCGTATCGTTCAAGCTGCTTTCGGCAATCACAACAATCTGCCGGTCCAACGCCTCGGCCTGCACATGAACCGCCGCGGCGATTTCTTTCAGGATATGCCTGGCGCTGAAGTCGTAGATCCCGTGAATCGCATCGAGTCGAAGGGCATCGATATGGTACTCGGTCACCCAATAGAGGGCATTACTGACGAAATAATGCCGGACATGGTCGCTGTCGGGCCCATCGAAGTTGATGGCGGATCCCCAAGGTGTTCGATAGCGGTCAGTGAAATAGGGACCGAAGTCGCCGAGATAATTTCCCTCGGGGCCAAGGTGGTTGTAGACGACGTCGAGCACCACAGCCACGCCCACGGCATGGCAGGCATCGACCAACCGCTTCAACGCGTCAGGACCGCCATAGGTCGATTGCGGGGCAAAAGGAAACACGCCGTCGTAGCCCCAATTGCGGCTTCCGGGAAATTGGGCGACCGGCATGAGTTCGATAGCCGTAATCCCCACCGTGTTTTTGAGATAAGACAAGTGGGGAATGATCGCATCGAACGTGCCTTCGGGAGTGAACGTTCCGACATGCAGCTCGTAAATGATGAAGTCCTTTAGCAGGAGGCCCTCCCATGATGCGTCCGTCCAGGCAAACGATGTGGGATCCACGACCATAGAGGGACCATGGACACCGTCAGGCTGACACCGGGATGCCGGGTCGGGGCGTTCTTTCGATCCATCAAGGACATACCGGTATCGGGCTCCGGGGTGAACTTCAACCAGGACACCTTCATGATATCCTTGGCCGTCGGCATGCATGGTCACTGGTGCTCGATCGCGCTCGATCACCCAGACCGCCACAGAGCGCGCCTGTGGCGCCCACACACGAAACCTCGCTGCGTCTGGACCGATGGGGGTCGCCCCGATATCCAGGGTCCATGGCTGTCGCACCTCAAATCTGCCCTTTCGTGTTGAACGGCCCCAAGATTCTGCCCCGTTCCTGACGACACAGGAGGCCTTGTGCAAGCCTAGCCGTATGGTTATACATAGAAGCTAGCCTGCGCAACTAGGTATTCTGGAGAAAACCATGCGAGTCTGGCCGGGAAAAGCCTACCCCCTAGGCGCGACCTGGAACGGCGAAGGGGTCAACTTCGCGCTCTTCTCCGAGAATGCAACGGCTGTGGAGCTCTGCCTCTTTGATGGGCCCGACTCCGTGCAGGAGTCGCACCGGGTTCGCCTGGAAGAGCGGACAAACCAAATCTGGCACGCCTATCTGCCCGGTCTGTGGCCAGGCCAGCACTATGGATACCGCATCCATGGACCGTATGCGCCGGAAGAGGGGCATCGCTTCAATCCGCACAAGCTCCTCCTCGATCCCTACGCGAAATCCATTGCCGGAACGATCAAATGGTCAGACGCGATGTTTGGCTATCGGATCGGGGATGACAAGGCTGATCTGTCGTTCGATACCAGAGACAATGCCGGGAGCATCCCCAAATGCGTCGTCATTGACCAGGCGTTTACCTGGGGCGGGGATCGACAACTCAACATTCCGTGGGACCGGACCATCATCTATGAGATGCATGTGAAGGGATTCACGGCCCGCCATCCGGACATCCCCGATGAGATGCGCGGGACGTATGCCGCGTTGACCACTCCTGCCGTCATCGATCACCTGTTGGCGTTGGGCGTAACGGCCGTCGAACTGTTGCCGGTCCATTATTTCGTCGATGACAAGCACCTTGTGGACCGCAAACTGACAAATTACTGGGGCTACAATACGATCGGCTTCTTCGCTCCTGAAATTCGCTATGCCAGATCGCCCGTCCGCGGCCGCCCGGTCCGGGAATTCAAGACCATGGTGAAAACCTTCCATAGCGCCGGGATCGAAGTCATCCTCGACGTCGTCTACAACCATACGGCCGAGGGGAATCAACTCGGCCCGACGATGTGCTTCCGAGGAATCGACAATGCGTCGTACTATCGGCTGGTGGAGGAAGACAAGCGGTACTACATGGATTACACAGGATGCGGAAACACGTTAAACGTGACGCATCCCCGCGCCCTACAACTGACCATGGACAGTCTCCGCTATTGGGTGTTGGACATGCATGTGGACGGTTTTCGGTTCGATCTGGCCTCAGCCCTCGCGCGGGAGGTGCATGCGGTAGATCGGTTGGGCGCGTTCTTTGACATTCTCCACCAAGATCCGATCTTGTCCCAGGTGAAATTGATCGCGGAGCCATGGGATATCGGCGAAGGCGGATATCAGGTCGGCAATTTTCCCCCCGGGTGGGCGGAATGGAACGGGAAATACCGGGACGTCATCCGCCGCTACGTCAAGGGCGATGGGGGGCAAGTGGCCGAGCTCGCGTACCGGTTGACCGGGAGCAGCGACCTCTACAGCACGAGCGGGCGTCGCCCATACGCCAGCGTTAATTTCATCACGGCGCACGACGGATTCACGCTCCACGACCTCGTCTCGTACGATCACAAGCATAACGAAGAGAACGGCGAGCAGAATCGTGACGGGACAGACGACAATGCGAGCTGGAATTGCGGAGCGGAAGGACCGACGGACGATCCGGCCGTTCTGGCGTTGCGCGCCCGGCAGAAACGGAATTTTCTGTCGTTACTCTTTCTCTCACAAGGCGTCCCGATGCTCTGTGGGGGGGATGCACTTGGACGGACCCAGCGGGGAAACAACAACTCCTATTGCCAGGATAACGAGATGAGCTGGTTTGATTGGAAGCTGAACGGACAAGAACGTGAGTTGCTGGCCCTGGTTCAAAAACTGATCGCCTTCCGAAAGGCCCACCCTGTACTGCGACGTCGCCTTTTTTTCCAAGGCCGACACATCCGCGGTTCGGAAGTCAAAGACCTTTCATGGTTCCGACCGGACGGCAAAGAATTGTCTGACGAGGACTGGAACGCGGGCTACGTGCGGTCCCTGGCCTTGCGACTTGCCGGCGACGCGATCAGCGAAACGAATGAAAAGGGACGCCCAATCACGGACGAAACGCTGTTGATGCTGCTAAACGCGCACCATGAGCCTTTGCCCTTTACACTCCCAGCACACAAGCGCGGAGTCATCTGGCAACTGGTTCTCGATACGTCCGTGACAGCGGCGAGCGACCCACGTCCCACGATTTTCAAGGGGGGTGAACAGTACCTCTTGGAAGCCCGCACGATTGCCATCCTCAAGCTGAGTCATAAGGATCGACGGAGCGTGCCCGTACGCGACCTGCTCCATGCCGGATAGCCCCCGTCTATCGTCAAACGGTTGCAGTTGAAGCCCTGCCCCATCTCGGGTGTGGCGGGAGAGGAAAAGCTTGGAAAAACGGTCCGGTAGAACCTGTAAAGATGGCCCGGCTGTTCACCCGATGGCGTTCACACCCTTCATAATTTAGGATACGTGTATGAAAGCCATGTGATCACTCATGGCCTCGATCGTCGCGCTGCTTCTCCAAAGCAGGGGCGCCGGGGCTGGGAGATCGGTGCGTGATTTCAGCGGCGATGCGATGCAGAGTTCCAGCAGCCGGATGCTCGATTCCCCGATGCTCCGCATCCCGACTCTGCTTGGAACAACCTTCTGGCCCTTCCTCCCCTATCCCCCGGCCCCCACGATGAGGTTCCTGGATCTCCAGCGCCAGATGCCCGAGATGTCTCCTCCGCCGCCACCGCCAACACTTCCCGCGCACGCGAAATTCTGGACACAGCGCTGCGGGATCATTGTCGAACTCGAGGCAAGTTCGACAATGAACCTGATGGAAGAGGAGCGGAAACCCTGCCGTTAGTGACGGGCGACGCGCCAGAGCCCACGCACACCGGAAGAACCGCTTGATCAGTACTCGTCCTCTTCGA
>Ga0126379_10002532_pt1 | contig 11674 bp, 8 predicted proteins | sample PanSoiMetPlot_24_FD_92640 | JGI IMG/M metagenome (GOLD analysis project Ga0126379, IMG submission 92640) | Tropical forest soil microbial communities from Panama - MetaG Plot_24 | ecosystem: Environmental > Terrestrial > Soil > Tropical forest > Bulk soil | place: Panama | collected 2016-02-17
ACAACCTCACCCGCGGCGGTTACGACGCCGGCCTCTAACGAGATCACACTACTAGGGGACTGCTTGCGTCAGCGCAATGGTCCGCTGTGATTCCCGCTAGCTTTAGAAGGGTCCGCCACCGAGACCGCTTTCCTGGTCGCGGTGCCGGTCCTGTTCGGTGCCCTAGCTCGTATTCCCATGAGCATGCTGACGGACCGCTTCGGCGGCCGCATTGTTTTTCCGTCCTGATGTTCTTCGTGGCCTTGCCGGTTGTTCTGGTTGCAGCGATGTCTTGAGAATGCCTCATTTCCTCCTGGCCTCACGCCTTGATTGCTCTGTTACTAATAGGTTGGTATTAGGCTCACCCGGCAAGTCTGCTTTTCCCCCGACCTAGACCGACCATAAAAATTGCCCTCTATTTATTGACGCCAACACAGCAGCTATCGTCGGATGAAGTCGTGAGCCAGAGCGTCTGAATCTTTTTACCCACGCTGCCACCAAGCCAATTTCTGAACATGCTTGCCTTCGATGAACTATCCCCGCCATTTTGCTTTTTCAGTTGGAGTGCGAGTGCAGCAGGATCGGGAGCAGGCTCGTTATCCTTTGTATTTTCGTTGCTGTCCGATGCATCCAGTTCGGCAACGGTCTTCCTCTCACCATCCCTCTGCAAGGCCCCCGTCTCATCTGTCTCTGAGAGCAGCGTTGCCACAATCCGCAGAGACTCAACTTCCTTGCGCACACGTACAAGGTCGCTCTCTTTGGCCAGCAACAGTTGATAAGCGTCGATCATGAGATTACCCCCAAAGCTTTAGTGGAATCCTTCGTTCCCTTGGTCATCGACAGCGAGAGGAGAGAACCGCCGGAAAATACCACATTCTTGTTAGTTACACAGTTCGATGCAGAACAAATGGGCTGGCAGATGCGTCGCCTCTCGTGAATACGTGCTTCTTTCTATTCGATACCCCTAAGCAGGCGAAAGAGCGCAGACTGGGTTCCTCTCCCCCAAAGGAAATCCAGGGCACTTGCGCAGTAATCTTTCTCTTACTGCTCGGCCGTGACATTACACTCTGAGATCCCTGTCGTAAATGGCCCTCTCGGGCTAAGTAGTACGGCCTAGAAGGTGTAAGGGAAGAATGGGGCGCGTTCCAACCAACTTCGGTTCCATACTCCTGCGTAATCTTTCAGAATCATTAAGCTCCCTCTCGGCCAGTTGACGCCGAAAGGCCGCCCTGGAGTCTTCATCGCAGTTGTCCCCGATTAGAACCTACCCGCCCAATCCGATTCCACTACGCACACCCTGCTTCTTTGGACGGAAACCTTGCGGATGCAATCTCTTTGCTGGTTCGTCCAGAGAAGGTTTTATGCCTCGCGCAGCTTGCGCAGTCTCTCGGGGTCGTGTTCTCGGAATTACGGGTACAAGTTGCGTCTCATTCAAGATGAGGGGACGGCCCGCAAGCGAGCCTGCTCGTATGGGAAGCTGTGGAAATCGGATCGGGGGGAGTTGGCGGACATTGCACTACATAACGTAGAACCGGGCAGGGAAATCGGGCAGTGGTCTGGGCGCGATTCAAAGGTTGGCTACACACTTCGAAATCTATACCTCTCCCGATCATGGAACTTGCGTTTTGGCAGAATTCTGGCCTCTGAAGATGAGCCCCAAGGTCTCACCCCTGCAAGTGGGTGTCGTTTCGGTGCCTATGCGTGGCGAGCCCGTTTGTGGAGACGGATGGAAGTCGAAAATGCACGCAGACCTCACCTACATCATGCTCGTGGACGGTCTCGGACACGGAGTGTTCGCCTCCGAGGCTGCCCGGGAAGCGGAACGGATTCTGACCGAGGTTCAATACGGCTCTCCCTCAGTGGTTTTGCGCGACTGTCATGACGCACTGAAAAAGACGCGCGGAGCTGCGGTGGCAATTGCTGCTATCGACCAGAGGAATCGACTACTCTTCTTCTGTGGTTTGGGTAACATTTCCGCGATGCTGCTTTCTGCGAATCGTCGGCGCGGCATTGCCTCACATAACGGCACGGTGGGACACAACTTCCACCGAGCCCAGGAGTTCACGCTGCCCTGGTATGACGATAGCATTCTGATCATGCACACCGATGGGATTGGAACCCGTTGGGACCTTGACCGTTATCCAGGTATTACAAGAAAACATCCAAACCTGATAGCCGCCGTGCTTTACAGAGATTTTTCCCGACAACGCGACGATGCGACGGTTTTGGTTGCGAAGAATGCGTAAGTCAAGGCTACGCCGATGAATCTGCTCAGGATGGATATCCACTATGAGCACGACGTGGTATTGGCGCGTCAACGAGCGCGCCAGATTGCCGCTGTGCTGAAGTTCGACTCGCAAGATCAGACCCGTATCGCCACCGCGGTTTCCGAGATTGCGCGTAATGCCTTCCAGTATGCCGGGGGAGGCCTAGTCGAATTTTGTATCGATAGGACGCCGGAGCAGATCCTCATTATCGCGATACGCGATAAGGGTCCGGGCATTGCCAACTTGAACCAAATCCTTGATGGGAAATACGAGTCGCGAACTGGTATGGGCCTGGGGATGCTCGGAGCCAAGCGATTGATGGACCGTTTCAGAGTGGAGGCAAATGCCGGGAGGGGTACGACAGTGGTTCTCGGCAAGGTTACGCCCCACAGTTTTGCTCGTCTCGATAAGAAGGATCTGGATGGATTGCTTTCGAAAATTGAGGCTGGAACTGCTCAGAATCCTTACGAGGAATTACAGCAGCAAAACAAAGAGTTGCTGGGCGCCCTCGATGAACTGCGGGATCGACAGACAGAACTGGCGCAGCTGAACCGGGAGCTGGATGAGACCAATCGCGGGGTCGTCGCTCTATATGCCGAACTGAACGACAAAGCGGATTTCCTGCAGCGTGCGTCAGAACTCAAGAGTCATTTCTTGTCCAACATGAGCCATGAATTCCGGACTCCACTAAATTCGATCATGGCGTTGAGCCAGATTCTGCTTGATCGTCTCGACGGTGATCTGTCGGCGGAGCAAGAAAAGCAGGTTCGGTTCATTCGTAGTTCCTCGCAGGACTTAATGGATTTAGTAAATGACCTTCTCGACCTAGCAAAGGTTGAGGCGGGTAAAGTCACCATCCGTCCGACGACTTTCGATGTGAACACATTGTTCTCGGCTTTGCGCGGTATGCTTCGTCCGCTTCTGATACAGAATTCATCGGTCAAGCTGGTATTCGTAGAACCCGAAGAAAATATCCAGCTTTACACCGATGAAGCCAAGGTATCGCAGATTCTGCGCAACTTTATATCGAACGCGTTGAAATTCACCGAATGTGGTGAGGTAAGGGTCTCTGCCTCGCTCGGCCATGACAATACGCTGGCATTCTCAGTTGCTGACACCGGTATCGGCATTGCGGAGGAGGACCAGGAGCGCATTTTCCTGGAGTGGACGCAAGTCGAAGGCCGCATGCAAAAGGCAGCAAAGGGTTCAGGGCTGGGTTTGCCATTGTCACGGAAGTTAGCGCAATTGATGGGTGGAAATGTTTACGTCAAGAGTAAGCTCGGTTACGGCTCGACTTTTACCGCGGTTGTCCCCATTCGATTCAGAGGTGAAAGGGAGATTGTCTACGTTCCCGACGTTAAACGCGAGCTAGATACCAGCAGATTGCCCATTCTAGTGGTGGAAGACAACCCAGAGGCGCTGTTCATATATGAAAAATATCTTAAAGCAACTCGATTCCAGGTGATACCGGCAAGGAACGTCAAGGAAGCACGCGAAGCCCTTCATGAGTTTCGCCCACTTGCGATCATTCTAGACGTCTTGCTTCAGTCCGAACACTCTTGGGATCTGCTGCGCGACATCAAGCAAGACGAGTCGATCCGTAATATCCCGGTTTTTGTGGTAACTGTAGTTGACAATCGCTCCAAGGCTATAGCTCTGGGCGCCAATGGCTTTCACCCCAAGCCGGTCGATCGTAGTTGGCTTCTAAAGCACTTGCAAGCAGCGGAGGCGGAGCAGCCGCGTGCTAAAGTACTTGTAATCGATGATGATGAAACTTCGCGTTATCTGATTAAGGGGGTACTCGCAACGGGCCGCTGCCAGGTCTGGGAAGCGCAGGGTGGAATTGAAGGCCTGCGAATGGCTCACGAGTACAAACCGGGTATCATCGTACTTGACCTGGCCATGCCCGACTTGAGTGGGTTTGAAGTTCTCGAGCAGCTCACTCGAGATCCCGAAACGAGTAAAATCCCGATCGTTATCCACACGGCGAAAGTGCTCGATAATGAGGACCGGTTGCGCCTGAGAACGGCGATTGACGTCATTCCCAAAAGCATCATGACTACGCGTGAAGTGGCGGCCGCCCGGTTCGGGGAGAGTTTGCGAAAAGCGGGACTGACATACATGAATGCATAGCAGCTCGGAATTCGTAGCTGCGCATCGAAGACTCTATGTTGCCAGAAGACAGAAAGCTGACAATCTTGTGCATTGATGATGAGGAGGCTGGGTTACTCATGCGCAAGATGATGCTCGAAGCGGAAGGATATAACGTGCTCACCGCCCGCAGTGGCGCGGAGGGCTTGAAGACACTGGCATCATCAGCTGTGGACGCGGTCATTCTCGATTATCAAATGCCATCGATGAATGGCGCCGATGTGGCCCGTTCCATCCGGCAGAAGCGGCCTGATCTGCCCATCGTCATGCTCTCCGGATTCCCCAACGACGTGCCCTATGATGCATTGAAACTTGTGAATGCTTTCGTGGTCAAAGGTGGTGCGCCCGAACAGTTGTTGGTCGTAATTGAAGACACCTTGGCTGGCCGTAGCTTTGGGATGATTCACCATCCTCAACGTTGACGATAACGAACAGCATCGTTATGCCCTCAGCCGCGTACTGCGCAAGGCGGGCTTCAATGTTCTAGAAGCCAGAACCGGCCGAGAGGCGCTGGAAGTGGCTTTAGCACGTCCGAGCCTGATCATTCTCGACATCAATCTCCCCGATATGCTGGGATTCGACGTCTGCCGCCATCTTAAGTCTGACCCCGTGACCTGCGACATTCCCGTCGTCCACGTCTCGGCGACCTACCCGGTCAGCATGGCGGACAGTGCGTCCAGAGATAGCGGCGCTGGACGTTTCCTGCAGCATCCCGAGGACCTTCTCGAGGTCGTGAAAGTTATTCGAAGCGAGTTGCATCGCACGGGTCGGATCTAGGTTAAGACTGAAGTCTCAAAGAAGCGGTTTCTCTCGATTTCACTCGCTCCCTAATTTAAGGTTGCCTCCGAAAACCAACCCTAAGAACAGGACTGTAACCCACTTGCAGTTCGTCCCACTTCAAGTGCCCACCGCCACGTAGATGTGCGACTGGTCAAGCGGCCATAGCGATTGCATTTGGCAGACAGTATTCTGCTCGCAAATCCAGTGGCGATGACTGTCGTGGAGCGCAGCGCCAGCCTACTCGTGCCTGGATCAGTGCATAAGCGGTTCCGGTTCTCACTGCTAGAACGCATTGTCGACAGTAAGGGAGGGGTATATGTTCGCGAAGAGTCCCCAAGCAATCGCTCAATCTGCTTCCCAGCATCGGAGAAGTCGAACACCATGCAGTCTCACTTGTATTGTTCTCTCTTCAATGATCGTCCTCTGTTGGCAATTGTTGGTTACGGTTGAGGCCTGCGGCCAGGAGAGTAGAACGCATCTGTACGCCGGTAAGACAGCCTTGCCTCGTTTAGCGCCTAACCTCGAGTCGGCTCTCTTCCGCCCCGATGTATCAACCAATGACAAGCCGCGTTATAAAGTGATCCCCATTGGTCCGCCCCCCGGACGACAGAGTTCATTTGTCACACTGTCCAGGTCAGTTAATAATGAGGGAACGGTCGCCGGATACGGCTACAATGGCGTTTCCCCAGAAGACCTCTTTCTGACAAGCAGGCCCTTTCTTTGGCGACGCGGAGAGCTCTCTGAGTTACCGCTGCTTGACGGCTGGCCCGCCGCATTTGCATTTGGCGTCAATGACCATGAGCAGGTCGTTGGGTCGGCCAACAAGATCGATCAGAATTCAAACATCATACAAACAGCCGTTCTCTGGGACCATGGGAAGCTGCTGAACCTTGGAGCCAGCTTTCCAGGGGCCGTTACCTCCTTTGCCTCCGATGTTAATAATCGAGGGCGCGTCGTGGGGGCCTTTTTCGATACGAACTTTACGGAGGTTCCCTTCACCACGCGTGGCGGAACGATTGAGTTGCTGCCGTTATTGCCCGGAATGACGGACGCCGAGCCCAGCCGGATCAACGACCTTGGGGAGATCGTCGGCCAGCAGTTGTCGGCTAATGGCGGGGTTCCGTGCCTGTGGTATCGAACTCGCACTGGATACGTCGCGGTTAATTTGGGGACCTTCGGTGGAACAGTCGGTTTTGCAATTGGCATTAATGAGGTAGGATTCCCCATTGGCTATTCGACTACCGTCGACCAGCATGCGCGAGCTTTCCTCTGGTTCGGCTCATTGCAGAACCTTGGCATTCTGCCCGGCGATACAGACAGCGCTGCCTACGATATCAACGATGAATTTCAGATTGTTGGGCTAAGCTTCACCGCGACAAGTACACGAACTTTTCTTTGGGAAAACGGTCACATGACAGATCTTCATAACCTTGTCCCCCCTGATACTCCTCTGTTCAACGACAACGTGGGACAGATCAATGACCGTGGAGAAATTGCTGTAGACACAATGCATGCAGATGGAACGCAGGCCGGTTTCCTTCTGGTTCCGAATGACGACGAGTAACAGTGTCAATTTCTGAATCAGCCTCCACAAGATCACTGCCACCATTTTCTTGCGAGTGTAGGGATTGGCCCCCGCAACGGTTCGGCTATTTCGGAGCGGCGTGAACCATCCGCTCCAGTTCGTTCCGAGGCAACCATCGACCACGAACCATTACTCCCATGGGCTGAATTGCGCGCGGATCTGCGAGGGGGTTCGCCTTCAACAGCAGAAGGTCTGCCCTGGTCCCTGCAGCAATCGAGCCGAATTGCTTTGGTTTTCCAAGGAAGACGGCTGGATTCACCGTAGCGGTACGGAGAGCATCGTACGGCGACAACCCACTCTCTTGCAGCAATTCCAACTCTTTGTGCACCGACGTCCCGGGAGGCACGCCTGCAAATCCAAACGTATCGGTTCCGAGTAGCAACGGGACCCCTTGCGCGTGTAGTTCGTGCAACAATTGCTCCTGGAACCACTGCATATGCGGCCCGAGCATCCCCTGCAGGAGTCTGGGTCCTCGGGCGATGCTGCCATCGTCAACACCCCAATCCTTCCGAGCCGTTTTCGAAAGAAGCTTCATGTCTGGATCTGTAGCCATGTCCAGAGCATGGTCAACGACTAGGGTCGTCATAACCATAATGTGGGCAGCTTTCGACTGCGCAGCAATTTTCTTCATCGCGAAAGTAGTGGAACGCCACGAGAGGGGGATGAAGAAGAGTAGGCTGCCTGAGTGCAATGCAACTCCGCAACAAAGCACGAAGATCGGTATCCGCATCCTCCATGCCGATGCCAACTTCCACGCTGATATCATGCGAATCACGACCCATCCCCCGATGGTCATCGCCAGGACTCCGCCCGCCGTGATAGCAACAATCCACCGGTTGTCTCCCAGCCATTCCAGCGAAGCGTAAACGGCCGAGAGCAACAATATGGTTACGGAGTAAAGCAAAACCGAAAAGAGCGCCTGCTGGAGCAGGCTTGCAGTTTGTGGCTGTGAAGCCTTTTGTCGTAACCGGTGGACAGGCCATAACGCGAGCGAACCAATACACCAGCCGATGACCAAGAGTAGCCCGACGATGCCGACCATCATTGAACGGCGAAACGCCTTTGTGTTAATTGGCACGAAGTACCCCTCGACATACATGACGATGTGGGCGAGATTCTGCCCTTCGGCTAAGGCTGCTGGCAGTCCCAGTTCGGTAGGAATGTGTCCGACAAGAGGAATATTGTGGACCCGCGCGGACTCGATCAGTTGATGATAGGCCGGACGTGACAATCCGCTTGTCGTCAGATAATTGAAACTAGTGTCTTCGATCTCGTGCAACTTCAGCAGATCGTAGCCTTCGCGGACCTGACTCTCTACTTCGCGCTCGACTTCCTCCGGGGTTTTCTCACTCGGTTCGTTGATGAATTCGCCTGCGGTGTAAAGATTGGGGCCGATCAGTTCTCCCTTTTCGAGTTCCGAACGCCAGCGTAGCTGTTCCGGACTGCCGCGGAGATTAATGACGGTCGTCACACCAGCGGTGAGAAACAGAGGGCCATCACCAAAGTTCGGCCGAGCTCCGAGGGCGGTTTCGAGGTGAACATGACAGTCAACCAAGCCTGGCATTAGAAATAGTCCTGAGCTGTCTATACGCGTTGCGCCGAGTGGCGGAATCGTCCCTGAAGCTGGTCCGAGTTGTGCAATTCGGTCTCCTTCGACGATGACTGTTTGGTGCGGAAGCACGACGTTTCGGTCCATTGGAATGATTGTCACATCGAAAAAAACGATAGCCCGCGAATCCACGGACTGTGGTTGCCCCATGCAAAACACTGAAATCCCGGTCAGCAGAGAAGCGTAGAGACTCGTTGCGATCAAGCGCATCAGCTAACGCTACACGTTGCAGGACATGGAGCGCTTGGACTTTATGCAGGTCCTTGTAAATTTTGTTGACCGGTTAGATCGCAATACCTGGCGATAGCCCAGCGGAGTACACCCATACATCCTCTTGAAGCTATTGCAGAAGTGAGACTGATCGTAAAACCCAGCCTCGGCTGCGATCTGAGTAATTGGAATGGTAGTCTCCACCAGCTTGCGCTGAGCGATCCTCAAGCGCCGTCGTCGCTGGTACTCCGCCGGTGTACATCCCTTCAAAAGGCGGAAATAATTGGCCAGATAGCGGGGATCAAGACCACATGCTGAGGCAAGATCATCCATAGAAAGCCGCTTGTCACTATCGGCGCAGAGAAGCTCCTCAACCTGTTTCAGCCATGCAGGTTCCTGCGACTCTCGCTTCTGCGGGAGCCGCATTAATTCGGCTTTGATTTGTAGAATCAAGCCTTCAACTGCGAGATCGGACGCAGTGTCTGTGTGATGGAACTCCTGATAGATCTGGTTCAACAGAATCGGCAAACGGCCAGCCTCAACCTTCGACCGCCCCGCATTTCCGATCAGAGACGCAGCTAGTGCAGGTGCTTCGATGCTGAAACCTCTTCCGCGGTCTGACAACACCCGAACGGAATGGAGTTCCTGTGGCAGGTGGAGGCCTATATCACCCGAGGATGAGACGGTGATTTCCGCTGAAGTGCGCGTTTGGAAAGTGCCGCGGAGCACCAAGAAGAAGCCTACAAATTGATGCCGGTGTGGTGGAATTTCGCTCGCTTGGGTATAGTGCGTCTCGGCTGCGAGCACGCTGCGAAACGTGTGTCGCCTTAAAACTTCGCCGAAGTAGTTGCCTTCCGCGCCTATCACAACTGGTTGCCGCATTGGTTTCCGCGTAACAGAGCCCCACACTAGCACTAGGGAAGCCTCTTCTATTCCCCGAAGATGTTTTTTCGCACTTTGTCCCTTCGTTGATGCGACGTTCGAGCTTTGTAAGATACGCCGCCTTTTTAGCCTAACGGTGCCAAACCATGGCAAAGCGGACAGCGACTAGTTCCTACGGTCCAAACCGACATGGGGAATTGAAAACTAGACGCGAAATCGGCGTTTTGGAACATGGAGACCGGTTGCATTCCCCCCGATCGTCGCCACGCCATTCCATAGCTGCACATCCCGACGCATCCTCTCTATCCCATCGGTACCTTTGAACCCTTCTTCCAGTCACTGCCGTAGTCGGTACCGCGGATCGACCATCGGGAATACCTGCGGTCGATTGTCGCGAGCATTGGCGTCAAGAAACAGAAACACTGAACAATACGTCCTTCCCGCGCACTTTGTTCCGTTATCATCGACTTGCCGTTATGCGTCCCGTCAGGCCTTCTGGCCAAGGCGGACCCTGCGTACAATCCAGGTTCGGACGTGAAATGGGCATATGCCGGGACAAGATGCGTCGGCATTGCTTGGCTCGCATCGTAATGGACACTGAGGTTGTCCAAATTCGCTGCCTGATCGCGATCAAGCACCAGGAGATTGGCTTCATGTTTTCCTGCGATTTCCTAATTTTTCGGCTTGGAAACGTTGCCTGAGCGGTGGACTCGGTCGCCATGCGAACCAATTCGCTAGCAGAGAAACTGCCGAGACGAGTTTGGAGCTAGGGAACCGTGTCGCCACGAAATTTATCGCTTCCGACTAGCAGGTTAACGCCCGCAGCCTTAACAACTTCAAGTTGGAAATCACAACCTAGTTGCCACCAGGTCGTGCACCGGATCCTCCTCTTTGAGCCCTGCGAGCCAGCTCCCGGTAGCGGTCACCAGAATGTATCCAGGCACATAAATGGGAGTTGCGGCGCAGCGGTGATTGCGCCCGCCAGTGGGCAAGAAGCGGGGTATGTGATCGTTCAATGAGCAGAACGAGTTTTAGCAGTTTCCGGAGAGCTGCGGTGATTTACACACGCCGTTCATGATCTTAAGGACCAACTCATCTGGGTTTGCATCTTGGTCGTTGGTAAGCACCACGATCGAAAAGCCGCTTTCGAGAAATACAGCGGTCTCTGCGGTAAACCCGCCGATCTGTCCGCTGTGCCAGATAATCGGCCGGTTGTTGAACGTCCACAGGGCCAGCCCAAAGCCATAGGAGCCGCCTCCGGGTATTTGAAACCCGTTAGAGGTGGTCATAGCTTTGAACGAGGCCGGTGATACGACTTTCCCATGGATTAGAGCGTTGTCCCACACAACCAAGTCATAGACATTTGCACTCAACGCACCTGCGGCAAACGCGGCAGAGCGGTCCCAAACTATTGCTGGAACGAACCCTAATCCGTTGTTCGTATAACCAGTTGCCGACTGATTTGCAGGAGGGAGCGAGTAGTAAGTCTTCGTCAATCCCAACGGCTGGAGTATCTGTTGTTGAAGGACCGTCGCATACGTCTGGCCGGTGAGCTTCTCAACGATTGTGCCCAGCGCAAAGTAATTGCTGTTCGAATACGAGTACCGGCTGCCAGGCTGGAACTCCAAGGGCGCCTCGCTCACGGCCGTGAGCACGGTCGCTTCCCCAACTCCGTGCCCCACCCAGTCGCCAAGCTGGGGAAAGTTGGTGAAATCTGCCAGGCCTGACGTGTGAGTCAGCATCATGCGGATGGTAATGGCGGGTGGAAAGCTGTATTCAGGCAAATAGGATGCAATCAAATCGTCCACGCGTAATTGTCCTTGCTCCTGCAACTTCATAATCAAGGCTGCTGTGAATTGCTTGGTGATCGAGCCGATTTCGGAGATAACGCCCGGCTTCATGGCCTGCTGTGTCATGAGATCAGACACGCCATACCCCTGGGCGTAAAGTACGACCCCACCTTTCGCAATAGCGACGGTCATCCCCGGGATATTTTGTTCCTGCATGACGGAGTGCGCCAACCCGTCCACCGTGCTCGTCAGTAACGATACATTATTTGCGGGAGCAACAGTGGAGCCTCCACAACTAGCCAGCACAACCGCAATCAGAAACAAGAGAAAAATCCGATGAGCGTGCGCCATGCTCACCCCTCGTACAGTTGAATTCCGAAATTGACCTCCGATCAACGCAATTGCCGCGAATTGCCAGGAA
>Ga0126379_10002534_pt1 | contig 11672 bp, 7 predicted proteins | sample PanSoiMetPlot_24_FD_92640 | JGI IMG/M metagenome (GOLD analysis project Ga0126379, IMG submission 92640) | Tropical forest soil microbial communities from Panama - MetaG Plot_24 | ecosystem: Environmental > Terrestrial > Soil > Tropical forest > Bulk soil | place: Panama | collected 2016-02-17
CCGCCCACGCCGAACCCAGGATGCGGGCGAAGACCGCGGCGATGAGACCCGCGGCCAAGAGAAATGCGAGAAATCCCAGGATGCCCGCGATCACGGCGCCGGCGAGGCCGCGGCCCAGATAGGACGCCTTCTCCGAGAGCTCCGCGCCCGCGATCTCGCTGCGCGTCGTGAGAAGCGCCGAGAGAGACGAGATGAGCCGATCGAGCCTCACGCTCCAGCGAGGACGGCCTCCGTTGCCTTCCTCGACCTGCTCGCGCTGCCACTCAGACATATTTCTCCAGGGCGGGGTGGGCGGAGGCTCCCCGCTCGGCCACGCACATCGGCGCGACGTCGATCGACTCGTGCTTCAGCCGTTCTCGAATGAGCCTCGCGATGGAAGGAGCCCCTTCGGTGTCGCCGTGGATACAAATAGTGTCGGCCAAGATCGCGACGCGCGAGCCATCCTCAGCCTGCGCAAAGCCGTCGCGAGCGATCGACACCGCCTGGTCGGCCGCTTCGTGCGGATCCGTCAACAGCGCTCCGGGACGGCTGCGCGGTACGAGGTTCCCGTCAGCTTGATAGCGCCGATCCGCGAACGCCTCTTGGGCGACCGAGAGACCGCAATCGCGCCCGGCCTCAATCAGCATCGAGCCGGACTTGCCCACCAGAACCAGCGCCGAGCGATAACGTCGGACGGCTTCGGCGATCGCGCGCGCCACGTCCGGATACTCGCCCGCCGTATGGTAAAGCGCTCCGTGCGGTTTGACATGCGTCATGACGGCGCCGTGCAACCGCACGAAGACGTCGAGAGCGCCGAGCTGATAGAGCACGAGCCGTTCCACATCGCCGGCCGGCATCTCGACGATCACTCGCCCGAAGTTTTCCCGGTCCGCATATCCCGGATGGGCGCCGATGGCGACGCCGTGCGCGAGCGCGAGCCCGACGGTTTCATCCATCGTGTTGGCGTTTCCCGCGTGCAGACCGCACGCCACGTTGGCGGAGGTCAAAAACGGCAGAAGCTCTCTATCCGCCATTCCCTCCCCGACATCGGCGTTGAAATCGATGCTCACGGAGACTCCATCCTAACTCTGGCCTCCAGGGCGTCGGACAGGCTAACTGCTTGAAACCGCAGCAGAGAGCCCGGAACGGCCTGTCCCAAGGCCCAGAGATCCGCTCCAATGACGGTGCCGACCTTGGCGTATCCCCCCGTGACCGGACGATCCGGCCCCAAAAGAATCGGCATACCGTCTCGCGGAACTTGAATGGCCCCGGGAGCGGTCGCCTCAGGCGCAATGTCCGGGCTGCCGGAATGGACGAGCGGTGTCCCTTCCAGACGAATGCCGCGTCGATCGCTCGCGGCAGATACGCGATACGAAGTCGACAAAAACGCCCGAACACTCTCCTCGCGGAAGAGGCTCGGTTCGCGAGCGAGTACGACGCGCAAGACGGAAGGGCTCATTGATTCACGGGGGAGAAGCGATCTCCTCCGCGAGGACGCAGCCGATTTTTGCGCTGGCGCCGACAGAAGCTCCTCCGCCTTGAGGCGCGGCGAGACGCGGGCTCGCGGATCCGCGGCAAGCCCTCCGCCCACACAGAGATAAGCGCGCAAGCCACGGCTGACTCGGCCAAGACGCAGCTCGTCGCCCGCACGAAGGGCGAAGGGCTCGTGCACAGCCACAGAACGGCCGTTGGATTCCGCGGAAACTTCCGCTCCACTCAAACAAACCTCGACGTCCTCGAGGCAATGCAAAGACGGGCCCATCACGGCGATCTCGACGCCCGCGGCCTCCGCCGGATTTCCCAGCCGCCCGTTTCCCGCGGCGAGCGCAATCGGATCGATCGCTCCTCCCGGCGGCACGCCCAGACGCACCCAGCGGAAGTCCGGGCCGCCCTGCACGCTCGAAAGAAACCCGGGAGAGATCAGCCGGAAGATCGGACGTCCGGCGACGGCGCGAGAGGTTGGCGCGGAAAGAATCGAACGGCGCCGCGCGTACTCGGACTCATCGATCCGTTCGAAGGAAACCTCGTCGCCCGGGGCAAAGAGCGACGGAGGATCTCTGTCGAAGTCAAAGAGGTTCGCTGGAGAGCGTCCGATCAAACGCCAGCCGCCGGGAGTCTCATCGGGATAGATCCCGGTGTACGGCCCGCCGATCGCAAGGCTCCCGGCCGGAACTCGAGTGCGCGGCGTGGCGAGGCGCGGTGCATGGAGCTCGCGCGAAAGCCCCGTGAGATAGGCAAACCCGGGTGCGAAGCCGAGAAACGCGACGCGATAGCGGCCTTCGGCGTGAAGGGCGATCACCTGCTCCTCGGTCATCGATCGCTCTCGAGCGAGATCCGAGAGATCGGGTCCTCCATAGTGCACCGGAACGCGCAGTTGTCGCCGCGAGGGTGGCCGGAAAGTGGCCTCGCCCGAATGGATCAGATGGCTCTGCAGCGTTGCGGCGGAGACCCGGAGCGGATCAAACAACAGCAGCAATGTCGAAGCGGCGGGAATCGCGGCCCAGAGACCGGAGGGCGGATGGGACGTGAGGGCATCTGAGAGCGCGACGGCGCGCTCATTGCTCGCCTGCTCGGACTCGCCGGGAAAATCGACGAGGCCTGCCCCGTCGACGACATCGCGCCAGCGCATCCGGGAGGTCACACGGGCGACTTATGCCGCGCGGCCACGTCTCCAGAAAAAATACACAGGCACTCCGGCGAGCACCAGAGCGTAGCCCGGCCACGTGGTTCGCGGATTGCCGACGAGAAGGATGATGATCAGGATGGTGCCGCCCGCGGCATAGAGCAGTGGAAGAAACGGATAGGCCGGAGCGCGAAACGGCCGGGGCCAGGCGGGCTGCTTGCGCCGCAGGACGATGACTGCCAGGACGAGTAGAACGTAGAACAGAAGGTCGGCGGAGATCACGTACTTAAGAAGGTCGCTGTAGCTGCCCGACAGGACGAGAATCGCGCACCACAGAGCCTGCGCCCAAAGAGCCGCGCCCGGCACCGCGGCTTCGTTCAAGCGGGAGAGTCTCGAGAAAAAGAGGCCGTCCCGCGCCATCGCGAACGAGACGCGAGCGCCCGAGAGAACTAGTCCGTTCACGCAGCCAAAAGTCGAGATCATGATGGCGGCGGCCATGACGGCCGCGGCACCCGGCCCAAGCAGGGCCGTGGCGGCCGCCGTCGCGACGCGATCCTCCGGCGCGTGCTGCACGCCGGAGAAGGGAAGCACGTTCAAGTAGGCGACATTCGCCGCGACATAGATCGTGGTGACGATGAGGCACCCCGCGAGAAGCGCCTGCGGCAGCGTGCGCTCCGGATTGCGGACCTCTTCTCCGGCGAACGTGACGTTATTCCAGGCGGACTGCGAAAAGAGCGGCCCGACCATGGCGGTTCCCAGAGCGGCGGCGAGCGCGAGGCCCATCAAAGGCTCTCCCGTGAGCTTCTGCGCCTGAAAGAACCCGGCGCGGGCGATGCCGTGGTCAGGACGGCCGCCCGAGAAGAGACCCAGCACCGTGAGCCCGAGCAGTGCAGCGAACTTCGCTACCGTAAAGAGGTTCTGTGTGCGCGTGCCCGTCTTCAAGCCGGTCGCGTTCGACCAGGTCAAGAGAGCGATGACCGTCAATCCCACCAGCTTGACTGTCGTGAAAGAGAAGCGACGCGGCCCGGAACCTAAGCCGAAGATCTCGTTCTGCGTCGAAATCGCCGGCCAAAGCACGCCCAAGAACTTCGCGAACGCGACGGCGACTGCGGCGATCGTTCCCGTTTGGATGACCAGAAACATCGTCCAGCCGAAGAGGAATCCGGCGAGTGGCCCGTAAGCCTCGCGAAAGAACACATATTGGCCCCCGGCTTTGGGCAGCATGGCCGCAAGCTCGGCGCAGCAGAGCGCCGCGATGAGAGTCGAGATTCCGGCGATCGTCCAGGCGGCGAGAAGCCAACCCGGAGAGCCCAAGACCCGCGCGCTTTCAGCCGAAACGATGAAGATCCCCGAGCCGATCATCGAGCCGACGACGAGCGCGGTCGCATCGAACGTGGACATGCCGCGGACCAGCCGCTCAGGCTTGAAAGCCCTTCCCTGCTCGGGAGTTTGCGCCGGCGCTAAGGCATCCAATGGAGGGTCCTCGGAAACTCGGCCAAAGCTTAGCAGGACGAGTTCAACGAGGTTTGCCGGACAAGGGAACCTCCCATCCGCTCGTGCGTAGCTAGTGAAAAAGGCGGCGCTCCAGGTGACCTGAGCGGGGCGCCGGGAGGCCACTATGCGCAAGCTCGTCAAGACGGGATTGCTTCTCTTAATGCTGGCAGCAGTGGCCGGAGGGCTATATGCCTGGGCCCGGGCGGGCAAGAACGACAAGGATGGAATCAAGCTCGTCGACGTGACCTCCGGAGCGATCACCGAGAAGGCGATTGCCGTCGGCCAGATCCAGCCTCGTCAGAAGTTCTCGGTCAAGTCGAAGATCTCCGGGATCGTCCGCCGGTGCATGGTCGAGGTCGGCAATCAGGTCCGCGCGGGAGATCCGCTTTTTGAGATCGCGCCCGACCCGACGCCCCAGGAGCTGACGGACGTCGACCGGCAGATGGAGTCGGCGCAGGCCTCGTTTGATCTGGCCAAGGCAGAGCTCGAACGGGCACAGCAGCTGGCGCGCTCGGGAATCATGTCCAAGTCGGATTTGGACTCCAAACGTCAGACCTTCGAGCTCGCCAAGATCGCGCTCGCCCGCGCCGATCAGCAAAGAGAGCTGACCCGGAAGGGCCGCATCTCCGGCGCCGGCCTTCAGATGGAGTCGATCATCCGCGCTCCCGCCGCCGGAACGATTCTGACCCGCGCGGTCAACCCGGGAGACCCCGTCGTCCCGCTCACTTCCTATCAACCCGGCACCGAGATGGCGACGATCGCCGACATGACCGACTTGATCTTCAAAGGAACGGTCGACGAGATCGACGTCGGAAAGCTCAAGGTAGGACTGCCCGCGCGGATCAAGGTGGGGGCCCTGCCGACCGACGTCGTCACGGGCCGCGTGTCGCGCATCGCGCCGCAAGCGCAGCAGAAAGAGGGAGCCACGCTCTTTGACGTCGAGATCGAGCTCGACCCGGGAACCCACATCGTCCTGCGCGCCGGCTACTCGGCCAACGCCGACGTCATCATCCGGGAGAAGAAAGACGTGCTGACGATTCCCGAGCGCGTCATCACGTTCGAAGACGGCGGGAAAAAGGCGTTCGTCGAATTGCCCACCGGAGATCCGAAAGCCGAGCCCAAGAAGACCGAAATCAAGATCGGCATCTCCGACGGCATGAACGCCGAAGTTGTCTCCGGCCTGGCCAAAGGCGCGAAAGTGATTGAGCGCCCGCCAAAGAAAATTTCGTAACTATGGAAAGCCTTCGTTCAGAAAATTTCCGGCCGCCGGTCGCGCAGCGACCGCCGCGGGCACAGTCCACCGAAGAAGATTTCGTGACCTCTTCCATGTCATTCCGAGGAGCGAGCCGACCACCGGCGGAAAAGAAGCCTTAGGGATGCTGACTTTCAAAGACGCGATCCGTCAGATGCTGCGCGACGTGCGAAGCCAAAAGCTTCGGACGTCATTGACGGTCTTCGGCATCGTCTGGGGAACGGTCGCGGTCACGCTCCTGGGAGCCTTCGGCCAGGGGCTTCACAAGCAGATCGTCAAGAACACGGCCGGTCTCGGGGACCGGATCGCCATCGCCTGGCCGAGCCTGACGTCTGTTACGTTCGAGGGGTTGGGAAAGGGCCGCCGCATCCGAGTCATGGAAGACCAAGTTGAGGCGGTGCGGCGCGAGGCGGTCGGCGTCGCCGCGATCTCCTCGGAGTACGGGGACACGCTCAAGCTTCATTACGGTTTGAAGACAGTCGCGATCGACACTTCGGGCGTCTCTCCCGAATTCGGCGCGATGCGCAACCTCATCCCCGAAGCGGGCGGTCGTTTCGTCAGCCCGCTCGACATGCGGGAACAGCGCCGCGTCCTCTTCCTCGGAGACAAGATCGCCGCGGAAATTTTCGGAAAGACTCCCGCGGTCGGCAAGACAGTGCTCTTCGGGGGGTCGCCGTTTCTCATCATCGGAGTGCTTCAAAAGAAGGTCCAGAACTCGAGCTACAACAGCCGAGACAATGGACGCGCCTACATGCCGGGGACAACCTTCCGAGCCCTGACGGGGGCGAAGTACGTCAACAACATGGTGTATCAGCCGGTGTCGGCGTCTCAATCCAAAGCAGCCACCGAGAGCGTACGGAAGGTTCTCGCGCGGTCGCTGCGGTTCGATCCCGCCGACAAAGAGGCGTTGATGGTCTGGGACACGGCCGAGGAGTTTCAGTTCTTAGACGTCTTCTTTCTTTCGTTTCGGCTCTTTCTCGCGATCGTCGGCTGCTTCACGCTCGTGGTCGGCGGCATCGGCGTTTCCAACATCATGAACGTCGTCGTGGAAGAGCGAACCAAAGAGATCGGCATCAAGATGGCTCTCGGCGCGCGCCAGCGTTGGGTGCTTCGCCAGTTCTTGCTGGAAACGCTCCTCATCACAGCCATCGGCGGAGGAATCGGCTTCGCCATCTCCTGGGTCGTCTGCGCGATCTTCCCTAGGTTTGGGGTGACGGAGTTCGTCGGCGACCCGGAGATCTCGTTTGCCGTTGCGGCGTTGACGGCGCTCGTTCTGGGAGCGACCGGGCTCGCTGCCGGCTATTTCCCGGCGCGTGACGCCTCGCGGCTCGATCCGGTCGTCGCGATGAAACTGTGACGATGACGCGTAAAGACGTATCTCTCGTGCTCCGGCTCTTCTTAGACTCGGCGCGGCTTCAGAAGAAGCGGGCGACGCTGACGATCGCGTCGATCGCCTGGGGCACAGTGACGATTCTGCTGCTGCTCGCGTTTGGAGAAGGGCTCAAACGCCAGTTTTCCCGCAACGAGCGCGCCATGGGAGAGAACCTCGCCATCCACTGGCCCGGCGAGACCTCCAAAGTGTGGAAGGGTTTGCCCATCGGCCGGCCGATCCAGCCGCGCATCGACGACATCGCCACGCTGCGCGAGCGCATTCCGGAATGCGACGCGATCTGGGGCGAGATGCGCAACTCCCGTACCGCCTATTCCTACGGCCGCAAGACGGTCAACGCCAACGTCACCGGAACGAGTTGGATCTACGGTGATCCGCGCAAGCACTATTCGCGTCCGGGCGGGCGATTCCTCGATGCCCGCGACGAGGAGGAAAAGCGGCGCGTGATCTTTTTGGGTTACGAGCTCGCGGACGACATCTTCGGCAAGGAGGATCCGGTCGGAAAGACGCTGCTCGTCAACAACTCCCCCTTCACCGTCATCGGCGTCATGCAGAACAAGACTCAGACGAGCTCCTACGGCAACCCGGATCGAATGCACGCGGTCATCCCCATTACGACTTACCGAGCTCTCTTCGGCAAAGACCAGCTCTGGGTGCTCGTCTTCCACACCCGCCAGCCGGAGGACATGGACATGGCGCTCGCGCGCGCCAACGAAGTGATGTCGGTGCGATACGGCTACGACCCGACGGACAAGCACGTTTGGGGGATCTGGAACACCGTCGAGGGACAAGCGGAATCGGCAAAGATCTTTCTGGGGATGGAAATCTTCTTCGGTTTGATCGGGGCGCTGACCTTGATCGTCGGGGCGGTGGGCGTGGCCAACATCATGTATGCCGTCGTCAAAGAGCGAACGCGGGAAATCGGAGTGAAGATGGCTCTGGGCGCCCGGCGCCGCTGGATCACCGGACCGTTCATCCTGGAAGGAATGATCTACACGCTCTTAGGCGGTCTCGGCGGAGCCCTCGTCGCCATCCTGATCGTCACGCTTCTGGGCTTGATCCCGCCGGACCGAGCCAAAGTCATCGAGTTCATGGGCAAACCGACGCTCTCCTGGCCGATCGGCGTCGCGACCGTCGCGATCCTCGGCACCGCGGGGTTGCTCGCCGGCTACTTCCCCGCGCGCCGCGCCGCGTCGATCGATCCGGCGGAGACGTTGAGGTACGAGTGAGAAGGAAGCGACCATGACCACAGCCGCGACGACTCCCGTGATCGAGATGCAGGCCATTCGCAAGACCTATGACACCGGCAAGGTGAAGGTGGAAGCGCTCAAAGGGATCGACCTCGCGGTGGCGCCGGGAGAGTTTGTCGCGGTCGTGGGTCCCTCCGGGTCGGGCAAATCGACGCTCATGAATCTGATCGGCTGCCTCGACACGGCCACCGACGGCTCCTATCGCCTGGCCGGGGAGAACGTCGCGGGCTTGGAGCGTGACGCGCTTGCGGACATCCGCAACCGCCGCGTCGGCTTCGTGTTTCAGAACTTCAATCTGCTGCCACAAATCTCTTCGTTCGAAAATGTTGAGATGCCTTTGCTCTTCGGGGGCATCGCGCCAAAGAAACGAAAGGAGCGAGTGGCGGAGCTCATGACACGCGTCGGCCTCGCCGACCGAATGGACCACAAGCCGACGGAGCTCTCCGGCGGCCAGATGCAGCGCGTCGCGATCGCGCGGGCGCTCGCCATGGATCCGGCCATTCTTCTCGCGGACGAGCCGACGGGAAATCTCGACACCTCCTCGGGCAGCGACGTGATGAGCATCTTCGCGGACTTGTGGCAGCAGGGCCGTACGCTCATCGTGATCACGCACGATCTTTCGCTCGCGCGCCGGGCCGGCAGAATCATCGAGGTCCGCGACGGCCGCATCATCTCCGACGGCGCCGCCGCGGCGTAGCTGGCCAAAAAGGGTTTATATCAGATTCGGTATAGACGTTTATTCCCTCTCCCTCCGGGAGAGGGGGCCCAGAGTCTCACCTACCTGACCGTCACCACGTCCCCCGCCGAGTAGGCGACAAACTCCGGCGCGTACATCGATTGGATGGTGGCCGGTCCGACGCGAAACGTGCCCGCCATGTTGGCGCGGAGGCGGTACTTGAACGTGTACTCTCCGGCCGGCAGCTGCTCGAAGAAGAAATTCGTTCCCGAATCGCGAGTCTCTTCGTACCAGGAGATGCCGAGATCCCATTTGTAACGAGAGATGACGATGCCGGGCTCTAGCCCCGCCGCCCGCGGGTCTCTCAAATGCACGTATTCGGCCGCGTGCTTGGATTTGACGGAGATCTGCACCTCGACCTCGTCTCCGACCGCAAGAGAAGCGGCGCCCTCCGACAGAGGCTTCAACACGAATCCCGAAGCCGTGCTCACGCGCGTGAAGTAGCGCCGGGAGACGAAGAAAAAGTCGCCCCGCTCTTCCGCGGGGAGCTGCTCGGTCGAGAAGTGCCATGTCGCCGACGCGAACGCGACGCCGGGCCCCCGCTTCTCGACGACGACGGTCGAGGAAGTCTTGGGATCGATCTTGTCTCCCGGGATGACGACCTGGTTCTTCTTGCCGGTGTACCGGTCAGGCTCGAAAGAAAAGGTCACCACCTCGTTTCCAACGGAAACCGACACCGCCTCGCTCGCCGAGAGAGCTCCTTGCCCCTTCAGGTAGTGGGCGACCGAGGCGATGACCTCCGCCGTCGCCTTGGTGGATTTCCACTGGTTCAACTTCTTATTGAGAAAAAGCCATTGAACCAGGCCGTCTTGCCGCGGGTCCTTCGGCGCGAGCTCGATGATCGTCCGCAGCGCGAAGGCTTGCGTCTCGATCGTGTCGTTGTACCAGAGCCACGACCGATCCTCGCGCGCCCAATACGTTCCCAGATCCGAGTCGGTCTTCGCCGAGTCCATGACGCTCGACCACACGAGCTCGGCGTCCTTCTCCCGCCCCATCCTCTTCAAGGTCAGCGCGAGCTGTGCCTTCAGGTAGGGTGAGTGGTCTTTCCAGTGCTTGAAGGAGAAGTCGAGAAGCCGTTGCCGGTCGGCGAGCGAGAAGGCCTTCTCGTACCAGCCGGCATCGGGATAGGACGAGAGCGTGTAGTTGATGAAGGTCGCATACTCCCAGCAGCCGTCGTGCGCCATGCAGCGTTCGAGATCCTCGCGCACGTACTGGCGCAGATACCCCCAGGCCCTCGCGACGACGTCGCGCGGCGCGTCGGCGCCGAATTCCAGAGCGTTGGCGAAGCCGTGAAGGATGTAGATAGTCATGTAGGGCGAGGGCGGGCCGCCCGGCCACCACGGAAACCCGCCCGAGGCCGTTTGCGCCTGAACGAGCTTGCCCAGCGCCGCGTCTCTCTCCTGCCGTGCGATCTTCGGGTCGAGCACGCGAACGATCTCGAGCCCGCTCGGGCGGCCACCCTGCGCCTCTTGGAGCCAGGGCGTCTCCTCGAGCGTCATCTTGCGGTTGGGATCCTTCTCGTCCCATCTCTCCAGACGCGTATCCCGCTGCGAGAGCTCCTGCGCCATCTTGCCGACTGCGGGATAGTCGCGGAAGAGCGCCGACACGATCGCCGTTGGCACGAAACGGTTGAGCGTCTGCTCCGTGCATTCATAAGGGTAGTGAACGAGGTACGGAAGCGCGTTCAAGAGCGAATAGAAGAGCTGCGCGTCCACGGTGACCACGAGCTGCTGGTCGATGCGCGTGGAATCCGCGCGGCTGGCCATGTCCGGAAAGCTCATCGTGCGCTTGGCGCCGTCTTTGACGGAAACAAATCGCGACTGGACCAGCTGCAGGCGGCCCGGCAGAACCGGAACCGGGCGCAGCTCTCCATCGCTCGCGCCCGAGCTCGTGGCCGTGACCTTGAACGCATACGTTCCCACCCGCCGCGGCGCCGAGATCGAGAACGAGACATCGGCGCTGCCTCCCGCCGCCGCCGAGAACGCCGCGGATCCGCCCTGTGCCGGAAGTCCAAACGTGGCGGAGGCGCCGGCGTTGGTCGAGGCATCGAGGATTTCGATGGCGACGTTTCCCGACATCGGCTTGTCGGAGGCGTTGTTCACCACGACCTTGAGACTCGCGCGGTCGCCCTCTCGAAGGAAGCGCGGGACGTAAGGCCGGACCATGAGGTCCTTGAAGCTCTTGGTCGTCTTTTCGATCGAGCCGGCCTTGAGATCCCGCGTCACTGCGTGGACAAAGACTCTCCAGGAAGTGACCGAGTCGGGCACGGTGAACTCGATCGCCACGGCACCCGAAGAGTCGGTCAAGAGATGGGGCGACCAGAAAGCGGTCTCGGCAAAGTTGCTCCGCAGCTCGGTGGCGGAGGCCGCGGCTTGCGCGGCCTCTTTGCGCTCCACTCCGTCGACGGCGTAGGCCACATCGCCCGAACGGCTCGCGGGCATGGGCGCGGAGGCGGGCAGAGACTTGTTCAACGTCATCGCTTCTTTTTCATTGAGCGTGGCGACTCCCGCGACGGCGCCCTCTTCCACAGTTCCGAACCGCCGCCGGCCAGGCCCGCCGATTCCATAGCCCGAGAGGAACTTCAGGCGGTCGGGCATGAGTGTCGGGCCGGGCGGGACGCTCGCGAAATCCTGATTCGAGACCCACTGCGCGTAAGCCTCGGAGAGACTCGCGCGCAGCACTCCCGTTGAAGTGTGATTGGGGTAAATCGAGAGCGGATTGCTCGGGGTGTGCATGCGAAAAGCGTCGAGGCTTCGGTCGTACATGTAGGCGAGAAGCTCCGCCGCGCGCTCTTCAATCGGCTTACCGTCCGACGACTTCACCGTCACGCGCCACTTCTCGAGCGCGCCCGGACGAATCTTGTCGCGGAAGGTCGCGAAGGAGAGGTCGAGCTTTCGATCGTCCCACGGAACGAAAACACTCTGCGTCAACGAGATGAACTGGTGGTC
>Ga0126379_10002535_pt1 | contig 11672 bp, 15 predicted proteins | sample PanSoiMetPlot_24_FD_92640 | JGI IMG/M metagenome (GOLD analysis project Ga0126379, IMG submission 92640) | Tropical forest soil microbial communities from Panama - MetaG Plot_24 | ecosystem: Environmental > Terrestrial > Soil > Tropical forest > Bulk soil | place: Panama | collected 2016-02-17
AGCGAACCAAGCGCTCGCATTGGTCATGGGGCACCTCACACGCTTCGACCCATTGTCAGGTTCTATGCTTAAGATCCCGGGCGCAGCCACCCGAGGGAATCTATGCTGGCGCGCGAACCCCCCAGCATAGAACTACAACCATGCGACCGCCCTTTTACGGTGACCACAGCTGCAAGCGGGCCGGGCCTGCCGCCGGGCGGCAGCACTTACGGTCTCTGCCCGCCGCCTGGCGGACGCATCGATCCGGGAAGTCAGCCGACATGCGGTGCGGTGATCACCGGATGGTGGTTGATCTTGTACGGTACACATAGCCCATCGCAATCACGGAGGTCACGATGGCACAGCGGGTCAGTGTCGAACTCGAAGACGACCTTGATGGAGGCCCCGCAGACGAGACGCTGCGGTTCGGGCTCGGCGGCATGGAATACGAGATCGACCTCAGCAAGAAGAATGCCAGCAAGTTCCGCCGGCAGCTCGCGCCCTACATCGAACACGCCCGCAAGGCGGGACGGGGACAGCGCCGCCGGCCAGCGCGTACCACATCAAGCCGGGAGCGCAGCGGCGATATCCGCGCGTGGGCGAAAGACCACGGCATCGCGGTCAGCGAGCGCGGGCGCATCCCGGCCAGCGTTGTCGAGCAGTACCAAGCCGCCACGACAGGGGCGTAAACAAGGCCGGATCACGGCCGGCCGCAACAGGTCCTCGCACCGCTGGCCCGGGCCGTGGCGCTCCGTCAACGGGTGAGCCATTGGGGCGCCACCAGCTGGGCAGGGGGACACTGGTGCGGTGCGGTATGACCCGACCATCTACCTCGGCTCTGCTGCCCACTATCGCTGCGGCCGCCCCGCGTACTCACCGGAGCTCGAGGCCGTCCTGACGCAGCGGGCGGGCCTGGATGGGAACGGCCGGCTTCTGGATGTCGGCTGCGGCCCTGGCGTGCTTACCGTCCGCCTCGCTCATCTGTTCGCGCAGGCGGTCGGCCTGGACCCTGATGCCGACATGCTTGCGGAGGGCCGAAGCGCAGCCGGGGAACAAGCAGCCATGAACATCCGGTGGGTCCAGGGCCTGGCCGAGGACCTGCCCGCGGCCGCGCCGGGGCCGTACCGGCTGGTGACCTTTGGCCAGTCCTTCCACTGGACCGACGAGCGGCGGGTGGCCGAGACCGTCTACGACATGCTGGAGCCCGGCGGTGCGCTGGCACTGATCGTCCACACGGTGACCGGGCGGCCCCGGCCGCCGGACCCGGGGGTGCCTGCGATCCCTCACGATGAGATCAAGGCGCTGGTGGAGAAGTATCTCGGATCTACCCGGCGCGCCGGCCAGGGCACCGCCCCGCGGCGGACTCACCGCTTCGAGGATGTGCTGGCCCGGACCCGCTTTGGTGTCCCGCAGCAGATCTTCGCCCCCGGCATCCCCGATCTGCTGCGAGATAGCGAGAGCGTCCTGTCCGGCTACCTTTCCCTCGCATCCTCGGCGCCGCACCTGTTTGGTGATCGTCTTGACCGATTCGCCGGGGAAGTGCGGGCGCTGCTCGCGGACCGCTGCGCCGAGGGTGTTTTCTGGGACTGGCCGGGCGACACCGAGGTGGTCATGGCCCGCAAGCCCGGCTGACCGGGCAGCGCTGGCCCTCTCCCGCGGTGGGCATGCCTGGGGAGTCCGGGGTGCGAGCGGGCGTTTGCGGCTGGATCGGCGGTGTCGCCGGTCAGGACTGCAGGTAGCGGAGGACGGCTAGCACCCGGCGGTGGTCGGCGTCCGACGGGGCCAGGCCGAGCTTGGTGAAGATGTTCCCGACGTGCTTTTCGACGGACCGCTCGGAAACCACCAGGATCCCCGCGATCGCGGCATTAGAGCGGCCCTCGGCCATCAGCGCGAGCACGTCGCGTTCCCTGGCGGTGAGCGCGCCGAGCCCGTCGTTGCGGCGACTGGCGCCCAGAAGTTGCGTAACGACCTCCGGATCGAGAGCCGTGCCCCCGGCGGCCACCCGGCTCAGCGCCTCGACGAACTCCCCGACGTCCGCGACCCGGTCCTTGAGCAGGTACCCGACACCCGCGGCGCCGCCGCCCGACGCCGCGCCGAGCAGGTCGGCCGTGTAACGGGTCTCGATGTACTGGGAGAACACCAGCACCCCGACCTTCGGGTGGTCGCGGCGGATGGCGATCGCCGCGCGCAGGCCCTCATCGGTGTAGCCGGGCGGCATCCGCACGTCCACCACGGTGACGTCGGGCTGGTGCTCGTCTATCGCAGCTAGCAGGTCCTCGGCGTTGCCGACGGCGGCGACCACCTCGTGGCCACGGTCGGCCAGGATCTCGGCCAGGCCCGCCCTGACCACTGCCGAGTCTTCGGCGATCACAATCCGCATCGGGGCTCCGGTTCGGTCAGGCGTGGGACGGCAGCTCGACGGCGACCACGGTGGGACCTCCGGGCGGGCTGCTGATCCGCAGCCTGCCATCCACGGTCCTGACCCGCTCGGCGAGCCCGGCCAGGCCGCCGCGGGTCTCGATGCGGGCGCCGCCGGAGCCGTCGTCGCTGACCCGCACCCGCAGCAGGCCGGGCATGTGCACTGCCTCCAGCGTGGCATGCCGGGCGCCGCTGTGCTTGGCGACATTGGTGAGCAGTTCCGCCGCGCAGAAGTAGGCGATGGTCTCGATCGCGGCCGACGGGCGCCCGGGCAGGTCCACGACGAGCTCGACGGGCAGGTCGCTGTGTGCGGCGAGGGTGGTGAGCGCGGTGCCGAGGCCGTGGTCGAGGACGGGCGGGTGGATGCCGCGGGCCAGGTCGCGCAGCTCGATGATGGCCTCCTTGGCCCCGTGGTGGGCGGCGTCGACCAGATCCAGGACCCGCTGCAGGTCAGCATGCGCGGACCCGTCGATCATGCCACCGAGCTTCTCCCGGGCCAGGCCCAGCTTCATGGCGACGGCGACCATCTGAGCCTGCGCCCCGTCGTGCAGGTCCCGCTCGATCCGGCGCAGCCTCGCCGCCGAGTCCTCCACCAAGCTGGCCCTGGACTCCTCCAGCTCCCGCACCCGGCGCACGCTGTCCTGCTGCAGGCGGTAGACGGTCCAGAAGATCAGCGCCGCCCCTGCTAGCGGAATCGCCGCCAGCCACGTCAGCGGCCCCAGCCTGTGGAAGGAAGCGAGCAGAAGGACGCCAAGGACGACATTGAAGATGCCGCAGACGACGCGCACACCCACCCAGAGACGGGGACGGCGGTATTCCCATGACCTGACCAGAAATCTCATCAGGACGGGCTGCCGGGAAACGACGTTGTCACCCGGTGCGGGCATCGAGACGCCCCCGGTGACCTGCGATGCCTTGGCCACCCCGGTCACCTGCATCTCAATGTTGGCCAGACCCGCGAAGCCCGGGAAGGACCGGCGCCAAGGGTGAATATGACCGGCGCCGGCACGGGAGGGCTGGCACGATGGCCAGTCGCCGGGATGGCGCTGTTGCAGTTCATCGCGCTTTCGCCCTTCTGTGCTCCAGTATCCGCACGGAAGTCGCACACCGCGAGCATGCTCCGGACTGCTTGTTCAGCCGGAGAGCGGAAGCATCTCCCCGGCGGGCCGGTGGCTGACCGGTCCCGCCACGGGGAGATGCTGCCAAGCTAGCTCTGGACACTGGCCTGCAGACGGTAGGCGGTCCAGAAGATCAGCGCCGCCCCCGCTAGCGGCAGCGCCGCCAGCCACGTCAGTGGCCCCAGCCAGTGGGCGGAAGCGAGCAAAAGGACGCCAAGGAAGAGATTCCACATGCCACAGGCAACGCGCACACGCACCCACGCATGGGGGTGGCGGTATTCCCATGACCTGACCAGAAATCTCATGAGGAATGATCGCGAGGAAGGAACGCTGTCAGCCGGTGCGTACATTGAGATGCCTCCCGTGAGCTGCGGGGCCGGCCATTCCGGTCACCTGCATCTCAAGGCTCGCCTCACGCGGGCGGGAGATCCACCGTGCGGACACCCGAACCTGAGGTTCGGCTAGCACGGTCCCGGGGGCCGTCGGCCCTCCATCGTGATGTGGTGCGTTCAGGTGTCGTCGCCCTGGGCGGATCCGCGGGTGACCAGCGCCGCCGTGCTGAGCGCGAGGGCGGCGGCGATCGTCAGCAAGACCGCGTAACTGACCAGGTGCGCGGCCAGCGAGAGGAGGTAGGGGGCGGCGAAGCCGAGGTAGGTGAGCGCGTAGTAGGCCGCCGTCAGGCCGGCCAGCGCACGTTGATCTGCGAGGCGCTGGACCTCCACCAGCCCAGCGACCAGGCACAGGCCGTAGGCGCTGCCGAGCACGATCGAGCAGGGCACTAGCAGCCATGTCTGCTGCTGGCTGGCGGTGACCGCTCCGAGGACCAGGCCAGCGGCCAGCACCAGCAGCCCGACGGTCGCGGCCAGGTTGCCTCTTGTGCGGGCGTCGAGCCGCCGTGCCAGCGGCTGAATCAGCACCCCGGCCAGCGCGCAGAGCGCAGTGATGGTGGCCGTCAGAGCGATCCCGTCGGCCGCGCGATCGGCACCCACGACGCTGGGCAGAAGCGCGAACGCGATCGCCGGGGCGGCAAACACCCAGGGCGCCATCGGCACCACCACCCGGCGAAAGCGGACGCTGCGTGCACCGGGCACCGGCCAGCGCACGCCGCGCGGTGCCGTGCCCGCGGCGCCGCCGGAGACCGTCTCGGGGGTGCGTCGGAGCAGCACCAGCACCACGGCCATCAACGTGATGTGCGGCAGATACGGCGTCACCCCGGGCGCCGGCGCCCACTGCGCCAGCAGGCCCGCCGCCAGCGGTCCCAGCGCGAAACCGGCGGTCATGGCGATCGCCGCCCGCCCCGCCGCAGTGTGGACGCTGGCCTTGCCCAGCGGGGGAGACGACAACTCGCGCAGCCAGGCGGTGCCAGCGGCGAATATGGCGCCGTTGCTCACTCCTGCCAGCAGGCGTCCGGCAAATAGCAACGCGACCGCGAATCCGGCGCCGAGCCCGGCCGCGGCGAGCGCCAGGCTGGCGACGAGGGAGAGCGCGGCGGCGGGAAGGACCACGGTGCGCCGTCCGCGTGCGTCAGACAGCGGCCCGGCCACCAGCAGCCCCGGGATCAGGCCGAGCGCGTAGAAGCCGAACATCGCCTCCAGCGTCCCGGTGCCCAGGCCAAGCGTGTGGCGGTAGACCAGCAGCATGGGCGTGAACTGATTGGAGCCCCAGCCGTTGCCCAGCAGCACCGCCCCGGCTGGCAGCCACGGGATCCGCAGCAGTCTGCCCGGCGCTGCCTTCGGGATCGGGGTTTGCGTCGCTACCATCGGGCCTCCAGATGAGTTCAATTACTGAACCACTCACCCACGGTAGCAGATGAGTTCAGTTATTGAACCAGGGCGTGCTAATCTGGTGGGTGATGCTTGGCAAGGACTACGAACTGCAGGACTGCTCGCTCGCCCGCGCGCTAGAGGTGATCGGGGAGCGGTGGACGCTGCTGATCGTCCGCGACGCCTTCTACGGCGTACGGCGCTTCAGCGACTTCCAGGCTCACCTCGACATCCCCAAGGCGGTGCTCTCCGACCGGCTCAGTGGCCTGGTCGAGGACGGCATCCTCGACCGCCGGCCCGATCCGCGGCATGCCGGCCGGCACCTGTATGAGCTGACCGCCGCGGGCCGGGACCTGTGGCCCGCCCTGCATGCGCTACTGACATGGGGCGACAGGTACCGGCATCCGAACAGCCGCATCTTCAGGCACGCCAGCTGCGGCACCGGGCTCGACGCGACCGGCTACTGCCCCGCGTGCGCCGTGACGCCCCGCCCCGAGGACATCATCACCGAACCGCGCTGGGACCGGGCCGCGCCGCCGAAGCCCCGCAGCGACCCCGTCGCCGTCGCCCTCCAGTCCCCGCACCGCCTCCTCGACCCAGTCGAGACCTAGCTGGTTTACCGGGTAGCCCGCAGGCCACCACGTAGATGGCCGCGGGATTGCCTGGTTTCCATCCGGGGAGCGGGTCGATCATGTCGGCCTGGACGAACCCCCTGCGCTCCCAGAACGCCCGCACCAAATCATTGTGTGGCGCCTGAGCCCGGCCACCGGGCCGATTCACCGGACTCCAGGTGTGGGCGGCCGTGGCCATCCGGGCACGCCGGTTCGGCCGGGCCATGGGCTCTATCGTGGGTTCATGGCTATCGCGCAGGCGGAGTTCGGCCGTACCGGCCATCACAGCACGCGGGTGATCTTTGGGGGAGCGTGCCTCGCGGAGGTGTCCCAGCGGGTCGCGGACCAGACCCTGGATGTCTTGCTCTCCTACGGGGTGAACCACCTGGACGTGGCCTCGTCCTACGGCGAGGCGGAGGTGCGCATCCGGCCGTGGCTGCGGCGCGAGCCCGGCCGGTTCTTCCTGGCGACCAAGGGGGACGAGCGCACCAAGGAAGGTGCGCGTGAGGAACTGCACCGGTCCCTGGACCGGATGGGTGTCGACCACGTCGACCTGTGGCAGCTGCATGCCCTGGCGGACCCGATCGAATGGGACATCGCGCTCAGCCCGGGCGGCGCTATCGAGGCAGCGGTCGAGGCGCGGGATGCGGGCCTGATCCGCTGGATCGGCGTCACCGGCCACGGCGCCCAGATCGCCGCTACCCACCGGCGCAGCCTCGACCGGTTCGACTTCGACTCGGTGCTGCTTCCCTACAACTACGTCACCATGCAGAACTCCTACTACGCGGCCAACTTCGATGCGCTCTACCGCACCTGCCGTGAGCGGAACGTGGCGATCCAGACGATCAAGTCGATCGCCCGGCGCCCCTGGCTTGGACGGCCACACACGCGGACGACCTGGTACGAGCCGCTCCAGGAGCAGAACGACATCGACCTGGCGGTCTGGTGGGTGCTGAGCCGTCCGGGGGTGTTCCTCGACAGCGTCGGCGACGTCGACCTGCTCCCCAGGGTGCTCGACGCGGCCAGCCGTTTCGCCGGGCCGGCGGACGAGGCCGCGATGACCGAGCTGGTGAACAGGTCAGCAGCCGAGCCGCTGTTCGTCTGAGCCGGCGGGCGCTGGCCCGGGCCCGCCGCCCGCTGTTGCAGCGGTGAACCGGGCGCAGTTCGGGCGGGGCTGAGCAGGTCCAGTCTGGGGACCTTTGGCTCTTCGCGCCCGGTGTCGCGCGCGGCACGGTGGGAGTATCTGTTCTGGAGCTGAAGGTGCGGCTATGGAGCGAACGCATTCCCTCGACCGGTGGCTGTACCGGGGAAAGCGCCCAAATCGGCTCGCCCGTCTGGTCAACGGCATCACGGCGCGGCTGGCCGGGGCGGGTGTCGGCCCGGCCCGGCTAATGATGCTGGAGGTGGCCGGGCGGCGCACGGGCAAAACGGTCTCGTTTCCCGTTGTGGTGGCCGATTACCGGGGCGGGCGGTACCTGGTGTCGATGCTGGGTGAGGGCACGAACTGGGTCCGTAACGTCCGCGCCGCCAGCGGGCGTGCTGTGCTCCGGCACGGGCGCCGCCAGGCCATCCGGCTCGTCGAGGTCGACGTGGGTGAGCGCGCCGCGATCTTGCGCCGCTACCTTGAGTGCGCGCCGGGAGCGAGGTCGCATATCCCGGTCGACCGCGGCGCACCCCTGACGGAGTTTGAGCGGATCGCCGCGCAGTACCCGGTGTTCCGCGTGACCGTGCCCGGGGGCACCGAACGCTAGCGTCACCACCGTGCGCGCGGTGCCCACCTGGCCGGTCGGCGCAAAGGCTGGAGGTGGGCGTGCGCCCACCGGCAGCGGCTGGACACCGCCCGATGGCAGGCACCCGGCTGGGCTCCGCGTGGCGGGCCCGGGGAGTAAAACGCCCCTATTCACATCGGCAAGGGCGGGTTATCTTTGAGCTGCGGTTGACGAACCAGCCGGGGTCGCGTGCGTGCCCGGCTGGTGTTCCAGCCGTGCGAGGTGACAGCAGCAGGCCAGATCGGCCGCGCCCGGCCCTGAACTGGCGTCCGCCCGGTGAGCCTGTTCGTGTCGCCCCACGATGCTCCCAGGCGGATGCGGCCCGCGCTGCGTTGCCCCCGTGCGCAGGGCGGGCCGGTCAACCGTCCACCTTGCTGCACGCACCGGCATCGCCCGCCCATACCGGGATCACTGGAACGGCGAGATCATCGTGGGCTAGCATGCCAGCCAGCGGTTGTCGAGCCAGCTGCGAGACCGGGCTGGCTGCTGCTTACCTTCGGGCCGTGATCTGGGATCGCGGCGATCGCCCCGGAGTTGGAGGCAGTCATGGCCGACCAGTCACGCACGCCGCCCACAGGTTTCGCCGCGCGGCGGCCCACCGTCGTCTCCTGCTGGCTGTGCGGGATCGGGCTGCAGCAGCACCAGATGGTGCCCGATGGCGGCAGTGCTTGCGGCGACATCCGGTGGTATTGCAGGGATGCCCGGGCATGCACCGAACGCTGGACCTCACCGCGGCGCCAGGAACGGGCCGCCGGGGCTGACCCCGGGCGTGGCGCTGTCACAGCACCTTTACCCAGCGCAACAGCGCATGCCTGATCGGTGCCGCATCAGCCTGGCAGCCTCACCGGCGGCCACGCCGGGGGTGAGCCGGGCGGGCATGAAGGCAACGGCCTTATGCATCGGTGACTCCTTTATATGCCGATCGGGCATGCGGCACGGCTGGTGTTTGTTTGACCTGGCCTTTTCCTGGTAGCGTCACCATTGTGGATCCGGGTGCCGGTGAATTCAGGTGGGTGGACGCCGCCCGCCTGGAGGCCGTCCGGCTGGAGTCGGAATGCCTCATGCGAAAGTGTGAACAGGCCAGGGCTCGCTCGCGGGCGACCCGTGACCAGATCCGCCGGAGCCGGTCGCGGCGGGACAAATTGCGGGCTGGGTGCATACCCGTGGTCGAGCAGGCCAAGGGCATTGTCATGGCCCAGCAGGGGTGCCGGCCCGAAGAGGCGTTTGATCTGCTGCGCCGGGCGTCCCTGCGGGCCAACGTGCGGGTCTATGTGCTGGCGGCCCAGATCGTCGACTATCTCGCCTCCAGCGAGAACGGCAACAATGTGACACCGATCTCGCTGGGCGCCATTAGGTGCCTGCGATAAGCACCGCAGGCCTGGCCGCCTCGGCCTGGTGCTGCGGGCTAGGCCCGGCCGTTGGCCTGCAGCTCCCGGAATCTCATGTGTACATCCTGCGCGCGCCGCAGGCGTTCCTCGGCGGTAGCGAGCGCGGCCTGGGCGCGCTGCACGCTTTCCTCCGCCGCGGTGAGCGCTGCCTGGCACCGCGCTATAGTCTGGGCGAGTTTCCCAGCCGCCGCATCCTTCACCCCGCTGGTGGTGACGTCGGCGCTGGTCGGCCTGGCCGCAGGTCCGCTGTCCATGCCGCGATGCTAAGGCGCCGCCGGGAGCCTGCATATTGGCCTTGGTCCCGCGGAGACCGGGCTAAGGCCCTTGTGGATATGGACTTTGGTCCCTGTTGCAGCGGCCCAGGTCCGTGCTCGGCCCGCCACTGACGAGATCCAGCAGCGAGCCACAGCGGTCGTGTTCAGCGGCCGGGCACGCCGGCGCGGCCACTGTGAGGTGCTTCGTGCGATGTTTACGGGCTGAGCGTGTTGGTAGGTTTTCAGCATGGAGCGGGAGTTTGCTGACTCCGAGCCGACGGCCCGCAACAGCGGGGAGGCCGCACGGGCAGAGCCTGATGCCCAGGTGCAAAGGTTTGAGGAAGCCGAGGCGCGGCCCGCGGCGACTCCCGGCCACGTCCCAGCGGGCCGCCCGCAGTGGGAGATCTTGCACGAGGCTTTGGAGGCCGCGCGGGCGGAGAACCGCGCCCAGACGAAGCGGTTCGAAGAAGCCAAGGCGCAACTGCAGGCGATCGCCGATTGGATCGAAACGGGCCGCCCGCAACGGGAGGTCCTGCGCGAGTCCGCCTTTGCCCGCATGCAGGCCAGGCTGGAATCCCTGCCAGTTATCGAGCAGGCAAAGGGCATCCTGATGGCCCAGCAGCGCTGCGGTCCCGAGGAGGCGTTCAACCTGCTGCGCCGGGCGTCCCAGCGGGCCAACCTCAAGCTGCACGTGCTGGCCGCGCAGATCGTCGCCCAGGTCGCCTCACCCCCCGCTGACACCAGCGCCCAGCCGGCCCAGCGCGTCGCCAGCAAGCGCTCTTGACCGGAGCGATTCTGACCGGGTGCACCCGGCCCCGGGCGGCGGATGGTGCTGATGGGCACCATGAGTGTCATGAACAGCGATGCGCACGCCGAGGTGACAGCCCTGGCGATCAATGTGACCATCCCCGAGGCGCTGCGGTGGACCGACACCCGGCGCGGTGAGGCGTTCACGCTGACCACACTCAATGTGCGGCTGCTCGCCGACGGCCATCTCGCGGTCAAGGCCTACGGCCGTCCGGTCGGCGGCGGCCGCGGCGCCTATGTCTCGTTTGATGTCCCGGAGAACCCCATCCTGACCGCTCTCATCGCCGAGGCCGCCACCCACGCTGGCTCCCTGTGGGCCGCCCACCGCGGGCTCCGCTGATCGCTCCACCGGTCCACCGCGACCGCACCGCCGGTCTAGCCTCCGGATCCTCCGGCGAGCGGTTCATTAGGGTGGTGGTGATGCGGCTCACGGTCCTGGGCGGGTGCGGTGCGTGGCCGGAAGCCGGCCAGGCCTGCAGCGGCTTCCTGATCGAGCACGACGGGTTCCGGCTCGTCGTCGATCTTGGCTACGCGACCGTGCCGCGGCTGCTGGAACGCGCCGCGCCGGGTCAGGTTGACGCGGTATTCATCAGCCACGGCCACCCCGATCATTGCGCGGACCTGAATCCGCTGCTCCGGGCCCGGGTGCTCCGCGAGGATCCGGCGGCGGCGCTGCCGGTGTACGCGCTGCCGGGTGCCCTGGACGCGGTCATGGCGCTGGACCGCCCAGAGACGCTGGCGGGCGCCCTGGCCCTGACCGAGCTCAGCCCGGGCGGCCAGCTGGAGATCGGGCCTTTCCGGGCACAGACGTATCTGCTGCCACACTGGGTGCCCAACGTCGGCCTGCGGCTGGCCGCCGGTGAGGCGGTGCTCGCCTATACCGGCGACTGCGGGCCGAGCCCGCTGATAGCAGAACTCGCGCTCCAGGCGGACCTGCTGCTGGCCGAGGCCAGCTACGTCGATCTGATCCCGGAAGACTCGCGGCGTTACCTGTCGAGTGCGTCCCAGGCGGGGAGGCGGGCCGCGCAGGCCGGAGCCGGACGCGTGCTGCTGACGCACTTGCTGCCGGGCACCGACCCGGCCGCGGCGCGGGACGCCGCCGCTGGCCACTACACCGGCCAGGTCGGCGCCGCCGTCTCCGGCCTGGTCCTGGACCTGCCGTAAGGTCCCTGGCGCAGCTCATGCCCGCCGATGCTGAGCGGGCCGTTGGGTTGTGAGCACGTGATCCAGGGGCGGCTGGTCACCGTGGCTTGCATAGTGGCACGGCCCTGCCGAAGATGGTCAATTACCGGGACGCAGCAATATCCGGCCTCCGGTAGGAAATGGGTACGGGGCTCCGCCTCGCGGCGGCGAGCCACCGGCCCGGAGTACCGCCTGACATGGACTGGATGGCCGAATGCTTTCCATGAGGGCACTGGAGTGCCTGGTCACCATAGTGGAGCAGGGCTCACTGACGAAGGCCGCGGCGGCCCTGCACATGTCGCAGCCGGCGCTGTCGCACCAGATCGCGGCCATCGAACGGGAGCTGGGGACCCCGGTCGTCGAGCGCTTGCCGCGGGGCATCA
>Ga0126379_10002536_pt1 | contig 11669 bp, 6 predicted proteins | sample PanSoiMetPlot_24_FD_92640 | JGI IMG/M metagenome (GOLD analysis project Ga0126379, IMG submission 92640) | Tropical forest soil microbial communities from Panama - MetaG Plot_24 | ecosystem: Environmental > Terrestrial > Soil > Tropical forest > Bulk soil | place: Panama | collected 2016-02-17
AAAATTGCCGATCCGGCGCAACCGGTCTTCGCGATCGATCACGACATTCAAAACACCACTCCGAAAAATTTGGAGAAGTACGCCAAGATCGAAGCGTTCGCCGGCGAACACGGTATCGATTTCTATCCAGCCGGCACTGGGATCTCCCACCAGGTGATGGTCGAACAGGGTTACGTTGTTCCCGGCGCGCTCGTCGTAGCGAGCGATTCGCACTCTAATTTATACGGCGCGATGGCTGCGCTCGGCACGCCGGTCGTACGCACAGACGCTGCGAGTATTTGGGCAACCGGCGTTACGTGGTGGCAGGTCCCGCCGGTCGCAAAGTGCGTTCTTAAAGGAAAACTTTCGCCCGGCGTCACCGGCAAGGACGTAATCATCGCGTTGTGCGGTCTCTTTAATAAAGACGAAGTGCTCAACTACGCGGTCGAATTCTTGGGCGACGGCGTGCCGGCGCTTTCAATGTCGGAGCGTATGACGATTGCGAACATGACGACGGAATGGGGCGCGCTCGCCGGCGTGTTCTCATTCGACGAAGTGAGTGTGAAATACCTTCAGTCGCGCATTCCGGAGTTCACAAATCCGAATCGTCCTGGAAAACGGGGCGCTAAGAGCCGCTCCGGTTACAACAACGTCGACATCGACGCGTGGTGGAAAAATCGGAAGAACTTAAGCGCGGACCCGGATGCCGAGTATGCGATCGAGCTCGAGCTCGATCTGGCGACGGTGGTTCCCCATGTCTCCGGTCCGAACGAAGTGAAGACGATGGTGTCGCTGCCTGAAATGGAACGGAAGCGAGTGCCGATCCAGAAGGCATATTTGTTGTCGTGCGTGAATGCGCGCTTCGAAGATTTGCATGACGCGGCGGAAGTTATTCGAACGCGCGGCGGACACGTGGCCGAGGGCGTTGAATTTTATCTCGCGCCCGCCAGCGCCGAGGTGCAGGCCAAATCCGAATCGAATGGCGATTGGAAAGCACTGATTGATGCCGGCGCAATTCCGTTACCGCCAGGCTGCGGAGCCTGCATTGGACTCGGACGCGGGCTGGTGCAAAAAGGTGAAACCGCGATTAGTGCGACGAATCGCAATTTCAAAGGACGGATGGGCGACCGCGACGCGCTGGTTTATTTAGGCTCGCCCGCGGTCGTGGCCGCAAGCGCCCTCGCCGGTTTCATTTGCGCACCGCAAAAATTTTCCGAGAAACCCGCCGGGATCGCCGCTCGACGCGCGGAGAAGAAAGCGAAATCGGCCGGTTCGGTCGAAATCATGGACGGTTTCCCGCCAAAAGTGCGCGGCCGAGTTCTGTTCATCGACAAAGACAATCTGAACACCGATGGCATTTACGGCAGCAAGCACACTTATCGCGATGACATGACGCCGGAGGAAATGGCGGCGGTCACGTTCGAAAATTACGACCCGAACTTCAATGAACTTTATCAAAAAGGCGACGTCGTCGTCGGCGGACTGAATTTCGGAAGCGGCTCGAGTCGCGAACAAGCAGCGACGGCGCTGAAGTTTAAGGGAATTCCCTGCGTGATCGCGGCGAGTTTTTCCGAAACCTACAAGCGCAACGCGTTTAACAACGGCTTCGTCGTATTCGAGTGTCCGGAGCTGGTGACGCATCTGCGGAGCACCTTGAAGGATGCCGCGCCGACGAAAGTTGGTTCGGAAATGACGATCGATTACGCGAGTTCAGTTCTCACGCTCGACGGAAAATCGTTCGCGTTTTCGCCATTGAGTCCCGCGGCTCAGGAATTGATCGTTGCCGGTGGCGCAGAAAATCTGGTCGCGTCACGGCTTCGCGCAAAATCCTAAGCCCGCTCGCTTGCGGGCGGCACTCACGCCGATAAGATCGACATCTTATGGCGAAGTATCGAATTGCATGGATGCCAGGCGACGGCGTCGGTCATGACGTGATGGAGGCCGCACGCCTGGTCTTGGATCGCATTAAACTCGATGCCGAATATGTAGCTTGCGACATCGGTTGGGAATTTTGGTGCAAGGAAGGCAACGCGTTGCCAGATCGCACGGTCAAGGTCTTGAAAGAGACAACCTGCGGGCTTTTCGGCGCGATCACGAGCAAACCGCAATCGGAAGCGAAAGAAGAATTGGCGCCCGAGCTGAAGGGCAAAGGGCTCGTTTATTTTTCGCCGATCGTTGGGCTGCGGCAGTTGTTCAACCTCCACACCAACATGCGGCCGTGCAAAAGTTATCCCGGCAATCCGCTGAATTTCCGCGGCAACAAAACCACCAACCCGAGCGGCGAAGATGTGCCGATCGATCAGGTCGTTTTTCGTGAAAATACCGAGGGCATGTACGGCGGCGTAGAATTTTTTCCTCTGCCCGAACCGGTTTATGACGCGTTGTGCGCGAACCCGAAGATGAAGAAATGGAAAGATAAAGCCGGCTTGGAAAATATCGCGCTGTCGACACGAATCATGAGCAAGCAGGGTTGCACGAACATTTGTAAACAAGCGTTCGAGTTTGCCAAGAAAACCGGGCGCAAGCGCGTCACTCTGATCGAGAAACCGAATGTGCTTCGCGAAACCGGCGGCTTAATGATGCGTTCCTTCCGCGAGGTCGCGAAAAATTATCCGGAGATTCGCGCCGACGACGCGAACATCGACGCAATTTGCATGTGGATGTTCAAAAACCCGCAGGATTACTCAGTGCTGGTCGCCGAAAATATGTTCGGCGACATCGTCAGCGACCTATGCGCGGGATTGGTCGGCGGACTCGGCTTCGCCCCGAGCGCGAATCTTGGCGACAACTACGCGGTGTTCGAACCGACGCACGGTTCGGCGCCGAAATATGCCGGACAATACAAAGTGAATCCGATCGCAATGCTGCTAACCGCCAAGCTGATGCTCGATTGGCTGAAAGAAGACGATAAGGCGACGCGCCTGGAATCGGCGATCGCGCGTGTGATCAAGGAAGAAAAAGTGCGCACCTACGATATGGGCGGAAAGAACTCGACGCTCGAGGTCGCAAAAGCGATCGCGGATTACGCCAGCTAACAACAAAGATCGATATCGTTATGGCAAAGCAAGCAACCGATTCGAAAAAGCTGCTCTCTTACACGATCGCGGAATGGGCGTGCGCGTTGAAATTCGAAGATCTTTCGCCGGAAGCGATTCAAGCCGCGAAATTATTCTGGTTCGATTCGATCGGGTGCGCGCTCGGCGGCAGTCAGCAGGAGGACGCGAAGATTTTGTTAAAGCATTATCTCGCAATGGGCGGCGGCAACGGCAAAGCGACCACTTTCGTCTCCGGATTCAAAACGAATCCGGTCGATGGGGCGTTTCTCAACGGTCACATGATCCGCGCGATGGATTACAACGATATTTATTGGAAAGCGGATCCGTGTCATCCGAGCGATCTCATCGCCGCGCCGCTGGCATTGTGTGAGAGCGAAGGACTTAGCGGCAAAGATCTGATTCTCGCGACGATTATCGCCTACGAGATCGAAATGCGGTTGTGCGAAGTCGGCAGACCCGGCGTGCGCGAATACGGCTGGCATCATGCGACATTGAGCGCGTTCGCGGCGCCAGTCGCAGCTGGCCGCGTTCTAAATCTCAATGCCGATCAAATGGTTTCAGCGATGGGAATTAGTGCGGCGCGCACGTTTTGTCCCGGCGCGGTCACGGCTGGAAAACTCACGAACATGAAAAACACGGTCGATCCATGGGCCGGACGCATGGGCGCGGAAAGCGCTTTACTCGCTCGTGACGGATTCTCCGGACCGGAACATATCATTGACGGGAAAGAAGGACTCTTTGCCGTGTTCAAACACGTTCAGTACAAGGGCGAACCGGCCATGTTCGACGGCGAAGGTCTGGTCAAAGATCTTCCGAACTCAGCGAAATCCCATTATCGCATCCTTGATTGCGGGATGAAAAGTTTTCCGATCGAAGCGCTCAGTCACGCGCCGCTCACCGCGATGATGAAGACGATAAAGGAAAACAAGATCAAGGCCGGCGACGTGAAGGAAATTAAAGTCGAAGTGATCGCTCGCGCCGCGGACATTTTGGGCGATCCACACAAATACCGTCCGGATTCAAAGGAAACGGCCGATCATTCGTTGCCTTACTGCATGGCGGTCGGGCTGGTCGACGGAATGGTCACGCCACTCCAATTCAAAGAAGAGCGTGTGCTCGACAAATCGCTGATCCCGATCATGGACAAAGTGAAAGTGGTTGCGAACGACGAATTCGAAGCGCTCTTTCCGAAATTTCAGCCGAGCCGCGTAACAATCACGACTCATGACGGCAAGGAGCACGCCACCCGCGTTGATGTTCCCAAAGGCGATCCGCGCGATCCGATGACCGAAGAGGAAATCGCGGTGAAGTTCAACGCGCTCGGTAAGGACGTGATCAGCGATGATCAGCGCAAGAAACTGCAGCAATGCATCATGAAGATCGACAGCGCGAAGAACGTTAACGACCTTCTCGAGCTAACGATCGCGCGTTAAACGGTTTCGCTCCCGGACCCGGCACCGAACTCAATTCCCTGGGCGAGCGGAAGTTCGCTCGAGAAGTTGATCGTGTTGGTCTGGCGGCGCATGTAGATCTTCCACGAATCGCTTCCGCTCTCGCGACCGCCGCCGGTATTTTTCTCACCGCCAAACGCGCCGCCAATCTCCGCGCCGCTCGTTCCCGTGTTCACATTCGCGATTCCGCAATCGCTTCCGACCACGCTGACAAATTTTTCTGCTTCGCGCACGTCATTCGTGAAAATCGAGCTCGTTAAACCTTGCGGGACACCGTTCTGGATCGCGATCGCTTCATCGAAATCGCGATAAGTGAGCAAGTAAAGAAGCGGCCCGAATGTTTCTTCTTGCAGGATATTGAAATTCGGTTTCGCGTTGGCGAGACACGGTTTCATGTAACAGCCGCCGGCCAAATCCATTCGCTCGCCGCCGTAAAGAACTTCGCCGCCTTCGTCTTTCAGCTTCTTTATTGAATCCTGCACCATGTCGACCGCGCCTTTGTCGATCAAAGGACCCATCAAAGTCTTTCGATCGAGCGGATTGCCAATTGGGAGCGATTTGTAAGCAGAGAGAAGTTTCTGCCGCACTTTGTCCGCGACGGATTCGTGCGCGATCACGCGCCGGGTCGAGGTGCAGCGTTGGCCGGCGGTGCCGACCGCGCCAAAGAAAATCGACTGCGTCGCCATATCGAGATCGGCCGTCGGCGTGACGATCAGCGCGTTGTTGCCGCCGAGCTCCATGATGGTTTTACCGAGCCGACCGTGAACCGTTTTCGCGACATTCAAACCCATCGCGACCGAACCGGTCGCTGAAATCAGAGGAATGCGCGGATCGGTCGCCAATTTTTCGCCGACGCTTTTTCGATCGCCAATCAGCAAACTGAAAATCGCGGGATCGGCGCCGGTTTCGCGACAAACGCGTTCCGCGATTTTCGTGAGCGCAATCGCGGTCAGCGGAGTTTTCTCCGACGGTTTCCAAATTGTTGCGTCACCGCAAACCGCTGCGAGCGCGGCGTTCCATGACCAAACCGCGACCGGAAAATTAAATGCGGTGATGACCGCGACCAACCCGAGCGGATGCCACTGCTCCATCAATCGGTGACTCGGGCGCTCGGATTGAATGGTCAGGCCATAAAGCATTCGCGATTGGCCGACCGCGAAATCGCAGATGTCGATCATCTCCTGCACTTCGCCCTCGCCTTCGGCAATAATCTTCCCGGTCTCGAGCGTGACGAGCTGGCCAAGCTCGTGTTTCAACTCGCGGAGCGCGTTTCCTAAACGGCGAACGGTGTCACCCCGAACCGGCCCCGGAGTTTTTCGCCATTTCTCGAACGCCTCCAGCGCGCGTGTAATCGTCGTTTTGTAATCGTCTTCCGACGCAGTACGAACGCCGGCCAGTTTTTTTCCGTCAATCGGCGAGATCTTGTCGATCTTGGCGCCGCCGCCGCGCCATTTGCCGTCAAAAACTCCTGCATTCTCCTCGCTGAGCGCGAGTTTTTCGAAGACCGATTGCATCGCTATTTCCGTTTCCGGCAATATTGCCGCATCAAGTCCATCGCTTCATCCACGACGTGGGCGGTGATGTCGAGCGCCGGGCGAAAACGAATCGAGCGGTCGCCAGAACGCAGCGCCAGGACACCGAGGTCGAACAAGCCTTTCCAAAATCTCTCGCGCGTTTCCGAATCTGGCAGATCGAATGCCAGTAACAAGCCGCGGCCGCGCACGGCCGAGATCATTGGTTCATAGCCGTGCAGGTCGCGCAGTTGATCGAGAAAATAGGCACCGACCTTGGCGGCGTTCTCGACCAGAAATTCTTCTTCAATGACATGCATGTAATGGGTCGAGCGGACCATGTCGGTCAAATTGCCGCCCCAGGTTGAATTCAACCGGCTCGGCAAACGAATCGCGTTCTCTTTCACTTCATCGAGACGCCGACCGGCCATAATCCCGCAAACCTGCGCTTTCTTCCCGAACGACATCATATCCGGGAGAACATCGAAATGTTGCGAGCACCACATCTTTCCGGTTACGCCCATTCCGCATTGCACTTCGTCGAAAATCAGGAGGATGTCGTTCTCGTCGCAGATTGTTCTCAGTCTTCTCAACCACTCGCCACGAAAATGGTTGTCGCCGCCCTCGCCCTGGATCGGCTCGATGATGATCGCGCAGATGTCGATATTACGTTTGGCAATCCAACTCTGAATTTCCTGTTCTGATTTTCTCTCGCGCGCAATCACATCTTTTTCGCGATCCGATTCGGGGAGCGAGAAGTCGATGTGCGGACAGGAAACGCGCGGCCAATCGAACTTCGCGAACAAATCCGTTTTACGCGGATCGGTGTTGGTCAAGCTCATCGTATATCCGCTGCGGCCATGGAACGCGTGCCGGAAATGCAAAATCTGCGTGCCGCGTTCGCCGTGGCCCGCAGCCATGTTCTTGCGCACTTTCCAATCCATTGCCGCCTTGAGCGTATTTTCGACCGAAAGCGCGCCGCCTTCGATGAAGAGATATCGATCCAGCGGCGGCAAACCGGCCACGCGGGCGAATGTTTCGACAAACTCGGCGTAGGCTTCCGAGTACACATCCGAGTTCGCGACTTTCGTTTTCGCCGCGCGGAGTAAATCGCGCTGAACGTGCGGCTCGTCGAAATGTGGATGATTAAATCCGACGGGCATGGAGCCGAAGAACCCGTAGAGATCGATCAAGCGATGGCCGGTCGCGCCATCGAAAAGGTAGGAGCCGTGACTCTTTTCCAAATCGATGACGATCTTGAACCCATCGAGCAAGATGTGTTCGTCGAGCACGCTCAGAACGCGCGAGGCAGCGACAGTTTTCCTGCTTTTGCTCTTACTCAAACGCGGCCGCGACTTGCGGGCCGCCTCGGTGAGCATGGGCGGCATACTCATCCGCTGATCGTAATCTCAGCGTAGAATGCGGTCAACCGGCGTCGGACCAGGGATCACTTCTTCGCCCCAAAGACTGCGTTCTTTTCCGCGGTCGCCTTCGCCAACGCCTCGTTGTACTGCGCGAGTTCCGCATTGTAAGCGATATTTCCCTGCACATCGCTGTGAAGCAGGTCGCGCTTTTTCGAACGCAATGCTTCGCTCCATTCCGCCAACCGCTGAAACTCGCGATCATTGGCAGTGCGCCGGGCCGACAGGCTCGCCTGCGCGCTTTTTTCCAGGGCATAGTGATTCGCCGGAGCAGCTGGCCCTTGGGCGGACTTTAAGAATTCACCGCGACGGATTTTCGAAAACCCATCCGGTTGCAAATAAAAATAACCAAGAATGCACGGCAGCACAGCGAGACGGAAGTAGCGAGATGTGGGAGCAAGATCGGGATAACTCAAACGAAAGAAGAGCGGCCCAAATGGCAGGAAAACGCCCAAGCCCCACCAAACGCTCACGCCAAAAGCGGCGCCGATGAGAAGAATGCGCCCGATCAAAGCGCAGACGATTCCTATACCAAGAAAAATAAGCGCCGCCACTGGCCGATCTTGAGCACGCCGGATGCCAGCCGACGGTCGCGTCCGGACGTTTACCGAACGATTCCGTCGCGCAGTCCGGCGTGTTTTCCGGCCATCAATTCTTGGGTCAACTGGTAACCAGTTTTATCGACGTTCCGAGCGGTGCCGGCGAAATAGTGATCGATCCGCGCCTTCGCGGAATTGCAGAAATAATTCGCGACCGAGAGAATTTCTTCCGCCGACTCGCCGTGATCCATCTTGTATTGGGCGAACGAACAGGTGGCACTGATTGCAAAGAGTTCGGTCGCAATTCCGACGAAGCGCGAAAGCAAAAGTTGTTCGCGATCGAGCTTGGGACCGAAACGGGCGATCGCGTGAAGCAACCCGCGCGCGAGTTTTTTGCTCGTCCGCGCAGCGTAATCGACATGCCGCTGCAAATCGCGATGGAGATTGTCGATCTTGCCCGCGCCACTGGAGAACCACTGTCGCGGGTACCAGCCGGCGTAAAATCTCCCGGAGGTGAAGACGGCTTTGATGCGCTCCGACATTGGCAGCGTGGTGTTGAAGATCGCGCCGCCGACTTTCAGATGCGGATCGAGCGCCTCACGCGCGATGAACAGACGCATGATTTCGCTCGAGCCCTCGAAGATCATGTTAATCCGGCAATCGCGCAGGAAACGCTCGACCGGAACTCCTTCTTCGCCGCGACCTTTCAACGATTGCGCGGTTTCGTAACCGCGGCCGCCGCGCACTTGCATCGCATCATCGGACGTTTTCCACGTCGTTTCGGTCGACCACATTTTGCACATCGCGGTTTCGATTCGCAGATCACCGGCCTTGCGATCGACCAACCCGGAAGTCAGAAACGTGATCGCCTCCATCGCGAAGGTGTTGCCCGCCATCTCGGCGATTTTGCCGGCAATCGCCGAATGTTTTCCGATTGGTCCGCCCCATTGAATCCGTTCGCTCGCCCATTTCCGGCAGATTTCGAGCAAACGCTTCGACAAACCGACGCACGCCGCCGGAATGGTGAGACGGCCCGTGTTCAACGTTGTGAGCGCGACTTTCAATCCCTGGCCTTCTTTTGCGATCATGTTTTCCCGCGGGACACGAACGTTCGTGAACTTCACGATGCCATTGTAGAGCGCGCGCAATCCCATGAACCGGCAGCGATACGTGATTTCCAAGCCTGGTGAATCGACATCGACAATGAACGCGGTGATTTGTTTGCGCTCACGGCCATTAACCATCTTCGGCGGCGTGACTGCCATGACCACGAGCACGCCGGCCTTGATCAAATTGGTGCACCAAAGCTTTTCGCCGTTAAGGATGAACGCCGAGCCGTCTTCGGTTGGATCCGCCCGCAAGTTCATGTTCGCTGGATCCGAGCCAGCGTTCCATTCGGTCAACGCGAACGCCGAAATCTCCTTCCGCGCAACGCGCGGCAGATATTTTTTCTTCTGCTCTTCAGTGCCGAACAAGAGCAAGGGTTGGGGAACGCCGATGGATTGATGTGCGGAGACGAGCGCGGTCAGATTTTCATCCCAACTCCCAAGCAACATCGCCGCGCGGCCGTAATTGACCTGCGATAGGCCGAGCCCCTCGTACTGTTTCGGAATTTTTACGCCGAACGCACCCAGCGCGAACAGTTCCTCGATGTTTTTCTGCGGAATTTCGCCGGTCCGATCGACTTCGTCGGCATCAACGTTTTCGCGCAAATATTTCTCGAGGCTGGCCAGAAAATCCTTACCGGCTTCGCGATCTTCCCCGCTCTGCTCCGGCCAGGGATAAATTCGATTGAAATCGTAGCGGCCGATAAAGAGATTGCTCGCGAAACTCCCGCGCTCGTCCAGCGGATCGCGCGACGCCTCGGCGAGCTCGAGCGCTTCGCGTTTACCCGTCGACATCTTCGAGGTGTCGATGACCGCTGATGGAGCGGCCTTTTGCGACTTCGCGCTCTTTTCTTCGCGGATTTGCTTATCGGGCGCTTCGAGTGACGATTTCATGATTCGTAGAATTTCGATCCGTCGCGCGCGTGTTTTTTCAAAATTTCGGCCGGCGCGAACTTGTCATCGCTTTGCGCAAGTCGCTCCATTTCATCGACGATCTTCTTCAAGCCTAAATGCTCGGCGAAACGCAGCGGCCCTCCGCGATCCAGCGCAAAACCGGTTCCCAAGATCATTCCGTAATCGGCATCCTCGGGTGATTCGACCACCTTTTCTTCGATGCAACGCGCGGCTTCATTGACCATCAAGAACATCAAACGATTCGCCAGATCGACCTCCACGTTGGCCGCTTTGCTGCGACGCCATTGGCCGAGCGATTCGTTCGGCGATTGATCCCTACCTGCGTATTTGTAAAAACCGGCGCCGCTCTTACGGCCAAGTAACCTCCCTTCGCGCATTCGATGCAAAATCTCCAGCGCGCGATCACGCTTACCGTAGGCTTTCTCGAGCGTGGCTGCGATGTCGATGCTGACATCGATTCCGATCTCGTCGATCAAGCGCAGCGGCCCCATTGGCATTCCCCATTTCGTCAGCGCGCTGTCGATCTTTTCCAAATCGACGCCTGATTCGAACAGCGCCGCAGAATCAAGCAAGTACGGAAATAAAACGCGATTCACCAAAAATCCCGGACTGTCGCGCACGACAACCGGAAGCTTTCCAACTTGCCGGACGAACGCGAGCGATTGCTCCTTCGTTTCATCCGACGTCTCCTTTGCGATCACGACCTCGACCAGCTTCATTCGGCTCACTGGATTGAAGAAGTGCACACCGATCACGTGATCCGGCGAGATGGTGCATTCAGCCAATGCGCTTATCGGCAGCGCCGACGTGTTTGTGGCAAGGATCGTCTTCGGGCCGGCCTGCATCGACAACTCGCGGAAAATTTCCCGTTTGATCTCCATCTTTTCCGACGCGGCTTCGATTACGAATCGAACGTCGCGCAATTCCATCGGCGCGGTCGAACAGATGATGCGGGAGCGGCCCTGTTTTGCTTTTTCTTCATTCATCAAGCCGCGTTTGACCGCGTCGTTGTAAGTCTTTTCGATATTGGCCAGGCCGCGATCGAGGAACTCGCGGTCCACGTCGCGCAAAATCACGGTCACGCCGCGCGCGCTGAGCCATTGCGCGATCCCGGAACCCATCACGCCGGCGCCGATCACGGCTGCGTGCACCACTTTCGGAAATTGCGCTTTCGAGCTGCCTTTTTTGTATTTCTCAGCCAGGAAAAAATTCCGGATCAGGTTCTGGGTCGATTCCGTTTTTCCAAGATCGACAATCGCGTCCACTTCCAGGCGTAACGATTCCTCAATCGGATTCGCACTGCCGGTCGTGATGATGCCGAAAGCGCGAGCGCGAGCGGACTTCGGATCGGAAGGAACCGGCGTCTCTCCTTTTGCTGGTGAAAGCTTGGCCGCCGCACGTTTGCCAGCGGCGAGTTTGCGGCGCGCCGCATCGAGCAGTTGTTCGCGCGGCGCAACATCGTCGACCAATCCGAGTTTCAACGCGTCAGCGGCCGAATAAAGTTTGCCCTTTAGAATAACTTCAGCGGCGTTGCCTTCGCCAATCAGTCGCGGCAAGCGCGTGCTCCCGCCCCACGCCGGAATCAAACCGAGCGTTGTTTCTGGCAACCCAATTCGCGTCGCCGGCTCGTCCGATGCGATTCGCCAATCGCACGCCAGCGTAATTTCGTAACCGCCGCCGGCGCACGCGCC
>Ga0126379_10002537_pt1 | contig 11667 bp, 6 predicted proteins | sample PanSoiMetPlot_24_FD_92640 | JGI IMG/M metagenome (GOLD analysis project Ga0126379, IMG submission 92640) | Tropical forest soil microbial communities from Panama - MetaG Plot_24 | ecosystem: Environmental > Terrestrial > Soil > Tropical forest > Bulk soil | place: Panama | collected 2016-02-17
CACCCACGCTGATGCCCTGATCGAACGCGTTGTCTCTCAACGAAAAATACGGCGCAATGAAGTGACCCCGCATGCTCGCTGGCTCGTTCACAACGCGGCCCATCGCGAGCCGCTCAAGATGGGCATCGTTCTGCTTGGGCTCTCTGGTAATGAAGACGACCTGGCCGACCTCAAGGTAGTCGCGCGCCACGACGAGTTCGCTCTCTATGCCGCCGTCGCGGCCAGCAATATTGTCGAGGACCCCACGGACACCTGGTGGGAGATGGCCACCAACGTTCACGGATGGGGCAAGATCCACCTCGTCGAAAGGCTGGGCAAACAAGCGGGCGGCAGGCCCGATCTCCAGGCCTGGCTTCTGCGTCACGGCTGCCAGAACGACATAATGGACGAATACCTTGCCTTCACCTGTGCAACTGCAGGTGACCTCGCCGGAGCACTCGCCGGTGGCAACACCGACGACGCGTTGATTGACGGCGCCTGCCGCATTCTTGGAGCCCTCCTTGCCGGTGGGCCCGCTGAAGATATCGAGAAATACTCGGGAGGCGTGTTCGCGATGATGCATCTGTTCGGGCTTCTCTCTGACAGGTGCGACCGCCTTACGCGCTTGGAATTTGTCTGCTCTGTCCACCGGTGGTTGGAATGGCCCTCTGCACCCGGCACTTCTGAGTGTCCGCATACCCTCCGCGACAACCCGGGCGCCGATGGATCCGCATCAGGTGCTCCCGTCGAAAACGCACGCCCCGCATCAGAAGAATCAGCACCAGGTCAATCCCTGACCAGCCGAAACGACACCAGAAACGCCGCCGGAACCGCCATAAGCGATGCCGGAGGAAACGCCATAAGCGAAGCCGGCGGAAACGACATAGGCGAAGCCGGCGGAAACGACATAAGCGAAGCCGGTGCAAACGCCATAAGCGAAGCCGCCGGAAACGACGCTCCAGAAGATGAAAAATGGGAGCGCAGAGGGAAGCTTGGCTGGACAGACGCGACTCGCGCATCGCTTGCAGACCAATGCGATCGCATCATCCGACAGCCTCAGTGGCCCGCATTAGTGCGCCGCGCCTACACTGGTGAAGACCAGATCCTCGCCTGGTCCGTCTCGGCAGCCGTCGGTGTCGACCTCTGGGACGACGCCTTTGCACGTCTGCAACGGGATCCATTGAACTCGACCCTCTACTACCACCTGACGACCTCAGATGACAACGCCCGCCTCAAGCGAGTCATCGAGTTTGCCGAACAGTCGCTGCCGCTGGCTTCGATTGCCACCGGGCCCAATGACCACTTCGGATTCGGGCCCGAATATGAACCCCATCACTGCCTCGACTTTCTACTTCAAGCGATGTTGCAGCGCGAGGTCTTCAGCGACACCCTCGTCGCGGCTGCACTCCGCAGTCCCATGACTCGCAATCGCAATATCGCCGCGGCCGCCCTGATGACCCATCCGCCGGCAGAGTGGGGCGGCAAAACCAGAGCCGCCCTCGTACGGACGGCCGGCGATGAGTGCGACGAGAAGCTCCGTGCACGACTGATCGAGCTGATCAAAACCCGCGACTCCACCTGAGCATGACCGGCTCTATAACCATACGCGCGCCGGCAACCTGCCTGAAGCCATTCGCTCCGTTCCGCTATTGCCGGGCGAAACTGAGTCCGGCGCGAGCAACGCCAGTCTTCAAATCTTGATCCACTCCAAATAGTCGCCTGCAGAATCAATGGCTGGCGCCTGCAGTCACTAGAAGCGGTCCTCTTTCGGATCAATCGTAGTCGTGGTTTTCAGGTTTGGCGCCCCGAGGGCTAATGGTAGTTGCGTCCGCCGGAGCGAAATTTGTTGACAATTGGCAGGCCTTGGTTAGAATAGGTTCGGCTCCAGGGTGATAGAAAATCGCGACGACTTACCGGTGGGGCGTAGCTCTTCAGGAGCGCCTTTGGAGTGTCGGCAATAATCTGACCCCAACCCAGTTCCCCCAACGAAGGCAGGTTTTTGTTTCGATTTGGAGTTTTGTCTCAATGCCCGTTACGGTTGAGGTCATGGGCGTGAGTCATGGGCGTATGTCATGGACGTAGGTCATGGACGTAGGTCATGGACCTATGTCATGGATGTGAGTCATGGGCGTATGTCATGGGCGTGAGTCGTGGGCGCGATATGTCTGTTTAATGAAATTCACCTTTGCCTGCCTTAGATGCTGTATCTGAGTCTCTAATGTTTGGCGAGGGTCATCTCCGCGAAAGGCCTGGTTTGTCGATACTGCCCCGAAAAGCTTCTCACCCGCCGTTCCAGCGGGTGGCTGTTATCGCTGAACGTCATAGCTCCCTTGGCTCCGATCTCCCCGGCTTACTCGATTACTGCGATTTCGGAGGCTTTTTGCCTTGGTAAAAAGAGGATTTACAATCGGTCCACGGAATTTCGAAAGCTTGTTGGCCTGGCTCGACATGGACCGGGAACGGGCCGCCGAAAAATACGAAAAGATTCGGCAGCGCCTTACCAGGATGCTCGTCTGCCGGGGATGCTGGGAAGCAGAGGACCTGGTTGACGAGACTATCGACCGGGTGGCCCGCAAGGTCGAAGAGATCCGCGGGGACTACGTTGGCGATCCGGCGGCATATTTTGGCGGCGTCGCTCGTCACGTGTACCAGGAATGGCTACGGAAAAAACCAGCGACGCCTCCAGAACCCCCTGAACCGGTCAAGTCTGAGGTAGCTGGGCCCGAATATGATTGCCTGGACGACTGCCTTGACCATCTGACACAGAACAACCGCGACTTGATACTGGGATATTATCGGGGCGACAAACAAGCCAAGATCGTTCATCGGAAAGCGATGGCCAAGAAGGAAGGCATCGAGATGGAAGCTTTGCGACTGCGGGTCCACCGTATCCGCAAGGTCGTTCGCGAGTGCGTCAACAAATGCGTCGCACAAAAGGTCTCCGCAAATGCATGGTAGGCTGAGTCCAAGCAGCATCCTGAGCGTTAACTGGGATGTTGGTTGCTCGGGCACGCTCAGGATCAACATCAGTCCAGGGACTGGATTCAGACCTTCGCTGCAAGTAGCCGCAGCCATAGGATATGCTGTACAGAGGCTCAGACCCGTAGAGAGTCTCAGGCAAGTGGGAACAAAGCCCGGTACGGAGCGAGCATGCGGGAAAAATCAGTTCCGACAGTGAAATGGATCAACCGCAATACGCATAACCTAATGAGGGTGTGGCCTCAAACCAGAGTGGGGTATGAACGAGAGAAGTAACGACGAAGAGGCGGTGCGCCAATACTTGCTGGGCCAACTGCAGGAGCCCGAGCAAATTGCTATTGAGGAGCGGTTACTGACAGACGACGCTTATTGCCAGCGGCTCGAGATGATCGAGGACGAATTGATCGACGACTACATCACCGGCGTACTCTCTGAAGCGGACCGCCAGGCATTCTCATCCCATTTCCTCTCCGCCCCCGAACGCCACCAGCAACTAAAATTCGCCCTCACCATGAACCAATACGCCAACGCCCACACAGCGGGAACAGGGGCTGAGGCTGAAGTCATGGAAGGCGCCCGAGCGCTCCAACCCACCCGCATCGGCGGTCTCAGCCGCCGCTCTGGCATTCTGTACTCCTTCGGTTCAAGCCCATATTTCAAGGTCGCAGCATCATTTGTTGTGGTGTTCGGTCTAAGCCTACTGGTCTGGCGCGTCGCCTTCTATCAGTCCGACGTCGACAAAGGGCTGGCGTTGATGCGCCAGGTCCATAGCAACGAAAGGCTTGTCTCCGGGCGACTCTCAGGGTTTGATTATGCTCGTCACAATGACGAAACCCGCGGCGGAGAGACTCGGACTGAGTCCGACCTCAAGGTTAAGCGGGGCTCGGCGGAAATGCTCTTGCTAGACGCGATCCGTCAGGATCCCAGCCCGAAAGCCTACCACGCACTCGGCGAGTTTTACCTCGCTGACAGGCAATTAAGCGCAGCGATACCTTACCTTGAAGGCGCAGTCAAGGCTGCCGGCTCGAATGCTGAATTCCACAGCGATCTCGGCGCTGCGCTACTGGAACAGGGTAAATTCGAAAAAGGGCAACCGGTACCGCTAGAGTTAATCCCGGCAACTTCGCCCGGAGCCGAGATGCTTTCAAGAAGCCTTGCGGAATTGAATCGAGCACTCGAACTGAACCCCAATCTCCTCCCCGCCCTCTTCAATCGCGCCTTGTGCAGAGAAGCGATCGGACAGGGCAGTGAGGCAAGAGAGGACTGGCTCAGGTACATCGATAAGGATCGGACCTCCGCCTGGTCCACCGAAGCACAGGAACACCTGGACTCCTTGAAGAAGCACAATTCAGCCAGCCGAGATACCGAACATGATATATTGCAGCTCCAAAGTCCACGGGTCTCGGGGATCTGCCGATGCGTCTAAGCAAAGACATGTCGGCTTCCGTCCGCGAGTCGAGCGGCGCCCAAGCGCCGAACGGTCCCAACCTCAAGATCAAACGCGTGAATCACTTGGGTCAAGTACGCGCAAGCCCATATCTTAGAGCAGCCGTTATTTGCCTAATCTTGGCCGGCACTCCGATTGCAATCTGGCGGCTGGTGTTCTATGAATCCGAGTTAGACAAGGGTATTGCGGCTTTAAAACAAGCCTTTCCCCATAAACGGCCCTTCCTCTCGAGAACAACACTGTTCGGGTACGGCAGATTTGATGAAACCCGAGGACCAGCCGCCGGGGTCGATGCGGCGAAGTTCGAACGCGCTAGAGAGCTGATCCATCGGGGCTCAAGCACATCGGATCCGCAGGGTTCTCACGCGCTCGGCGCGCTATATATGGCCCAAGGAAACCTTGATCTGGCGTTGGCGTTGTTGCGGTCGGCATTAAACGCGCGACCCCGTGACGCCAAACTTCACAATGATCTGGGAGCGGCGATCCTCGAAAAGGCTATTCAAGACCGCGAGAAGACAGAATCTGGCGCTGAGATCAGGGACAAGAGTGTACAGGAGTTCAACGAAAGCTTGTCGCACTTCAGATTGGCGCTGGAATTGGATGACAAAGTTGACGACAGTCGTTTTAATCGGGCACTTTGCCACGAATTGATGGACCTGCCGGAAAGAGCTCGAGAGGACTGGCTCCAGTACTTGGAACGAGATCGGAACTCGGGCTGGGCAAACGAGGCCAGGCAGAGGGTGGAACAGCTCGAGCGCCGGACCAGTAACTCTCAGCCAACCGCCGAGCAACTCCTGGGCGATTACGTTGATGCCTTCAACACTAAAACCCCCGAAAGAGCATGGCAAATCCTGGTCCAATACCGCGACGTTAGTGGCGGCGTGGTTGAGTATGCGGTGATCGATCGTTATTCGCGGCACAAGGTCGAGCGGAGAAACACGGGAGGGGCAGCCGACATCGACCCCCTGCTTTACGGGGGCGATGTCGTGCGCGAGAAATCAGGCGATGTCTTCTTGTATGATCTGGCGCGCTGGCACCAACACGCTACTGCCGGCGACGAGGCGGCCCGGCGCAAAAGCCGGGATCTGATGGAGCATGCGGACAGTCTTTTCATCGACCAAAACAAATTTCGCGAGGCCTCCGGCCCATATCAAGAGGCCGCAGCCGGCTTTCGAAGGATCGGCGACGAATGCGAGGCTATACTAGCCGAGTATAGAGTCGCTCATTGCTATATCAGGCAATCTCTTAGGGTTACCGACGGATTGCACATGCTTGAAAGCCTGGAGCCAGCCGTAGAGGCTCGCGGGTACAAATGGTTGGCGGCGCAATGCCTGATAGGGCTAGCCGACGGTTATCTTAGTCAGCGCGAGTACTCGAAAGCTATCGACCATAGCAGTCATGCAGTTGCGATCCTGGAGTCTTATGGTGACCACAATTGTCTGACCAAAGCCTTTTCACAGCTTGGACTGGAGCACCAGTTCGTTGGCAAAGACCCGGAGTCCCTCGCCTTCTATGAACGAGCAATGAATGAAGCGCGAGCACCCGGCGTTCAGCCAAGAACGAAGTGGGGGATTTACGCCGGAATAGCTCCAACTTGCGACTCACTCGGCCTGAATGATATTGCGCTCGATTATGACGCTGAGGCACTTCGCTTAGTGCTTGGTATGAATTCCCAACCTTTGCTCACCTCTCGATCGTACGCAAACGTAGCGCTGGGTCTGGGTAGACTCAGGGACTTCGGTGAAGCCCGAAAGAACGCGCTGGTCTCCTATGATATCGGCGAGAGATTCCCGGACAAAGACACCGGCAAGAACATAATGGCTTATTCGGCCATGGCCCGCGGACAGATAGCACTATCCGCGGGCGAGTTCACCGACGCAATTTCGAGCTTCGACCTCTCAATCAAGCTGTACGGGGAGATAAATCAACCTGCTTATGAGCTGGAATCCCACAAGGGAAGGTTCTTTGCCCTCGTCGCCGAGCAAGCCGATGAGAAGGCAAAAGTGGAACTCGCTGAGGCCCTGTCGCTCTTTGAGGGCATGCGCCGCCGAATAAAGGAGGAAAGCAGCCGGGACGCGTTTTTCGGCGCCTCACAGGACATCTACGATATTGCGATCGACTTCAGGTACTCAAAGGACAGCGATGAGGCAGCCCTCAACCTGGCGGAGGATAGCCGCGCCCGATCATTTCTCGACCTGATCAACAGCGCGGGGGAATTGGAGGATACTCCTGAAGGCCCTGACCTGATTCTGCAGCCAACGATACGTCCGCGGCCTGTAAAAGACCTGCGACAGGCAATACCAAATGAGGCACAGATACTCGAGTACTCTGTCCTTAGGAACAGACTGATCATCTGGGTCATCTCAAAAGCCGGTCTTTGGAGCAAGACCGTGGATATATCGGAGTCCTCACTGAACGACAAGGTCCACCGATTCCTGGATTACATTGCCAGTTCCGGAGAAGACCCCAACGCGGAGTGGGACGCGCTTGGCAAGGCGCTGTACGGGATCCTGATAGGACCTGTTGAATCGCATCTCGCCAAGAAGACGGAGCTTTGCATCGTCGCCGATAAATCATTGAGCTATTTACCATTCCAGGCATTACGCTCGAGTTCCGGCACATGTCTTCTCGAAGATCATGCGATAACCTACTCGCCGAGCGCTAACATATATGTAGCTTGCTCAAAAGCGGCAGCCTCGAGGACACGCAGAGTTGACGAGCAACTCTTGATGGTCGCGGCCCCAAGCTTTGACTCCGACGCCTTCCCCAACCTCTCTCCTCTCGATGCTGCAAAAGACGAGGCTCAGAACATTCGAACATACTACCCGGAGAGCACACCGTTGATCGGACGGTCGTGCCGCAAGCAAGCTGTAGTCTCTCAGATGCCTGGCGCCGATGTCATCGAATTTGCCACCCACTGCATCACCGACCCTATGTCCGCGATGAACACGAAACTGCTTCTTGCAAGGGAGCCCGGTGTGCCGCTGGTAGACCAGTCCGCCGCCTCAACCTTGCGAGCGCACGAAATATATGGGATGAAACTGCCCAAGACCCAACTCGTGGTGCTCTCCTCCTGTCAGACGGCGATCGAGAAATGCTATCGCGGCGAAGGCGCCGTCGGTATGGCAAGACCGTTCATCGTAGCCCAGGTTCCCGTAGTAGTAGCAAGTCTTTGGCCTGTTGAATCTGCATCGACGACGCTGCTCTTAACTGATTTCCACCGGCTCCGAAAATTGGGCGGTTTATCAACCGCAGCGGCACTAAGACAAGCCGAACTGGATTTGCTGCGGAGTCGCAACGGCCGTTTTCAAAGTCCCAAATACTGGGCCGCCTTTACGGCGGTCGGGGGGACACAGTGGAATCCACGCTCCGAAGGAGACAGATAATGACCAGGAAGCCTCGTAATTCGACACCCAAAAAAGAACCGACTGGCAGCTTGAACGAGTCGGCGGATCAGGAGTACGAAAAGAATAGCAATTCGCGGTTTCAAGAGGACCCGGACATCCGTGTGCTTATTACAGGCCTCGAGGTCCTGCATTTTCTTGATTGGCCCCCGCCGGGGACCGAGGGTGCCCCTCGTGGGAGGTATTGCAAGGTTAACGTGCTGAAGGCCCCCTTCCACGAGTTTCGCATCTTCGTGGAAGAAATATCGAGAGATACCGGGATCGTGTCTCGCAAGACCTTTTCAAACCTTAAGCACCATAAGTTTTCATTGGAGATATTTAGGGACGGATCTCCGGTGGAGATGGACGTTACCAAATTCCTGACCCATCCTTTTGACGCGGACAGTCTGGAACGGGAAGCATTTCAAGAGTACATTGATAGCTCCATAGCCGGCTCGGATGACCCGCGGGATTACAGATGGGCGATCGATTTCAACTGTGATAATTTCTATTCAGGTAAAACAGGCCTTTTCCCGGAGGGCTGCTTTAGCGCCAGGGTTTATCTACACCGAGGTCAGTTTTACACTGCCGCCAGGTCGAGTCAGTCCTACGACAGGGTAACGATTAGACGTGCAGTCAAATCTTCCGCACCGCCCATTGCAATGTACGGCGGCGGTCAATATGACCCTTCGGCTCAAGCTGGGGATCGCAAAACTATTGGCCGTGTCGCGCGGGTAATCGGCGCCAACATCAAGGTTTGTGATGACGAAAAGGCGTTCTTGACGACACGAGGCTGCCCTCCGGACAACGGTCAGACTGCACCGTGCATGGATCCGCCTGGCGATCAGCAGGTTCTAGTAAACTTCGATACCCGCAATTACAGCTACAAGGTTGCTCTTGTGAATTTGCATCCAGTTGGCACCGAACCTGCTCCAACAGCAAGTGATTTCTTGGAATACGGCAACGCACTTAAGCTACCGCCAGGCTCAGAGGAGGTCGACGTTTACGACTTGGAGCCTACATCCCGTTCTTATTCGGATAAGGTCCCTTGCACTCCGATAATCGGTCGTTGACAACCGGTAGCACTCTGGATTGTAAGCGCTGCTCGTTTGCCGGGCTAATGAAATGGTAGGTAGCTGGCTAGAGCGCCTGAGATCGCTGAACGGGAGTCTACCGCCTAAGGGGAGGTCCTCATGTTCGAACGCCACGCTAGAAGAGTATTCACGAAAAGGCATGGCCTGCCAGAATTGTACGGGCGCCTAATGGCTAGAGCAGGTCCGCACTGGCCTCCGGTTGAAGGGCATGAAGTTCACCTTCTGTACCGTCGCTTCGCCGGAGACAGCATAGGGCCAACGAAACTTCTTGGGAAAACGTCCCATTTTACAGTTTCCTACGAATCGAGCTCGGCACCAGGTGGGCTTGCCAGTGCCCAATGTGTTCTAGAAAAGTGTGAACAGGACTACCAGATATTGTCATCCTGGTTCAAAGTGGCACCTCCTCATTTCAGCGTTGTAGTGGCATCCATTTCTCAAGGCAGTCTCGACCTCGCGTATCACGACACCTGCCGGTCGACGGACTTGGTCTGTGATGCCGGAAACGGAGTCGGCGACCCGGTCGACTACACCGCGGCACTCGTGGTAGCAGAGGCGACCGAAGTGTTTGAAGCGCTGCAGCACAAGGGTTGGAATTGCGGTGCGGCCAATGGAGAGGCACTCTCGCGGGTGCTCGCAGTGGAGCTTCACCCTGGAGCCCTCGGCCATCATTCCGTAGCACCAGCCTGGCTCGATCACGACCGTATTGATGTAGTGAACCGGAATTATCCGACTGACATCAACCCTGTCGCCAACGGATGCGCTGTCCTGTTTCTCAACTGGCTTCACCATCAACTGGGATATGGCTGGGATCAGATCGTTCAGGCTGCCGCACCCACACTCGCTTTGACCTACCAATTGCTGACCGGCATGCGCGAGGACCCTTTCCCGCGCTTCTTGAGTCTTCTGGACGCTCAACTGCCGCGCGGGAGCGATTGTCACAACGTCCCGGACAATCCCTTTCCTTTGACTCAGCAAAGACCGATTGCCCCTCGCTTCTGATGGCGTCGCTCGTAAATGGAATGTCTTGTGCCATAGATGAGAAGCCTCCGAATTGGCCTCCAAAGTTTCCCGCGGGGCTGGTTTGGCCGGCGGCCGCCTTGCGGCATTGAGACGGTATCATAAGGAGTTCGTCTTCTCGAAAGCGGCGCTCCGCGCGACGTTAAGCGCCGGAACCCGGCGAGATCCTTTACGACGGTCTTCTTGTCCCGTCCCACCGGTGGTGAGGTGCTGCTAAGAGGGCGCCCGCGGCAACCAGCCTGCCTTCATTACCGCTCGATCTGAGCCCCTCAAACAGATCCGAGTGAGATCTAGATCGGCTGCCCCTTCTTCCTGGGTATCCGTCAGGGCCCAGACTGCTGCTAAAATAAACAGATAGACCACTTCTTCGGACAGACAGAGACCGCGCCGGCATCGAAATCCGTTTTCCTGCGCCGCCCGTATTTACAAAGTGCAGAGCAAATCATCGCTGGTGGACAGCGGGGCCATACGTGGGCACAAGTCCACAGATTGTCTCTAAAAACAACAAGTTAGGCGTCGGGTTCTCCGAGCGCAACGGAAAAGGTTGAAGTCCGAACCGTCCTGGTTTTCGAACGACAACCTGAATTTCGAGCTCTGTACGGCTCGTTCCTGGACGCTTCAAAGACCGGCTGGTCCTCAACCCTGGCCGGGATTCAATCTAACTTCGCGAATGGCATTCATTAATCATGAAGTGCAAAGGAGGTAAGAATGTGTCGATTTAAAAAGAAGTTGATAACAGTCGCGCTGGCTCTGGCAGTTTCGACGCTGATGCTTTTGGCGCCGGCCCTCCGAACCAACGCGGCTGACCACGCAGAGGCAACCCTGGTCGCCGGGTTTCCTGGCGGAGACATCGCCGATGTATACGCTTTCATGGATCCTAACGACAACACTAAGGTCATTCTCGCTATGGACGTCGAAGGATTCATAGTCCCGTCCGAGGCAGTCAATCACGGTTACTTCTCCCCCGAAGTACTTTTCGAATTCCAGATCGAGAATACTGGAGATGCGGTTCCGGATAAGTTCATCGACGTGACCTTTACTCCACAGACTTCGCGAACTCAGCCACAGACCGCGACGATCAAGTTCTCGAGCGGCCAGACCTTTACCGCTCCTACAACCGTTCCGAACCTGAGCCCGACCGCGCCGCCATTTGTTATCACGACCGACCAGGCGACCGGCGTCGAGTTCTTCGCGGGCCTCACCGATGACCCGTTCTTTTTCGACATAGTAGGGTTCAACCGATTCGTCTCGTCAGTTACTTCGGGCAGTCCCGATCCAACTCAGCTCAACAGAGGCCGCGACAGTTTCGCGGGCTACAGCATTCACATGATCACGCTGAGCGTTCCGGCGTCTTTGCTCAAGGGCACAGCCGGCAACGTCATCGGAATTAATGGCGTGACTTTTCTCCAGAAGAAGACCGTACTTCCCGGAGATGGAACCAGCTTCGGAGCAGGCAAGTTCGTCCAGTTTGATCGCATGGCAACACCGGCAGTCAATACAGTCCTGATCCCGTTCCCTCGAAAGAATGAGTACAATGCTTCGACGCCGGCTCAGGATGCGGCAGGCAAGTTTGCCAATGACATCGTGGCGACGCTGACATCGCTCGGCACGAGCATGGCCAACATCAACACACTAGCCGGCATAGCCGTAACGTAGGGCGATTACCTGCGCCTGGACACCTCCATCAGGAACTCAACCCTGGGAGTCGGCGAAAAGGTTACCATGTCTGGATTCACCGGCTTTCCGAATGGACGGCGCCCCGGGGACG
>Ga0126379_10002538_pt1 | contig 11666 bp, 10 predicted proteins | sample PanSoiMetPlot_24_FD_92640 | JGI IMG/M metagenome (GOLD analysis project Ga0126379, IMG submission 92640) | Tropical forest soil microbial communities from Panama - MetaG Plot_24 | ecosystem: Environmental > Terrestrial > Soil > Tropical forest > Bulk soil | place: Panama | collected 2016-02-17
GAAGTTGTCGCGTGGCGGATAACCGTTATAAGCTCTAAGCAATCTAATCCCGAAGCGGGAATCCTATGCGTGTCTGGGTGCGAAGGTCGGCTTGGCTTTGCCTGTCCCTGATGTTGTGGACAGTCGCCGCAGAGTCCACCCACAATCACCCGAACCAGACCGAATCCGCTTCATGCCTGATCTGCGTGGCGGCGCACAGCGCCAATCCCGCGGTGAGTACAGGCCATGCCGCACCGTTCTTTGCAGCGGTCGGCACACTGCAAGAGCATAGTGTTGTTGCCAACGCCCGGCTGGACTTTTCTGAGGCCGGCATCCGCGGCCCTCCTGCGTCTCTCTAAGGGAATTCATCCGTACTTGACATCCGATTCGGACGCTCGTTGTCCGGACGGCTCATTCCCCATCCGTTCATAGTCAGGAGAGCATTTATGCAGGCCATCAGTCATGTCTACAGCGTTTTTTTGGCGGGCGCACTATGTGTGGGAACTTGCCTTGCCGGAACCGCCCAAACGGCGGGGAACTCCGGCTCGATCAGCGGAACCGTCGTTGACCCCACCGGAGCCGTGGTTCCTAACGCGACGGTCCAGATTCACAATCCGGTGAGTGGATTCGATGGCACCACAACCACCGACAGTGCGGGCAGGTTCACGCTGCCGAACATCCCATTCAACCCATATCATCTGAGGGTAACCGCAACCGGGTTTGCTTCCTTTGCCCAGGATGTGGAAGCAAGGTCGGCGGTGCCGGTGACCCTTAGCATTATCCTCAAAGTCGCCGAATCGATGACCCAGGTCACGGTCGAAGGCGGCGCAGATCTGGTGGAAAACGACCCGACATTCCACACCGACGTGGACAAGGGACTATTTGACAAACTTCCACTGGAGAGTTCGACCTCGCAGGTCAGTTCACTCGTCACATTGTCGACGCCGGGCATTTCGGCTGATTCGAACGGACTATTTCACGGGCTGGGGGATCACGCGGAGAATTCCTTCGTCGTTGATAATCAGCCGATCACCGACCAGCAGAGCAAAGTGTTTTCCAACCAGATCCCGCTCGAATCGATCGAGTCTTTGGAAGTGGTGTCTGGCGCCCCTCCCGCTGAATATGGCGACAAGACCAGTGTTGTGATCAACGTAACTACCCGCTCGGGACAGGGCGTGACTACTCCCCACGGCAGCTTCACCACTTCCTATGGCTCATTCGGCACATCCAACGCCGCTTTTGATCTCGCTTATGGCGGCAAGAACTGGGGAAATTTCTTTTTGGCGAGCGGACTGAATACCGGCCGATTCCTCGATCCACCAGAATTCACGGTGATGCATGACAAGGGAAATGAGGAGAATTTCTTTGATCGAGTCGATTATCAGCTGTCCTCAGTCGATTCCCTTCACTTCAATGTTGGCTATACCAGGTCGTGGTTCCAAACCCCCAATTCGTTTGACTCCCAGAACGCGACAGCCTGGAGCGGTGTGACAGTAAATAATGACGGGCGCGACCCGAATGGGAATCTTGTAGGTCCCGCCGATCAGCGCTCGCAGATCAAAACCTTTAATATCGCGCCGTCGTGGATTCGCGTTCTCGATACAAACTCGGTGTTGAACGTAGGCGCTTTCGTTCGCCGCGATCACTACAACTACTATCCCAGCGCCAACCCGTTCGCCGATCTGTCCCCCGATTTGCAGGCGGAAACCGCCGGGCAAGACCGTACGTTAACGAATGCTGGCCTGCGCAGCGGCATTTCCTATGTGAAGGGGATGCACAACCTCAAAGCGGGCGCGGTCTATCAGCAGACTTTCCTTACGGAGAATGACCAACTGGGGGTTGTCGACCCGACATTTCTGCCGTCGCTGACCGACGCCAGTGGCTCTCTCTGCTATGACACGACCACGAATGTTGCACTCGCCGCACCCTGCACCGACCTTTTGCCGTACGATCTGACGAGGGGAGGTGGCATCTATGGTTTTCACGGGCACACCGATGTAAAGGAATTCTCGGTTTACGCGCAGGACGCAATTACAAAAGGAAACTGGTCGCTGAACCTGGGGTTGCGCGGAGACTTTTACAACGGGCTGGTGACCCATCGCGAAGCCGAACCGCGTGTCGGCGTTGCGTACAACATCAAACGCACGAACACAGTGCTTCGCACCTCATACGCCCGGGTTCTGGAAACGCCCTTTAACGAGAACCTGGTACTCGCCAGCACGGGTTGCGGGAATGCGGTCTTGAATCCTCTTCTCGGTTGCGCGGCCACGGGGGCGAATCCGCTCAGCCCAGGATGGCGCAACGAATTCCACGTCGGCCTTCAGCAGGCGGCGGGAAAATACCTGGTCTTTTCCGGTGAATACATCTGGAAGTACACGCACAACGCGTATGACTTTAGCATCCTCGGTGCGACTCCGATTACCTTCCCGATCGAGTGGCACAATTCCAAAATTCCCGGCTTCGCGGGACGCATCAGCGTACCGAATATTCACGGATTTTCCGCGCTTATGGTCTTCTCTAGCGTCTCGGCAAGATTCTTCCTGCCCCAACTTGGCGGAGCCGGCGCTGTGCCCTCCGCCCCGGGAGGAGTCTTTCGCATCGATCATGATGAGAGATTCAATCAGACGACTCACCTCCAGTATCAGCCGTGGAAGCAGGGACCCTGGCTCGGATTCAACTGGCGCTATGACAGCGGTCTGGTCGCGGGCTCAGTACCATTTGCGAGCTCGGCAAATCCGAGCGATCCGGGTTTCCTGGTGGATCTAAGCGGTCTGACTGCCGACCAGCAATACCAGGCCGGCCTGATCTGTAACGGGCAGCGCGCTACGCCCACATCGCCGTTGCCGGGTTCGTGTCCCGGCTCGCAGTTCACTTCAACCTTGGTAAAGATACCCGCACCAGGAATGGAGAATGACGATAAGAATCCGCCGCGAATCGCACCCCGACATGTATTCGACGTCGCGATTGGCGATGACAACGTTTTCAAGGGCGACAAGTACAAGGTGAGCCTGCAACTCACCGCGATCAATGTCACCAACACGTATGCGCTATACAACTTCCTGTCTACATTTAGCGGCACGCATTACCTTACGCCCCGCTCCCTGACAGCGGAGGTGGGCTTCCACTTCTGATATTGAAGGACAAGCGGCTCTCCGGAGCCGCTTTTTTGTTGCCTAGTGCCATCAGCGTGGCTGGTGGATTTGTAAAGGGATGTAAAAAGCGGGTCGGGAGAGACGCACGCAGCGATGCGATTGATAACATGCCGTCATCGCTTCCATTCCATCGCACATCGATTTCCCGGGAGGTTGCGGAAATGAAGAAGGCAGTCATCGCCGTTACAGTGTTGTGTTGGGTTCCTCTGTGGGGACAGCAGGCAAACGCTCCTGACTTAGCCGCGCAGAATACCGCGCTAGAGCAGCGTGTGCGGGATCTCGAAGAACGCCTCATTGCTGTGGAAGGAAAGATTCGCATGCTGCAGAGCACCCAGGCACCGGCTCAGCCCGCAGCAGAAGCGCAGCCTGCAGCATCTGCCGCTGAGCCCGTTCCACCGGCGCAACCGCAGGTGCCAGTTGAGCCCGCTGCCACCTCGCCAATTCAGGGGCAGTCGCCGGTCGTGAATACCGGAGGGAACTTGCCAAACTATGGCGGCGCGTCGTCCGCGGCGAAGGCTTTGAATCCCGACATCAGCGTGATTGGAGACTTCATCGGCGCGGCCGGCAATAGCAACGTCCCGCCTCTGGCGACCCAGCAGCCGTTCCCTTCTCTCCAGATGCACGAGTCTGAGTTAGGCGCACAGGCGATCATTGACCCGTACGCGCGCGGCGATTTCTTCATCTCCTTCGGCGAGGAAGGCGTCAATCTGGAGGAAGGCTACATTACATTCACTGCCCTGCCCGCCGGATTCGTGGCGAAAGTCGGCAAGATGCGGTCTGCATTTGGTAAGGTCAACATGATGCACAATCACGTCCTGCCCTGGGTGGACCGACCGCTGGTGACTACCAACCTTGTCGGGGGCGAGGATGGCATCGACGATGCCGGGTTTTCTCTGGAACGCATTCTTCCGGCGCCCAAGGGCATTTTCCTGGAAGCTACTGGACAGGTGTTTCGCGGAGATTCCGGCGATGTTTTTCGAGCGGAATCGCGCAGCGACGTCAGCACGGTCGACCATCTGAGAGGATACAAGGACATCACGGAATCGACGAACCTTGACCTCGGATTCTCATACGCGCGCGGCCACAACGATGCAACGCTCTTTGACGGCAGCTTCGGCGAGTTCGTCACACAACTCTTCGGGATTGACGCAACGGTCCGATGGAAGCCTTTACGCCGTTCGATCTACCATTCGTTTGTCGGCCGAGGCGAGTTTATATGGAGCCAGCGAGAGCAACTCCCGAGCGATCAGCACGCTTTCGGTTTCTACACCTCAGGGGATTACCAATTCGGGCGGCGCTGGTTCGCCGGCGCGCGCTTCGATTACTCCGACCGCAGTCGCTACGGCAATCTTACCGATAAGGGAGTCGCGGCGACCTTGACCTACTGGCCGAGCGAGTTCAGCCAGGTCCGTGGCGAATATCGCTTCACGCATTACGCGGAGAATCGCGACAGTCACGAAGTATTTATGCAGTTGATCTTCTCGCTGGGCGCTCACGGCGCGCATCCGTTCTAGGAGATTCGAATGCTTACGACGAAACAGTTTGTCCTTGGTGTGATCGCCGCGGCGCTGCTGCTTCCACCATGGGCGGCAGCAAAGAAGCTGAGTATCGTGACGGCCACAACCGACATGGCGGCGCTCACCCAGGAAGTCGGCGGGGACCGCATCAGTGTGGATGCGATTGCCAAGGGATACCAGGATCCGCACTTTGTGGAGGCCAAGCCAAGTTTTCTGCTGAAACTTCGACAGGCCGACCTATTGATCGTTGTTGGCCTGCAACTGGAAATCGGTTGGTTGCCTCCGCTCATCACCCAGAGTGGGAACCCGCGCATTCAAGTGGGTGCGGCGGGATATCTCGACGCCTCGCAATTCGCCGAGATTCTTGAAATTCCCCAAGGCGTGGTAACGCGCGCCATGGGTGATGTTCATCCGCTGGGGAACCCGCACTACTGGCTTGATCCGGATAACGGCAGGAGAGTGGCGAAAGGCATCGCTGCGAAGCTGGGGGAACTTGATCCCCCCGATTCTTCCTACTTTCAGGAGCGCTTCCAGGATTTCGACAAGCGCGTTAGCGCGGCGGAACAGAAGTGGGATGCGGAGATGGCTCCCTATCGTGGACGCAAAGTGGTGACATATCACAATTCATTCACCAATTTCGCCAAGCACTTTCACCTCGATGTCATCGGATATGTGGAGCCTCGCCCCGGTATTCCTCCAACACCCAGCCACACTCTCGATCTGATCGGCCTGATGAAGCGCGAGAACTGCAAGCTGGTGCTGGTCGAACCTTATTTCGACTTGAAGACGCCCAACAGCATTGGCTCCGCCACCGGGGCGAAGGTGCTGGTGTACCTGCCATCGGTCGGCGGCGAGAAGCAAGTAACAAACTACTTCGAGCTGTTCGATTACGATATCGACTTGCTGAAAAAAGGATTCCAGTAACCCGAAGGGAAACTATGGAAATTCTGCAATTCCTTCTCTGGCCGTTTATGGCGAGCCTCATTTTGACGGGCATCCACGCCTACCTTGGTGTGCACGTGGTAGAGCGCGGTGTGATCTTTGTGGACCTCGCCCTCGCTCAGATTGCCGCGCTTGGCGCTACCGTCGCGATCCTGATTGGAATGGATCCGCACGGACAAGGGGCCTACTGGCTGAGCCTGGCCTTCACGTTCGTAGGGGCGGCGGTCTTTGCCTTTGCGCGCACGCGGCGCGGACATATCCCGCAGGAAGCGTTTATCGGAATCGCCTATGCCGTCGCGTCAGCCGCCGCCATTCTTGCGATGAGCAAGGCCACCGGAGAAACCGAGCACTTGAAGGACATGCTGGTCGGAAACATCCTCGCTGTCTCACGCCATGAAGTTCTGAAAACGGCCGTGCTTTATGGAGCGATCGGCGTATTCCATTACATTTTCCGTCGCCGCTTCCTCATGATCTCTACCGATCCTGAGCAGGCTGAGGCGCAAGGCATCAGCATTCGCTTCTGGGATTTTCTCTTCTACGCTTCGTTCGGATTCGTCGTGACTTCATCCGTCGCGATCGCCGGCGTTCTGCTGGTTTTCTGCTATCTCATTGTGCCCTCGGTGGGTGCGATGCTCTTTGCAGACCGGGTCGGTCGTCGTCTGGCGATCGGTTGGACCATGGGCACACTGGTTTCTGCTCTTGGCGTTTACTTTTCTGTGTTGCTGGATCTTCCTACCGGAGCCACTATCGTTTGCACCTTCGGCGCAGTGCTGGTCGCCATGTTTCTGATCCACCTCGTGTTCTTTCATGGCAAAAGTGCTCACCCGTTGGCAGGCGCTGCTTCGGTGGAGCATCCGAAGGAAAAAGTCTTGCCATAATCGTTCAATTCTGGGCACTCGGCCGATTGTAAATCCTTGTAAAAGCAAACGATCGTAACATCGGCGCATCTACCCTATTCAGTAAGATCGAAGCAGCAGCTTCTGTTCGCGCGGATCACAGTCCTGTCGAGGAGATACGTTTGCCGACCAACTTTCTTTTGCGGCTTACGGCTATTTTTGTTTTGAGCATTGCGTCTGCCACAGCCCAGCAGAGTGGCTCCAGCCCCGCATCTTCTACCGAAACACAACCACCGGCACCCGGTGCTCAGCCCCCCAGCGCTCCGCAGGAACCCGAGAAAGAAACGAAGAAAGAGAGCAAGACGACTAGCGACAGCGCTGGGCCGGGAACATCGAACGATCGCCTCTTCTTTACACTGCCGAATTTTTTGACTTTAGAGAATGCCGGGCACGTGCCGCCGCTCACCTCGCACCAGAAATTTGCGGTAGCCCTTCGCGGCAGCTTTGATTACGTGCAGTACCCGTGGCACGCGTTTCTTGCCGGCATTAGTCAGGCGCAAGACAGCGAGCCGGGATATGGACAGGGCTGGGAGGGCTACGGCAAGCGATTCGCGGCATCATTTGCCGACGGAACAATAGAGAATTTTATGACTGGCGCCGTTTTACCTTCCCTGCTGCGTCAGGATCCACGCTACTTCCAATTAGGTCATGGAAGTTTCGCACATCGAACCCTTTACGCAGTCAGCCGGAACCTGGTAACCCGCGGGGATTCTGGGAAAAATCAATTCAATTTTTCTGAAGTGGTGGGTGGCGCCATGGCCGCCGCGATTTCGACGTACAGTTATCATCCCAAGGGAAAGTTGGTCACTACCACCGCGCCGGGAGTATTGCGTTACATTCCCTCCGACCGAACCCTCGACAATACGGCCAAAGTCTGGGCAAGTCAGTACGCTTACGACATGATGACCATCGTGCTCAAAGAATTCTGGCCTGACATCCGGCGGAAACTTCACAAGACTACAAGCGAGCCGGGAATCACCATTGAAAACATTAAACGCTAAAAGCCGTGGGTGCCCCACGTATCGCAGTGTTCGCGAGACGTGGGAACTTTGACAGAGCGAAGTCGAAGGTGTTCGGGATTGCGCGGCACAACGAACGCGGCCCAGCGTCCCCGCTTATAAACAAAACAGCTACATCATGCGTCTAGGCTCCAAGGCACGATCCGTCACCAGCTTCGGGTGTACGCGGCGGAACGTCTCGGCCACGTGGCAATTCCAACACACCGGCTGATGCGTGGAGAAGACCTTGGGCAACTCCTCAGGAGCTACGTCTTTCCACTGCGCGGTCATGAAATCGGGCCCTAACAAGGCGGGAACATGGTCAAAATGGCCGAGCGGCCCGATGGGCTTCTGGCAGAATACGCATTTCTTTCCGTCATACCACTTATCGACGATCTTCCACACCCGGCAATTCTGCGGATCCGCTTCGATCTGTTGCAGGCATTCCTGGCCGCAGTTTTCGCGCTCGGGCCAGCGAGAACATTCTTGCAATCGGAGCGTCGGTTTATTGACGAACGCGCCTAGCCCGGCCTCTGCAGCGGCCACATTCACAGTGGCAGGAACATGCGTTTCGGGACAGGTTACCAGACGTTTTCCGCGAAGCCTGAAATGCGCCTGTACTCCTGGAACCGCGCGAACGACAAACAGCGCCAAGGCCAGTACCAGGACGGCAAGAATAATGGTAAACACGGTGATGGTCATACAGACCTCCCGGTTTTCCCGCGCCCGCCGAATGCGGTAAGACGGGAATCCCTTGTAACTCAGTCTGGGCGGAGGTTTGGGTGATGACGATGCTTTGCATCACCTCAACCAGTGATTTGGATCACCTTCAGACGATTCGTCGCGGGACTCGAGCTAGGCTGCCCTGTCAGGATGGTCATTTGCGCGCGGCACGAGCATTGCCGGCAATTGCAGTGACCGCACCTGCGACGTGCGCCGGGACCGTACCTGCACCGCAACCCCGGCGTCTTTCGGGAATGGATCAGACAATATCTCGAACTCTTCTCCGTAGATCCGAACTACTTGCGATTGAGCGTAGCCGCTCCGCTTGATCTGCGCACAAACCTCGGCCGTAATAAAAGTACTCTGGCTGGAATCCACGAACCCTCACTTCAGGAAAAATGCTTTCCAGATATAGATTGAACGCTCTTCCGGAAGTTGCGCAGTGAGTGCGCTCACAATCGGCACTCCTGCTAAACCTTTGCGTAGCAGCGGATTAGATACTTCGGTACCTCATTGGACAGTCGAGTGCATGTCAGGCCAACATGCATTGCAAGGAATGGCTTATTTCCTTTTGTTCTGAGGCTTCTTCGCTGCTGGTTTCGCCATCTGCGTCTTCGCCGGTTTGGCAACTGGCTTCGCTGGAGCAGGTGCGGATTTTGCAGGTTTGCCTTTTGCGGCCGCTTTAGGTTCGGGTTTCGCAGGTGCCGGAGGCGGAGGAGGCGCAGCAGCCGCAGCGGCCGCTTTCCCTTTCTTTCCTTTCGCCGGTTGTGCTGCCGCCGGCTGTCCTGCGGCCTGTGCCGCTGCTTTGGCCCCCCGCCCACGACGTGGCGCAGGCGGTGGCGGCGGCGGCGGCGCAAACGGTTTCAAGAACTTCAGCGTCTCGGTGCGCGAGCGCAGCTTGCCATCGAGCAGCAGCATGAATACGTCGTTGGCTAGTTTTGGATAAATCGGCAGCTGCGGCGTGATCAGCAGTTCCGTCATCTCCGGCAGAGGAATCTTCTGCTGCACTTGCCTCCACTTGGTCAGATAGTTCTTGATCTTCTGCTCCACGGACTGCTGCTTCGCTGTCACAGCCAAAAACAGCACCATCTCCGGACGGGCTGAAGAAAGCAATTGCCAGGTGCGCGATGGAGTCGCTGCTTCCTTGCCCATCAGTCGCTTTGCCAGTTCTTTGGCGTGATCCTCAATGTCGCGCCAAGCCTCAACCAGATCCTTGCGCGGGATCAGTTTCTGAATGTCAGCTACATCTTTATCTGAGAAGTGCGACGTCAGGAAATACATCACGGCCGGTCCAGCATCCGGCGTGTAGCCGAGATCAACCATTTGCTGCCGCGTCTTCATCAGCGCGGTAATCCCATTCACGTCGACCTTGGCCGAAGTCCATCGTTCGTGCAGCACCTCCAACCAGCCGTCCTTCTCGAGCATCTTCACAACATTCAGCGGATCGTCTTCGTGCGCCAGCGCAGCGATCTCGTGCCCAACCGACGATTTCAGAATGTGCTCAATGTACTTCCCTTCCTTGGCTGAGTCGTAGCGCGCCTGCGTGCGCTCCTCCAGCGGCCAGTGGAAGCGCGCTGCGAAGCGCGTGGCGCGAATCAGCCGTGAAGGATCTTCCAGGAAAGAGTAGTTCTGCAGGATGCGTATCAGCTTGGCTTCAATGTCGGCGACGCCGTTGAAGGGATCGAGCAACAAGCCGCGCGATCCTTCGTTCAGCGACAACGCCATCGCATTCACGGTGAAGTCGCGGCGGCGAAGATCCTCGTGGATCGTCGACGGCATCACAATGGGAGGCTTGCCGGTTTTCTCGAAGCGTTCCGTGCGCGCCATGCTGACTTCGGCGCGGGCATTCCCCGGCAGCGCCAGAAAAATCGTGCGGATGTCTTCTTCGACGGCGGTGATCTTGGCCCCCGCCTTCTCGAAGTCCTTCACCAGCTTGAGGGGATTCCCCTGAACCGTGAAGTCGAGGTCGCGGATGCTGAATCCGCTGATGATGTCGCGAATCGCCCCGCCCGTGAGGTACAGATTCATGCCCGCTGCACGGGCCACGTCTTGCACAAGGCCGACTCCCTTTAACTGATCCGGGGTCAGCCGGAGTTCCATCGTGTAAATGTAGTCAGCCATTCGCTCTCAGGCGGCGGTCATGCCCTTGGGCCGAGCGCAATTCGATGCCTGAATCGCGCTTGGGGAGGGCTCGATTTGCCAATCTTTCCACAGGTTTTCCACAGGTTAAGCCGACCCAACGACCCAACCCTGCGCCACTCAGACGCAAGTGGCGTGCTGCCAATGACTTATACAGAATGGAATCTCTCTGGCAAACTCAAGAAAATAACACAACGTTTATATTTTGGCTACTGCTTAGACGGATTCCGCCGAGTTTGCGGGGGAAAAAGTGCGAGAATCGTGAAGGCAGCCGTCAGGCGGCGGCCGTCAGGCGTCAGAAAAACCAAGCATTTGCTTCAGCGGATTGCCCCAGAACCGGAAGTCGGCGGTCTGAGATCGCGGTCAATGGTTCAGGGTTTTGTCTGACGTCCGACCCCTGACGTCCGACGCCTGCTGTTCCATGCCTTCGACACATAAAAAGGTGATCGTCCGAAAAATGGACCGCGACTCGGTCTCCGGGTACGTGTCGCCCACGCAGTTCGTGACCGATGGCAAAGTCGAAGTGCTCAATACCTCTGGTACCGTGATCGCGGTTGACTTGCGCGAAATCAAGGGAGTGTATTTCGTTCGCGAGTTCGGAGAGGCCGAGTCCCTCACGCGTAAGACCTTCACTTCCCGTCCCCGCGCCGAGGGATTGTGGGTGCGCCTTCGCTTCAAAGACAGCGAAGTATTAGAAGGTTTAATGCCCGCAGATCTTCTGCAATCCACCCCCGAGGGATACCTGGTGAACCCTCCCGACCAGCGCTCAAACACGCAGCGAATCTTCGTCCCACGCACAGCATTGGAATCGCTGACGGTGTTAGCTGTCATAGGCGCCACGCGCCGCGGACGCCGCGCCGCCGAAGATCAACGCCAGGTCCCAATGTTCGGAGAGTAAGTGTAGCGACGGACCCATCGGTCCGTGCGCCGGTAGTTGAAAAGTTCCATCCCAGCGAAGCTGGTCACCCTTAAATTAGAGGACGGGTGGCCAAGGCTTTTCGTCTCGCTCGTACCATCACCACTGCGAGTGGACGGGTGACCCCGGGTTTGATCTCGCCGATACCACCACAACTGTGGGTGCACCGTCCTTGCGTCTTTTGCAAGGGCGCGTACCGGACTACCGAAACTGAGTGTTTTTAGCTCACCCGATGCCGAAACGAAATTCTTTCCCACCCTTCATTGACCCGCAAGGGTCTAAGTTCTCCCAACAGGTAGAAGCGATATCGACTCCACCACCACTGTTCTGCTGTCTCCACCAATCCACGCTTCGCCGGATTGCGATGCATAGAGCGTAGCTTCTCGATCCTCTTCTTGGTCGTC
>Ga0126379_10002539_pt1 | contig 11664 bp, 10 predicted proteins | sample PanSoiMetPlot_24_FD_92640 | JGI IMG/M metagenome (GOLD analysis project Ga0126379, IMG submission 92640) | Tropical forest soil microbial communities from Panama - MetaG Plot_24 | ecosystem: Environmental > Terrestrial > Soil > Tropical forest > Bulk soil | place: Panama | collected 2016-02-17
ACTTGTAGAAGTCGCGAGCGACGTACTGATGCGGAAAAACGATAAAGGCGTAGAGGAACACCCACCAGCCGAACAGCATGAGAAAGTTCAGCACACTCAGCAGGGCCTTCCCATGCTTGCTGGCGAAATCCGGCCGCCAGGCCACCGCCGCGATCATGGGCACGACGTGAAAAAAAAGAACAATGTCGAAGAAGAACGGGTCGGGGACCGGACGATGCAGCAGGTTCTCCCAAATCGTCCAGGCTGTCTGGTTCGCAGTCCACAAGGCAAAGCCTAGAGCCATCAGAGCCCAGAAGCTGCGCTCTTCCGTCGGCCGCGAGGTTGCGTTCGCAGCGCAGACGGCGAATCCGGCCAACATCGCGACCAAAGCGCCAAGGTCGGCGAATAGTGTCAATCCAGGACTCTTCTGTCCGATCAGACAAACCACGGCAAAGGCCAGAGTGTATCCGGCCGCTGCGACGAACCAGCGGTGGCGTCTGAGCGGACTCATCCGCCCCAATTCTATGAGAGTCATTTAAGGAATTCCGAGGGCCGTGGGACAGGATAGGTTACTTCAGTTACACGACGAACGGGTGGAGTTTCTCTCGCAACGCTCGTAAGTCCTTTGGAACAGCGACACATAGTGCTCGCAGACAGCAGCGCGCGTTCCCTCACGAGCAGAACTTCTAGTCATTTTGTTTCTGGTTTTGCGTCTTTCGCCAATTTCGCGCCAGCCAATTCCGTGGCTTTATCCAGCGCGTCGGCAGCTTTCACCGTCACATCGGGTTCGACGCCGGTGCCTTCCCAGTTCGTTTTGGAAATCGGATTCACGGCACGCGCAAATGGAACTCCGATCATGAAGTGATCGTCGATTCGGTGTCCCATCACCGGATGAGCACCGCCTCCCGTAGTTTCGCCGACAATCGTGGCACGTTTCAAGTTCTTCAGGTTGTAGGTAAACTCCTCCGCGCCGGAGAACGTGCTCTTCGAGGTCAGCACGAACGCGGGTTTATCAGCGAGCGTGTTTCCGGGGACGTATGGCTCGGTCCAGTATTGCGTGGTGAAATCTTCCTTGCGGTTGTAGAGATCGTTGAGATGCGTCGGCTTGTCGAAAAGGTAGCTGGAGATCATGGCCACCATCTTCGGATCTCCTCCACCGTTCTCCCGCAGGTCGAAAATAATGGCGTCGACATGCGATAGGAAATTCATCGCCGCAACTACGGTAGCGCCGCAGAAAGTCGGGTCGGCGAAAGCATTGAACTTGAGATATCCGATGTTGCGTGGCAGGACTTCGACTTTCTCGAACGAGCAATTGGTTCGTTCGAGCATCTTTCGAAACCGTGCTTCGTCGTCCGGGTTTGGCTTGTCTCCCTCAGGCGGAAGTTTGACGGGACTGAAGTTCACGCCCAGATGCTTGTCATGGCTGACCGCTCGCAGGTCTTTCGTGAGGTGATCGGCGAACGCATCCGGATCGGTGATGCCGTCGTAGGCGCCTTGCTTCTGGTTCGCTCGGATAGCGCCCTCCATCTTCTGCGCCACATCGGGATAGACGTAGGATTCTTTCAGATTCTTTGCGATCCCATCGATCACGCGATTTCGCTCGGCAGCATCGAGAGTAACGCTCTCGACGACACCACCGGGAGGAATCGCCCGCAAGCTAAAGCTATCGACCACGGCGGATGGTGCATCTTTGAGCTGGATGCTTCCGATTCCGACGGTTGGGCTAGCTTTTTCTTTGACACGGAATTTGATGAGGAGTGGCTCGCTTTTTTGGATTTCGAGCAACTCGAATCCACCCGTCTGGTTATGAAACCCCAGCATCCGTTCGACGGATTGATCAGGATCATACGTCTTGATGTAGGCTTCAACCTTTGCCCGGTCTGCACTGTTGAAGGCATCGAGCCACGCCCTCAGAACCTTGCCAGCCGGGGTATCGGGGATCGCAGTTTGCGTAAAGGCGAGAACACTACTCAGAAGCATGGAAACAATTAGCACGATTCTGAAGTTCTTCAAATTCTTTGAGGACAGCAGTGAGCACAAGCCGGGAGTTACTTGAAGAAGGTGCACGGGGGACCTCCTGAGGGGAATCATTTTATTACGGATCGCGGAGAGTCATCATTCAGAATGGCGAAGATAGGGAATTTTGCGAGCGATGTTTTCGATTCCTGACAGAAAATGGACACATGCTTCCCGAAAGCAAGTACGCGAGAATCGAAGTGGAACGCCGCTTCCTGCTGGGCAGCTTTCCCAGCGGAGAGAAGGTCACGCGGACCCGCCGCATCAGCGACCGCTACATCGAAGGCACACGTCTGCGGTTGCGGCAGCAATGCGACAGCGACAGCCAACCGGTCTTCAAACTCACCCAAAAACTTCCGCGAGGGACGGCGCGAAGCCAACAGGGGCTTATTACGTCCATCTATCTCACGCGTGAGGAGTTTAACGTTCTCGCTACATTGCCGGCGAAAGAACTCACAAAGGTTCGTCACAGCGTGCCGCCGTTCGGAATCGATGTCTTTGAGGGGAAGCTAAGCGGTTTAGCGCTCGCGGAGGCAGAGTTCAGTTCTGAAGCCGAAGCTTCGGCCCTAGTCCTTCCGTCGTTCATCGTCGCTGAAATATCCGACGATCGCAGATTCACAGGAGGGAGCCTCGTCACGGCGTCGAGAGAAGAACTCGACAAATGGCTCGCGGAATATGGGATAAGTCCGACCAGTGTTGGACGCACGGACTGAAAAGTCAGGCGGCCGCTGCCGGAACGGCCAAGACCGCCCGAAGAAAATAACTTAGTCTGCGGCTACCTGCTTCTCCCTCCATGCTCTTGCTTCGGTGGATTTCGCCCATTCACCCGCAACCTGCTTTGTCGTGACGTTGACGCGATTCCACACATTCGTCATGGCGATCCAAAGGATCAATGACGCCAAGGCAGGCTCGTTGTAGTGGCGAGCTGCCTCTTGCCAGATTTCATCGGGCACTGGATCACTCCGGTCGCTGAGTCGGGTAACGGCTTCGGTGAGGGCGAGTGCGGCACGCTCGGCGTCGGTGAAGTACGGAGCGTCGTACCACGCCGCCACCGCGAACAGGCGCTCTTCGGTCTCGTCCCGCTGCTTGAAGCGAAGTCCCATGTCGGCGCAAACGCTGCAGCCGTTAATTTGGCTCGCGCGCAGATGAACGAGATCGAGCGTTTTCTTCGGTACGCCGCCTAGTTCGGCAGCCTTCGCCAGGCTTTGTATCGCTTCCATGGCGCCGGGAAGAATCATGACTGGATTTTTCATTCGGGCTTGCATGGTAGTAAATCTCCTTTGAGTTTCGGATTTTCGGTTTCACTACCATGACGAATCAGCGCAGCGAAATGTGACCAGTGGCGAGCGAGACTGCTTCACGAACTTGGGCTGGGTTTTGTGTCACAGATAACGGCTCTCATCCGTCAATACTATGAGGAGAAGCTGCGGAGGGATCTGACGTATGGCGGACCGGGAGTGGCTGGCAGAGCGATTTGAAGAAAACCGGGGACACTTGCGGGCGGTGGCTTACCGCATGCTCGGCTCCGTCAACGAGGCCGATGATGCCGTACAGGAATCATGGCTACGGCTCAGCCGCGCCGATGCAAATGACATCGACAATCTTAGCGCATGGCTGACCACGGTCGTTGCGCGCGTATGCTTGGATATGCTGCGCTCGCGCACGTCGCGGCGCGAGGAATCTCTCGACGCAGAAGTGTCTGAGCCCGATACGATGCAGGCCGCAGCGCCCAACCCGGAACAGGAAGCGTTGCTCGCCGACTCAGTTGGACTAGCACTACTCGTGGTACTGGACCGGCTCACACCGGCTGAGCGGCTTGCGTTTGTCTTGCATGACATGTTTGCCGTGTCCTTCGAGGAAATCTCCCAGATTGTGGGACGCTCGCCGGACGCGGCCAGGCAACTCGCGAGCCGCGCCCGGCGCAGGGTACAGGGAGCAGAGCCAGTTTCCAAAACCGAATTGGGTGAACAGGGCGAGGTTGTAAATGCGTTTCTGAAGGCCCTAAGAGATGGAGACTTCGCGGGACTTGTCACCGTGCTTGATCCGGACGTCGTCGTTCACATCGATGAAGCCGCAGTTCGTCCGGGCGCGCCGAGGGAGATCCTCGGAGCGCACAATTTCGCCAAGGGAGCAGTCACATTCGCTCAAATCGCTCACCAGGTGGAACCAATGCTGATCAATGGGGCCGTGGGACTGGCGTGGGCGCCGGATGGAAAACTTTCACGGGTGCTGGCGTTTTCTATCAAGGATGGCAAGATCGCTCAGGTTGAGATCATTGCCGAGGCGGCGCGCTTAGAGAATCTCGATCTCGCAGTCCTCAGCGATTGAGATTATCCTCAGCTTATATGAGGAGAGTCTGAATGGGCGGCAAGAACGAGAAGCGCGCACGAACTACATCATCAGCTCGACACACTCATCTGCAGCTAAAGCCAATTGGGGTCATCCGCTCGTTGCTTAAGGATCGGAGCAAAGCGCCCAAGCAGGGTTCAGAGGGCGCCCCGGATGCTTGGATTGAGGTGCGGCCCAGCGTGACGCAGGCAATGGATGGTCTGGCAGTCGGTGATGAGATCATCATCCTAACGTGGTTCCACCGTTCGCACCGCGACGTTCTGAAGGTTCATCCGCGGTCCGATCCGAAACGACGACTGACCGGTGTGTTTGCAACGCGCTCTCCCGACCGGCCCAACCCCATTGGGCTTCATGAGGTCACCGTGCGGAAGCTCGGCAGGAATCGTCTGCGAGTCGGCCCGATCGAAGCGATCGACGGAACCCCGGTCATTGATATCAAGCCAGTCCTGTGTACTCCGCGGCCAGCGGAAAAGGGGTACAAGGCCGATCCTCAATAGCGCCTGGAAAGGTGCTTGATGTTCGATGCGATAATTGCTCGCATGGCAGATTGGGCTGCGGTCACGGTTTCGAGAAGATCGTATGAGTTCCCCGCACTATGCCCTGATTGCTTGCGAACGGGCGCGCTCACTGATGTACCGATTCCTGCTGACCTGCGTATCAAGATACCGTTTTGCGAATTGTGCGCAGCACGGCAAGTGAAGCGGCGTAAGTTCGGGCGGCCGCTGTTGATACTTGCCGTGATTATCGCCTTCGTTGTGACCCTTTGGTTCCATCTCAATAAATGGTAGGCTGCTGGCTGGCAATCGTCTTAGTATTACCAACAGTTTGGCTGACGGATTATTGGGATCGGGTCGTACGCATAAAAAGCTACGACGCAGACAAAGTGACGCTTGAATTCAAACGCAGCGAATACGCGCAACAATTCGGACAACTAAACAAGATTGCTTCAGGCATTGCCGCAAAGTAGAGGGCTGCGGTGCCAGCCGCACCAGGGTCTCTCTCGCGCGAGAGCCAAGGTGGGGACCTAGGATGAAGTGGTCCAATTCCTGCCTCGATACCACCTATCAAGATAGATTCGTGTTTCGGGATCGATCCGCTCGGTGCATAAAATCGCGACTACACTGTCTCTGACGATTTTCCGGGGGGAACAAAATGGCGATCATCCGCATGCTGTTGGCACAAAGAAGACTGCTTGTCGTACGCGCATTTTTTGTCAGTATCGTCTTGCTTGGGATCACTCTTGCCGCGTCACTCGCGGCCGCGCAGCAAGTCGAATTGTCCGTTGACGCATCGAAGACCGGCTCAAAGATTGATCGCAACCTTTTCGGACAGTTCGCGGAACATCTTGGACATGGCATCTACGAGGGAATCTGGGTGGGCCCGAACTCCACGATTCCGAACACTCGCGGAATTCGCAACGATGTCGTCGCCGCGCTGAAGGCGATTAAGGTGCCGAACGTGCGCTGGCCCGGCGGATGCTTTGCCGACGAATACCACTGGAGGAACGGAATTGGGCCAGCCGACAAGCGTGCAATCACGCTCAATCCTAACTGGGGCGGCGTGATCGAGCCGAACACTTTCGGAACGCACGAGTTCATGGACTTCATCGATCAGATCGGGTCGGATGCGTACATTTCGGTCAATGTGGGCTCTGGCACGCCGCGGGAAGCCTCCGAGTGGCTGGAGTACCTGACGACCGCGCAGCAGACGACGCTGGCCAAAGAGCGCGCCGCTAACGGTCACCCGGCGCCGTATCGCGTCGGCTACCTTGGCGTCGGCAACGAAACCTGGGGCTGCGGCGGCAACATGACACCCGACTACTACCTGAGTCAGCTCAAGATCTACAGCCACTTCGTCCGCAACTTCAATCCGGCACAACAAGAGAAGGATCAGATGCTGAAAATCGCCGTCGGTCCAGGCGGCGGTGGCCCTCAATGGGAGGAATGGACAGAGACCATCATGAAGGCCCATCAGCAACACCCATGGAGCTGGGACATGGACGGGCTTTCGTTGCACCAATACACCGTGGTGAAGTGGCCCCCGGCATTCAAATCGATGGAATTCGGAGAGGCCGATTACGCGCAGATCCTCAAGTCAACTCTGGAAATGGATGACCTGATCAACAAGCACTCGGCCATCATGGATAAGTACGATCCGCAGAAAAAGGTGGCGCTGGTGGTCGACGAATGGGGTGCGTGGTACGCCCCGTTACCAGGAAGCAATCCGGGATTCCTTGTCCAACAGAACAGCCTTCGGGATGCGATCCTAGCTGCGTTGAACCTGAACATTTTTGCGCGGCACGCCGACCGTGTGCGCGGAGCCAACATCGCCCAGATGATCAACGTCCTGCAGGCGATGATCATGACCGACAAAGAGAAGATGGTTCTGACCCCGACGTATCATGTCTTCAAGATGTACGTGCCGTTCCAGGATGCGACGTTTGTGCCGGTCAGTTTCAACGCTGGAACCTACAAGCACGGAGATATCACTCTGCCGCGAGTTGATGCGATCGCAGCCAAGGACAAGGCTGGCAAGCTGTGGCTCGAAGTCACGAACATAGATCCGAATGAATCCGTCGAGATTGCGGTGAACGTGGCTGGTATCGCCGCGAAGTCCGCTGCCGGAGAAACCCTTACCGCACCCAATGTTGATTCCATCAACACCTTCAGCGCGCCCAACACCGTTGCGCCGAAGCCCGTTTCAGTGAAGGCACAGGCCGGCAAACTCACTCTCAAACTGGAGCCGAAGTCCGTGACGGTGATTTCGGTGGAGTAGTGTGACCTTAACGTCAGCATCCGGGGCACGACCGAGAAGCAGATTCCTCCGCCTCGGCTCGGCGTCGGAACGACAACAAGTTTTGTTGATCGTGTTCTGTTGTGAGGTACTAAATATTGACAATGTCACGGCCAATTTTCGGCCCGGAAGGCTGGACACTTCCTCTGCGCACTTGGTAGGATTTCCGACCGTTGCCCTGTTGCCCCAAGGAGGAATCATTCGTGTCTGTCAGCAAGTGTGCGCACATCTATGTTCTTACTCTCCTCGTCAGTGCCTTAACATTCGCCGGGAGTGCGTCGTCGCAAACCGCGGCTCCATCCTGGCAATGGACTCAATTGAATCCAACTACGTCTCTTCCGGCACGCGCGGCTTTCGCGTCAGCCTATGATCCGATCAGCAAGAAAGTAATCGTCTTCGGCGGCACTGATGAAGTGACTCAATTCAATGACACCTGGGCCTTTGACGGCTCGACCTGGACGCAAATCGAAACCGGCGTGAGCCCACCCGCTCGGGCCGATGCCACAATGGCCTACGACGCGCAGACGCACAAGTTGATCATGTTCGGCGGATTCCAAGGGTTCGCTTTTCTGAATGACACGTGGCTGTGGGATGGCGCCACTTTGACCTGGACCCAGGCGCAGCCCACCACCGTTCCAACAGGGGCTACCAATCCGTCGCTGTTCACCGATCCCGTAAACGGACACGTCGACATGTTCGGCGGATATCAAGGACGCTTTTATTCTCGCAGCATGTATCAGTGGACCGGATCCGACTGGCTGCTCTTGAATCCATCAACCACGCCGTATCCGCGCGCCGGAGCGGTGGCGGTGCACGACCCGGTGAATCACAATGTCGTGATGTTTGGTGGGATCTCCGATAACTGGATCGTTCAGAACACCTGGACTTGGGATGGCACAAATTGGACCCAGCGACAGCCCGCGAACCAGCCTCCACCGCTGTATTTCACGATCGGCGCATACCATCCGGCGATCCATCAGGTCGTGGTATTCGCCGGGGGCAGCGTGGGAGTCGATCAGAACACCACTTGGGTATGGAATGGAGAGAACTGGTACCAGGAGTCGCCGTTGGCCAGCCCGCCGCCCCGCGAGTTGTTCGGTACCGTGTGGTATCCACCGACTCACCAGTTCCTGATCTTCGGCGGCGACCTCTTCAGCAATAGACAGCTTTACAACGATATGTGGCGCCTGCCCAGTAAGTAAGTTCATGGGCGCAGTCATCGGGACAGCCGAGGTAGCCGTCGAAACGGCTGTCCCGCAATTATCTCAGCACTGATCTCATCGATAGGTTTTAGGAAGGGCACGGCCTCGAGCCGTGCCGTTAGAGGTCAATAAAGATGCGGACTTTAAGCCCCTGAGGTTGCTTGTCTTTCGTGCGACGGCTTTGAGGCGAACTCTAGTAATGAAATCGGTAGCGCAGTTCCACGAAAATCTCTCGTGGATTGTTCCAGTGAAATCCACCGAATGTCACGCTGTTATCCAGTTCGATGCGCCGGTTTGCCAGGTTCGTTGCGCTGACTGAAGCCGAGAACTTCTCGCCGAAATCTTTGCCCAGTGTCAGGTCGAACGTTGTGTGCTGCGGAAGATAGTTTCCCGGATACGGCTGACCGGGGAACGCGTTTGTGAATCCCGAGCCGTAGTAGATATTTGTCGACGCATAGGCGCGGAAAGGCAGCGTGACATCTCCGCCGACGTTAAGCGTGTGGCGCTGATCGTGATCCAGTGGTCCCCAGCTCAGATAGGAGAAATCGGTCAGTCCCCCGGTAACAGATCCACCTGCCCATGCAACCTGATTTGAATAGGCAAGGTGAATTTGCGCACGATGCGCGATGCGCGGAGAATGCAGCGTGAGCTCCCATCCGCGAATCAGCGCCCGCTGGATGGTGAGAGGAAAGAACAGGTTGGACTCGCCGATGTTGTTGTGATCGAAATAGTTCGACGCATTCGTGCGAAACGTATCGGCGTCGAGCGTCCATCCGTTCCAGGGGATGGTCACGCCAAACTGCGCTTCTTCATCGCGCTCTCCGTGGAGCGCAATAAATCCGAGATTGTTGTTACCGGCAAATTGTAAGAGTGGTCCCGACGCCGTGAGCAGCGGCGGTGGCTGATAGTAGTGGCCGTAAGAAGCGCGGAAGGTCCAATTCATCTTGGGGACATTCACCGCAACGCCGAAGCGCGGACTGACGGAATTTTCACTGAGCCCACCTGAAAAATATGTTGGCCTCAATCCTGCTGAAAGCGTAAGCCACGAGACCGGCTTGAGCTTGTCATCAACGAAGAATGCCGCGATGTTTCCGGTGGGATGTTCAGTATCACGAAAGGAATTGCTGTTGCCATTGTTCATGGCTCCCAGCAGTTCATCATTCTTCTGATAAAAACTGAACAGCCCCACCTGCAGGTCATTTTTCGATGAAGTCGCATTAAGACTGACTTGACCTCCACCGTAGGTCGACGTCCGGTGCTGCGTGGTCACGATCGGATCGGTGAGCGCGCTATCGTAGTTTGCACGGTTGTCATGAAGAAACGGCGAGACCGTGAGCAGCAGTTTTGAATTGAAGGTGTGCACCCAAGAGAAATTCACCAGGGCGTCGGACTCACGATCCGTGTCACGCAGGTTCAGGCTGGGATACTGCCCCGTCAACTGTCCGTTGACCAACCCGTTCTCGATGTCATAAGGATTCGGGTCATACGGGATCTGATAGAAGTCTCGCCGCAGTGAAGTGACGAGCCGAAGTTGATTGGAAGGATCGATATTAACGATAAATGAGCCGAACCCTCCGTAACCACTGGCGGCGTCGTGCGCGACTTGGGGAACGGGTGTCTCGATCCCGAGATTGCTGCGGTTCCCGTTCACGCTCGCATAGTAAGCAAAGCGGTCGTTGTGGCTGCCAAAGCTGAACTGATCGTTCGTCTGATAAAAACTGCCGGCACTCAGTACAAGTTCCGCCTGCCGGTTGCGCTCGAATCCGGTACGCGGCACTACGTTGAAGACCCCATAGGTTCGATCGCCAAACTCGGCGCCGTAACCTCCACGACTTACCTCCAAGTAATCGATATCTTTTGGATCGAACTGCGGTCCGACATTAGAGGCGATGTTCGTGTTCGGCACGGGAACGCCGTCGACCAGCCAGCTTGTCTGATGCCCGCCTCGGATGTGCAACTGATCATGCGTGATGTACGCTCCGGGGACGTAGTTCGTAATCATCGACAAGCTATTACTGCGGTTGGCGCCAGGCGTTCTGGCAATCTCCAGACGATCAACGACCGTGGTTGGGGTGGACGTATCCGTGGGTGCCGTTACTGCGGTCGCCGTCACGTTGACGGATTCTTTGCCTCCCGCGACGTTGAGCGCGAAGTGCAGCACCGGCTGTGAGCCCGAAACAACCAACACATCCTGCTGTGTCTGTTCGAACCCGACACCCGCCACCGTGACCACATATTCGCCGAGCGGAACCGCGCTAAAGGTGAAGTTCCCGTTTGCGTCGGAGTTTACGGTAGCGTTCCATTCGGAATTCTTGGCCTTGATCATGACCATGGCATCCGACACGGGCCGGTGCTGCGGATCGTGGATCACACCGCGGACGGAGCCCACAACGGCAGTGAAGGCCGGCAGAGTAAGCGACAAGAACGTTGTGAACAATAGGATGCGAGCGGAACGCATGCGATCTCCGACTGCAAAAGAAGCGGGCCTAAGGCCCTCGAATTAATTCGCCTTAACGCAGCGCTAAAGGGCTGCTCTTCCACGGCAGCGCATGGTGAATGCCTCAACATGGCGGAGTTGCTCTCTGAAGGATCCGTGACGCGGAGAGAAACACTCCACCAGAGTTGGTGCGCCTACTCGTGTTGCTAGTTACTCAGCAATGGGAAATTGCGGTGGGCCTCGAGTGGAACGCGATGATAGGAGTTCTTTCGTGGGAGCAGATGTGCGTGAAGCCGTTTCGTGGTGTGCGGCACGCAGTGTGGCGGAGGAATTCTGAGATGCTTCCAGATTCGCCCACTGCGCCGTCGTAACCGCGCGGGAGCAGTCATGATGGCAGCATCCTGCATCGCGGGCGACCGGATCCTGGGAGGCTCCCGGCGTGTGGCACCGGTGGACTGCTTTGCGCAGACAGCAGGCGTGCGGCGGAGCAGCCAGCGCCTGCATCGCTACGGGGACAAAAGTACCCGCGAGCGCGAAGAAAAGCAGAAGTCTGGCAGTCAGGCGCTGCATGTTATGTCTTGACACGAACCCCAAGGTTGGGGTCAGCATAGAACACAGTCGCGAACGGATGCAATACGCGACGTGTCATAAGAACGTCAAAATCCTCAAAATATTTCCACCCGAGATCCCACTTTCCCCCAACGTCAGGGAGAAGTGGGACACCTATCGGTTCCAAATTCTTCACATTTTTTGCTACCGCCCTACGATGTCGGCCTTCAACGGCGAGATCGCACCCATTACTTCACCCTTTTCCTTTTCCGGCACATGGAACTTGTCGAGCGTTGCCACCAGATCCCTCGCCGACGCATCCCAGTCCGCGTCTGTGAT
>Ga0126379_10002542_pt1 | contig 11660 bp, 8 predicted proteins | sample PanSoiMetPlot_24_FD_92640 | JGI IMG/M metagenome (GOLD analysis project Ga0126379, IMG submission 92640) | Tropical forest soil microbial communities from Panama - MetaG Plot_24 | ecosystem: Environmental > Terrestrial > Soil > Tropical forest > Bulk soil | place: Panama | collected 2016-02-17
CCGGCCGCGGCTTCCGGTGTTGGGATCGGCTGGCGGCGGCGGCAGGGTGCCGGGCGTGTGCTGGCACCCGGCGAAGAAGTAGACGCGGACGCCGGCCGGCGGCTCGACGTCGACGCGGGCCTCCACGTCCGTGTGCACGAGCGAGGCGTCGCCGCGCCAGTACTCAGCCGAGGTGTTCACCTCGAAGACTTTCGGTGTCTGCTTCCGGGCAAGGAGCCGCCGCAGCAAGCCGTCGCGCTCGCCCGTCACGGGATCCTCCTGCTCGCCGTGCGTGAACGGGAACAGACCGCCCACGGCCTGGTAGGCGTTGAGCGACGGCTGGCCGAAGCGCAGGTTGAACTCCCCGCGGCGAGCGCCTGCGATGAACGGGAACACCGCGTCGAACACCGAGCGGCCGGCCTCGTCCTGATCGAGCCCCAGGTACAGGAAGTGGCGGAGAAAGCGCCCGCTCTGGGAGACGCCGAACACGTACGCGCGGTCGAGCCCGCCGGCGCAAGGGTTGCCGCTCTCGGCCGACCCGAAGCGAAGCCACGAGCCGGTGTCGCGCACGGCGAGGAAGCCCAGCCCGACGACCGGCGGATCTTGCGCGCGATACACGACGTCGTAGATCCGGCCGGGCGCGAACCCGCCGGCCAGGTGGACGTGGCGCGGATCGGGCACGAGGCGGTCGCCGTCGCGACGCGCGAAGCGCCACGCGGTGCGCGGCACGGCGACCTCAGGGGCGCCCACGTGCTCGCGCACGGTGAGCCGCGCGCCCGGGTCGTCGACGTCCATGGCGGGCTGCGGGAGGTGATAACGGTCGGCCAGCGGCAGCGCGTCGGTGGCGGTGTTGGGCCGGAACTCGCACCGCACGAGGCCCGTGACCCCCAGCGCCCGCGGAGCGGTGAGCGCCATCATCCCGTCCACCCGCGGGACATCGTGCTGCCACCCGCACCACGCCACCGTGTAGCCGTGGCGCATCAGGAAGCCGTTGCCGAAATCCTCGCCGGTGGTCGGGTCGGGGACACGGGGCGTGCTGTTGAACATGCCGACCGCGAGCTTCCGGCCTCGATTCGCGACGTCGAGCAAGAGCGTGCGATTGCCGAGCGCGGGATCGATCGGGCGGAGCAGGTAGAAGTCCGCCGACGACTCGACGCGCCCCGACGGGTTCCGCGGCGCGAGCGCGAGATCGGTGATCGCCTGATTGGCCGGGCTCGCCGGGTCCGCCGCGAAATGGAGGACGCCGGCGATCTTCTCGTAGGCTCCGGCCGCGCCGAACGGCTGCCCGTCGAGCACGACGGCGCGAGTCTGGACGTCGATTCCGATCACGGCCATGTCGGTCCTCCCGGCGCGGCTCGCGCGCCTTCACACGGAAGCGGAACGAGACACAGGGTACGTGAAAAACCGAAGGGGGCCTCTACGGCCCCCTTCACCTTACTCCCGCCGGCCCGACGGCGACGGTCAGAAGCTGAGCGGATCGGTCTGGCGCACCCAGCGCCCGCCCTTCACCTGGGCCAGGAACGACGAGTTGGCCCCCTGGTGTTTGTCAGGGCCGAAGTTGACCTCCGGCCCGTTGAAGGGGTCGTGATATCCCTTGATCGACTCGAGGCCCTTCAAGAAGGTGTCGAGGGTCAGGTTCGGCCCGGCTTTCTCGAGTCCCTGCACGGTCAGGTCGGCCGCGACGTAGCCGTACACCGCGCCGATGTTCGGCTCCGCCTTGTAGCGATCCTTGTACTTGTCGAACCACGCCTGCGCCGTCGGCGACAGCGTGTCCCGGTAGGGCATGTCCGTCAGGCCCATCGCGTAGAGCCCCTCGGTCACCCCGCCCTGCGCCGCGGCGACGAACAGATCGTACGTCGCCGCCGACCCGAGGAAGTCGACGTCGGTCCAGCCGATCTTGCGCGCGGTCGAATAGGGGACGATGGAGTCGCGCACGATCGTGCCGAGCACGACCAGGTCGCAGCCCGCGCTCTTGAGCTTGGTGATCTGCGCGGTGAAGTCCTGGTCGGTGGGCTTGTGGGTCGTGGTCTCCACGATCTTGAGCTTCATCTTCTCGGCCTGGATCTGCACGCCGTCCAGCACTTCCTTGCCGAAGTCCGTGTCCTGGTACATCGCGCACAGCGCCTTCTTGCCCTTCTTCGTCACGAAGTAGTTGATACCCGCCCGCACCTGGTCGACGTAGGTCGCCGCGCCGTAGAACTTGAGCTTGTGGAACGGCTCGAACATCGAGCGCGCCGCGGACAGCGGGAAGAGGTTCGGGACGCCGGCGTCGAACTGTTCCTTGAAGAGCGCGTTGTTCATCGGCGTGCCGAGCCCAGCCACCATCGCGAAGATGTTGTCGCGGTGGATCAGCTTGTTGCCGGCCTGCACGGCGCGCGGCACCTGGTACTGGGTGTCCTCGACGATCAGCTGGATCTTGCGGCCGTTGATGCCGCCCGCGGCATTGACGTCGTCGAAGCGCATCTTGATGGCGTTCGAGGACGACACGCCGTAGGTCGCCGCCGGCCCGGACAGGTCGGTGTGCGTCCCGAGCACGATCTCGTTCTTGGTGACACCTCGCGTCGCCTGCGCCCCCGCCAGCGCGGCCAGCGCGACGACCGCGGCCAGCGCGCCCACCCCTGCGAGTCTCTTCATCTCACGCTCCTTTCGTCGTCATGTTGGCTACGCCACCGGGCCGGCCCAGGCTCGATCAGCGCCGGCGGCCGACCTCCCGGGTCAGAAGTTGAGCGGATCGGTCAGGCGCACCCAGCGCCCGCCCTTCACCTGGGCCAGGAACGACGAGTTGGCCCCCTGGTGTTTGTCAGGGCCGAAGTTCACCTCGGGCCCGTTGAAGATGTCGTGGTATCCCTTGATCGACTCCATGCCCTGGACGAAGCTGTCGAGGGTCAGGTTGGGCCCGGCCTTCTGCAGTGCCACGACGGTGAGATCGGCGGCCACGTGGCCGTAGACCGCGCCGATGTTTGGCTCCGCCTTGTAGTGATCCTTGTACTTGTCGAACCACGCCTGCGCCGTCGGCGACAGCGTGTCCCGGTAGGGCATGTCCGTCAGGCCCATCGCGTAGAGCCCCTCGGTCACCCCGCCCTGGGCGCCCGCCACCACCATGTCATACGCGGCCGCCGAGCCGACGAAGTCGACGTCGGTCCAGCCGATCTTGCGCGCCGTCGAATAGGGAACGATGGAGTCGCGCACGATCGTGCCGAGCACGACCAGGTCGCACCCCGCGCCCTTGAGCTTGGTGATCTGCGCGGTGAAGTCCTGGTCCGTAGGCTTGTGGGTCGTGGTTTCCACGATCTTGAGCTTCATCTTCTCGGCCTGCAGATGCACCCCGTCCAGCACTTCCTTGCCGAAGTCGGTATCCTGGTACATCGCGCACAGCGCCTTCTTGCCTTTCTTCGTCACGAAGTAGTTGATGCCCGCCCGCACCTGGTCGACGTAGGTCGCCGCGCCGTAGAACTTGAGCTTGTGGAACGGCTCGAACATCGAGCGCGCCGCGGTGAGCGGGAACAGGTTCGGCACGCCCGCCTCGAACTGGTCCTTGAAGACCGCGTTGTTCATCGGCGTGCCCAGTGCCGCGACCATCAGGAAGATGTTGTCGCGGTGGATCAGCTTGGTGCCGGCCTGCACGGCGCGGGGCACCTGGTACTGGGTGTCCTCGACGATCAGCTTGATCTTGCGGCCGTTGATGCCGCCCGCGGCGTTGGCATCGTCGAAGCGCATCTTGACGGCGTTCGAGGACGACACGCCGTAGGTCGCCGCCGGCCCCGAGAGGTCTGTGTGCATCCCGATCACGATCTCGCTCTTCGTGACCCCCCGCGTCGCCTGCGCCCCGGCCATGACGGCGGCCGCGGCCACGACCACCACTCCCACGCCAACTGCCAGGATGTTCTTCATGTGCCACTCCTTTCGCGCCGACTCACCTCGCCGCCCGCAATACGCGGCGTACCGATCATCAGATTCTTCAACTGGACTCGCGCGCCGAACGTTCCGCTCTCGATCGCCGGCTCCGCGGCCGTGAACCGATCCTTCGCGGCGCCCTCAAAGCCCACGTGTTCGAGCGCCGGCTCCGCCGGCGCACCCCGTTTCTGGGGGAAGCTCGAAGGGGGCTAAGCCCCCTTCGAAGATCGATCGCCGGCTTCGCGGGCGCAACCCGCAGTTGGGAGAGGCTCGGAGGGGGCGCAGCCCCCCTTTCGAACTTAGTCGCGATACATCTCGTCGATCAGCTCGCGGTACTTGGCGTTCACGAGGGTCCGCTTGAGCTTCATGGTCGGTGTCAGTTCCTCGTCTTCCGCGGTGAGCAGCTGCTCGATGAGGCGGAATCGCTTGACGGTCTCCACGCGGGCGAACTGCTTGTTGACCCGCTCGATCTCGCCCTCGATCAGCTCCTGCACCTCCCTGGCGCGGCACAGGGACGCGAAGTTGGTGAAGGGCACGGCGCGCTCCTGCGCGAACTGGGCCACCGTCTCGTGATCGATCATGACCAGGCACGTCAAGAACTTCCGCTTGTCGCCGATCACCACCGCGTCGGAGATGAACGGCGAGAACTTGAGCTGGTTCTCGATCTCCGAGGGCGTGATGTTCTTGCCGCCCGCGGTGATGATGATGTCCCGCTTCCGGTCGGTGATGGTGAGGAATCCCTCGGGGTCGAGTCGGCCGACGTCGCCCGTGTGCAGCCAGCCGTCGACCACGGTCTCGGCGGTCTTGTCGGGCTTGTTGTAGTAGCCGAGGAACACGTGGGGGCCCTTCAGGAGGATCTCGCCGTCCGCCGCGATCGCCACCTCCGTGTCCGGGCGGGCGACGCCGACCGTGCCGAGCTTGATGCGATCGGCCGGCATCGCGGTGGCCAGGCCGGTGTTCTCGGTTTGGCCGTAGACCTCCCGCATGTCGATGCCGAGGGCGAGATACCACTTGATCAGCTCCGGCGCGATGGGCGCGGCCCCGGTCGCCGCGCCGCGGGCCCGGTGCAGTCCCATGGAGCGCCGGATGTTGTCGAGCACCAGGAAATCGGCCGCCCGGTACAAAAGGCGCAGCCCGGCCGACGGCCTCCTTCCCGCGACCCGGCATTCGGCCACGCGCATGCCGATGCCGATTCCCCAGTGGTAGGCCAGCTTGCCCAGCCGCGCCGCCTCCCGCATGCGCAGCGCCACTCCCGAGTAGAACTTCTCCCAGATCCGCGGCACCGCGAAGAACAGGGCCGGCCCGACCTCGCGGATGTCCTCCGGCACCGTGTCGATGCTCTCCGCGAAGTTCACCGTGGCGCCCGAGCGGAGCGGATAGAACACGGTGAAGGTCCGCTCCGCGATGTGGCAGAGCGGGAGGAACGAGAGCTGCTGGTCGCCCTCGTGGAGCTCGGTGATGAAATCGGAGTACTCGAGCTGGAAGAGGATGTTGCGATGGCTCAGCATGGCGCCCTTCGGGGGGCCTGTCGTTCCCGAGGTGTAGACGAGGATTGCGAGGTCGTCCGGACGAGCGATCTCGACCATCGGCTCGAACGCGCCGGGATGCTCCCGGTCGTAGCGCGCGCCCAGCTCGAGCAGGTCGTCGAACGACATCACCTGCGGGTCGGAGAAGTCGTGGAGGCCCTCCATGTCGTAGACGACGATCTTCACGAGCGCGGGGCAGCGCTGGCGCGCCTCGAGGATCTTGTCGAGCTGCTCCTCGTCCTCGGCGAAGACGAAGCGCGTGCCGCTGTCGTTCACGATGTACTCGACCTGCCGCGCCGAGTCCGTCGTGTAGATGCCGTTGGTGATGCCGCCCACCGACAGCACCCCGAGGTCCGTGTAGAGCCACTCGGGACAGTTGTCGGCGATGACCGACACCACGTCCCGGGGCGCGAGTCCCAGCGCCACCAGCCCGAGCCCCGTCTGCCGCGCCTTCTCCCCGTACTCCCGCCAGCTGATCGCGCGCCAGATCCCCAGGTACTTCTCCCGCATCGCGACCTTGTCGCCGCGCTCGCGCACGACATGCCAGAACAGCTTGGGCAACGTATCCTGCCCCAGCACGGTGCACGCATCGCGGCGCTCGGCTCTGGCAGATCGCCGCTCGACCGCTTGAGTCACAGTCGCCATATCACGCTCCTCATCGGAGGCGAAGGGACACTGCCGTCCTCCTCCGAGTCATTGCTATCCTGTCACGCAGGAGGTCGGGCGCCTTCGAGCGCCGGCTCGGAGGGCGTGAAGAAATCTCGAAAATGGGTTGCGACGGTACAAAAGATCAGGACGTTGCAGCACGTCGCCAATCCGATTTCCGCATCTTCTTCACACGCTCTCCGCCGGCGCAACCCCGCTGTCGGGGGAAGGTTCGGACGGGGGGCGGAGCCCCCCCTTCGAGGCTTATCGCCAGGTCTTCTTCCGCTTCCAGCGCCGCGTGCCCCGTACGCCCTCGTCCTTCACGCCCAGGTAGAACTCCTTGATGTCGTCCTTCTCGAGGAGCCGCGCGCAGGTGTCCTCCATCACGATCCGCCCCACCTCGAGCACGTACCCGTAGTCCGCCATGCCGAGCGCCATGTGGGCGTTCTGCTCCACCAGCAGGATGGTGACGCCCCGCTCCCGGTTGATGCGGACGATGATGTCGAAGATGTCCTTGACCAGCCGGGGCGACAGCCCGAGCGATGGCTCGTCGAGCAGCATCATCTTGGGCCGGGCCATCAGCGCGCGGCTGATGGCGAGCATCTGCTGCTCGCCGCCGGAGAGCTGACCCGCCCGCTGCCCGCCGCGCTCCCGCAGCACCGGGAAATAGCCGTAGACCATCTCGAGGTCCGCCGCGATGCCGTCGCCGTCCGCGCGCGTGTAGGCGCCCATCATCAGGTTCTCTCGCACGCTCAGGAACGGGAACACCTCGCGTCCTTCCGGCACGTGGCTCAGCCCGAGCCGCACGACCTTGTCGGGGTCCATCCGCTGGATCTCGCGCCCCTCGAAGACGACCGTGCCCTTCTGCGGATCCATCACGCCCGACACCGTCTTGAGCACGGTGGTCTTCCCCGCGCCGTTGGCGCCGAGGATGGTGACGATCGAGCCGGCGGGCACCGCGAAGCTGACCCCGCGGATGGCCATGATGGGGCCGTAGTACGTCTCGACGTTGTTCACGCTCAAGAGCGCCTCAGGCATCGCCGCCTCCCGCCGTGCCCAGATAGGCTCGGATCACCTCGGGATGCGCCTGGACCTCCTTCGCCGTTCCGTGCGCGATGGGGCGGCCGTAGTTGAGCGCGAGGACGCGGTCGGACACCCGGCTGACCAGGCTCATGTCGTGCTCCACCATCAGCACGGTGATGCCGAGGAGGCGCGTGATGTCCTGGATCCAGAATGCCATGTCCTCCGTCTCCTCGACATTGAGCCCGGACGACGGCTCGTCGAGCAGGAGCAGCGCGGGCTCGGTGCACAGGGCGCGGCCCAGCTCGACGACCTTGCGGATGCCGTAGGGCAAATTGACGATGAGGCTGTCGCGATAGCGCTGGAGATCCAGGAAATCGATCACCTTCTCGGCGGCCTCGCGGTGGGCCAGCTCTTCCGAGCGGACGCGGGGCAATCCGAGAAGATCGTCGAAGAAGCGAGTGCGCCGATGGGTATGACGTCCGAGGAGCAGGTTCTGCAAGAGCGTGGCGTGCTCGAACAGCTCGATGTTCTGGAAGGTCCGGGCGATTCCCCGGCGCGCCACCTCGTGGGGTGGCACGCGCGTGATGTCCTCCCCGCGGAAGACGATCCGGCCGCGGGCCGGCTCGTAGATGCGGCTCACCAGATTGAACACGGTCGTCTTGCCGGCGCCGTTGGGGCCGATGATCGTGAAGACGTGGCCCGTCTCCACCGCGAAGCTCACGCCGTCGAGCGCCCGGACACCGCCGAAGTTGATCGCGAGGTCGTGGGCCTCGAACAGGGTCATCGCAGGCGCTCCGAGCGCATGTAGGTCTTCTGGCGCTTGAAGGTGGCCCGCTTGTAGAGCGGGAACAGCGAGAAGTAGAGCTTGATCTTCGTCCAGCGGCCGTAGATGCCGAGCGGCTCGAAGAGGATGAACAGGACCAGGATCAGCCCGAAGACGCCGGGCTCGAGCGCGGGCTGCTTGACGAAGCGGTCGACGGCGGAGAAGACGGAGTCGCCGGCGTGTGCGCCGAACACCGAGAAGGCTGCGCCGAGCCACGCCGGCACCCGGTCCCGCGCCTCGGAGATGAGGACGGGAAGGAGCGCTACGAACACCGCGCCGTAGATCGCGCCGTGAAGACTCCCGAGCCCACCGACCACGACCATCAGGAGAAACTGGATCGAGAGCAGCACGGTGAAGATGTCCGGGGCCAGATATCCCACCTTGTGGGCGAAGAGGGCGCCAGCCATTCCCATCAGCGCCGCCGAGTAGGCGAACGCGATGGTCTTGTACGCCGCCAGGTTCACCCCCATCGATTGCGCGGCGATCTCGCTGTCGCGAATGGCCACCCACGCGCGTCCCGTCGGCGCGCGCAAGAGGTTCTGGGTCAGCCAGAGTCCGAGCAGCAGACACGCCAGGCACAGGAAGTAGAAGGCCTGCTCTCCAAAGGTCAGGCCGAACATGACCACCTTGTTGACAGCCTTGCCCTTGAGGCCGCCGGTGACCGAATCCCAGTGCGTCAGCACCTCCTGGATGATCACGGCGACGGCGAGCGTGGCGATGGTGAGGTACACGCCGCTCATGCGCAGGGCCGGCAGTCCGACCACCACCCCGACGCCAGCTGTGATTACGACGGCCAGCGCGACCGACACGAGCCACGGCAGCCCCAGGTCCTGGGAGAAGTACACGTGCGCGTAGGCCCCGATGCCGAGGAAGGCCGCGTGGCCCAGGCTGACCAGCCCGGTGTAGCCCGCCAGCACCATGAGCGAGATGCCGCACAGCCCGTAGATGAAGACCAGGCTGATGTCGATCAGGTAGGTCGGCACCACCAGCGGCAGCGCGCAGGCGGCGATCAGCAGGGCGAGGTACCAGTTCCGCTGGATGGCGTCTCGGAAGAGCCACATGTCCTGCTGGTAGGAGGTCTTGAAGATGAAGCGCACGCCGCGCCCTCAGACCTTCTTTCGGCCCACCGTTCCGAACATGCCCTGCGGGCGCACGGCCAGCACGATCAACAGCACGACATAGGCCGCGACGTCCTTCACCCCCGGCGGCAGATACGCGCCGGAGAACAGCTCGATCAGCCCGATCGTGATGCCTCCGGCCAGCGCGCCCGGAATGGAGCCGAAGCCTCCGAGCACGGCGGCGGCGAAGGCCTTGAGTCCGACGAAGCCGATGTTGACGTCGATGAGCGACACCGGGGCCAGCAGGACGCCCGCGACGGTGGCGACGGCGGCGGAGATCGCCCAGATCAGCGAGAACACCCGCTTCACGGGGATCCCCATGTAGTAGGCGGCGAGCTGGTTCTGCGACGCCGCTTGCATCGCGACGCCGATCCGGGTGTGGGTGAAGAGTGTGTAGAGCGCCGCGCACAGGATCACCGTGCCGACGATGATCGACACGTATTCGTAGCTGACGGTCACTCCGCCGAGCCGGGTGGCCCGCGCGCTGAACGGCGTGGGCAGCGTGTAGATCTCCGACCCCCAGGTGATCGAGGCAAAGCTCCGGAACATCGCGCCGAGACCGATGGTCAACATCACCACCGCGAACTGAGGCTGGCCAATGACCCGTCGCAACACCGCCCAGTCGAGCACCGCGCCGAACACGGCCACGATCATGATCGCCAGCACGAAGGCCACCCAGTACCCGGCGTGGTACCAGACCACGAACATGTAGCAGATGAACGCGCCCAGCATCATCAGATCGCCCTGGGCGAAGTTCACCAGCTCCGTCGCCTTGTAGATGAGGACGAAGCCGAGGGCGACCAGGCCGTAGATGCAGCCGACCGCGAGGCCGTTCAGGACCAACTGAAGAACAATGTCCAGAAGCGCGCCCTCCTTGGCGGGCCTGTCCGGGGCGGCCAGGCGCAACTGCCTCGACCCACGCGAGCCGCTTATACCGACTTCCCTTGGGCGCGTCAATCACGAAAGCACTGGGACCGCCGGCAGGTCTTCGATGGGCGAAGTAATCTTTACGCGGCGATTCTCGTGTTCCGCCGGCTGCGGGCCAGCTCGCACCGAGGGCCGGGATGCGCCGGCAAGAAGGAGTGGCGATCGCCGAATGGCCGAGGTGCGAATCGGCATTTCCGGGTGGCGTTACGCCCCGTGGCGCGGGACCTTCTACCCGCCCGGCTGGCCGGCGGCACGCGAGCTCCGGTACGCCTCAGCGCGACTTGGCTCGGTCGAGATCAACGGCTCCTTCTACTCGCTCCAGCGCCCGGAAAGCTACCGCAGGTGGTACGGCGAGACGCCGGACGACTTCGTCTTCGCGGTGAAGGGCGGCCGCTTCATCACGCACATGAAGCGGCTCGGCGACGTGGACGCCCCGCTCGCCAACTTCTTCGCCTCGGGCGTGCTGAGGCTCGGCCACAAGCTGGGGCCCATCCTGTGGCAGCTGCCGCCGGCGCTCCGGTTCGACGCGCCCCGACTGGCCGCCTTCTTCGAGCGCTTGCCGCGCGACGTGGCCGCTGCGGCCGCCCTGGCGCGCCGACACGACCACCGCCTCGCCGGCCGCGCGTGGACGCGGGCGGAGTGGTCCGGTCCCTTGCGTCACGCGCTCGAGGTGCGGCACCCATCCTTCATCGACCCGGCGTTCGTCGGGTTGCTGCGACGCCACCGCATCGGCCTGGTGGTGGCGGACACGGCGGGCCGTTGGCCGTTCCTGGAAGACGTCACGGCCGACTTCATCTACGTGCGCCTGCACGGCCACCGCGAGCTCTACGTCAGCGGCTACGACGACGTCGCGATCGGCGAGTGGGCCGAGAAGGTCCGCGCCTGGGCGGCGGGCACGGACGCGCCGACGGCGCGGCTGATCGCGCGTCCCGCGCGGCGCCGGCCCTCCGGGCGCGACGTCTTCGTCTACTTCGACAACGACGTGAAGGTTCGGGCTCCCTACGATGCGATGGCGCTCGCCCACCGGCTGGGGCTCGGGCCCGCCCCGGCCCCGGCGCCCGACGTCCCGGCGCGGGCCGAGGCGCCCCGAACGCGCTGGCCCGGGTTCGGCAGTGCGCGCGCGATGGCCCGTCGACGGCCGCGATGAGCCGTGCTATCTCGTCACCATGCCCGTGTTCGTCCTCCTCAACGGGGCGGCCGCCCTCGTCGCGGTCCTCGTCGCGACGGGCGGCGGGCTGAGCGCCGGCCCCGCCGCCTCCCTGCTGGAAGCGCTCTGCGCCTACTTGCTCCTCGTCCATTTGATCGTGCTCGCGAGCGGGTTCGCTGCTCATCTCACCGTCGCCGGCGCGGCGATCCCGATGGCCGCGGCGCTCATCGCCGCCACCTGGCTCCGTCTTCGGACTGACGATCCCGCGCACCGCGGAATTCGAGCCGGCGACACTCCCGCGACGTTCTGTTCCCTTTCGGCATCGCCGAGCTTCGCCCCGGCCGAGGCGTTCCCGGTCATCGCGGCCGTCGCCGCCGGATTGCTCTGGGCGTGGCCGCATCTCTGGGAAGCGACGCGGCTCTGGATCTGGGACGACTACACGTACCACATGGTGTACCCCGCGCTGTGGCTGCGCGAGCACGCGATCGCAGCGGTCGAGCCCGTGCACGCGTTCACCATGCAGGCGTGGTATCCGCTCGGCGCGAGCGTGGTCGCCGCCTGGTTCATGCTGCCCTTTC
>Ga0126379_10002543_pt1 | contig 11659 bp, 11 predicted proteins | sample PanSoiMetPlot_24_FD_92640 | JGI IMG/M metagenome (GOLD analysis project Ga0126379, IMG submission 92640) | Tropical forest soil microbial communities from Panama - MetaG Plot_24 | ecosystem: Environmental > Terrestrial > Soil > Tropical forest > Bulk soil | place: Panama | collected 2016-02-17
AGTCGTGCAAGCCCCTCTTCGGTCGTGGCTTCGGCGCGCGCGACGAGTACCGCTTGCGTGTTCGACGCCCGCAACAGCCACCAGCCATCGGGAGTGCGCACCCGTACGCCGTCGATATCGGTCATCTCGCCCCCGGCTCGGCGCAAGCGCTCGCGGACTTCACGCACGACCTCGAACTTGCGGCTTTCCGGGCATGCAAACCGCAGCTCGGGGGTGTTTACCACAGCCGGCAGCTGGTCGCGCATCTCGGCGAGGCTGTCACGGCTGCGCGACAAGATGCCGAGCAGCCGCACAGCGACATAGATCGCGTCGTCGAACCCGTAATAGCCATCGGCAAAGAAGATGTGCCCGCTCATTTCGCCGGCGAGCGGCGCGCCGAGCTCGGCGAGCTTCGCCTTGATCAGCGAGTGGCCGGTGACCGCCATCACCGGGCGGCCTCCCATGCGCGCGATTTCGTCGAACAGCACCTGGCTCGCCTTGACATCGGCGAGGATCGGGGCGCCCGGATGGCGGGTCAGCACCTCGCGCGCCAACACAACCATGAGCTGGTCGCCCCACAAGATCCGGCCCTGCGAGTCGACGACGCCGATCCGGTCGCCGTCGCCGTCGAAAGCGATACCGAGATCGCAGCGCTCGCGCGCCACGGCATCCTGCAGCTGGAGGAGATTTTCCGGGATCGTCGGATCCGGGTGGTGCGCCGGAAATGTGCCGTCGATCACCTCGTTGAGGAGGATGTGCCGACCGGGAAGACGCGCGGTCAGCTCCTGCACCACCTCCCCGGTGGCGCCGTTTCCGGGATCCCACGCAACGGTGAGCGGACGATCGCCGACATAATCGCGCGCCAGCCGCGCGACATACTCTTCGCGAATGGCACGCTCATCAACCGCGCCCCGGGTGCTCTCGGAAACTGCTCCCAGAGCCAGCGCCGTCTCTCCTAGCCTCTGGATGGCGGCTCCGTAGAACGGCTTGCCTTGAATGACGAATTTGAAGCCGTTGTGATCGGGCGGGTTGTGCGATCCGGTGACCATTATCCCGCCATCGACGCCAAGAGTTGCCGACCCGTAATACAGCATCGGCGTTGGCCCGCGGCCGATCCGCAAGACATCGATCCCCTCATCCGCGAGGCCGTCCACCAGAGACGTTTCCAGCCTCGGCGACGTGAGCCGCCCGTCATAGCCGACGGCGACGCGGGTGCCGCCGGCTTCGATCAGCGTGACTGCATAAGCCCGTCCAATCGCTCGCGCATCGGCCGCCGACAAGGTCTGTCCAACGATCCCCCGGATGTCGTATTCGCGCAGGATCGTCCGGTCGAAGCGGTGTCCCATTTCGCTCGTCCCCCTTACGGTGAAGCGTCTATCCTCACCCGTTTAAAGGTAGAAGGTTAAGATCTCTCGTAGCTTTGGTCCGAGTTCGGGGTGCTGGAGGCCGAGAGCCACCGTCGCCTCGAGAAAGCCGAGCTTATCGCCGCAATCGAAACGCCGGCCGGTAAAGCGCAGCCCGTGGAAGGCCTGGCCGTCGCAGATCAGCTTGCTCAAGGCATCGGTCAATTGGATCTCGCCGCCGGTGCCCGGTTTGGCGCCTGCGAGGTGACAGAACACCTCGGGCTGGATGATGTAGCGACCGATGATCGTCAGGGTCGAAGGCGCCTCGGCGGGATCGGGCTTCTCCACCACTCCTCTCGCCCGCACCAGCCGGCCATCATCGGAGACGACATCGAGCACCCCGTATCGCGATGTCTGCGCACGTGGTACCTCGATGATCGCTGCGAGATTGCCGCCGGTTTCCCCATAAGCCTCGACCATCTGCGCGAGACAGGGCGTCTCACAGACCATCAGATCGTCGGCGAGCAGCACCGCGAAGGGTTCGTCGCCGACCAGAGCGCGGGCGCACCACACCGCATGGCCGAGACCGAGCGGGGTCTGTTGCCGCGTGTAGGCCATTTGCCCGGGTTTGGGAAGCCGCGTTTCGAGCTCGTCGAGCAGATCGGTCTTGCCGCGTTCGCGCAATGTGGCTTCGAGCTCGATGGCGCGGTCGAAATGATCGTCGATGGCGCTTTTGCCGCGGCTCGTGACGAAAAAAAATTCTTCGATCCCCGCTGCCTTCGCCTCCTCGACGGCATAATGAATGAGCGGCTTGTCGACGATTGGCAGCATTTCTTTAGGCATCGCTTTGGTCGCCGGAAGAAAGCGAGTTCCCAACCCGGCGACCGGAAAAACGGCTTTACGGACAGGTTTGTGCATGAAGCCCCTCAATGCGTGCCCCCGCAGCTCAGGCGCAATTTATGTGCCACAACGTTTCGTCGACCAGCAAGCAAGCCGAACGGCTATATACTCGTTGCCGGGTATCAACGTCAGTCTGCCCGAACCATTCCCTCGGGATATCCAACTCCGGGGCGAAGGACCCCCGAATGTCTATCGCCGACACAATCGAAAATCGGCTTTTTCAGCTTATCCTCCAGCACCCGCAGGAGAAGAAAGAGGCGTTGGCGACGGCCGCGGTGACCTGCGCCGCGCTGCGCCGTGCCGCGCTGGTCATCGGGCTCTCCTGGCCAAATCTGGCCCGGGCGCTGGGCGGTCCGGCGCACCCGCGGCGTTGGGGGGTGCTCTATCTCGGTTCCGCCCGGCCGGCTTTGTTCGGCTTAGACCGAGAGGTCATCGCGCTCGATCGCCGCGGCGAGCCCGCGGCCGATCAGCAAGCAATGCTGGGCGGCCTCGAAGGCGTGGTGCTGCTCGACGGCAGCTGGAGCGAAGCCAAAACCCTGTGGTGGCGCAACCCCTGGCTCTTGAAGCTTCGCCGCATCGTCCTCAATCCGCAGCACAGATCCCGCTTTGGCCGTCTTCGCCGCGAGCCGCGGCGCGAGGCGCTTTCGACGATCGAGGCCGCAGCGCTGCTGTTGAAGCACCTCGACAGCCCCGAGGCCGCCTCAGCGCTGCTCAGCGAGCTCGAACGCCTGCTCGCCGAAGCCCGTCCCGCCAGCCGAGCTCACGGGTGGGTCAGCGCTTAACGCAAAGGGTCATTGCGATGGGGTATTGACGCCGGACGCCGCAAATAGCTCAGCCGCGTCGCGGGCGAAGAGGGATCGCGCTGGCGGGCGCATATAGACCATATGGCCACCTTCGTAGACTCGGAGACGAATATTGGCGCGGACGCGGGCGGGAATTTCGAGCTGATCGATGAGCCAGCGGGAGGCGAAATAGGGTGTCACCAGATCATAGCGACCGTTGACGATCAGCACCTTTGTGTCCGGGTGTTCGAGCAACGCCTTTTCGAGCGAGGACATTGCCAGGCCGTCCGTGCCGTGCTGGCGTTCGCCTTGCCAGTTCCATTGCTGCGAGATGTCTCTGGGCAACACGCGATAGAGCAGGTCGGTGTGAACCCCGAGGGTCTCCGCCAGATAGGCGTTGAAGGCGGTTCCATAGGCGGCGACGGCTGGCTGGAGCACCGGGTCGGGAATCCCTTCTCCACCTTCTGGCCCGGCTGGCCGGGCGACCATGCTGTCGTAAAGACTGACCACCTCGCCTTCTTTCCGACGTATCTCACTGGCGAAGACGTGACGCGGGATGCGGCCGCGGTAGCGGCGCACGATATCCGGGGGAACTCCGGCGATTCCGGCCACCCGGTCGATGAAGGAGTCGCCCGGGACGGGCCTCCCGTTCAGCGCGGCGAGACCGACGAGGTAATCCGATAGCGCGAAGCGCTCGGCCTCGGTCGTGTCGGGAACCGAAGCCGGTGCATTGTAGGCGGCGGCAGTCGCTGCGTAAGACGGCAAAATGAACGCGGCTGCCAGGAGATCGCGCTCGCTCTGATGCAGCGCCGACAGATCGAGCGCCGGTGAGATCAGGACGAGGCCTTTGACGATAATGCCTACATCGTGAGGCAGGCTCTGCGCCATCGCGGCCGCGCGAAACCCGCCATAGCTCTCGCCGACGAGGTAGACAGGCGAAAACCAGCGCTGGTGCCGGGTCAGCCAAAGGCGCATCACCGAACCGAGCGAGGCGATGTCGGCATGCACGTCCCAGAACGGTTTGTCGGGATTGTCCTCTTTGCCTTTGCCACGGCTGAAGCCGGTGCCGACCGGGTCGACAAACACGAGATCGGTAAAGCCGAGCCAGCTCGCCTGATTATCGACGAGCTGAAGCGGCGGGGTTGGGACCGCCCCGTTCTCCGGGGTCTGCAAGATCTGCGGCCCCAATGCGCCGAGATGCAGAAACACCGAGGCGGCGCCGGGACCGCCGTTGAAGACGAAGCTGACCGGCCGGTCACCCCCGTTCCCGGTATCGGCGGTATAGCTGACCGTGAAGATCGAGGCGGTGGTGTTGCCCTTGGCGTCCGCGACCGGGAGGGTTTCGGCGACCGCCTCGTAATCGATCCTGCGGCTCTCGAGCGCGAGCGAATGGTGGGTCGCGACCCGCGCCGGCAGCTCCGCATTCGAAGCGCCATCCGCCCGCGCGCCGCTGGCCCCGAGCAGGACCAGCAAAAGGTAAGCGGCCGCAGCAATTTTCGGCATTGCACGCCTCGAATTTCGTCTCGCAGAGTTCGCGCAGACAGGTGGATGCGAATATGTCGATTGTATGGGATGTTGACGCGGTAAGCTCTAGCGGTTTCGAAACGAGGAAGGGGGATCCCATGCCGAGTTCTGCCCGCGTCGCATTGATCACGGGCTGCGGTAAGCCGATCGGCATCGGCAATTCGACCGCACACGCACTGTCCGCGGCCGGGGTGACCGTCGTCGTTTCCGATGTCGTGCCGACGGGAGTGGCCAACGAGCACAATGTCGAGGGCGATATGGACCCGTCATGGCGCGGCGTCGACAGCCTCGTCGAGGAACTCGTTCACAGCGGCCGGGCGGCATCCGCGACGCTCGGCGACGTCAGCGTCGAGACGGATGCCGGGCGGATGGTCGAGGAGGTGCTGCGGCGCTATGGCCGGCTCGATATCCTCGTCAACAATGCCGGGGCGCCGCAGGGCGCCGACCGCAATGAGATCGAGGATGTGCCGGTCGAAGCCTGGGACCTCACAATGGGGGTCAACGCCCGGGGCGCCTTCCTGATGTCGCGCGCCGCCGTGCCGGCGATGCGCAAGGCCGGCTGGGGCCGCATCATCAACGTGTCCTCGAAGGCGGCGTTCCGGCCCGGCAAGCGGCGCGCTGCCTACGCCGCCTCGAAAGCCGCGATCGTGGGCTTCACCAAATCGCTGGCTTTCGATCTGGCAGCCTATGGAATCACGGTCAACGCAGTCTGTCCCGGACCGATCCGCACGTCGCGGGCGATCAGCACGAACCGGCGCGAATACGGCGACGATCTCGAAGTCGGGTTTGCCGAGCGCGCCAAAGCAATCCCGGTCGGCCGTTTCGGCAGCCCCGACGAGGTTGCGGCGATGATAGCGTTTCTCGCCTCGGATGAGGCCGCTTTCGTGACCGGCCAGGCGATCGGCATCGATGGAGGATGGTGAGATGAAGCGGATCGACATCAGCGCTTATGGCGCGCCGGAGGAGGTCGCGCGCTGCGTCGAGGTGCCGGATGTCGGCGAGCCCGGGCCCGGCGAGGTCGTCTTCGATGTGTTGGCCTTTCCGATCAACCCGGCCGACATCTCGTTCTGCCGCGGCAATTACCGGCTGCGGCCGCCGCTGCCGGCGACCCCCGGCGCCGAATGCGTCGGCCGCGTGGTCGCGGTTGGTCGGGGCATCACGCGGGTCACGCCCGGAGACTTCGTAATCAACATGCAGCGCGAGAATTGGACGCAGCGCCGGCGCGTCAGAGAAGAGGACGCAATTCGGATCCTGCAGGATCTGGATCTGGCACAGGCCGCGATGTTGCGCATCAATCCGCCGACCGCGCTGTTGCTACTGGAGGATCATGTCGCGCTGAAGCCGGGGGATTGGGTGATCCAGGATGTCGCCAATTCCGCAGTGGGGCGGCACGTGATCGTTCTGGCGAAAGCGCGCGGCGTGCGCACGGTCAATGTCGTACGCCGCGACGATGTCGCGGGTGAGCTGCGGAATCTCGGCGCCGATGCCGTTGTGAAAGACGGCCCGGACCTCGCTGAACGCGTCCGCGCCGTGACGGGCGGGGCGCCGATCCGCCTGGGCATCGACGCGGTGTCCGGGGAGGCCTGCCGGCGCATCGCCGACTGCGTCGCGGATGGCGGCGTCGTGGTCAGCTACGGGTCGATGTCCGGTCAGGACCCGGCGGTGAGCCGCGCCGCCTTGACCAGAGGCGTCACCCTTACCGGCTTCGGTCTCAGCTACGGCCTCGACAAGCGGACAAACGCGCAGGTGCGCGAGCTTTATGCCGACCTCGCGGCCAAGATCCGCGATGGCATCCTCAAGGCGCTGATCGACGCGTTCTACCCGATCGAGGATATCCGCGCGGCGCTGATCCGCGCGCAGCAGGGCGGCCGCCACGGCAAAGTGCTCGTATTGCCCAACGGCCCGTTATGCGGGAATTGGAGGAAGAATGGCCGACGCAAACCACCAAGATTTGATCCTCGACCAGTTCACGCGTCAGGCGACGGTGTTCAGCACTGCGCCGGCGATCACCGACGAGCGCGCATTGCAGATGATCGTCGAGGCCGCGCGGCCTGGCTCTGACGACACCGTTCTCGACGTGGCCTGCGGCGGCGGCCTTGTCGTCTGCGCCTTCGCGCCGCACGTACGGCACGCGACCGGCATCGACGCGACGCCGGCTATGCTCGAGCAGGCCTGGGCGCTCGCGGCGGAAAAGCGGGTGTCGAACGTCTCGTGGCGGCAAGGCGATGTGACCGCGCTGCCCTATGAGCACGGCAGTTTCACGATCGTCGTGAGCCGCTTTGCCTTCCACCATCTCCTCGATCCGCTCGCGGTGCTGCGCGAGATGGTGCGCGTTTGTGCGCCCGGAGGGCGCATTGTCGTGGTCGATACCTGCGCCTCGGAAGATCCGGCGAAGGCGGCCGAGTTCAACCGCCTCGAAAAACTGCGCGACCCGTCACATGCCCGCAATCTCACCCTGAGCGAGCTCAAGGGATTCTTCCGCACGGTCGGCCTTCCCGAGCCGCAGCTCAGCTTGTACGAACTTCGCAGCGAGGTCGCGAGCCTGCTCGCCCGCTCGTTCCCCAATCCGGGAGACGACGTCAAGATCGTCGAGATCTTCAAGGCTTCTGCCGTGGACGACCGGCTTGGCATCCCGGTGCGGATCGAGGGCGAAAAAATCCATTACGCCTATCCGGTGACGATCCTCGCCGCGCAGCGCCCTGCTCGATGAGTATCCCGGCGCCCTTCGACCGTTACGAGGGCGAGGTTCTACCTGAGTGGATCGATGCCAATAACCACATGAACCTCGCCTATTACACCGTGCTTTTCGATTACGCGACCGATGCGCTGTTCGACGCGATCGGCATCGGCCGCCAATACAAGGACAGCACGAACCACGGGACCTTCGTCGTCGAGACGCATAACCTTTACGAACGGGAGCTGTTGCTCGGCGACCGGGTGCGGGTCAGCACGCAGATCCTCGCGATGGACAACAAGCGCCTCCATCTCGTGCATGAAATGTTCATGACCGCGAACGGGCAGCGCGCCGCGACGCAGGAATTGTTGTACCTGCATGTCGACCTCGGCGCGCGCCACGTCGTGCCTTTCCTGGACGAAGTGCTGCAGCGGGTCGCCGCAGCGGCGGCGGCGCACGCCCATCTGCCACGGCCCGACTGGGCCGGCCGCCACATTGCTATGCCGGGTTGAGGCAGCTTAGTCAGCAGCTTCGCGGGCGGGCTCTACCAAAGCGGCTGGCGGAAGCTCCAGGAGCGCGGTCGCGTCGCCTTCGGGCAAGACTTCGACCCCCCGCAATTTGCGGTCCATTGCCTTCCGACGCACACCGGCGTCCTCGACAACCTTCTGCGCTTCCTCGAGCTTCTTCTGAACCTTGTCGAGAACCCCGCCGAATTTCTCGAATTCGGTCTTCACCGCCGAAAGGACCTTCCAGACCTCGCTCGAACGCTGCTGGATCGCGAGGCTGCGGAAGCCCATGCGCAGCGAGGTCAGCAGTGATACGAGGGTCGTCGGGCCCGCTACCATCACGCGGCATTCGCGGTGCAGCCAGCCGACGAGGCCGGGCCGCCTGACGACTTCCGCGAAGAGGCCCTCGGTCGGCAGAAACACGACCGCGAAATCGGTGCTGTGCGGCGGCACGACATATTTGGCCGAGATGTCCTTCGCGGCATTGCGCACGCGCAGCTCGATGGCGCGCGAGGCCGCCTCGGCCGTCTCGATGTCGCCGCGCTCGGTTGCTTCGACGAGCCGTTCATAGTCCTCCGTTGGACATTTCGCGTCGATCGGGAGCCATACCGGCGTCTGTCCGTCGCCCGGCAATTTGATCGCGTATTCGACCCGCTGATTGCTGCGCGGCCGCACCTCGACATTGCGCGCGTATTGCTCGGCCGACAGAATCTCCTCGAGGATGTTGCCGAGCGCCACCTCGCCCCAGGTGCCCTTGGATTTGACGTTGCTGAGGATGCGCTTCAAATCGCCCACGCCGGACGCCAGCGCCTGCATCTCGCCGACACTCTCACGCACCTTGGTCAGCGAATCGTTGACCATCTTGAACGACGCGCCGAGCCGCTGCTCCAACGTGCCCTGGAGCTTCTCGTCGACCGTCTGGCGCATCTGATCGAGCTTTTGGGTGTTCTCGATGCGTAGCACATCTAGGCGCCCTTCCACTGCCCGGCGCAGCTCGGTTACGGCGGCGCCGAGCTGCTCCGCCATTTGCTTGAGACTTGATTGCACCTCTTCGCGCAGCGCCCGGGCATTCGTGGCGGCCTCCTCCCGCTGCAGCCGCGAGCCTGCGGCGGTCTCCTGCCGTCCGCGTGCGAACTCGTCGCGCAAGCCCTGCTCCAGCCTGGCGAGGGATGCTTCCAGGCTCTGCTGCTGTGCGGCGGGATTGATACGCGCCAGACGGAGGAAAATCGCGGCGGCGAACGCCGCCCCGAGGGCGGCGATGGCGAGGGTAACCGCCGAGAGTGCTAGTGACATGGGCAAGACCATACGAGCGGGGCTAGCTCGCGACTGGGTCGCGAGCTTCGTCCGGCGGCCGTCTGTCGCGCGTCCCGTTGCTCACGATGAGAACATAGAGCGAACATATGCGAGACGCTAAACCACCCGGCCGATCCCTGTCCAGCAAATCTGTGGTAAAGAGAAGTAACCGCCGATTACGCCGGGTTTCCGGCCCGGTTCGCGTTTCCGGCGAGTGGGCGCACGCGAGGGTGAGCCGGTTCGGCGATTCGTTTACCAGCGAGGGTTACCGCGATGCCTTCCGAGACCAAAAGCTTCAACCTTGTCCCGCACGATTGGCACTCGTCCGATTACGTCTCGGAATGGATCGCGCGAGACGTCACCCGCGACCACGAGCGGCGCCTGCTGTTGCAGCAGATGCTGTCGTTTGCGCCTCTCCCTCGCGACGCCGCGCTGGAAGTGCTGGATGTCGGAGCGGGCTACGGCGTCGTCAGCGAGGAAGTGCTGCGGGCCTTCCCCGCGGCGCGGGTCACATTGCAGGATTATTCGCAGCCGATGCTCGATCGCGCACGCCAACGCCTCGCCGAGCATTCCCATCAGCTCCGTTATGTGCTGTGCGACCTCACCGACCCTTCATGGCCGCAGCAGGTCGGCGGTCCGTTCGACCTCGCCGTCTCCGCGATCGCGATCCACAATCTGCGCGACCCGCAAAAGATTTATGCCTGCTACCGCGCGATCCGCAATCTCGTCAGACCCGGCGGCTGCTTTCTGGATTGCGACCGGTTTGTCGAAGGCGTCGAGCGGCATTTGACCGAGCTTCGCGGGGCCGGGTTCTATCGCGTCGAATGCCCCTGGCAGGAGTGGCCTCGCGCAATCATCATCGCCGGCCGAGCCGCCGACTAGCCCTGCCAAGCGGCGTTGCGAAGGGCTTTGAACATACCCGCCTAGTCTGCGAGCTGAACTAATCGAGCGGTTACGGAGCGGACTGCGCGGGCTAGGGATGGTGAAGAGCGCGCTCGAGCGCCGCCTTGTTCATCTTGGAGCGGTTCGGGATATTGCGGCGCCTGGCCTCTGCGTAGAGCTGCGCCCGCGTCTTGCCGTTGGCCTTTGACCTGCCGCCCGTCGATTTGGCATCGGCCCGGCGGTAGGTTTTTTGCGTCGCGCGCCGCCCTTCGGCTTCGTCCTGATAGGTCTCGCCGCGCCGTTCCTTGGCCTTGGTATGGCGCAAATTCGCGGCGTTCTTCTTCGGGCTCTCGTATTTGGAGGCGCCGGCCTCGTGCAACGCGATCGCGACGGCCTGACGTGGGTTCTTGACTTCCGCGAGCCGCGCGCACTCTTCAATTCGCCGTGCTTGAACTCGTGCATGACGCGCTGCACGGTTTTTCTTTGTCGCGATGACTGATGAGTAGCCATTACATGTTCCTCTTTTTGGCGTAGTCGCAAGCAATACCTAGCCGCGTCTGCAAGCGCGGCCATTATTGTGCGGGACGCTCCAGCCCTCGCTTAAGTTCCGCCGCGAAAGGAAAAGCGAACGGTGTAAGCTAGAATGACCGCCGGAAAATCTCGGTCGTCCTAGTGCGACACAGCGTCGGGGACAAGCCGCCCGTGGCTCGCGCGCAAGCTTCGGTACAGCTCCTCGAGATAAGGCAGAGTTTCGAACAGCACATTGGCGCCGAGAGCGCCGGCGACATAGCGGGTTGGCAAGGGTCTGTCTTTCACGCGGATCGACATATCGGGCGGTTCGCGTCCCAGCCCGCAGAGCGCGCGAAATTCCGACCAATGAAGGACCGCTATGAACGACAGCACCATCAGCGGAGCCATTTCGAGGAAGCTGTGGACATGTTGCTCGATTGGCGTGACCTCGCGCCGCGTGACCGCATAGCTGATGTCCCACAACGCCGTCGCCTCATGCAGGAAAAACGACGCAGGCGGCAATCCCAGAACCGGGGGAGTGATTTCAAGAAACAGACCCACGAGCACCGGAAGGGTGACCTCGGCCAGCATCAACAGGTGCAGTAACGATTCCTTGGCTCCAAAAAGCCGACATCTTCATTAGTGGCGTCGCTCGATTTTTAAGAGATGCTACAGCAAACATTCGTTTGGTCCCCTTAGTTCTCGCGAAAGCGGCAAGAGTCGCACTGCCAAGCTGCCGTCGGGACACTGCGCGCGACTGCGCGGTAGCGCGGAAATCGCAACCTTTGTTTGCTGGCTCGGGCAATTTGGTGCTCTGCCGGCAGTTTTATTTGGAGCCAGGGATGGTCGTCGACATCGCCTCATCCCGCGGAACCGGCTCATTCCCGAACAGACACCAGCTACTGCAAATCACCAGCGCTGCTATTGCCGCCGGTGCAGCCTCCAGGCCTGCGAACTCACAGCCCATTCCTCTTTTGACTGCCGTCAATGGAAAAAAATCAATGCGGCGCGCCGGTCAATACGGCACCGGCTGATTACCGGTCCCTATACCACGCGGCCCGCGCCCCGGACTCGGTAATCGCCGCCGGAGCGGAAACACAGCTGACCTGGGGGATCCATGTATCGCAATCCGGGCCTGGAGCTGGTCCTGGAGGCCTTCGACCGGTATTGGCGCACGTAAAGCGGATCGTCCTCAAGGTGATCCCCGAAGAGACCACGCGGCTGGCGGCATTGAGGCGCGGCGGAGTCGATATCGCCTATTCTATC
>Ga0126379_10002544_pt1 | contig 11655 bp, 9 predicted proteins | sample PanSoiMetPlot_24_FD_92640 | JGI IMG/M metagenome (GOLD analysis project Ga0126379, IMG submission 92640) | Tropical forest soil microbial communities from Panama - MetaG Plot_24 | ecosystem: Environmental > Terrestrial > Soil > Tropical forest > Bulk soil | place: Panama | collected 2016-02-17
CTCGGCATGATGCCACCTGCAGGTCGGCGTGCCAGCGGCCTCACTTCCTTGCCAAGCTAGTGATTTTCCGAGAAGCCGGAGCATCGTCCTCATCGGTCTCGCACCCCCACTTATGCATGATCCGCGGATATGGCGTTGACCAACCTTTGGCGAGATGCCATTGGATGCGATTCAATTGGTCCTCTGGAGCCGCATCGGGATGAGTGAAGTCCATCGCCTGAGATTGAAGCGCGGCGAGTTGTTCCATTTTGTCGAGACGCTCGGTCGAGGAGGTCAGATCATCCAAAGGAACTTGATTGATCGATGCCCGGAACGGCTGGAAATTGGGATCCGTTGTGAAGATCGAGCGCATCGGCAAAGCGGCTGCGTCGAACTTGTTCATGGGCGGCATGCCCAACAGTTCTTCGATGGTCCGGATCATGCTGATCTGATTGTAGTGCGTGGAATCAACGCGCCCTCCCTTGATGAACGGGCTGATGACCAGACCCACGGTCCGGTGGCCGTCGACGTGGTCGACTCCATCCTGCGAATCGTCTTCGGTAACAAAAATCGCCGACCTTGGCCAGTAACTGGAGTGGGTGATCGCCTCAACCATCTGGCCTAGAGCCAGATCGTTGTCAGCGACCATCGATGCAGGTTTAGGATAGCCGGGCAGCAGGCCCGCCGTGTGATCGCTTGGAAGAAAAATGATGACCAAGTTCGGAAGATTGCGCTGACGCTCAAAACCACGGAGCCTTTCCTGGAAGACTTTGGCGCGGTAAACATCTGGAATGTTCAAGGCCCAGCCCGGGTAGCGAGGCTCGGTGATGGAACCCATCGAAGCGATCGAACTGTTGGTTATGACGGTCCGGCTTGGTCCGGTCATTATCGCGTCCGCATAATAATCGCGCCATGGCCGGTGGCCGCCGTGATCAATGACGGCAAACTCTCCAAAGACTCGGACGCCGAGGCCTGCGCGTTGGGCGTGGTCCCATAGGAATCCTGTCGAAGCAAATGCGAGAGGATCGTTACCGGTGAACGGATAGCTTCTCGGCCATCGGCCGAAGGCGCGTTCGATATAGTCTGTGACAAACGATTGAGTCACCCACTGGTGTCCATCGGCGCTCACAACGCCGCTCGTGTAAAAGTTGTCGAGCGTGACGAAATCGCGGGCCAGCCTGTGATGATTTGGAGTCACATTCCAACCGTATTGCGTCAAAAAGGGATCGCCGTCGCCCTGCCCTAAATCCCCAAGAATCTGATCGTATGTTTTGTTTTCCTTGATGATGTAGAACACGTGATCGATTCCTAAGCTCTTGAGGTCTGTCACTTCGGCTCGCCGCGCGCGCCCGACAAATGGATCATTGTTCGAACGTACAGTGGCGGTCGAAAGACTCTTGACGCCGCCCGTGAACGAGACGACAGTCCCGAGGGTCATTCCCTTCACGTTGAACGTGTCTCTGCCTGCTCGCGACCCGATACCTTTCGCGTTTACCGCAAAGACGGTTTCTGTGTCATCCGCTTCCGTTGAGACTGCAAGCGCAACCGGATACCAATCCACGGGTACGTAGCCTGCCAGCATGAACATCCTTCCGCTGGAATCGGGCCGAGCACGTACTCGTTGCAGCACGGCAATGGCGTTGTTGCCGCCGCATGCGACGTACAGCCACCTCCCAGACGGACTAAACGCAACTGCCGTTGGGCTGCTTCCTGCATAACCTTCGGGGAAAGCGGGGATCGGGATTGTTTCAAGCACATCCAGTGTGATGGTGTCAAAGAGGGTGACCGAATCGCCATTGGAATTTGCAACCGCGAGCACGCGGCCGTCGGGACTGATGTGAAGGCTGGACGGATGCAGCCCTACTGGGATTTCCGCAATCCGTCTGAGATTCACTGCGTCAAGAACCGACACGGTGCCGCTGGCCGCAATTCCGCGCTTGTCCACCAGAACCGGAGTGCCGGCGGAATAGGCCCATCGCTCATAGAAAAACGGACGCCGCCCGCCCCAGTTGGACACAAACAGCCGCGTACCATCTGGAGTGAGCGCCACACCGAATGGGGCCACTCCGGTCGGCGCAATCCGCACCACCTTTCGAGTCACCGGATCGATAGCCGCAACCAAATTGCGCCCATTCAGCGCAACGTAGACCCGGTTGCCCCAAGGGGCCACCGCCACACCTGAGGGAAGCGACCCACCAGGAAAAGTTGCCAGCGTCGTGATCTGTCCAGTCACCGAGTCTGCAGCCACTACCGAATCGGTTTTATCTAATTGGCCTGCAATAATCGACTGACCATCAGGAGTGAATTGGATTCCTCCGAACGATGTCCTGTGTAACGGAATGTGGCGCAGTAGCGTACCTTCTGGTGAAAGCAGCTGGATTCCTCCCGCGAGCAGCACGGCGAGCTCTCCGCCGGAGGGACTTAAGACCATATCAGACGGCCAGCCCGCAAATTGAATGCGCTCGCCGGCTAACGTCAGTATTTGATTTGTAGGCACCAGGATTTGATTGCCATAGTCCCGGCCGACGAGCATGTCTTCCGGCACGGCCAATTGAAACGCAACCGCAAGCTGGACCAGCGCCAAAAGTGTGAGCATAAGAACAATCGCAATCTTGTTAACAGTCGTGTTTTTCCGAAACGTTCGGGGACTTCCTGCCATCGGTGGGTACTCCAACTCCTACAAAAATGGCGGCAATCATAGTCGAAGGAGAGCCGTCCCGTAAATTGCTTTTACTCGCGAAGCGGTACTTCGCTACCGCCTTCCAAAAATTTACGATTCTTGACAAAACGTGTCGCTGTGACCAAAGGTCCAACGCATTTTTATTTTGGGACGGTTGCAATGTATATCGATCCAGGATCAGGCGCACTGTTATGGCAGGCGTTTCTGTCTGCGGTGTTCGGTCTCGTTTTCTACTTCCGGAACTCGGTGCGCCAGCTCCTTTCAAGAATGACGCGCTGGCGAAGCGGCGACTCCGAGAGAAGTTGATGCACGGCGCCGCAGTTTCGTTTCGTGATCCTTCCGGCCGGACGCTTGTCGGTCCGAACCGCGTTCTTCGGGAGGTCACGTCAGACGGCTGGCAGGATCTCGCATGCTTTCTCCAATCGCCGCTTGCAAGAGAGCTGGAAGCAGAAGACGCCATCGTATCGACTAGGATCATTTCGGAAACAGAACACCTTCGGATCCTTGAACACGAAAGAATCCCATTTCCGAGCTATCCGTTTGAATGGCCACCCGGGATGTTGGCGGCCGCCGGCCGTCTCACATTAGAACTTGCAGAACGCGCTTTACCACATGGGCTCGGAATTAAAGACGCGGCATCGAACAATATTTTGTTTCGAGGCCCCTGGCCGGTATTTGTCGATGTTCTTTCGTTTGAAAAGCGCGCTCCAGGGGATCCTATATGGCTTGCCTACAGCCAGTTCGTCCGCAACTTTCTTCTTCCTCTTGTTGCGGAGCGATATTTCGGCGTTCCTCTGAAAAATACGTTTCTGGCGAACCGCGACGGCATCGATCCCGAAGCCGTTTATGCGATGGCGGGACCGATCAGGAAACTCGTTCCGCCCATCTTGACATTGGCCACAATACCGACGTGGTTAGGTGGAGTCGTAAAACCTTCCAGCTACCGTACCCGTTCCGTCAGTCCGGAAAGGGCGCAATACGCGATTCGGCGGCTATACCAGACCCTCCGGAAACAGTTGGAAAATGCAGCCAACGGCCCGCCACGGCAGTCGATTTGGACGTCTTATGAACAGAGCAGTTCGTATACGGTGCCGCAGGCGATTCAAAAAAGAAATTTTGTGGAAGCCGTTTTGAATCGGTCGAAACCCTCACGAGTTCTCGATGTTGGGTGCAATGCCGGCGTCTACAGCCTGATGGCGGCGCAGATCGGAGCCGCTGTGGTCGCAATAGATTCCGATCCTGCCGTAGCTGACATGCTTTGGAAGAAAGCGCGCGCGGAAAACGCAGATATATTGCCGCTCGTCGTCGACATTGCGCAGCCTAGCCCGGCGGGAGGCTGGAGAAATCAGGAACATCTATCGTTCCTCTCCCGGTGCGAGAAGCGGTTCGACTGCGTCCTGATGTTAGGGATGATTCATCACCTGCTTGTTAGCGAGCGTGTGCCTCTCAAATCGATTCTCGAGTTCGCCGACGATCTGACGACGGAGGTGTTGATTCTGGAGTATGTGGGTCCCGACGACCCCATGTTTCGCCATTTGCTGCGAGGGCGAGGCGGGCTTTACGAGAACTTGAATCAGCAATTCTTCGAGGAGTCGTGCGCCGCCCGATTCCGGATCGTCGACAAACGACCGCTTGCAGACTCCGGCCGCGTTATCTACTACCTTCGAAAAACGCACGCGGCCGCCCGCGCATGCTAAAGGATTTCCTTCTTGCGGCTTCGATGGCGAACCTTTGTTTAATTCACGTCTGGTCGGAACTTCTGACGCCAATCGACGCCTCGAGCCGTTTTTCCATGCGGCTCCCTGCTTCTTCGCTTGATTTTCTGGCGCTGATCCTTAGTGAACTCATTTTGTGCTTGGTTCTTTGGTCTTTCGTACAGGCGGGCCGGCGCCTGCTGCGCTGCTCGGAACGATTTTATCCGCTGCTGGGCGTGAGCCTGCTTGCGTTATGCATTGTTCCAGCGAATGGAATCCGGACACGCTTCCTGTCCTGGCGCATCGACATCATGCTTGCCGCGTTGCATAAGGGAACCGGCAAATTGGCGTTGGGACTGCTTCCAATTGTCGCTGTTCCCCTTATTGCCCGGCGGTACCGGCAAATAACTCGGTGGACCGTAGCCTGCGTTCTGGTTCTTGCTCCGTTTGCAGGGGCTGTTGCAGTGCGCGCCGCCATTGCCGGCATAGGCGCCCGAGTGGCGGCGCAACCGAACGTGACGGCGCCGCCAGTTGTCGCACCACGCGGCGGGGATCGACCGAAAATTGTTTGGTTTGTTTTCGACGGGATGGACCAATCGACATCCCTTGACGGTCATTCCGAAGTTCCGATGCCCGTTCTGAAACGCCTTAAAGACGAAGCGGTTTATGCGGAGAATGCTCGTCCGCCGGCAGGGGAAACGCGTCTGTCGCTGCCGTCTTATCTCATCGGCAGGCGTGTTGCCGAAACTGATCGCCGCGGCGACGGCGATCTTGACCTGCTGCTTAGCGGCGGCGGCACTGTTGTGTGGAGCGGCGCTTCGAGCGTATTCACGGAATCCAGGTCGTTGGGTTTCACGACGGCATTGGCGGGATGGTATCTGCCCTACTGCCGTGTCATCGGGAATCAACTGGATTATTGTATGAGTGAAGTGTACGAGAGCGTCGTTCCTTCCGGCGAGGCATCATTATGGGATCGTATAAGGCTTCAGATCTTTACCGTCGATCCCCTCAATGGAAGGGAGCAGCACATTTTGCGGCACCGCCGCATCCTGCAGGCGGCGAAAATGCTGACCGCCGACCCCGCATACAACGTGATTTTCATACACTGGCCGGTGCCGCACTATCCGCCCGTTTATGATGCCACGCATCATCGCTACACGCGTGCCGCATATTCGTTCACGAAAGGGTATTTTCAGAACCTCGGGTTGGTGGAGGACAGCCTGAAGGAAGTCCGTCAGGTGATGGAGGACGCCGGCGTGTGGAATAACGCCACGCTGATCGTCACCTCGGACCATCCTCCAACCGACAGCGGTATCTCGGACGACATGCGCGTTCCGTTCTTAGTCAAGCTTGCCGGTCAGAAACGCGGTGTCGCTGTCGCTGAGCCGGTGAACACTGTCGTAATTGCTGAGATGTGCCTGGCAATACTCCGCAAACAAGTCCGCAATGAACTGGAACTCGCGGCCTGGCTGACTGCGCGCAGCAGCAAGGAAGATTAAGTTTCTGTTGCCATTAAGGCAGTGTGTATAGAGTGGCGTAAATAGAGAGCAGCAATGATCTACCAGACAAAGGGAATCAGGCCTTTCACCTTCCGACGGTACTCCTCGTATTCCGACCCGAACTGTTCGGTCATCGCGCTTTCCTCTAAACGAGCTTTGTAACCCCAGGCGGCGACGATCAGCGCGAAGGCCAGCAGTCCACTCCATTCGGCAAACACAATAGCGGTGCCTAGAGTCGCCATCATGAAACCTGAATAGATAGGATGCCGCACAATCGCATACGGTCCTTTACGAATAAGTTGATGCCCTTGTTTCAGCTCGATCCGAGCACTCCAGTTCTTTCCGATACAGAGCCGCGCCCACACACTGAATGCAAGCCCAACCGCTGTGAGGGCGAGACCGATACTGACCGTCTCAGATGTCCCTTCGATGAAGTGGTTCGCCAGAGGCGGCCGTCGAAATCCGTGGCCGAACAAGAGCAACCAAGCGATCCATACAGTCCAGACAGAGGCGTGAGATTCGCCCTCTGACCTGGATTGGACCGTCCTTTTAGTTGAGCCTGAAGTGATCGCCCACAGTAGAAAAACCGGCATCCAAAGAAAGAGAATGACCTGGTTTATCAGTGTAGCGTTCATGGTGAATCAGGGACACTGAGGCAATAGCCTCCTTATCTGCTCACTTTTCCAGTTTTGCTGCAGCCCTCACGGGATTCTTCGATCTCTTTAAAGAGACGGGCTGAACGTTCCCCCGCCAGTGAACGCATCACATGCCCCTCGCCTTTTTCGATAGTGAAATGCACTGCATAACCCTTGCTTCGGAATAGAGAGGCCTGTTGCTGCATCTGCCGAGCCCAGTCGGTATCGAACTCGCCGACGTGCATATAGATGCACAAATTCGAAAGCGCGGCGACGCGTTCGGGTGTCGCGTCCGGAAGAAATCCTGGAAGCCCAATCACCGAGCGGAAGTATTGCGGGAAGCTGGCTGCAATGTGGAATGCGCTTCGGCCGCCATTAGACATGCCGGCAACGTGAAACTTGTTGTCGCGAATCTTGTATTCGCGCAGGAGCATTTCGATGAACTCGGGAAAGATCTTCGCGCCCTGCCCGACAAAAGGACGTCCCTCGGGCGCAGCCGGCAGGACGACGATATAGCCTCTTCTGTCCCCTTCCATGCGCCAGTTCTGCATTAAAGTCGTGAGGACCATATCCATTGTCTGGGCTCCCGGCGGAAATGCCAGAACAGCGGGATAAGTTTTCTGAGGATCGTAGTCCTTTGGAAGGGCAACCTTGTAATGCACCGTCATTCCCGCTACTTCGGCCGTCTTATCCAAAACCTTGGCCGCCAGAGTCGAACTGGCGAGCAGGAAAGTAATGGAAAATGAGAGTACCCGGATCATTATTCTGGGCTGCATGGACGTGCGGATGATAGTTTTAAACACTCCGGCGAATCAATATTTGACACACTTGCATTGGGCATCTACGATTTGGCACGAACACCTTGGAGGACATAATGAGCAGGTTTTGGATCGCTCGATTTGCTATACCGGCATTCGTCCTGTTGACGCTCCTGGTTGCGACCTCGGACTTATCAGCTCAGTTTCAGCCACCCGGCGCGCTAGGCGCTCTTGCGCCGGAAAACATTGCGAAGCCTCGTCCCAAGGCTCCGTTTGACCTGACAGGAACATGGTTGCACTGCTGCGAAGGCGAGAGATTCGATCCTCCTGCAGGCTTCAAGCTGACAGCCGAAGCGCAGAAACATTATAACACGGCGCAAAAGGCAACGAAAGAAGGGAAGATCTATCGTAATGACATCGGACTATGCTGGCCGGCAGGCGTACCGATCATGATGACGCGTGTGTGGCCGATCGCCATGGTCCAATTGCCAACCGCCGTTTTTATGATTCAGGAATTAATGAACAGCATGCGCATCGTGTACCTCGATGGACGGCCGCACACGGATCCGGATATCGCGGTCCGCAGTTTCAACGGCGAGTCCATAGGTCGCTGGGAAGGCGATACGCTGGTGATCGATACGACGAACTTCGTCGAAGATCATCATTGGATTCACGACAGACTCGGGATTCCGGCAAGTGATGCGCTGCACATTGTTGAACGGATTCGAATGACCAATGCTGGAAAGCAACTCGAGATCGAGTATACGTTGACGGATCCGAAGGTGTGGGAAGGCGATTGGAAGATGGTGAAGCACTGGAACCGGGTCGACGACCGGGATATCTCTGAAGTCGAGTGCTTGCCAGATCTGAATCAGCATATGCCGACGGTCCATTCGTCCGACAACGTCCGCTAGAAACTTCGGTACTGATAATAGGAGGCTAGAGCAATGAAGGCATTAAAACTCGGGGGCTTACTAGTGATGGCGCTATGTATCGCGGTGACAGCCTACGCTCATCACTCCGCGGCGGGTATCGATCAAACAAAGACCGTCACGCAAGAAGGAATCGTCAAACAATTCAAGTGGGCCAACCCGCATTCCTGGCTCGAAATTGAGGTGATGAACGACAAAGGCGCCACCGAGGTCTGGAATCTCGAGATGAACCCTCCTGCATACCTGGTTCGCGCAGGCTGGAAATCAAACTCCGTCAAACCCGGCGATAAAATCAAATTCACGGCCCGGCCATTCAAGAACGGAGATCCGGGCGGGCTTTTTGTTAACGTCACGCTGCCGGACGGCAAAGTGCTCGGCCAGAACGCTCCGAGAGCTAATGCCCCCGTCTATGAGGCCAAATAGGCGTCGGCTTTAGCCGACGAAGGAGCTTCATGCGAATTGCATTACTAACAATCGCGATCACCCTAATCGCGCAGGTCCAGCCTCCGCCGGCCCCATGGCGAGGCGCCGGTCCGACGCCGTGTGTTGGTTCCGATGGCGGCGTTTTTCAATGTGGACCCGCTGCCCGAACAATCGCTGTGCGCGCCGGCCGCCTTTTCGACAGTAAGGCCGGTCAGATGCTCACACGACAGGTTGTGATACTGCAGGGCGAGCGAATCACAGATGTTGGGCCGGAGGCTCAAGTAAAAATTCCAACCGGCGCTCAAGTGATCGACTTGAGCCAGGAGACAGTACTACCCGGATTAATCGACGCGCACACGCACATGTTCAACACGCCCAAGCCCGGCATGTCGCGCGAAGCTTCGACGCTCATCGCCATACACAACTTGCAGGCCGACCTGCGCGCCGGCTTCACCTCCGCACGGGATATGAGCTCGCATGGCAATGGTTATGCGGACGTCGATATGCGGGACGCGATCAATGAAGGCCGCATCGATGGGCCCCGATTTCAAGTTTCGGGCCGCGGAATCGTCTGGTCGGGAGCCGGGAATGCGACACCGCAGAATCCGCTCGCGAGCATTGTCGTCGAGTCCGTTGAAAAGGCCCGAACTGCCGTAAAGGAGCATATCGATCATCGAGTGGATTGGATCAAACTGTTTCCCACAGGCGCTTACTCATTCACTCCTACCGGCGAGGCGCAATATCAGCTGACATATCCAATGCCCGTTCTGCAGGCGCTGATCGAAGAAACGCATCGGCTTGGGCACAAGGCTGCATGCCACGTGCTAGGCGGAGAGGGACAGAAGAACTCAATCATTGCCGGCTGCGACACCATCGAGCACGCCTTCGGTTTGGATCAAGAGCAGGCGAATATGATGGTGCAAAAAGGGCTCTATTACGATCCGACTTTTGTTCGCTATCTCGAGCCTTACATGGACGACAGCGACAATAAGAGCACCGGCGGCAAATACCGCATGATCCCCATTTTTGAAAAGGCTGTGACTCTGGCAGCCGCTACCAAAGGAATGAAGGTGATGATGGGTAGCGGCGCCGACGGATCAACGTACGCCCATGGAACACAGGCGCTCGATTTTGAGGCATTGGTTAAGCGCGCCCACATGAGTCCGGCGAGAGCCATTCAAGCCGGCACCGTCAACAACGCCGAGATCTTGGGATGGACGGATCGAGTCGGCTCGATAGATAAAGGCAAGTACGCCGATCTCATCGCCGTTTCAGGCGACCCGCTCGCAGACATCAGCGAGCTTCAACGGGTCAAGTTTGTGATGAAGGGCGGGAAGATTATCCGGAACGAGATTAGCCGTTAGGAAGACAATTCCGGAACGGTTGCGTAATTACCTAAATTCTTCAGAGGGCGATTGATCGAATTTAGGTAATTACGCAACCGTTCCGGAATTGTCTTTAAGCCGGACGCTCCATATGCCCATCCGCATGTCTCGCGAAACGGCCTTCGGTGCGCGGGAAAACCGGCTCATCGGAAGGCCACGGCCAACCGCCAAAACCGGTAAGCTGATAATCGCGGAAGGCCTGATGGATTTCATCGCGCGATGTCATCACGAACGGCCCATACTGCACTACCGGCTCACCGATCGGGCGCCCCTGTAGAAAGAGGAATTCGCTTTCCTCCGGCCCGTTTTCCAGATCAACCTCGATTCCCTTGTCTAGCTCGACGGCCGCATGGCGCGCCAGCGATTCGCTGCCGATTTTCACGGAACTGCCCCGGAAAAAATAAAGCGTGCGATTCGTGCCCGCCACCACTGCGGGTATTGTCCATCGCGCATGCGGCGCCATTTTGATCGTCCATATGGCGACGTCCCCATCCGCGAACGCTGCCCATGACTTCGGCGGTGCGGGCGGCGCCTGAATTCCTCCGACCGTTCCGGCGACGACCGTGATCTGCGTTCCATCAACCACCTGCGTTGGAATGTTTCCACGCCAGAGCATTGAAAAGTGTGGGTCAACCATTTTCCCGGAGCGCGGCAGATTTAAACAGATCTGGAAAAGTTCGAGCTGGTTCGGTTTGTCGGGATTCAGCAGAGGAAACATCTCACAGTGCACGATGCCTCGACCCGCCGTGAGCCACTGAACGTCGCCCGGACCGAATCGCGCGATCGCTCCGAGTGAGTCGGAATGGTCGATGAAACCGTGACGCATGATGGTCACCGTTTCGAAACCGCGATGCGGATGCTGCGGGAATCCCGGCACGCTCTGGCCGTGATACATCCGCCATCCTCCTTTGCCCTCAAAGTCCTGACCAATATGCCTGCCCGCGAGCGAAGCCGCAGGCCCAAGCTTTTCGTTGCCGGCGGGATAGGCGTCGTTGTGATACATGCAAAATAGAAATGGGTCAGCCGTCTCCCATGGAATTCCAAGTGGTTTGATGATCATAAAGTCGATTCTACGTCAGAAAGAGAAGCGAACAGCTACGCCTTTACGCGAACCTCTGAGGACTGGCGTAAATCCGAAATGTGAAATCCGACCGCCGCCCCGCGTCTGGATTAGCGCATTCCCCTCCTCGTGAGGAGGGGAATATAAAGCCAACGCCTACAGTTTGCGGCTGACGAATACTTCGCGTCCCCATGGATCCGATACGACGCGGGGGTCGAAGCCTGCTGAACGGAGGAGATGGCACCAGGTCTCGCGAGGAAAAATGCCGAAAACGTGTGTGTCGTGCACAAAACGGACCGGCTGATGCCCTTCCCGAAGCAAGTAGGCAAAATCCACGGTATAAGTCGTGTCGGTGGGGTCGGGATCGAACGTCCATTCGATGTAGCGGATGGCGCGGCGGTCGCTCGTTTGGCTGTTATGTCCACCCTGCGTTGTGAGTGAAACGAATGTCTGCTTAAGCATGTCCGGCATCACCAGCAGGACACCTCCGGGCTTGCAGTGGATGAATGCAGTTTCAAGAGCGAAACGAAGATCGTCTTCGCTCCTCATGTACATGATTGCGTCGTGAATGAATACGGCATCGAAGGTTCGCCCGAGTCGTATCGACTTC
>Ga0126379_10002545_pt1 | contig 11654 bp, 9 predicted proteins | sample PanSoiMetPlot_24_FD_92640 | JGI IMG/M metagenome (GOLD analysis project Ga0126379, IMG submission 92640) | Tropical forest soil microbial communities from Panama - MetaG Plot_24 | ecosystem: Environmental > Terrestrial > Soil > Tropical forest > Bulk soil | place: Panama | collected 2016-02-17
CATTCTGGTCACCACGCCCGAGTCACTCTACATCCTGCTCACTGCGGCCAAGAGCCGAGAAATCTTGCGCACAGTCAAATCCGTGATCGTAGATGAGATTCACGCGATGGCGGACGACAAGCGTGGGGCGCATCTCGCACTGTCGTTGGAGCGGCTCGATCACTTGACAGGTAAGCGGCTGACGCGAATCGGGCTTTCCGCAACGCAGAAGCCGATTGAATTGGTGGCGAATTTCCTGACTGGAAATGAGCAGTTTGAGCCGGCGGTAGTGCAGATCGGCCATCGGCGCGAAATGGATTTAGCGGTGGAGGTGCCGGGAGACGAGCTAGGGCCGGTGGCGTCGAACGAAATGTGGGGCGAAATCTACGACCGGTTGGCCGAACTGGCGAAGCAGCATCGTTCGACGCTGATTTTTGTCAACACACGGCGTCTGGCGGAGCGCGTGGCCCATCATCTGGCCGAGCGGCTGGGCAATGAGGCGGTGGCGGCGCACCACGGAAGTTTGTCGCGCAAGCTGCGGCTGCACGCGGAGAAGAGATTAAAGTCCGGTGAATTGCGGGCGCTGGTGGCGACGGCATCCCTCGAGCTCGGAATTGATATTGGCGCAGTGGACCTGGTTTGCCAGATAGGATCGCCGCGATCGATTTCGGTGGCGCTGCAGCGGATTGGTCGCGCTGGACACTGGCGCGGGGCCGTTCCGAAGGGGCGGATATTTGCGACGACGCGCGACGAATTGGTGGAGTGCGCGGCGTTGGTACGCGGAATTCGACAGGGAGACTTGGACCGGTTGGCCATTCCCGAGGCGCCTCTGGATATATTGGCGCAGCAGATTGTAGCGATATGCGCCGCGGAGGACTGGAAGGAAAACGACCTGTTCGAACTGGTGCGGCAGGCGTACCCGTATCGCAGTCTGCCGCGTGAAACGTTCGACGAAATTATTGAGATGTTGTCGGAAGGGATTGCAAGCGCGCGAGGACGGTACGGCGCTTATCTGCACCGCGATCGGGTGAACGGAGTGCTGCGCGCGAGACGAGGGAGCAGATTAGCGGCGATTACGAGCGGCGGAGCGATTCCGGAAAATTCGTTGTACACGGTGATCGCGCAGCCGGAAAACACCGTCGTGGGGACGATTGATGAAGATTTTGCGGTGGAGAGCCTGGCAGGCGACATCATGCTGCTGGGCAACACCTCCTGGAGGATTCGGCGTGTGACGGGTTCTGGCTCCGTGCTGGTGGAGGATGCGCAAGGAGCGGCGCCGACGATTCCCTTCTGGCGGGGCGAAGCCCCGGCGCGTACCGATGAGCTTTCGCTGCACGTGAGCAAGTTGCGGGAGATGCTGAGCGGGTTGTTGCCGAATCAGGCTCCCGCGACGGATGGGCGGGCGCCCGCTGGATCAGCTGCGGCGATTAATTTTCTGAAGTTCGAATGCGGCCTGGACGATGGGGGGGCGGAGCAGATCGTCCAATACATTTTGCAGGGCCGCGCTGTTTTGGGAGCGGTGCCTACACTTACCGCGGTGATTGCGGAGCGGTTTTTCGATGAGAGCGGAGGCATGCAGCTTGTGATTCACGCGCCGTTTGGCGGGCGGATCAACAAGGCGTGGGGACTGGCGCTGCGGAAACGGTTTTGCCGGTCGTTCAATTTCGAGCTGCAGGCGGCAGCTACCGACAACGGGCTGAATATTTCGTTGAGCGAGCAGCACAGCTTTCCGCTGGCGGGTGTATTTCACTTTTTGCATCCGAATTCGGCGCGCGCGGTCCTGTCGCAAGCTGTGCTGGCTTCGCCCTTCTTTACCGCGCGCTGGCGGTGGGATGCAGGTCGGTCGCTGGCGCTGCTAAGATTCCGTGGCGGGAAGAAGGTTCCGGCCAACATTCAACGCATGCGCGCAGACGATTTGTTGGCGGCGGTGTTTCCGGAGCAGCAGGCTTGTCCGGAGAATCTGGCGGCCGGGGACATTGAGATTCCGAATCATCCATTGATTCGGGAAGTCATGAAAGACGTGATGACCGAAGCGATGGATGTGGACGGGCTGGAGCGGGTACTGCGCGGAATCACCGACGGGAGCATCAAATGCCTGGCGGTGGATACGCCCGTAGCTTCGCAATTTTCTCATGAAATTCTGAACGCGAATCCCTATGCATATCTGGACGATGCGCCGCTGGAAGAACGCCGCGCTCGTGCGGTGGAGATGCGACGAGTGCTGCCACAGGCCGTACTTGAGGAGATTGGCAAGCTCGATCCAGCGGCGATCGAAGAAGTCTGTGGCGAGGCGTGGCCGGATGTGCGGGATGCGGAAGAGCTGCACGATGCGCTGCTTACGCTAGTGACGATTCCGGCGAGAGCCGGTGCAATACCCGGAAACAGCCGATTGGATTCGAGACTGGACGCTTCCCTGCCCCAGTGGGTTCCTTACTTTGAGCAACTCGCTGCTCAACGTCGTGCGGGGATTGCGTCCTTTGGCAAGACGGCCTACTGGGTTTCGGCGGAGCGCCTGGCGGCGTTCACTCAAATTTTTCCAGCCGCAAAGTTTGACTCGGCGATGCCTAGCCTCGAACTCGACGCGATCACGCAAGAGGAAGCACTGTTGGCTTGCGTAACAGGATGGATCGCGCACTCAGGACCTGTTTCGGCGAATCAGCTGAGCGAGCTGCTTGGGGTTGCGGTTACGGATATCGAGAAAGCTGTGCTGCGGCTCGAATCGCGCGGCGTGATCTTGCGGGGAAATTTTACGGGGGCGGTGGCAGCACCGGGAGATCCCGGCTCGGTCGAATGGTGCGAACGGCGGCTGCTTGCGCGGATCCACAGGCTGACGTTAGGCTCACTGCGCAAAGAGATTCAGTCGGTAACGCCAGCGCAGTTCATGGACTGGCTGCTTTCGTGGCAGCACGTTGCGCCCGGGACACAGCTGCTCGGCGAGCGAGGAACGCTGGAAACAATCCAGCAACTGCAGGGATTCGAAGCGCCGGCGAATGCATGGGAACGGCTAATTTTGCAGCGGCGCGTAGCAGGCTATGATTCGAGAGTGCTCGACCAGCTTTGCCTTACGGGCGCGGTCGGATGGGGCCGGCTTTCGCCGCACCCGGCAACGCTCGAGACGGTGGCGGACGGAAAGCGACGCGTGATTCCAACCAGCGTGGCGCCGATTACATTTTTTGTGCGCGAAGATACCGACTGGATGATTCCGCGACGCGAGACTGACGACGTCGCGACGTCGGGTTTGAGTCCGGACGCGAATGCTGTGTTGCTTTTTTTGCGGCAGCGCGGAGCTTCATTTTTTCCAGATATTGTGCGCGGAACGGGCAAGCTGAAAGCCGAAGTGGAAATGGCCCTCTGGGAATTGGTGGCGGGCGGGTTGTTAACAGCGGATGGCTTTGACAATTTGCGGGCGCTGATTGACCCGAAGCGGCGGGCTGGGCAGGGCAGCGGAAAAACTTCCCGGCCTCGGCACAGCGCGGGGCGATGGTCGCTGCTCTATTCAGGCGAAAATCAGGACCGCAACCGTGCACTGGAAGCAACCTGCTGGATGCTGCTGAATCGGTATGGAATTGTGTTTCGCGAGCTGCTGACGCGCGAATCGATTCTGGCGAAGTGGCGCGAGCTGTTGATGACGTTCCGGAGGCTGGAAGATCGGGGGGAGATTCGTGGCGGGCGTTTTGTGAGCGGATTTCTGGGTGAACAGTTTGCGCTTCCGCTGGCGGTGGAGTCAGTTCGGGCGCGACGCAGGCACGAGCCGACCGGAGAGGTCGCGACGATTTCTGCGGCGGATCCGTTGAATTTGGTCGGGATTGTGGTGCCGGGCGAGCGAGTGGCTGCGAACTCGGGCAAGGTGGTAGCGTTCCGCGATGGAGTAGCGTTCGACCTGGAGGATCGTTCGGTGCTGCGCGGCAACGTGCTGTCAATGCCAGCAGCGCGATGACTCGATTTTGGCCATGCGGAACGATTGCTTCCCAGGCCAAGATCTACATCCGGCCACCACAGCTACTGATTTTGGCCGAAGTTTTGTCGCCGAACCGACAATGCTTGATCCATCAGGATTCTGACGAGCCAGCTCCGGAAATTACCTTCATTTCCAAGTCCGCACACGATTTTGCCAGGCTGCGCTCTGACCCCTCTCTCGACCGCTTTTACCGAGCCCTCACTGAAATCGACAACCTATGGACTAGAGCAAGCCATAGCAGCGCGAGAACTGAACACGAATCGTGCTCAATGCTCTTTCAAACTCACCTCATATAACTTCTTCATTTCTCCGACAAATGACGCGAATCATCCTGAACCTGTGTACGCCAGCGACATCGCTCAAAGGCTTGGTTGCGGATGTCCGTTCTCGTTTCACGCGGCTAGCCCGAATCTTTCTTGCAGAACGCACGCGCTCACGACCGTCATCAGTACTTGGTCATTTGCTACTCGTGAGCCTTCATCCATCGCATTCAAGCTGTCCAGCAGCGCAATGACTCGTTTCTGATTGAAGAACGGGATCTTCCCTAAAGCGGGCCCACGGAGGGTATCCTGCATAAACACTTCTAGCTTGTGCTCGGGATGCAAAGTTGCTGGTGGGCTCAAGAACGGATGCTTTTGTCGGCGATAGACCGTGTCCGTGATGAGGTCCCGGACCGCCTCCCTGAGAACGTACTTTTCCGTCATCCCGTTAATTTTTTGCGTCACCGGCTGGGAACGGACTAGTTCCACCAGCTGATGATCGAGGAAGGGTACGCGTCCCTCGACGGAGTGCGCCATTTCCATACGGTCTCCCAACATAGTCAAGATGTAACCCGGCAAAAGGGTCTTTGACCACAGGTAAAGTGATTGGTGAACAGGATCTCGCCCAGTCAACTGGCCGCGGACGTCAATGCTGCTGAAGAGCGCCTGATAACCACTGCTTTGTCCGAATTTGTCCGCGTAGTCCTTAGCGAGCAACTCCTCCATCTTGCCTGCACGAGCGGAAAATGTTTCGATCCAGGATGGAACAAAGCCGAGAAGCCGCTTGATGTTGTCGAGCGGCCTCGCTTTTCCATGCGGCAATAACAATCCGCGCGATACAGGATTCGACCTTTCCAGTTCTTCTAGGAGAAGTGCGACGTGAGCCGGGTTTTGGCCTTCCTCACTATAGAGAAGCATGTCGCGCCGAAAATGCGCATATCCCCCCAGAATTTCATCCGATCCTTCCCCTGTAAGCACAACTTTGTAGCCGGCATCGCGTACGGCTCGGCTCAAAAGGTACTTCGCTACACCGTGGGCATTGAAGCAGAATGTCTCCGATTGCAAAATAGCATCGGCAAAATGATCGGCAAGGTCGTCCTGCCTGATTGCAATGGGGAAGAATTCGGCGCCTACTTTCGCCGCCATCTCCCGTGCTTCCTTCTCCTCATCGTAGTCGGCGCGGTCGAAAGTTAGCGTGAATGCGCGGACGGGCTCGCGACGATGCTTCGCTGCCAATCCGAGAACCGCACAAGAGTCCAAGCCGCCGCTAAGATAGCAACCAACTGGTACGTCAGCCCGTAATCTAATCCGAACCGCTTCCTCAAGCGAATCGCGGAATTCTGCAGCGTATTCGGCGTGTGAGCGTTGCGGGACGTGGCCGTTGGCTTTCGGATAGTCGAAGTCCCAATACTGAATGAGCTGGAAATGCCTTTCGGTCGCGAGCAAGTAGTGACCAGGCGGAACTTGAAAGACGCCGTCAAACAGCGTACGCACCTGATGCCCACCAAATCCAATCGAATGATAAACGGACTCTGCGTCCCAACGCCTTGGCACTCCGGCAGCAAACAAAGCTTTCACCTCTGACGCCAAGAAAAGAGTTTCTTTGTGGAAGGCATAGAACAGCGGCTTAATGCCGAAGCGGTCGCGAGCAGCAAAGATCGTTCGGTTCGTTCCATCCCAAAGCACCAAAGCAAATTCGCCCCGCAATCGATGTAGACATTGCATGCCGAGATCCTCATAAAGATGTAACGCGATTTCGCTGTCCGAACGGGTGCGAAGGCGGTGACCGCATCGTTCGAGTTCTTGTTGAATTGATTCGTAACCATAGAATTCGCCGTTAACGACGATGAGAGTCCGGCCGTCTTCACTCGCGATCGGCTGATCTCCGGCGGTCAGGTCGATGATGCTCAGCCGCGCGTGTCCGAGAGCAACACGCTCGTCCGGTGCAATCCAATACTTCTGTGCGTCAGGTCCGCGGTGATAAAGGCTATGCGTCGCTTTCTCGATTACCTCTACCGGGATTGGATGACGCTGCGAAAAAGCTCCGACGATGCCACACATGCTGATCCACTCCTTACTCCGGGGCGCATCCAGACACGCTTGGCCGACGGAGAAATCTCAACTTCGCGAAACAGATTGGCCGTACTGCGGGCTGTTGGGTAAGACAACGCGTTCGACTACAGCCACTACCCCGAACCAATCAGCGAGCACTCTGGCAGCCAACATCCCGGCCATGCTTGCGCCGATGACAGTTGCACGCTCCTTTTTCCTTTTCAACATTCTCCCTCCGTGCCGACGATTTGCGGCCCGACGCGCTTGGGCTACGGTTTATGGTTAGAAGGGACGGCATTTCAAGAGCACCCATCGCGGATCTCGGTGTCGCTTGCCGGTTCGCCCGCACATCTTCCAGTGAACGAGGCCAATTTAGTGGAAGGCCCTTCTAAGAGTCCTTAAAGTGACCTAGGAAATTTAGAAGAGTTTTCCGAGTCCTGGCTTTTGATCCGAGTATGCCATTGATGGAAAAGAACTTGTACGAATTTGGCAGGCTTCCGATTTGACCCCTGTTTACTGGCTGCATCAGCCACAAAGCTCTTAGTTGGCTTTGGGCAGCTCGGTCGGATGCTCAAGACGAAATTCAAGAAGTGACTCACTCGGCACGGAAACCTGCTCTCCCTTCTTTGTCGCGGCAAGGGCGGTCCCACCGGCCGCGCCTACGAGCGCTCCAATGCCTGCTCCTTTACCTCCACCCGCTATGCCACCAATGAGCGCACCCAATCCAGCGCCACCGACGACCTTCTTGGCTGTCTTGCTGCCCTCTCCTTGTCCCTTGATCTCGTAGCTGCTGGTCTTAAGCGGATAATTTGTTCCGTTTATAACGATGTCGGTCAGCTCTAGCGTCAGTTGGGAACTGCCCTTAAACTTGCCGGATGACGATGCGCTCGCCAGAACACCATAAAGTTTGGTGCCTTGCCTGGCGACGGTCACGTCATATGCCTGCAGATTCGCTTCCAGCGTAGCCGTAAACCGATAGCCTGCTTTTTGTTTACTCGAATCCACGGAATCTACCATCCGCACCAAGATGCGCGTCCCCGCGGGCACTGTGACCCTTTCCGATCCTTGCGCGACCGCAAACTGTGCCACCGCAAATACAGAAATCAACACCATCGTCAACATCAGTACTGCCGTCCTGCCAATCTTCATGCCTCGCATTTGCATCCCCTTCCTTGTGATCTCTATGAGCCAACTATCGGCAACGCAGAAGCAATTTTTAAGTCAATAATCAGCAGCAATTGATGTTCAACCTGCACGAAACGCGCCGCGGTAACCGCCCCTAACTCGTTTTTCACTCGCTCGTAGCATTTGGCAAGCAATTCGTCGCGTTGCTTTTGGTAGCTCATCGAATTCTTGATCAGTTCATCCGCCTTATTCTCGGTCATGTTTGTGTAATTCTGTGCATATTCCTTTATGTTTGCTAAACGCATATCGTTCAGCTTGTTCAGTTCCGAATCGTAGTCGTGATACATTGGCCAAAACTTCGCCGCATCCTCTGCGTCGAACTGCATCACCTCTCCCAGTATTTTCACCTTGTCTGTGTTCACGTCCTTCCGTAGCAACGTGATGTATTCCTGGAGGTTCAGATCTTCCGACGTCTTAGCCTTCGGAGTAGCCTTCGACGTCTGTGTGGCCGTCTGGGCAATCACAGCAGGACTCGAAGCTAGGCTCAGGACGAGAAATAGCGCGATTGACATAGCACGCATAGTGGTTGTCCTCTTTTTTCTACCGCTAAGGGCGAATCAGATTCTGACTGGACCAGAGACTAGAACTGGAGGAACGTTACGCCTGCCAACGCCGCAGAGTCAAGATGGCTTCGGTCGCCATAACGGCCCGGCACTTGGCGTCCAGAAAGCTATCGCATTCTGATTTTCGGGAGACAGGCCGCGCCGTGATGTCGCAGATCGTGAACTTCACGATTGCACCAAACGCAGCTCGGCTTGTCCCGAAACAACGCGGTCCCGCCCTTCTGCCGAAGCACCAACCTGAACAGGGTTCATGTAAACAGACCCACCCGGTATTTCATCGTAGCGAATCAGGAGCCTAACCTGGAGCAGTACGAAGTAAAGGCTTCGTTGAAAGCCGTCCCGCCGTTACGGAAGCGCTCTGACTGACTATCCCAAAACCAAAAACGGATAGCGGGAAGTTGACGTTCCTGAGAATGTGGCGAAGGTGTGGATTGAGTTCATTGGAGACCGTAGGCAGGGCCTATTGTTCCAAACTCGCACCGGCAAACCATTGAGCCAGTCCCATATCCTTCGTCGGCATCTTCATCCCGCATTTGAAGGAGCCGGTTTTGAAAAGGCAGGAGCACACAGCTTCCGCCGTTACAGGAATACCTTTCTTCGCAACTTCACGTCCTGGAGAGCGTTCGCAACTTCTGGTGGGCTGGGCTGCGGAGATATGAGCGGCCACTACGACGGCATTAAGAATGACATTGCCTTTCGCAAAGACCTGGCCCAATCGTGCGGCGTAGGCTTTGAGGTTCCTGTTTTCTTAGGCTCAATTGAACCTAATGAACCTAAAATTAAAGGTGGAGTCGCGCAGGAAGTGGCTGTAACGATTTGATTGTTTGTGCGCCCGTAGCGCCGTTGGATAGAGCGTCTGGCTACGAACCAACCGAGCGAAGCTCCTAAGTCGTTTAGACGGTATCGCTTACGGGCAATTCGCTCCTGCAGTCAACTCCCTCAATTGGCCTAACTTGGACCTCTGACTGTGGGGTCGTTGCGATGGAACAGGAACATGCGCGTCGCCATTGTGAAGTAGCAGCGAATGGTAACTTTCTAAGCACAAACGCAGCAATTGATAGAACAGAGGCGTACGCTTATGACCGAAATGACTCTCGCTCCTGATCCAGCGGAACGGCCCGAAATTTGGACGATTTTGAAATACTTTGAACCTGAGATGTCTAAAAAATTCCTTGACCGCTATAGACCGTATCAGACCCTCGCCGTCAATCCCTCAAAACAACCCGAGATTTCCAAATACTTCGACCGTCACGGACTGTATCAGACGGAATCTGGGAGAGTTCGTGTCAAAGTCAGGCTCGCTGTTGTGAACGAGTATGGCGAGTTGCGGTTTCTGATTCTCCCCCACTTACACTGGGTTCCAGCTGAACGGGTCGAATTAGACTGAGAATAGCGCAGAAAACAAAGCGCCCCGCAGGGATTAAACCTTGCGGGGCATTTCTTTTGTGCTGATCGACCAGGAACATGCTCGAACAAATAGCGGCTCTCTAAGACGCGCACCTTGACCCGTCGCCGCGTGGCTCCATCTAGGAGCGCCGTTTCCCTGCTGCCTCAGCAGCCAGCACAACGTGCCTATTTAAGAAATTCACCGCACACCGCAACCATATGTAGGTGTCTGTCGTCAGTCATTCCTTCCCACGGAAGTTCCTGCCGCATCTTCGAGTCAAACTGATACGCCATGAGTTCCTTCGTCGGCTCCGTCTTCATCTTCCCACACGCGTGGCATCTGTCCGACACCGGAGCGAGCGAGTCGAAATAAGGTCCAAGATCGAACTTCAGCCGCTCGTAGACACGATGCTCGTTGCCTTCCATGCTCATGTCAGGTGTGAGCTGGAATTCGGACATGGTGATGCGTCGGGCGTACACATCAACCTTTTGCTTTCGTAGTTGGACTAGATCTTCGCTAAATTCCATCTGTTCTCCCAGCATCCTTAATCACTCCATGACGATACACGCGCCACGTAGCTTTTACGATCCGGAAGGGTAGTACGTTAACTTTCTGCGGCGCACCTCGCAGGGAGCGTCGGAACCGCAGTTTACTGTTCGTTCTGTCCAGTTGCCGTGATCGTCGTATTGATGGGAATAGCGAAGGATGGAGGGCTCGATCGAATCAAATGGCGATTTTGGCTGTTCCGCGTCGGGCCTGCTTGGAGTAAGAGTACCGTCATCTCCGATGGAAAATCCCACTCCTATCGGCAGAACAGAGTTCCCAGAAACAGTTCTACGCTCCTCGGCCCTGTCGCCATGATCGTTGTAAACGATGGTCGTGGTTCTTTCGAAGATATAGTTGCATTCGCGAACGCCCGTCAACCGGTTTTGGGCATCGTATGTGTGCCACGTGCCGCTCTGCGCTCGTCCACTCATGAGGGCCTTCAGACCCTTGCTCAAGGCTTGAAGTTGCGCCTCATTCGGTCGTTCCTTGCTATCGGCGAGAATCCGATCGAGAAACATAGGAGCCGGATTCTCCACGATGGGATTCTCGACGACGGGCTTCTCCTCGATAAGAAGTCCCGCCGCGTTGTACGTGCGAACGATGCGACCCATGATTTGACCGTCGGCGTCGCGAGTCTGCATCTCGATAGGCCGATCTTGGTCGTCATAGATTGTCGCAATCATGCCGCCGAGAGGAATGCCGGCCCCACTGGTGGTTGCATCCCAAGCGGAACAAGCGTAGGCACAATTTCGGGAGCGTTCAAGAGCCTTCGGATCGAATCGTTGGATGCCAACTTTGCGGCCGGCTTCATCGTACTGAAAATCAGTCCGATCACCGTTCGCCGTATTCGTGATGCTCAAGCTTCGCCCGGCGTCGTCGTAGGCGTAAACCATTTCTGAATCCGGATAGTCTGAATTCGCCGGTTTGATTTTTGTCAGCCGGCCGCCAGAGTCGTATTCGTGCACTGAGACCCACGCGAAGCCGTTCCCGTAGTCGCAGCGAGTCTCAACAAGTTTCCCATCGCGCCTGTATTCAGTGGTGGTTCTCATTACGGGCTGATCGGGGAAAGTCGATTCCTCGACGCAGATTTTGACTGGTCCTCGAAAGCCGGCTTGCTCACGATCTGACAAAGCGTCCTCCGGTTTAACTCTGAAGTTACGTTCCGGAGGTATACCACCTTCGATATTGTTTGGGCTATGGTACGAACTTGGAGATGCGGCAGGCCGGATTGCGATTGGGGCCATAGAGTCTAGGATTTAATCGAAGAGCAGCTGAATCTATGCTACGCGGAGTTCTGCAATCACTGGCTATAGAGGCAGGATCATCTTCAGGAGTGGGACACGACAGCGCTCATGCAGGTAGACCTGGAACACTGCATGCTGACACTCGTACGAGCGTAGCAACCGTATATCAAGTGCAAAGGGGACTCGGCATTTTGAAAGTAGCGGATTAGAGCAGGTTCCGGTGACACACGTATACCTTCCTCCCACAAGCCCAACGGATTTCGCCTTCGTGCGGCTGTCTACCGAATTAGCGTTTTAGTTCGACAAGGATTACATCGAAGGCTTGATCGCTCAGGTTCTCCGGCAAATGGGTTCCTGCAGGCATAAAGAGTGTCTGGCCTGCTTGAAAGTGGTGCTCCTCCGTTTTGCCATCCGGAAAGGTAAATCTGCAGTGGATATCATTCTGAAAAATTGCAACGCCGTCGGGATGCGAGTGCATTA
>Ga0126379_10002546_pt1 | contig 11651 bp, 11 predicted proteins | sample PanSoiMetPlot_24_FD_92640 | JGI IMG/M metagenome (GOLD analysis project Ga0126379, IMG submission 92640) | Tropical forest soil microbial communities from Panama - MetaG Plot_24 | ecosystem: Environmental > Terrestrial > Soil > Tropical forest > Bulk soil | place: Panama | collected 2016-02-17
GAACCTCGCTGGGCGACAGCATCGGCACGATTGCTACCGACCCTGAAATGGTGAGGCAGATCCTCGTCAATCTTTTGGCGAATGCTGTCGATGCGATCGGCACGGGAGACAAGGGCGGCACCATTACCGCCACAACCGCTGTCGACGGAGATCGTTTGATCATCGTCATAGCAGATACCGGCAATGGCGTGGCGCCTGATGTACTCGCAAAGATCTTCGATCCATTTTTCAGCACGAAGAAAACAGGCAAAGGGTACGGTTTGGGCCTGTCGATCAGCTTGAGCCTGGCTGAATCACTTGGAGGCGGCCTCAGCGTTGAGAGCAAAGCAGGAGAAGGCAGCAAGTTTTGTCTTTCCCTGCCTCAGACCGGCATCTGAAGGTGAGATGTCGGTAACTCGGTGAATGCCTCTGGACTCATATAGAACGGGAGCGTGCTTGAGCTCGAAAATGAACCGAAACATTCGCGTATTGATTGTTGATGATGACAGTTCACTGCGATCGTTTCTCGCTGAGCGTCTTTCCCGCGGCGATTTCGATGCGGTTCCTATCGGCAGCGCGCGCGAGTCACTCAAGATTCTGGAGGAGTCAGACTATGATGTCGTGCTTCTCGATATCTCGATGCCGGACATATCGGGGCTCGAAGTGCTGGCGCAGATCAGAAATCTCGAAGATCCGCCAGAAGTGGTGATGCTCACGGCGGACACTTCGCTTCAAACTGGTATCGAGGCGATGCGTCGGGGGGCATATCACTACCTGACAAAGCCGGCCACGCTCGACGAAATGGATGCCGTGCTGCATAAGGCGCACGAGAAGCGGCGTCTACTAAAACAGAATGCATCGCTGCGATCTGTGGCCCGACCGTCTGACGGCGCCGACGAAGCTGTCGACGTTATTGTCAAGAGCGCGGCGATGACTGCCCTGCTGGCAGAGGCCGAGGCAGCGGCCCGCACCGATTCGACAGTTCTGCTGACTGGCGAATCGGGAACCGGGAAGGATGTCCTCGCCCGCTACATTCATTCAAAAAGCGCGCGGGCCGCATCGCCGATGATCATGGTCAATTGCGGCGCTCTTCCCGACACACTGATTGAAGCAGAGTTTTTTGGGCATGAGCGCGGCGCCTTTACTGGTGCGAACGCAACTCGGCGCGGCTTGCTCGAGGCCGCCGATGGCTCGAGCCTGTTCATGGACGAAATCGGTGATATGCCCCTTTTGATGCAGGTCAAAGTCCTGCACTTTCTTGAGCAGGGACGCTTTCGTCGCGTCGGTTCGACTAAGGATCAAAACGCTGACGTGCGCATCATCGCCGCGACGAATCGCAATCTGCCCAACGAAGTTGAGCGACAGAGTTTCCGAGCCGACCTCTACTATCGACTTAATGTTGTATCGCTGCACATTCCGCCTTTGCGCGAGCGACGCAACGCCATTCCACATTTCATCGATCACTTTCTCAGTCACTACCGCGAACGCTTTGGCCGGCAAAGCCTTGATGTATCGCCTGCCGCTCGTGAACGCCTCCAGAACTATTCGTGGCCCGGCAACGTTCGCGAGCTACGAAATTGTCTCGAACGCGCCGCCGCGCTTTCTCAGAACGATCTACTCGAACCAGCGCAGTTTCCTTTCCTTGCCGCCGCAGACACACGTCAGAAGGTTCCTCCTCAGGGGCACACCTCCGCGGCGGCGGCAAATTTGTTGTCGATGAGTCTGGAAGATATCGAACGCGAACACATCCTGCGAATTCTGAACGACCGCAACGGAAATCGGGAACGAGCGGCGGCGATCCTCGGCATCTCTACGCGCACCTTATATCGCAAGCTGCGCGAGTACGAAGCACAAGGTCAGTCCATCGCTGTTGCCACAGAAGCATGACCGGCGGGTTCGAAAATTCAATATACGAATAAGATAGAGCCTTATCTGGTTTTCAGAGTGCCTCTATATTCATGGCACGCAATTCAGGTTGAAGTTTGCCAAAGCGATGCAGGTCCCAAACTGATTGAAAGATGGTTCGCTAAGCCAGATGGGAATCCGTCATCGCTCCCTCCGCGCATCACTGGGCAACGTCTTTGCTGTTCTGGAACAGGGTATTCATTTCCTTATAACTCATGGCATCCTGAGTAAAACTCGAATAGGTCCCCCGATCAACCAACTCGAGACCGATTCGACGCGCCAGGGTCGCGCACGCTCGGGCTGGGCCTGAGCCGAGGCTGACCCGCGCGACGCCTAGTCGTTCCAAAACTCCGACGGGCGGAGTATTCAACGTCCCTAGAACATTGATTGGCGCAGGAATGCTCTTGACCAGCTTTTCAATCACTCGTTCGTCAACCACTCCGGGAATAAAGATACAGTCGGCACCAGCCGCCCTATATGCGAGAGCGCGATTGATTGTATTTCGAAGTCGCTCCTGCTGACTTCCAATTCCGAGAAGGTAAAGGTCGACGCGCGCATTTATGAACAAGTCGGCGCCAGATGAAGAGGCGGCGCCGCGGACCACCCGAATTTTCTCTGCCTGCACATCGATATCAATTAGTTCGTCAGAAGGAGTCGAGTCCTCCAGGTTGATACCGACAACACCCAAGTCAATAACCGAGGCGATAATACGGGATAACTCTTTCGGATCATCACTATAGCCACCTTCCATATCCGCAGTGACCGGCAGATTCACGGCACTCACGATTCTCTTGATCATGAAGAGCATTTCATCAAGAGGGATATTCTCGCCGTCCGGATATCCCAGACAATTTGCGATGCCTGCACTTGTGGTCGCGAGCGCTGGGAATCCCACCGCGGAAAAGATCTTGGCGCTGGCGGCATCCCACGCGTTCGGTAGCACCAGGATCGAAGGCCCGTGATGCAACCCGCGAAAGAGTGAGGTCTTCTCCTGATATGATTTGTTCATCTCGTTCTCCTAAATGTGGAAAAGGGTTTCGAGCGACCAGTCTCAACTCACGGCGACCTGTTAGCACCCGACACAATCTAGCTTCGTGGGCTCCGCAATCTTCAGTCGATTGGCAATTCCGCTAATTCTCGCGGAATGGCTTGCCACCGTCCTTGCTGAGCAGCGGACCAGCTTCCTGATAGAAGAGCTTTTGGCCCCGCGGCAATATCGCCACGATCCTGGCTCGAAACAAGAACTCGCGGCAGTTGTACACGCTTCCTTGACCTCTTCAATCAAGCTCCCGACAAAACGCCGACTATAAGCAGGATGGAGCCCCGCTCTACAGCGGCTCTTTCTATTTGCTTTTACAATCATATAATTTATCTTTGACTTTCGTCAACTAAGTTAGTTGACAAAGGCACGTATCTTGATTTAGTTTGTACGAAGAAAAATGGAAGAGACGGGAATTGATCGGCGCGTTGACGCAGTGCGGCGCTTCAACCGGTTTTACACGCAGCGGATCGGGGTGCTGCACGAGGGGCTTTTGCACAGCCCGTTCTCCTTGACCGAGGTCCGGGTGATGTACGAACTCGCCCACCGCGAGGGGCCGACCGCGACTGAGCTCAGCAAGGACCTGGCACTGGATGCGGGTTACTTGAGCCGCATTCTGCGCGACCTGGACAAGCGGGGTCTGATCAACAAGCGAGCCTCCAAAACAGACGGACGGCAAACTCACTTGCGGTTGACGAAGAAGGGGCAGAAACAGTTCGCGACGCTTAACGCTCGCTCAGACGAAGAGGTTGCCTCGATGTTAGGCAAGCTCCCGGCCAGCGAGCAGCAACGAATGGTTGAAGCGGTGCACATTATTGAGGAAGTGCTCGGCGCCGGGTTCGAGCACAAAACCCCTTACCTGCTTCGTCCTCATCAACCGGGCGATATGGGTTGGATTGTTCATCGCCACGGTGTCCTCTACTCGCAGGAGTACGGATGGGATGAACAGTTCGAGGCGCTGGCCGCGGAGATCGTTGCGGAGTTCATCAGGAACTATGATGCGAAACGGGAGCGGTGTTGGATTGCGGAAAAGGATGGCGATATCGTGGGTTGCGTATTTCTCGTCAGGAAATCCAAGACCATAGCCAAATTGCGCTTGCTCCTGGTCGAGCCGAGCGCGCGGGGCTTGGGCATTGGCCAGCGCTTGGTTGCGGAATGCATCCGCTTCGCGCGCCAAGCCGGTTACAAAAAGATCACACTGTGGACCAACAGTGTACTGCATGCAGCACGACACATTTACGAAGAAGCGGGCTTCCATCTTATTAAGGAAGAAAAACACCATAGCTTCGGTCACGACTTGGTGGGGCAGACCTGGGAATTGGAGATGTAGGGCCGCTGTCTACTAACAAGGATCCGAAACAGTTGATTTTCAATGCGACTACTGTCAATAGCAGGCTCGACTTCCGGGGATTAGTCGCCGCGATCGCATCACCAGCCACACCACCGGAAATGAGCTGGCGTCCTGTGTTCGTCCGACTCACGCCAAATGACCTCGAAGGCTTCACGATTTTCTGCCGCGAAAACAATATTGCAGTGATCGACACGATCGATCGACAACTCAGGGATCTTGCCATCGTGAAGTTCCCTTCGGCGCAAGCGAGTACCTACCGGCATGCCTTCATCGAGGACAATGTGGCAGCGTCCGCAGGGCAAGCATCATATGGCACTTGGGTTTATCTTTCCTGGGAAGCCAAGATTGTTCACCTGTTGGATCGCGAGGATTATTTTGACGTTATTACCAATCGTAACCAGGACAAGATCACGCGGGACGAGCAACAGGAGCTTCGCACTAAACGGATCGGCGTCTTAGGTCTGTCAGTGGGAGGCGAAGCCGCCGTGACCGTTGCGCAGGAGCATCTCTGCGGAGAGATTGTGCTTGCTGATTTCGATCAACTGGATCTGTCAAATCTGAATCGTCTCAATGCCGGCTTTGATGAACTTGGAGAGCCAAAGTCGAAAATCGTCGCGCGCCGAATCGCGAAGATCAATCCTTATCTTGAGGTTAGATTGTTCGAAGACGGCGTGACGGCAAGTAATCTTGAAGAGTTCCTGGACGGCCTCGACCTCATCATCGAAGAGTGCGACAGTCTCCAGATTAAGCGTGACGTGAGACTCCTGGCCAGGAAGCGTCGATTGAACATCGTGTATGCCGCTGATGAACGAGGTTTCCTCAGCGTCGAGCCTTATCAATATTGTTCGGATTTGCTTCCTTTCCATGGCCGCATCGAACATCAGCAGCCAAGACGAGAGGACTTTCCAACGCCGTTGGCATTCATGAAAGGACTGTCGCTTTGGATGGGCGGTTGGGACAAATTGTCTCAGCGGACCCGGTGCTCCCTTGAGCGAGTGGGCGAGACGCTGTGCGGCTATCCACAGTTGGCCAGTGAAGCTCGTTATGCGGCGGGACAAATTGGATACGTTGCCAGGCGGCTGCTATTGGGCGAGCGTTTGCCTCCGTTCATCAGGAATTTGGATTTGGCTGATCTCGTTCCATCACCAGATCTCTCGGTATGAGCAGAGTGCCACTTGTCTATGTGTTGATGCGTTTAGAACGAGAGTTAGTCAACCGATTTTGGGTTCATGGACAACAAAATGGAGCTGAATGACAAGGACGCTGCGTGCTATGTATGCGGCGCCCAGAATCCACTCGGGTTAAAGGTTCCTTTTGTCCCTTATGGCGAAAATGGAAGCCGCGCTCGCTACACTGCGCGGAAAGAGCATGCAGGTTGGAAGAATATTCTGCACGGCGGTGTGACATTCGCCTTAATGGACGAGGCGCTCGGATGGTCGCTCTATTTCCAGGGACTGCGCGGTGTGACTGCAAAGACCGAGGTGCGATTTCGCGCGCCCATTCTTGTCGGCACGCCACTGGTCATAACTGCCTTCACGCGCGAGCGCGCGAGTCGAATTGTCCGTGCTCGCGCAGAGGTAAGACGTGAAGATGAAAACAGTGAACTGTTGGCTGAAGTAAATGCCACCATGTACTTGATTGAAGATGTTCAACTCAATGCAGACCGGCAATGCTAATCAGCGCACGAAAAAACGCAATCTTACAGCTGATGCTGAACCGCCCCGAGAAGCGGAACTCTCTGCATCCTGACTTGATCAGTGCTCTGGCGCAGACGCTTACGCAGATAGGGAAGGACGACTCTGTGAACGTCGTTATCCTCACCGGCGCTGGACCAAGTTTCTGCGCCGGGTTGGATCTGATTCATCTGCTTAGTTTGGACGCAGAGGCCAGAGTAGCTTACATGCAAACCTTTTTTGAACTTCTGCAGCAACTCTATGCACATCCCCAACCGATTATCGCGGTCGTCAATGGGCCAGCTATCGCGGGCGGCTTCGATCTCGCGGCGCTCTGTGATCTTCGATTGTGCTCGCCGGAGGCAACTTTCGCCCAGACCGAAGTCTTGCTGGGCATCACTCAGATCATGTATCCGACTTACAAAGTCATCGGCCTGGGTCGAGCGAAAGAACTGGCATTGACTGGTGAGGCGATTTCGGCTGAAGAGGCTCATCGTATTGGTTTGGTAAATCGAATCTATCCGTCGAGCGAACTGCTTGATCAGGCGCTGAAGTTAGCGGACACGATTGCCAGCAGACCACGCCAGGCATTGTTTGCAACCAGGCAGTTGAGTCGCGAGCTAATTGATATGAATACGGGGTCAGCATTCAAGCGCATGTTTGAAGTGATCAGCGAAAGACTCAGATCTGAAGAGCATCGCCAGGAAGCTAAGAGATACGTCGTGCAACTCAAACAGCGCAGATGAATGATGGCATTTCGAACAGAGTTGCAAAAATGGACCGGGCAATCTTTAAAAAACTCGCAGAGCTCGGGGCTGCGGAGTTCCAGCATCTGAATGGCCCCCTCATCGCCCATCTAGAGGGTACTTATCAGTTTCTCAAAGATTGGGGCAATCGGCAGGAGCTTTGTAGGGCAGGACTCTATCATGCGGTCTATGGTACCGTTGCTTTTGATAAGATTCTCGTTTCCGTCGCCAAGCGACATCAAATTGCGGATGTCATAGGTAAAGAAGCCGAGAATATCGTTTATTACTACAGCGCCTGTGATAGAGATAATCTCTATGTTCAAATCGGCCAGAGCGACGAAATTAACTACAGAAATCGGTTTACCGGGAACACTGAAATCCTCACTCGAGCCATGCTGTCTGATCTCCTGGAGCTGACGCTGGCAAATGAACTCGAAATAGTTACAAATGATCGGGCTTTTCTCGAAAAGCAACGGTCGTGGTATGAAAACCTTTTCAGTAGGTTCGAGAAGTATGTCTCGCGGCCTGCCTATCAGAGTTACCTCAGCATATTTCGCCCCAACAGCTCCATGGGTGAGGCTGGAACATGAATGTGCAGCGCGATATGCCGAAAGGGATCTCGAACATCGCAGTGCGAATGGCTCTCCCGGACGATGTGTCATCGATTGTGTCAGTTCTGCACCAGTCGTTTGCAGAATATGAACCCCTCTACACCGCGGCAGGGTTCGCCGCAACTACAGCCGGCAATGTCCAGATGCAAGAGCGGATGAGCGAAGGACCGGTCTGGGTCGCTTTGCAGGATGAAACTATCGTGGGTACAGTCTCGGCCGTTTCTAAAGGCGATGCGTTGTACATTCGCGGGATGGCAATCATTCCCACAGCGAGAGGACAAGGCATTGGAGAATTGCTGCTCGAGGAGATAGAAAGCTTTGCCCGCCGCCAAAGCTACCAGCGTCTGGTTCTCAGCACGACACCTTTTCTCTCCCGTGCTATCCGGCTGTACGAGCGAGCCGGATTCCGTCGCAGCAGTGAGGGGCCTCATGATCTATTTGGCACAACGCTGTTTTCAATGGCGAAGATTTTGCGGCCTAGGGTTCAGCAACAGTGATTATTCAGAGCGGTGATTATGCCGCACAGAACCAGGTTGTGGAAATGCTTTCTCGGGCATTCGCGGGCAGTGAATTAGTTAATGGACGTCTCTGAAGCTGACACTTCCTCAACGCGCTTGATCACCCCACGCAACACGATGTCCGCTGCGAAGCGACGCATTCGTCGCAGCTCGCCTCTCATGGTCCGAAGCGTTGCCGATATTCGGTGGAAAGAATGAAGGCCTTTACCATTTCGGCATCTGAGAAGTTGCCAAACAAGTTGAGCTTGTTCAGCCAGAAATTGTAGCCGGAGAAATCACCGTCGGGTGCATCGTTCGGATTTCTTCTCAAGTATCCGAAGTACTGCATCAACACAAACGCTCGGTTGAACTCCTGGCTATTGAGTGCGGTGTTCTCAGCCACGTCGCGAAGTGCGCGCGACCGCGCATTGACATCAATCGTATTGCCGGCACCGCCGAATTCATTGATCGCCGTGTTGCGATCGGTTGACGAGGGCGTCACGCCCGCGTTCGCAAACATCGCATCCACGAATTGCGCCGGTGTCAGCGTGGTGGGAAACGCAGCCGTGAAGCGCGAACGTTGCACGAACTCCAGGGTGAATGATTGTTTGTTGTTTTCCAGCTGTTGTTGCCAATTGCCCTGATTTACGATCACGCCCAGGCCAATCTCCTGAGTGTCAGGCAGAAACTCATTGAGTCTCAGCGGCACCGGTGCGCCGGTGATGTTGCCATAAGCCGACTTGTAAATGCGATAGACGAGATAGCCGGTGTTCTGAAACTCAATCGAAAGGAAGAAAGCTCCCGAGGCATTGACACGCTTCACCGCAATGCATTGCTGATCACTGCCGCAGGAGGTAATCGTGCCGGCCCAGAAGTTCAGCCCGCTCGCATCAGACTGGCGATTCAGAAAGTCTAAATAGTGCTCGCGCACGAAGAAGCTGGGGTCGTCAATGGGCTCCACCCCATTCGAGGAATCGTTGTCGTTGATGGTTACGGTCGCGCTTGAGGTGCTGCCCAGGACGGCGAGAGACGATGGATTGCTCAAAGTGATGTTGAAAGTTTCCGCGCCTTCGGCGTACGCGTCATCGATGATTTCAATCGGAATGGTCTTGGATATTTCGCCGGCGCCAAACTTGACAATTCCAATGGCGGCGAGATAGTCACACTTCGATGATGCCTTTCCGTTCACGACGCTGCAGCTCTGCGACCCCGCGCCGTCACTGGTAGCAAATTCCACGCTGGCCTGCGTCGAAGCGTCTCCTGTCCGCGTAACCGTTACGATGGCGACACCATCGCCCTCATTGACGCTGTAGCCGCTACTGCTGAATTGGAGGGTCGGAGGCAAATCGTCATTGACAATCGTGCCAGTCGCCTGCGCTCGAGTGATGTTGGCGTTATTCGCGTTCGATAGCGTGACGAAGAAAGTTTCGTTTGGCTCGAAGACTGTATCTCCGTTGATGGGGACGCTGATCGTCTTGCTGATTTCACCGGCCCCGAAGGTCAGCGTTCCTGAGGTGGCGGCGTAATCGACGCCAGCCGTCGCAGTGCCGTCCGAAGTCGCATAATCAACTACTACCGGGTGAGCAACCGGACCAGAAAGTGACACCGAGAAATTTGCCATGGTGATTCCGGTGTTGCCTTCATTGAGACTGGTATCGGCGATCGACACACCGACTCCTGTGGCATAAACAAACGCATCTCCCTGGGCCGAATTGGAACCGACAGTATCGCCGGGCGCCGAGGCAACGAACGCGTCGCCGCTGATCGCAATGCCCGCGCCAAAGTCTGTATTGAGCACTGTATTCGGAGGCTGAAATCCCTCGACCTCAGTCCAAACCGTGCCGCTGCGGTCAAAGACAAAAACCTTCCCTCTATGATTATCAGGGCTCTGGGTCCATGAGGTGGCGCCGGCGACAATTGTGTTGCCAGCGACAGCTACTGCCTGGCCAAAAAAGTTATTACTGCCGTTCCCACTGGGAAGAGCATTGCCATTACTGCCGCGCAACATCTGTTGCAGCGACCAGGTTGTCCCGCTCCGCACGAACACGTATACGGCACCCTTATCGGGGACGGTGGGCGATTCATCATTGTGGAAAGCACCAACTGCGATCGTGTCACGATCGATCGCCACGGCCGAGCCAAAAGCGTCGGTATTTACGCCACCGCTGGCCGTAAGTTTTTGTTGTTGGGACCAGGAGGATCCACTGCGCACGAAGACATAAGCCGCGCCCGGACCGACGGTGCAAACGCCGCAACCAAGGTCCTGCCGCGAGCCGATCACCGCAGTATCTGCAGTCAGGGCTAGCGCCGCGCCGAACTGATCACCGGCGACCATATCACTGGCCGTAAGCTTTTGTTGCTGCGTCCAGGTTGTGCCGCTGCGGGTGAAGACGTAGGTCGCTCCCCGGCTACTGCTGTTATTCCAGGCGCCGACAAGAACGGTATCGCCTTTAATGGCCACTGCCGAGCCAAACTCGTCCGATTGAGCGCCGTCGCTGGCTGTGAACTGTTGTTGTAGCGTCCAGGTTGTGCCGCTCCGCACGAAGATGTAAACGACACCCTGGTTCAGGTTTAGCCCAACTGTGTGGCGCGGCGCGGACACTACAGCAGTGTCGCCATCAACCGCCACTGAGTAGCCAATCCGATAATTGTTTGCGGCGTCGGCGGGCATCAGAATCTGCTGTTGTGACCAGGTCGTGCCGTTACGAACATAGGCGTACGCGCCGCCCCGATTATTTTGACTCGGCGCGCGCCAGGCGCCGATGATGGCAGTGTTCCCGCTCAGCGCTACTGCGGTTTCGACTGCCGACGCGCCACCGCCGAAGTTATCATTCGCCGCTCCGTCGCTGGCAATAAGCTGCGCTTGCTGCGCGTGAAAGGGCTGCTCATCCGGCGGAACAAGGGCACTCTGGGCCAGCGCCGGCGGAGTTACCATGAGATGTACGGCGAGGGTCATCACAAACGCCGCCAAAGTGACAAATAGAATTAGCAAAAGAGACTTATGTGGCCGTTGGATACGCATAACTTTAGTCTTCCATTCAATTCCGACTGGTCTCAACTTACTTACGCGCAAACCATTTGAGAATTGGCTCACAGAAGAGGGCGGGCGGGCGCGGAACGAGGGGGGTGGGTTGGGTTAACAGATATTCTCTGTTGCCGCTGATAAGCAAGTCTTAGATCCGAACGGCGTTTGATCTTTTCGGACGAGCGCTGTCCGCAAACTACCTCAAAATCCCCTGATGTTACCTCCGCAGGTCTGCGGTAACATCGGGGGTACTCTAAAGACTCACAGGCACTGTTATTGGACGTTTATTGGACGCGTGTCAGTCTCTGAAGCTGACACCTCCTCGACGCGAGGGTCGATTCGATAATTTTTCGCATGTGCTACGTGCTCTGCGTTTGCGTAACTACCTCTAAGCTTTCGAGAACCATCGGATTCTCAAACGCCAAGAGGTCATCGAGCGAAGCTTGTTCAAGCGGATACTCGCTGAAGAATCCTAGTACCCATCTCGTACTCACCTTCGTACCGCTCGGGAGCGAGACATCCTCTCGGGGCAGATCGCATGCTTCCGCAATTGCAGAGCTCACCCGCTTGACGAGCTGCTGTCTCGCCTCGACTGGCAGCCCTGGCGGGACGACAAAAGTGCAAATGGGGCGCATTGGGCGCCCGAGTTCACCGTCGATACTTACCTGCTCGGGAGTCCACTCGCGCAGAAGCACTCGCGTGTCGGGGATTAAGTATGCGTCGTGTATGAACTCGGCGACCTCTTTGAGGAGTTTTCTCCTGGCATCGGCACTAAGGCCGGACGGCAGATCAATATATGCGGTAGGCATCTCCATTCTCCTTCCA
>Ga0126379_10002548_pt1 | contig 11649 bp, 8 predicted proteins | sample PanSoiMetPlot_24_FD_92640 | JGI IMG/M metagenome (GOLD analysis project Ga0126379, IMG submission 92640) | Tropical forest soil microbial communities from Panama - MetaG Plot_24 | ecosystem: Environmental > Terrestrial > Soil > Tropical forest > Bulk soil | place: Panama | collected 2016-02-17
CGTCATTGGGGGGAAGCGAGCAAAAGGCTCCGAAGCCACTGGAATCACAACCCGAGACCGCACCGATGCCTTTACCCGAAGTCGCGCGGTCTGCTATGGCGCCTGCCGGCAGCCGGCCGCAAATGCCAGCCGCTGAATCCATGCCTGTGTGGGCGAGCGCGGGGCAACATAAAGCGTCTCCGGAGAGTCCAAAGGTCCTCGAATTCCCCACTGCCAGTGAAGGGTTGCCTCGCGAGGCGCGGCTTTCCGCTACCGAGGCCTTCATGCCGGGCGCGGTCGCTCCGTCTTTGCCTGAGCGCGTGCCCTCGGCGTCTGAGTCAAAGCGCGACCCCGTCGACACGCCACCCAGTATTATCCGCAGTTCACCGGAGATGGTGTCGTCCCCGGCTGCCAGCGTGCCTTCAAAGCTCGATCTCAGACCCGGCACAAATTGGCCGGAGGAGACGCTGCGACGAGTCGAGAGGCGGCTTGCGACAATTGTTGGTCCGCTCGCGCGAGTTCTTGTAAACCGAGCTTCCGCTCAGACCAACAACCTGGAAGAACTCTTGTCGCTGCTTGTGGCGAAGCTGCCCAGCGACTCGGATCGAAAGGCTTTTCTGGCGGCAAAATCAGAATTTATGGCCAGCGCTGTGGCGCAAGCGGGACCAGAGCGATCGGATCTCAGCGCCAACCGTACCACTCTGGGAGCGATAAATCCTGAGATTGATCCGCAGTCTCTGGAGCGTGCGATTCACATACTGGCGCGCTATGTTGGTCCGATTGCGTCTGTTTTAGTAAAGCGTGCGGCGACCCGTGCCCGCAGTGTCGACGAGCTTTATCTTTCTCTCGCCGAACGCGTCGACGAAAACAAGCGAGCCCAATTCCTGAAGGAATGCGGGCTTGTCAGGTAGTGCTGACACGAAAATACTTTTTCAGCCGACTGCGCTAGGTCGTCTCCAGCATTTTGATGGCTTCCATCAGACTCTTGCGCATGCGATTAAACGACGCATACAATTTTGCGATTTCGTCGCTTCCCTCACTCTGTAGCTCGGGAACATTCAGGTTGCCCAGGCTCAGTTCGTCGGCAACTGCGGACAGGCGATTGATCGGGCGGGTTACCAGATAAACCAGCATGGCATTCACGGCCAGGAACACGATGGCGAAAATTACCGCCAAAGACGACATGAATACTACGAAAGTACTTCCAGCTCTCTGGACTGGAAGCCGCATGGGAGCAGAGACGATCTGAGCCGTGAGAATGTCGTTGACCTTCCATCCAAAGCCGTTATCCGGGCCATACTTGTCGACCAGAGTACGGGGCGCGTTGTCGGGAGTGTCGTGACACTGCATGCAAGTTTGCCCAACCTTCATCGGACGAGCAATATAGAGGGCTCTTCCGGTGGGAGTATCGCGTTCGCCCACTCGCTCGGTCTCCTGAGGGTTCTGGCGGAAATACTGCACGATATCGGCTTCCCATTCATTCGCGCGGTTCACCGGATTCGTAGGGTTTAAAGTGGCTTCGCGGTAAGAGTACTCCGGGAACTTGTTTCGAATCTGCGCAAAATACTGGTTCGCCGAGTACGCAGGAACGGATTGCGCCAGGAACGCATATTTTATCTGCGTGTCCAGTAGGGGCTTGATCTCCTTGCCAGTGTACGTGCGCACGGCAACGGCAGCCTCCATCATGATCCGCGCATTTTCAAATATTTCTTCTTTGGCGTTGCGTTGAAGCAGACGGTTGGATACGAATCCCGCTCCAAGCAGACCGGCCAGGAACACTACCAACATCACGAGATTGAATTTAACGAGGAGTTTCATTTCTGCTATCCCCACACCACTGGTGAACAATCTTTATTGGTTCTTCCCGGAATACTTCTCCGGATGCAATACAGGGTCCCACTCTGGATATTCCTCAACATGGGCCTCAAGTTCCTCGCGGAATTTAGGATCGCTCAGTCGCGATTGAAACCTGGGGACTAATTCCTTTCGCCACCTTGCCGGCATGAGTAGCCAAGGTCGCAATTGCGCATAGTCAATCTCACGTCCGTGGCCGAGTTCTGGCGCCTTTCCTTTCAGGGGGTGAGAAGGAAGCGTGTCGCGAAATGGCATCGGCATGGATTCCACAAAGGCGGCTGCCGGACGGGCTGCGGTCGTAAGACTCTTGCCCGTCTGGCGCGCGAAAAAGTCTCCCGCCTTTGCTGGACGCAGCTGGCCTGCACTTCCGCCACTCGAAACTTGCCCAATGTTCGCAGACCCGGACTCCACAAAAATCTCCGACGAATCTGCGCCGGCATGCACAACCATATTGCCTTGCCTGATCACGCCCGCTAATAATGGCGTGTCGAACTGGAAGGATCCCGATTTTGGATCGAGTTCACCTTTCAGCCATCCGCTGAGCAGGACGAACTCTGCTTGACTTCCCGTACCTGAAGCCGAGTAGGAAAACAGAAGCAGCCTGCTCGATGGCCCGAGCGCGATTACAGTTGAGCCGAACTCGATCTGCGTCATGCCGCGAGCGCCGGTCTCGAGCATGTCCCCACGATTCACCCTGGCCCCTTGTATTCCCGCAAACACACTGGCGCCTCGAATTACCCGCCACTCGCTCTCTGCCATGGTGACGGTGCCTATGGATTGTGAGAACAGAGAAGCAGAGGAAAACAGCACCAATACGAGGTGGAAACAAATAGTGCGCATACGATTGTGGGGGCCAACAGGGGAAGGGAACAGCGTCGAATGGTAGCTTTATCAGTCGGAGGCTGTCAAGGGCAGGAGCGCTGGAAAATGGCTCATACCAGCGGGGAACCTCAGGAAATCCTCCGCCTGTTGTAAGGAGAACGGCCGGCTGATTCCCAGGAGCAGGGTAATACCAGCGGTTGCCCAATACCCCTGAAAACATTCGCGGCTTTCCGTACCTCCACCGAACTAAGCGGCAGCTCGCTCGGCATTCCCAACCGCGCGGTCCGAGTTGCAAAAGATCTGTATGACGTCGTTGACCGACGAGATATTCAATACTGATGTCAGCCCGGTTAACTCCAACATCCCTCGCACCCACCTGGAAGGATTTACCAGCTTCAGCTGAATGCTGTTCGCACAAGCCCAGTTATGCAAAAAGACCAACATTCCAAGACCACCGGCTCCGAGCAGTGTCACCTCTGACAGGTCCAGCACAATGACGCGCATCGTCGGCAAACCGGTTACAGCGTCTTTAAGAAGACTGAGTGCTTCAGTGCGCACCATTCTCCCCGCGCATTGCAGCACGGCCATATCACCTGCCTGCTCCATTTCGATGTGTAACGACATAAACTCCCCTTTTGGCCCCCCGGTTGTCTCTTCCTGGAGATCCCCGGGAACCGTGGTTCTCAAGGCCTTCACTTATTAGACGAATGAGATCGGCAAAAAACGACAATGTCGACGCGAAAAAATCGTATTCGGCTGTTTGCTTCTTGATCCCTGCAGTCATTAGTCATAATCAGGGACCTGCCGCCAGTCTGCCAGTGCCGGTCATCACGGCCAGCGTATGACAATTGTCATACGCAACGCAGGCTCCCGGACGAGACCGGACACCCATTTTGTTGGTTCAGCGGGTTTCGCGGCCCATGAAGCGGTAACCGACTCCGGAGACGGAGAGGATCAGTTCGGGTTTCTTGGGATTTTGTTCCAACTTTTGCCGCAGGCTGGCGACATGGGTGTCGACGGTTCTGGTAAAAGTGTCGGCGTCGTAGCCCCAGACGGAGCGGAGGAGTTCATCACGAGGTACGGTTGTGCCCGCGCGGTCCATGAGGTAGCGAAGGAGTTGGAATTCGCGGGCTGTGAGATAGACGGGCTTGCCATCGCGTGTGACTTGGCCTTCGCGGACGTCCACTCGAATGGCGCCGAACTGATGAACGCCGTGTCCCGTATGGACGGGAGCTCTTCGCAGTAAGACTTCAATTCGTGCCAGCAGTTCGGCGGCCTCGAAGGGTTTAGTGACGTAATCGTCAGCGCCGAGTTTCAGTCCTACGACCTTATCGACGGTTTCGTTTCGGACGGTGAGAATGAGAATGGGAGTAGCCATGCCGGCGGCGCGAATGTCGCGGCAAACATCGAGGCCACTGCGGCGGGGCAGCATCACGTCGAGAATAATGAGATCGAAGGGATGGCCGGAAGCCTTTTCGAGGCCTTCGGGGCCGTCGGAGGCGGTCTCGACTACATAGCCTTCACTGCGCAGACGATCGCTCAGGGTAGTGCGCAAAGCTTTTTCGTCTTCGACCAGCAGAATGCTTTCGTTCATGCTCTATCCCCTTGTGCGGTTGTCGAACTCGCGAGAGCGAGTTCCATTTGCGGCGGAGCCGCCGTTCGCAAGTGCAAAGTGAAAGTACTTCCGATTCCGACTTCGCTTTTTACTGACACCCGTCCGCCCATAGCCTCGGCCAGATGTTTGCAGACCGAGAGGCCCAAGCCGGTTCCCGGGATCTGGGCCAGCCTGGCCTCCGGACTGCGATAGAAGGGCTCGAATATGTGCTTCAACTCCGAGCCCGGAATACCCATGCCTCGGTCCTGGATAGCGATGGCTACCTCTTTGCCTGATTCTGTTGTTTCTAACCTGGCGGAGATGCGAATGCGGCGATCGATTCCGCTGTACTTGATGGCATTCGTAATCAGATTCTCGAGGCAGCCGCATACGGCCCGCAGGTCCGCGAAGACCCACGGGAGGTGCGGCTCGACATCTTCTTCAATGACCCGGGACTCTTCGATGATCAAAGGGGCGACATTTTTACGCACCTGTTCCAGGATCTCCGAGACTTGAAGCTGGCGGATGTTGTAGCGATCTTTGCCGCTGCGGATGGAGGCGAACAGCAGAATGCGATCGACGTAGTCCATGAGCTGGCGGCTCTTGCCCATGACCAGCGAACCGTAGTCGGTCAAGGCTGACTTGTCACGGATGACTCCATCGTGGATGTTTTCGGCCGCAGAGAAGATGGCGGTCAGAGGGGTGCGAAGTTCGTGGGAGACCGAGCCGACGAAATCCATTTGCAGCTTGTTGAATTTCTGGGCGCGGACGCCGACGATTGTGAGAAGGGCGATGTTCAGTGCCAGGAGGAGAAGCAGGAACCCGCTCACGGCGAAGTTTTTCTGGCGCACTCGATTGATTCCATCGAGGAGAGGCTCAGCGCGATGCTGGATGGCAAGAATCCAGGGGCTTGAATGAGATTCGTACGCGATGACCGGAAACCAAACTGATCCGGCAAAGTCGTGCCATTCCATGGATCGCAAGGAGCGGGTCCTGGCGGGCCGGCGGGCGTGATGCTGGGAGACATCGTCCGATAGTCCAAAGATATTCAGGCTCGCATCGGAGCTGGCGATGTCCCCCGCTCCGAATGCGGAGTCGGACGAGTAGATCACCTGGGGCTTATCCCCCGTGGCGATGACAGCGACCTTATAGTCGAGACCTTCCAAGCCTCCGAAATATCGCATCGCGAGTTGCGGGAGAATACGTTTGCGGAGAGCGTTCAAATCGAGGACGATGACCATCCAATCGACGGGACTCTGGCTATTGAGGGATCGGCCATCACGTTGAAAAATCGGATGCACGACGGCCGGAACATTTTCGTCAAACAGCCAGCCTGTGTTCGTGCTGGCGCCGGGAGAGTTTGGACCTGAGGCAGGGGCGGGCGACGCAGGGCCCGCTTGGGCGGGAAGTTCCCATACCCGCAAGGAGGTCGAGAAGCTCGTGGAATGCGCGCGCAGGCGCGAGAGCAGGATCTGAAGGTTGTCAGGAACCGGTACGGACTCGATCTTTTTCGTGTCTGTATTCAGCCGGAAAAGCTGTGGCTGCGTATCCAGGTTCGTGTCCCAGATGTAGACATTCTGGATGAGATCTGGATTGCGGTAAACGTTGGGAAGAGTCTCAGGAGGAAGTGCGCTATTCCACTCGACATAGCGTTCGAGGTAGTCGTTCCAGGTATCGCGCGCGCCGGAATCGGGGCCCACCTGCATTGCGGTGCAAATGGCTGAGAATTCACCGTAGAGATCGCCGTGCCACTTCATCATGAGGGACTCAAGTTCGGCGGCGATTCGCATTTCAGAGGCGGCGGTGGCTTCATTCGTCCAGCGGAATTGCAGGAGCGCGAGGACCGCGAGCAGGACTACGAGGCCGGAGAGCATCAGGGGCCAAAAAGTAACCAGGGCCTTGAGTGGGCGCTTGGGTGAGAGCGCACGGCCGGATGGATTGTTATTCAAGAACGCTAATCCTCGCTCCGAGCATGCAAGGCCAGGAAATCGCAGAAACGCTGCAGCCCCGCGCGCTTATAAGCACACATTTATCATGCGGATGTTCTGCGAAACGGGGGAGCGCTTTTGCGGCCGGATAATAGTAACTTTTTGGGCAACTGACGTATTCTCGTATGCCATGTTTTGGCTGTCAAGAACCGGGGAGAGAGTAATTCGATGTTCGTGCGCCTGACTTAACCTGCGTGGATGACGCTCAGTTCTATCTTTCAAGGATGTTGGGGCGGAGCTGGTTTGGGAGTCGTTTCCTTGAGCCAGTCTTCGATGGTCCTCTGGTCCGGAGCCGGCGTTCTATCTCGGACGGCCAGTGGGTCATATTTTTTCTTCTGGTCGTCATTCAGCACAGCCCGAATTCGCAAGACCGTTTGGTCCTGGAGGGCGCGCAGGCGATCGATACGCTCCGCGCCGGATGTGGAACCGTCCTGGCGTAGCCGGAGGATTTCCGCCTGACGCTGTTCGAGTATCCCTTTCACTGCTGCTTGCTGGGGCTCGCTCAAATCAAGGGCTTTAGAGAGGGCTTTGACACGATCGTCGAGGGTGGGGCGTCTGTGAGCCGAATGCATGGGGTGAGCGGGTGTAGCCTGTGGAACGGGAGCGGCATTCGGGGGTGCGGAGGGTTGCGGGGCGGCGGCACCTTCATCTGCTTGAGCCGCCAACGAAGTCGTCCACAGAAGACTGAGTACCGCAGGAACACAGAGCAACCCGTACTTAGAAAAATAGCGGCACTTTGCGGACAATTTCTTGGAGCAGCCTGGCGAAAGGAGAATTTTCCGATCGAACATTAATGCGACCTCCCCGGTTTCGGTCTCCGCGGTCTGGCTGACGGCTTTTCTTTGTCCTCCAGCCGTTCTGAGGATCCGGCACTCACCATAATAGATCTCAGCGTGATTCCGCCAGCTTCCCATGGTACCGCTGTTCAAAAAGTCCCCACTTCTGGCAAATTCGGCCAGAAGTGGGGCACCCAGATTGATGGTCTTAGTGGGCTGCAGCCCCATGGGGTGTCAGTTACGGGGGAAGAGAAGAACGGACAATTCTACTGAACGATGAGGCCTTGCGCTCGAAAAGGGCCAATGACCACATCGACGCGATGGCCCGGTTTTACGAACCGGCCTTTATTCGAGAAGGCCATCCAATACATTTTGCCGGGCTCTGGCGCGCTGCTTTGACGCAGCTTACCGATCTTTTCGAGAGAGGGCACAACCAGCTTAACACCGGCGCGCGGATCGACCAGCGATGGCTCGCTTTTCTTGTCATTGAGGGCCTTTGCCTTCTCAGCATCGAGCACACGATAGCTGAAACGAATGATCTCACCGGACTCCGCAGATCTTACGGTGAGCGAATCTACTCCCCAGGCGACGGCGTAGTATTGGCGGGCCCGCGCGGCCACGCGATTCTGACGATAGCGCTCTGGGAGGACCGGAGTTGCCAGTTTGGCCGCGGAAGCGGTGGGTTCGGACTGCGGCGATGCGGAAGCGGGAGAGGACTGGTTTTGGGTTGTTGACGGCGTTGCCGTTTGTGCAAACAAGAGAGCGGAAAGAATGAGGTCAGCGAGAAGCATTCTTCGGAAGTTCAGATTCTTCATGTGATGCATGCCCTGAAGTTCTAGTAGGATCGGATTTCTTCTGTGGTTTCGCCGAACGCTATCATCACAGAAATTCTTTAGGAAATGCCCTCAGTGAAGCCAGGCCGGACATTCAGGTTCGAATGTCCGGCCTGCTCGCTTGACTAGTTGCCGGTGAAATTGCTGCTGTTCTGAGTTGCGGTTGTGGCCCCGGTGTCGTTCAGAGTGACATGGGCCGTAGCATTTGACGTGTTGTTTGGCTGATACCGCACATTGATGGTGCAGGTATTGCCGTTGGGATTGATCGCGAGGCCGGATACACAGGTTCCGCCGGGTTGAATCGAGAACGTTCCGTTGGCGGTACCTAATACTGGAACGACCGTCGGATTGGCAGTCAGCGTGATTGGCCCTGCATTCGTGCCGGTCATGTTGTTGTGGACCGTGATGACGCCGTTCTTCTGGCTGAGACCACCCGTATTCAACACTGGTACGGGGCCGGTGAAGGTGACAGTTCCCCCCACGACCCTGAACGCGTTGTTGAGAGTGGTAGTTCCGCCGGGCGTAGTGATGCTGATGTTCCGCAACCCCAGGGTAGCGCCATTGGCGATCGCGAAGGTTGCCGTGACCGTAGTGTCGTTAACGACAACGACGCTACCGACAGTGACGTTTGCCCCGGAAACAGCTACTAGGGACGCGCCAGTGAGATATTGACCGGTCAAGGTCACATTCACTGATGCACCACGCGAGCCCGAGTTCGGAGACACCGCGCTCAGGATCGGCGCATTCACGTTCGATGCGAACTCTACCGCGCCGGCATCGACGGCCCCGTTCGACTTGCGCAGAGTACCGTTGAAGTCATCTGCGGGAGCCATTGAGTAGCTCGTCGGCGAGCTCGCCGGGTTGATGTAGTTGATGGCCGGCGATCCGGCTGCCAGCGAGTAGTCGCTAAGTGGTACTTCCGCCAACGGGCTGCCGCCTTCGGACGTTGGAGCAATCAGGGACAACGGACCCCAGCTGATGTTGACCCAGTTGTTGCCTTCGTCGACCGTGGCGCCAGCCGTCAGGTTAAAGACCGGTACCGGGACATTGCCTTCAAAGGTCCCTGGAGGGACTTGGTACCAGACCGAAGTCGGGTTTGGGATCTCTGGTGGAACCTTTGAGCCATTGCAGTACTGCTTCGCAACGACAGGGACAACGGAAGAGGTGTTGGCTTTGAAACCAGTGGCTCCTCCCGGATAACCGGCGATGCTGGTCAGCACTGACGCCTGTGGCGAGAACGTGAAGCCAGAGGAGTGGTTGGCTGGGCCATGATCGCCACGTAGACCGAGATCCCAGTAGTTCGCGACAGGGTAGCTGGCGAAGCACTGGCCGGTGCTAGTGACCTCGCCGGTTGACGGGCCAGGCACCAAGGTGACGGTTGATTGCTGCGACCCGGATCCCGAGGTCGGTTCTGTTACGACGATGTTGAAAGCACGATTCTGCCAAAGCACATCGTTGTATAGAATCGGGTACGAGACCTGTCTGCAGGCACCATTCCTTCGACCAGCTGGAGCGCCGCCTCCGTCACCGTGGCCAACCGGGCAGAGGATGCTGGCGGGCAAAGATGCCAGGAGCTCTGCCGAGTGCCGGCCACTGGAGATTCCGGCAGGCTGTGGATCAGAGAGGGGCACGCAGCGTTGCGAGGCACCGCTCGGATCCCTCGGGCAGGGAGTCGGGGAGCTGGCTTCGGGTGCGAAGAAGGCTCCGAACAGAGTGCCCGATGACGCGGTGGAATCGTTGGAGACGATCGTGTTGTTGATCAGGTTGACGCCGATCGCATCCTGCAAGGAGATGCCGCCGCCATCCCAACCCGCAACGTTGTTGGCAACGATGTTGTTGGTTACAGTCACCGTGTACCAACGCTCCGGATTATTGGGGAAGGTGCCGACTTCAACGCCGTTGACCCCCTGGAAGCGAATGCCGCCACCGCTGCCGGCTTCGGCAGCATTGCCCATAATCAGGTTGGCGTTGATGAGCAGGTTACGGCCGACGCCATCGCCCGGGCCAGCACTGAACGCCAGGGCGCAATCGGTGTCCTGAGCGCCGTTCGGGTCATTGGGGCAGACCGGATCGGTGTCGGGCGCGTTCATGATCAGCAGACCGCCGCCGTTGCTCGGAGTGGTTGGGTTAGTGGCCTGATTGAACAGGATCATGTTGTGCTGGATCTGGCCATCCCAAATGAAGCCCATGTGGGATACGCCGGCTCCATCGCCCGTGCTCAGGTTGCCGCAAACCCAGTTGTAGTTGAACTGGTAGTTGTCGGCACCGGAGCAGAAGGCAACCCCACCTGCGCCACTGGGGTTAGACGAGAACAATTCGTCGCCCTCGGAGGCATTCGCGGTGACTGCATTGTGATGCACGTTCACGTTCAGGTTGTGGCAGTACGGCAGTTGCGTACCTGTGATGCCGCTCGACTGGCAGGATCCCGGAGCCAGGAGCACGTCAGCCCCTTGAATTTGCTGGGGCGGGAATTCGCCCTGGCCTATCGTGATACCACCAGCCAAAGTTCCCTGGTTATTGTTGACGCGATTGTTAGCGATTTGCAGGTTGTGTCCCCACGCGTGCACGAAGATGCCGCCACCACCCTGGGAACTGTTCATAATCGCCAAACCGTCAATGCTAGACGGATTGCATTGGAAGTTGCTGGGGAACGGATTCGGATTTCTGGTGCCAACGCCTCCGCTTCCGCAATCGGTGTTGCGCAGGAGCGTGGTGCCATCCGGGAAGGCTCCCTCGGCGGTGTCCTGGAAGGGGCTCGCTCCGTGGAAGTTCACGCCCTTGCCGAGTACGGTGATTCCCGCTCCTTCGTACGCACCCATCAAGGATGGTTCTTGCAACTGTTCGGCGAGGTTGCCGTTTAGCGTGGTGTCCCATCCGACAGTAGCTTCTGACGGTATGCGATCCACCTGCGGATGATCGAGGGTTGAATTGAAGCCGGTATGGCCAGCCCATGTGCTCGTGCAGGAATCAAGCCACGAGGTTGGCGAGCCGTCTTGGCCGATTCCGAACAAGCAGACCACGCGTTTGCGCCACTCCGTGAGCATGCCGGAGGGATGCGCATTGGCATCGATCATGCTGGAGGCGGCACCGACACCTTGCAACCTGACGGGTTTCCACATGATGACCTGTTCGTGGTAGAGGCCAGCAGGCACGATGATCAGGTCGCCTGGCTTCGCAAGGTCGATTGCCGATTGAATCGATTGTCCCGGAGTGAGGCGAGTTGGAGCCTGACCGCCGACTGTGATCGTGACGGCGTCGACCGATTTCTTGCCGTTATCGGCCTTGATCACCAATTCGCCGCAGCGAGTACCGCTGACACCGCCGTACTGCGCCTGCTGCTGGAGCGGGCAGAGCGGTACGAGGTGACCACTATCGTTGGGCAGAGTGACGGTAATGCTGGTGTCACTCCAGCTTGAGACGTTAGCGGTGATGCCACCGATTGTGACGCTGCCGGTGCCCTGTGTTGCACCAAAGCCATAGTGACGCGTGACGGTCTTGGTGTTCCATGGAGCCGTTGTCGCCTGCGGACCGGAGTATGCGTAGCTGCTCACATTCTGGTCGCCCAGGGCATGAATCGTGATGGGGTGTGAGTCGCCAGGTGCAGCGACCCATGGCCCAACGCCGTCGCCATCGACTTCACTGACCGCGGGAGTGGCATCCGGGTAAGCGCAGTCGGGATGGTTGTAGGCTGGTGCGAATGCAGAGGTCGGGATGACCGGCGTGTCCATGTATGAGGTCTGACCCGGCATGAAGGACCATTCGTAGCAGAACTGGCTGTAGGCGTTCTGATAGAACTGATCCGC
>Ga0126379_10002550_pt1 | contig 11647 bp, 6 predicted proteins | sample PanSoiMetPlot_24_FD_92640 | JGI IMG/M metagenome (GOLD analysis project Ga0126379, IMG submission 92640) | Tropical forest soil microbial communities from Panama - MetaG Plot_24 | ecosystem: Environmental > Terrestrial > Soil > Tropical forest > Bulk soil | place: Panama | collected 2016-02-17
CAGGCGTAGCGCCAAGGAGCGTGCGCAGGCGCAGCACGTCAAACACCGTCAGCCGCGCGCATCCTGGCTGAAAATCCAACTTTGCCAAAATCCTGGCGTTTCCCACGTGAATCCGCGATACCGTCGCCCTTGCTCGTAGTTCAAATTGAGAGACGACCCGGCCCTACAAAAGCTTGCAATCCGCCCAACGCGTGATAGTATATGGGCCGCCGTTAACGTACACGATGAGGGATTCCTTGCCCCAAATTGCCTTTCTGCCCCGTAAGCGTGGCGTGATGTTTCAGTTTCGGTCCATCCCGCTCCTTGTAGTCACGTGCCTGCTGTTCGTCACCTCTTCCTGCAACAGCGGCAAGCCGGCCCGCGACAAGAACGGTCCGATTCGCATCGGTTTCTCCATGGACTCCGTTCTGCTCGAGCGGTGGCAGCGCGACCGCGACCTGTTTGTTGAGAGAGCCAAAGAGTTGGGCGCGGAAGTTCTGGTGCAGTCCGCCGACGGAAACGATTCCGTCCAGGTCCGGCAGGCGGAGAATCTTCTGACGCAGGGAGTGGATGTTCTGGTGGTTGTACCGCACAACGGCGAGATCGCCGCTTCCATCGTGGAGAGCGCCAAGCGCCAGAACGTCCCGGTGCTGGCCTACGACCGCATCATTCGCAACAGCGACCTGGACTTCTACATTTCCTTCGACAATGTCAAAGTTGGTGAGTTGCAGGCGAAATACCTTTTTGACCGCGCTCCCAAGGGCAACTACGTTCTGATCGGTGGATCTCCGACCGACAATAACGCCCGCCTCCTCCGCGAAGGACAGATGCATGTTCTGAAGCCTGCGGTCGATCGCGGCGACGTGAAGATTGTCGCCGACCAGTGGGCCAGAGACTGGCTCCCCAGCGAAGCGCTGCGCCACACGGAGAACGCGTTAACGCAGTCTCGCAACAATGTCGTCGCAGTTGTCGCGTCGAATGACAGCACGGCGGGAGGCGCGATTCAGGCTTTGGAAGAGCAGAAGCTTTCCGGCAAGGCTTTGGTCTCAGGTCAGGACGCGGACTTGGCTGCCTGCCAGCGTATTGTCGCGGGCACACAGTCCATGACGGTTTACAAGCCGATCGCGCCGCTGGCCCGCCGGGCGGCAGAAATCGCCGTGGCCCTGGCCAAACATTCGCCCGTGGATTCAAACGCCAAGGTGGCCAACGGATCCAAAGATGTTCCATCGTTTCTTCTCAGCCCGATCACGGTTGATAAAAACAACATCGCGGACACCGTGATCAAAGACGGGTTTCTGAAGGCGGTAGACGTCTATCGTGACCTGCCCCACGACCGATGGCCGAAGGCCGCCGGGCAGTAACCGTCCAATCACCCTTTTATGAACGGGAATCTCGCAACCCGCCCGGTGCTTCTGGAAATGCGGAATATTGCGAAGTCCTTTCCTGGGGTTCGGGCTCTGGACGGCGTGAGCCTGGATCTCTACCCGGGCGAAATCCATGCTCTGGTGGGAGAAAACGGCGCCGGCAAATCCACGTTGATCAAAATCCTCGCCGGCGTGTATGCCGAGTATGAAGGGGACATACGCATTGCCGCCGATGCACTCCGCTTCAGCAATGTCCGCGAATCGGAAGAGGCCGGTATAGCGGTTGTGTTTCAAGAGCTGTCGCTGGTTCCTGACCTCACCGTAGGCGAAAACATTTTCCTGGGAAGCGAGCCCGCTCGTTTTGGCATGGTCGACTGGAATGCACTGTACTCGAAAGCGTCGCGTCTGCTGCGCGAACTGGGGCTTGACCTGGATCCGCGCACGCGTACGGGGAAGCTCGGAACAGGAACGCAACAACTCGTGGAGATTGCTAAAGCGCTCTCTCACAACGCGCGCATTCTTGTGCTGGATGAGCCGACGGCTGCCCTCACCGACGCGGAGGCCGAGGGCTTGTTTGCGATTCTCAATAAGCTTTGCCAGCAAGGCATCGGGATTATCTACGTTTCGCATCGCCTGCAGGAAGTTTTTAGTCTCAGCCGGCGCATTACCGTGTTGCGCGACGGCCGCACGGTTGGCACCGGACTCACCAGCGAGATGGACGAGCAGCAAGTCATCACCAAGATGGTTGGCCGGCAGGTCTCGCAGGTATTTCCGGCCACCCAACGAACTCCCGGAGAGATCGCGCTGGAAGCACGCCACATCACCGCGGAAGACCCGGCCGTCCGCGGCAAGCTGGTGGTGAATGACGTCAGCTTTACGGTGCGTCGCGGCGAAGTAGTGGGCATTGCCGGATTGATGGGATCGGGCCGCACCGAGCTTCTTATGTCTCTGTTCGGCAGTTTTCCGGGGAAGGTGACCGGGGAGGCTTTTATTGACGGTCAACGGGCCGCGATCAGACGTCCGGCGGACGCCATCGCGCATGGTATCGGCTTCGTAACTGAGGACCGCAAGCGGTCCGGTCTGGTGCTGGACCAGACTATCCTTGCGAACATTACGCTGGCGTCGCTGGCGCGGGTCTCCGGCCGGTATGTGACCAATGAATCCCGGGAAATTGCCGCCACCCGTCCTTTGTTTGACGACCTGCGAATCAAAGCCACATCGTTGTTTACCGTCGCCGGGACTCTCTCCGGTGGGAATCAGCAAAAAGTTGTGCTGGCGAAATGGCTGGTCACCCAGGCGCGCGTCCTTTTCCTGGATGAGCCGACGCGCGGCATCGACGTTGGCGCGAAGCAAGAGATTTACGGAATGATTGACCAGCTCGCGCAGTCGGGTTTGGCGGTGGTGATGGTGTCCTCAGAGCTCCCCGAAGTCCTCGGTCTCTGCGACCGGATTCTTGTGCTCTACCAGGGAAGGATTACAGGCGAGTTCACCCGAGACACCGCTAGTCCTGACGCCGTCATGGCATGCGCGACGGGACATCAGGCCCACGCGTGATGAAGGAGACCAAAGTGAGCGGAAACATGAACGCTGCGCTGGCAACATCTTCGCTGCCGGTAGAACCGGCGGAGGCCGGGAAGAAACGGTGGCGCTTCCCTGCCGGCGCTGCTCGCGCCTACACGATGGTGGGAGCCTTGGTTCTGCTTTGGATCATCTTCACCATCGTGACCGACGGCATTTTTCTTGAAGCTCGCAATTTTTCCAATCTTATACGCCAGGCTGCGGTCACTGGAATCATTTCGGTAGGCATGGTCATGGTGATCATCACCGGGCAGATTGATCTTTCGGTCGGATCGCTGGTCGGACTGACAGGAATGGCGGCGGCCCTGGCGCAGTTTTACTGGCATTGGGGCCTGGTTCCTTCGCTGCTGGCGGCAATCGTGATCGGTTTGATGGTCGGCGCACTGCAAGGCTCGCTTACGTCGTATGCAAGAATTCCCTCCTTCATTGTGACGCTGGGCGGGTTGCTGGTTTGGCGAGGGGTAACCAAGGGAATCAGCCGTGGGGGTACCTATCCGGTTGAGGTGAAATCTTTCCGGGATCTCGGTCAAGCGTACTTGGGCCGCGCCACTGGAATCGCTCTGCTGGCAATCGCCGTCGCCGCTGTGATTGTGTCCGTGATCCATCGCAACTCCATGCGCAAACGTCACGGACTGGAATCGTGGAGTCTCGCCGGGATTTCATTCCGCATCATCGTTCCCTCGGCGCTGGCAATCGGTTTCGTGCTGGCATTGAACTCGTACGCCGGCGTTCCGGTTCCGGTGCTCATCCTTGTGGTCGTGGCTCTGGCAGGCGCATTCATAACCGAGAACACGCTGTTTGGCCGCTACCTTTATGCTATCGGCGGCAACCCCGAGGCCGCGCGGTTTTCAGGGATCAACCTTCGCGCGCAAGTGCTTGCGACATTCTGTATCCTCGGCGTTCTGACCGCCATTGCGGGGGTTATCTATACCGCGCGGGTGGGGAGCGCTGGGCCGGACGCCGGCACTCTGCTCGAATTGGACGCCATCGCCGCTTGCGTGATCGGCGGGGCGAGCCTCGCCGGTGGAAAAGGAACCGTATTGGGCGCATGCCTGGGGGCGCTGTTCATGGTCAGCTTGGACAATGGCATGTCCTTGAAGAATGTGCCGGATTTTGTGCAGGACATCATTAAAGGCGGAATTCTGGTCACCGCCGTCGGTTTGGACGTCATGGGCAAAAGGCGGGAATAACTTGTGAAAAAGCATGTCCTCGGCATCGACGTAGGCACCGGCGGAACGCGCGCGGTGATCGCAGACGATCAGGGGCGTATCACTGCGTCTGCGACCGAGGAGCATCAGCCTTTCGCGTCACCTCACATCGGATGGGCCGAGCAACGGCCCGAAGACTGGTGGCGCGCCGCCAGAGTTGCGGTGCAAAAAGCGCTGGCCCAAGGCAACGTTCGGAAAGAACAGGTGGCGTGCGTCGGCTTCTCCGGGCAGATGCACGGAGCCGTCATGCTTGACAGCCTGGGAGAGGTGGTAAGACCCGCTCTGATCTGGTGTGATGTGCGAACTGCGAAGCAGTGCGAGGAGCTCAAAGAAAAAGTTGGCTGGGAGCGGCTCATCCAGCTCACCGCGAACCCGCCGCTCGAGAATTTCACGCTGACCAAGCTGCTGTGGGTCAGAGCCAACGAACCGGACAACTGGAAGCGCGTGCGCTCGGTGATGCTCCCCAAAGACTACGTTCGCTTCAAGCTCACCGGTGAAAAGGCCACCGACATGGCCGACGCTTCGGGGACTCTCATGCTCGATGTCGCGCGGCGCCAGTGGTCCGCCGGCGTGCTGCAAGCAGCGGAGGTGGATGCATCGGCTCTACCGGCGCTGTATGAGTCGCCGCAAGTCTGCGCCAAGGTGTCAGCTTCCGGGGCCGAAGCCACCGGCTTGGCAGTGGGAACGCCCGTGGTCGCCGGCGCTGGTGATCAGGCGGCAGGAGCAGTGGGGATGGGCATTGTCGTGCCCGGAGCGGTGAGTGCAACCATCGGCACCTCAGGAGTCGTCTTCGCCGCGACCGATGAGCCTCTGTACGACGCTCGCGGACGGTTGCATACCTTCTGCCATGCTGTTCCCAACCGTTGGCACGTGATGGGTGTGACCCAGGCAGCCGGGCTCTCTTTGCGGTGGTTTCGTGATCGCTTCCTGTCCACCGCGGAGAAGAACGGCAGCGACGCGTACGACACGCTTTCCCAAGAGGCAGCGACAACGGCGCCTGGTGCGGACGGTCTTTTGTGGGCCCCGTACCTGATGGGCGAACGTACGCCGCATCTCGATCCGAATGCGCGCGGCGCACTGGTTGGCTTGACTGCTTCCCATACCCGGGCGCACGTCGTCCGCGCGATCCTGGAAGGTGTGGCTTTCAGTTTGAAAGACACATTCACGATTTTTTCCGAACTCCAAGTTCCGGTTAAGAACATCCGCCTGGGAGGTGGTGGCGCCAGGTCTGCGTTGTGGCGGCAGATTCAGGCCGACGTTTACAACCATGATGTGGAGATCCTCGACGCGGAAGAAGGCGCGGCATACGGCGCGGCCATCCTGGCTGGCGTAGGCGCGGGCTTCTGGCCTTCGGTGGATGACGCGTGCGCCGCGGCGTTGCGCGTCCGCGAGCGCGTGCGTCCGCAGGGCGTCAACGTGGCCGCGATGGATGCCAGCTACGCCGCCTATCGGAGGGTTTATCCGGGAATGAAGATGATTTTGGGAGCGTGAGGAAAGAGTTTTTCAGAGGCCAAGTTGCCTCACGACGGTGACCCTAACCGGTTGTCATGTTGAGCGAGTCCCGGGATTGTGTGGCACAGGCACTCTTGCCTGTGCCAATGCGTCCTTACTTAAGGAAGCAAGCACCGGCAGGAGTGCCGGTGCCACACAATCAGAGCGCTCGCTCAGAATGAAAGGCTTAAAAAGCGTCGTCGGAACCTAACAGAGATCAACAGCGAGACAAGGACAGTCCCATGACAATGAACAACGATTATTACTACCCGAAGCCGGAGCACAAATTCTCGTTTGGCCTGTGGACGGTCGGCAACCGCGGGCGCGACCCGTTTGGCGATTTTGTGCGGCCGGTGATTTCGCCGGTGGATATTGTCGCCATGCTCGGCGAGGTCGGCGCATGGGGGGTCAATCTGCACGATAACGACCTCGTTCCCATCGACGCCACGCCTTCCGAACGCGACAGCATCGTGCGGGAGTTCAAAAAAGCGTGCAAGGACCATGGGATCGTCGTTCCCATGTCAACGGTCACGCTCACGTTTCATCCCGTATTCCGCGATGGGGCATTCACATCGAACGACCCTGAGGTGCGTGCGTACGCCCTGCAGAAGACTATGCGCGCCATGGACTTGGGCGCGGAACTGGGCGCAAAGATTTTTGTGCTGTGGTTTGGCCGCGACGGCGTGGAAACTGACGCTTGCCGCCGCGCCGATGACGCAGTCAAACGCCTGCGTGAGGCAGTCAACTATCTTTGCGAGTACAACCTCCAGCAAGGCTACGGCTTTAAGTTCGCGCTGGAAGCCAAGCCCAACGAGCCGCGCGGCGATATCTACATGGCGACGACCGGCCATTACCTGGGGTTCATCTACACGCTCGACCATCCGGACATGGTTGGCGTCAATCCCGAAGTGGCCCACGAGCAGATGGCCGGGCTGAACTTCATGCACGGCGTCGCGCAGGCCTGGGAAGCCGGCAAGCTCTTCCACATCGATCTGAACGACCAGATGCCCGGCCGCTACGATCAGGATTTGCGCTTTGGGTCGGCCAACCTGAAGTCAACGTTTTGGCTGGTGAAGTTCCTGGAAGATGTCGGTTATGACGGGCCGCGCCACTTTGACGCTCATGCCTATCGGACCGAAGACTGCCAGGGGGTGAAGGATTTCGCCCGCGGCTGCATGCGCACGTACCTGATCCTGAAAGAGAAAGCAGCGCAGTGGAATGCCGACAAGGAAATCCGCGGAATCCTCCAGGAGATTTCCAAAGCCGCAAAGGGCGTGCCTGCAATCGGCCGCTACTCAAAACCTGGGGCAGCAGCATTGTTGACGCATGTCTTTGACAAAGACACGATTGTTAAAAAAAGGCTGCCTTACGAGCACCTTGATCAGCTAACGGTGGACATTCTTCTGGGAGTGAGATGAGTGTGCCCAATGCAAAAAAACGGTGAGACTGTGTGGCGTCAGATTGTGTGGCACCGGCACTCTTGCCGGTGCTTGCTGCCGTCAAGAAGGACGCCTCGGCACAGGCAAGAGTGCCTGTGCCACATAACCTGGCCCGTCCTCGCTCTAGCATTCCTGTTTGGATTTGTGACGACATATCCAGCCTGCGCCCAAACTGCACCGTCCACCGACGTTCTCCATATCCAGAACGATCTTCCCTCTCTTTACCGTACTTTCGAGAATTACTTCCCAGTCGGCGCGGCGATCTGGCCGGGGGACGTCAGCGGCGTGCACAGCGAACTGTTGAAGAAACACTTCAACAGCGTCACGGCGGAAAATGCCATGAAGTGGGCAGTGATAGAGCCCACGGAAGGCAATTTCAATTTTGCGCCGGCCGATTCCCTGGTGGCATTTGCCAAGTCGAATCACATGCTGGTAAGAGGCCACACGTTGTGCTGGCACAAGCAACTTCCACCCTGGCTCTTCAAAGACGCAAGCGGCAACCAGATGACGCCCACACCGGAAAACAAGGCTTTGCTTCTTCGGCGGCTGGAAAACCATATTCGCGCGGTGGTTTCGCATTACAAGGATGACGTTTACACCTGGGACGTCGTCAACGAGGTCATCGATCCCGACGAGCCCGACGGCTTCCGCCGCAGTCCGTGGTTTGTAATCACTGGAACGGACTACATCGATCTTGCCTTTCGCGTGACGCGCGAAACCGCACCCAAGGCCAAGCTTTTCATCAACGACTACGACACCACCGACGTTCCCAAGCGGACGTTCCTCTACAACCTGGTGCGTGATCTGCGCAAACGCGGCGTTCCTGTCGATGGCGTAGGCCATCAGATGCACAGCGACATCAGAGATCCGTCGTCCGCCGCGGTCACCGAGACCATCAATATGTTCTCGGCGCTCGGTGTCGACAATCAGATCACCGAGTTGGACATAAGCGTTTACCACGACAGGGTTAACCGGTATGCCACGATTCCGGAAGAATTGCTGCAACAGCAGGGATACCGCTACCAAGAGTTCTTCAATGCCTTCCGAAAATTGAAGGGTAAGATCAGCTCGGTTACTTTCTGGGGCGTTGCCGATGATCACACCTGGCTGAAGAGTTACTTCGTCCAGCGCCTCGATTTGCCTCTTCCTTTCGACGAGCACTTGCAGGCCAAGCCGGCGTACTGGGGCATCGTGGATGCCACACGTTTGGCAAATGCCGGTGCGACGAATGGTCCCGCCTACAAAGACCCGGCACTGCCGGTTGAAGATCGCGTGAGCGATCTGGTCTCGCGCATGACTCTGGAAGAGAAAGTCTCACAGCTCGGACATGCCGCTGCCGCCGTTCCCCGGCTTGGCATTCCCGAATACAACTGGTGGAATGAGGGCCTGCACGGAGTCGCGCGCGCAGGAACGGCGACTGTCTTCCCCCAGGCCATCGGATTGGCCGCCACATTCGACGCGCCGCTGATCCACGAGGTAGCCGACACTATCAGCACCGAGTTTCGCGCCAAGTATTACGCGACTGTACGCAGTGAGGGTTCCACCGACCAATACCGCGGCCTGACCGTGTGGTCTCCGAACATCAATATCTTCCGCGATCCACGCTGGGGACGCGGGCAGGAGACCTATGGGGAGGACCCGTACCTGACTTCACGCATCGGCGTCGCGTTCGTGACCGGTCTTCAGGGCGATGATCCGAAATATCTCAAGACCGTAGCCACGCCAAAACATTTTGCCGTCCACAGCGGCCCGGAGCCTACGCGCCATAGTGTGGATGTCCAGGTATCCCGCCATGACCTGGAGGACACCTATCTCCCTGCCTTCCGCGCAGCCATCATGGAAGCCGGAGCGGATTCCGTCATGTGCGCGTATAACTCAGTGAACGGCCAGCCGGCATGCGCAAATGCCTCGCTGCTCCAGGAACATCTGCGCCAGGATTGGGGATTCCAGGGCTACGTCGTGTCAGACTGTGGCGCAATCGCCGACGTCTTCAACGGACACCACTTCGCTCCTTCCATGGCCGGAGGTTCGGCTGTTTCCTTGCGGGCGGGCACGGATCTTGTGTGCGGAGCTCCGCAGGGTCGCAACCAGTACGATCGCGAAGGAGCGATCCAGGCGGTTCGCCAGGGTCTGCTGCAGGAAGCCGATCTGGACCGCGCTCTCGAGCGGCTGTTTGCCGCGAGGTTCCGTCTCGGCATGTTCGATCCTCCGGCGATGGTTCCCTATTCGAAGATCTCTGCCGACGAGAACGACACGGAAGCACACCGCCGGCTGGCGCTTCGTACGGCACAGGAATCGCTGGTTTTACTGAAGAACGCAGTGCTCAAAGACAAAAGTCATTTTCTGCCTCTGAAACATCCTTACAAGACGATTGCGGTTCTCGGCCCCGATGCCGACAGTCTTGATGGACTTGAAGGCAACTACAACGGCACGCCATCAAAGCCAGTCACTATTCTCGCCGGCGTGCAGAAGCGCTTCCCGCAATCCCATGTGATTTATGCCGAAGGCACGGGACTCGTCGGGCCGGTGACCAAAGCGGTGCCAGACAGCGCGTTGTTCACCGATAAATCCCGTACCAGGCACGGCCTGAAGGGAGAATACTTTTCGAATACCAAGCTCGACGGCCAACCGGTCCTCACGCGGGTTGATAAGACGGTTGATTTCCGTTGGGCAATGGCAGGCGTTACGCCGGAGTTGTTGCAGAACTATTCCGTGCGTTGGACTGGCTTCCTGGTACCCAGAATGACCGGCGACTACGTTCTCGGTTTTTCAGGGCAGGATGGCTTCCGTCTTTGGCTCGATGGAAAAATAATCGCCGAAGACTGGACCACCCATCGCCCGGCTACTGTCGAGACGCGCGAGCTTCACCTCATTCAGAATCACGCTTACGCAATCAAGATCGAGTATTTCCAGACAGTCCGCTTTGCTGAAGCTCGCCTCCTTTGGAGCATCCCGAAAGCGGAAACCCAGGCGGCACTCCAGGCAGCGCGCGCAGCCGACCTGGTCATCATGGTGCTCGGGCTCTCTGCCCGGATCGAAGGCGAGGAGATGAAAGTTCACGCCGAAGGATTTGCCGGCGGTGACCGCACTACCATCGATCTGCCCAAACCGCAGGAGGACTTGCTGGAAGCGGTTCATGCCCTTCACAAACCCACAGTACTGGTACTGCTCAACGGCAGCGCCCTGGCGGTGAACTGGGCAGACCAAAATCTTCCCGCAATTCTTGAGGCCTGGTATCCAGGGGAGGAGGGCGGGACTGCTGTGGCCCAGGCTCTGGCCGGCGACTTCAGTCCCGCTGGGCGATTACCTGTGACCTTTTACAAGTCAATCGATCAGCTTCCGCCTTTTGAGGATTACTCGATGGCCAAGCGGACCTACCGTTACTTCGATGGAGACCCACTCTATGCATTCGGCTATGGTCTGAGCTACACGACGTTCGCTTACAGCAACCCGCGTGTGGATAGAACCGAGATGCCGGCTGACGGAACGGTGAATGTTTCCGTTGACGTCGCCAACGCCGGGACTGTGGCCAGCGACGAAGTTGTCGAGGTGTATCTCACGCATCCTGGCGTTCCGGAAGCGCCGCGCCACGCACTCGAAGGTTTTCAGCGCGTGCATCTCGACCGCGGCCAGCGCAAGACCGTGTCCTTCACGTTGCGCGGCCGCGATCTGAGCATCGTCAACGCAACCGGTCAACGCCAGATCGTGCCTGGCACGGTGCAAGTCTGGATCGGCGGCGGCCAGCCGAGTTCCAAGCTGCCTGGAGCACAGACGCAATTCAGCATCAGCAGCGGGGCGACGTTGCCGGATTAATGAGCAGATTGGTGATCGTGGTGATCGGGGTGTGAAGGACCGTGGCCGTAGAGACGCGGCATTGCCGCGTCTCCCTTTCGGAGAGGGCATGATCTGTCACGTGGTACGGAAAAGGTTTCGTAGCGCATACGGTGAGACGTGGCCATGCCACGTCTCTACGTTCGGATTCGCCATCGTGGCAGCACTCTTGTTCCTCCCTTGTCTTCTCCACGCCGAAACCGGAGCTGAAGCATGGCTGCGTTACGCACCACTGCCGGAAGCGGACCGCGTGAAATACGCTTCCTTGCCGGCAAACGTGGTCGTGCTGAGCGATTCACCTTTGCTGCGGAGCGCACAACAAGAGATGGTGCGCGGCGTAAGAGGAATGCTGGGCACCACCTTGCGGGAAGACAGCAGTCAGATCGACGAAGCCTCGATTGTGCTGGGAACCGTCAGCGATCTTCGTGCTGCGGGCATCGACCTCCAAGCCCCGCCAGAGCTCGGCACGAAGAACAACGGGTTCTGGATCAAAGCGGCAAGAGTCGCGGGATTCAGCTGCACCGTGATCGCAGGCAGCGACGAGCGTGGCGTCCTCTATGGCGTCTTTGCATTTCTCGGCAAAATAGCCCGCCATCAAGATGTGGGCGTGCTCGATGAGGCGCAGCAGCCCTACGCTCCCATCCGATGGGTGGACCAGTGGGACAACCTGGATGGCCGCATCGAGCGAGGCTACGCCGGTCCTTCCATTTTCTTTGACGGCGGGAGTGTCCGCACGGATCTCACGCGCGCCCGCGAC
>Ga0126379_10002551_pt1 | contig 11646 bp, 14 predicted proteins | sample PanSoiMetPlot_24_FD_92640 | JGI IMG/M metagenome (GOLD analysis project Ga0126379, IMG submission 92640) | Tropical forest soil microbial communities from Panama - MetaG Plot_24 | ecosystem: Environmental > Terrestrial > Soil > Tropical forest > Bulk soil | place: Panama | collected 2016-02-17
TTCACTGTGGTGCACCAGTCGACGTCGCCGGTGAGGATAAGATTGGTGCGAGGGTCGTAGGCCGGGCTGTTCCATTCTTCGCCGCCTCCGGCGCCCGGACAGAAGTGGACCTCCTTGTCGGTCGAGAACGGCGCTGCGGCGTTCTCGATCGTCGTCACCGGCGTCTTATAGAGCAGCTTATTGTCGGCGAGATCGAAGCCGTAGAGGAATCCGTCCTTCGGCGAGACCGCCATCAGCTTCTTGCCGGCACGCGTCCGGATCAGAGCAGGCGGGTTGGAAACGTCCCAATCGTGCCAATCCCTGGGCACGATTTTGAAATGATTCTTGTAAGCGCCGGTCTTGGCGTCGAGGACGACCACCGAGTCGGTATAAAGGTTCTCGCCCTCGCGAACGCTGATGTCGTAGTCGGGCGCCGGATTGCCTCCGGGAACATACAAAAGCCCCGTTGCCGGGTCCAAAGTCGACGATGTCCAGGCTCCCCCGCCGCTGATCGGCGCGCCGGGGATGTTCTTCCAGGTCGAGTTGTCGAGCGGCGATGCGCCCTGCGGCCCGCGGACCGTGTCGCCCTCGGACTTGGGCACCAGAAAGAATTCCCAAACGATTTTGCCCGTCTTGGCGTCGAGCGCGTACATGCGCCCCTTTGCGCCCTTTTGGTCGCCCCCAGCGTTGCCAATGAAGACGAGACCCTCCCAGGCGATCGGCGCGGCGGGCACGACCTCGTTCTTCTTGGGATCAGCGATTGTGGTCTCCCAGACCCGGCTGCCGGTCTTGAAGTCATAGGCGAGCACCCGTCCGTCCTCGGTGCCGCGATAGAGCAGGCCGTCCATGTAGGCAGCGCCTCGGTTCACCGGCAAAACGTAGCCGGGGTAGTCCTCATGCGTGCGCCAATTCTGGGCGCAGGTCGCCGGGTCGATCGAGAAAATATCGAATTCCGTCGTGCCGACGAGCGCGCCCTCCACTACGATCAGGCCGGTCTCGAAGGTCGTGAATTGGTTGGTGTCGTAGGTGCACAACACCTTGAGCTTGCCGACGTTCTGGGTGTTGATCTGGCTGAGGTCGGAGAAGCGCTCCGAGGTGAGCGTCTTGTTGTAGCTCGGCCAGTCACCGGCCGCGGCGCCGGCCGCCGCACCGGCCGCAGGGGTGGGCGCGGCGGCGCCCTTGTAAGCCGCGTTCTCTTCCGTCGTAAGAGTGCCCGGGGGCGCGTTCAATGCCAGAATTTCGCCACGCGTCGCGCCGACGGCCACCTCGACGCGGGTCGGGCCCACGAAGTACAACGCGGCGCCTGCGCCCACCGCCGCCGCAATGATCGCAACAAGCACGACAGTGACCCAATGTCTCATCGAAGTCTCCTTGTTCCTCAGTACCATTCGCTCCGGCGGCGGCCAGTGCGCACGCTATCTCCGCGGATCCAAACCTCTACTTCCCGGCAGAGCGCCGGGGGGATTGTGCCTGTCGGCCGAAGTCGCGCGCTATCCAGTTTCCGAAAATACCTCTGTTTGGCGTTGGGAAGGCTTCGCTCGCCGGAAGTTTTCTTGGATTTCACAGTTTCCTGCCCAAGGTACCCTCGATCAGGTCGAACTGGACCCTCGCGGCAGAAGTCGATCGCACAAATGCAATCAGCTCCCGCCAAGGGTCGAGGACACGATCGAGCCCGCTGATGAAGGCGACCACGATACCGATTTCAGTTTTTCCGTGCAGAACCATGATCCCGCCGGCAAACAGCAATGCGAAGACGCCCACTGACTGCAGCGCACTGACCAGAATTTTCAGTCCGAACTTGAGCTTAAACACACGGAGACGGACACCATAGATCGTTTCGAATGCTGCGCCGATTTCGCTTTTTAGGGAACTGCCGGATTCGCCGACGCCCCGGATGTTTTCGACGACCATGTCACCGGCGTGGCGCAAGGTTCGCACCCGCTCTCTGGTTTGTGCGTTTATGCGGCGCTGGATCAGCGGGACGGTGACCACCTGCGGAACGGCGATGGCCAAGACCACGAGACCGAGAGGAGGCTCGGTGTACAGCATGTAGCTCAACACGCTCAGCAAAGTTCCCGCCTGCACTATTGGGGTTGAAATGCAGTCGCCGACAAACTTTCCCACTACCTCCGCTTCGCTGGAAATCATTGTAACGACAGTCCCCGATTTATCTGTCGCTCTTTCGTCGGGAGGTTCGTTTCGGGCGGGAGGCGAGCTGCTGTCGAAGATTTTCTCACGTAGGGATCGGATCATCGACTCTCCGAGGCCTGCACTTTTGATATTTACAAGGTATTTGAGGCCACCAATGCTTAGCGCCGCAACCAGATAGCCTCCGCAGAGCCAGACCAGCCGCTCAACCCTCTCGCGCCCGGCGAGCGTATTTATAATATGGCGCTGCAATTCGAGCGGCGCTGTCGCCAGCACAGCGGCAATAATTGCCAAGATGATGAGGACAATCTGCCGCGATGCTGACGACCGCCAGACATAAGCATAAAGCTCACGCATGGCCTTTCTCTCCCGGGCAATTCATTCCAAGGATAATTGTAGCCGCGCTCTTGTGGTTAGGCCCACGTCTCGATCGCCGCGCAAGACGAGACGGGCCAGGTCGCCCGACTGAACGCAGTTGATGCGAAAAGATTTTCTGCGAGAAGATCACCCGCACGATCGCCGACCGGCCGCCCATTAGCGGTCATAGAACAATGCCGAACAGGCCCGAATGCATCGATCATCAGCAATATGATCGCAACCGTGACCACAATCGGGCATGGCACTGTACGCCGAATTTCTTCGGCCCGCAGCGCGACAGAGACTTTCTGCCCCGTCGCGCATCCTCAGACGCGCGGCGCAGCGCCGAGGCAGGTCAGCGGGCGCCGCCGGTGTACGGTGTCAGGCCGGGCCCGCCGGCGTTTGGACCCTGCATTCCCATTGCGTTTCCGCCGCTCGGGTTCGGTACATCTGACCTCGCCGGAGCTGCCATAGGTGCGACGGGTGGTGGCGGTGGCGGCGGCTGTGAAGCGCAGCCAGCGAGCAGCGCTATGAGAAGCGTGCCCAGCAGCTTCGGCGGAGCAGTATATACTTGCATCGTCGTCTCCTCCTAGTCTGTGATCAGCTCTGTTCGCGTGCAGACTGAGTCTAATTCGACGCGGCACAGCGGAGCAATGGATCAAAGAGGGCTAAGGCGCAATCAAATGGACTCGGCTGTCTGGCGCGCGGTTCTGGAGCCGGAGATGGCCAGCTACCGGGCATTGCTGTCCCGCCAGGTCCGAGCGACCCGCCGCGGTGCTCGGATTGGGCTGAGTGCGGCCAACGAGAAATCGCGCCGATCGCTGACCCGATGAAAGAGAACCGTCCAAGACTCCGCCTGGTCAATTTCTTCGACCTCTGCCTTGTCAATCAGCGCTGACCCAGATACTTCATCTCCTGAAGGTATGGTTGGGCCTCCGCCGGTGACATCGTCAGCACGGCAAAACTGGCGCCGCCAGCGGTAGAGCCCATTTCCCAGTTGGGCACCGCCTGGACCTGAACATAAGCCTGCGCCCCGGGTGCCATCTGGACGGTATCGACGAGATTGGCGGGGGTTCCGTAGGCCTGCACTGTGAGGCGATAGGTTCCCGGCTGGAAATCGTGGAAGTAAACGGTTCCCTGCGCACTTTGGGCAAGGGGTGCGCTGTTGGCATAAACCATCGGATCTGCCGCTGCGACATTGCCCCCCGGCGCATTCGGTTGCCGTAGGACCCACAGCCGGGCCATTCCGGGCTGCAGCGCCGGGGCTGACGCCAACGAAGCGCTCCCGGTCGGCTGCGCAGCGCAACCGCCGACCACGAGAAGGCAGAGGCAAGACCACCGCGCCGCCATCAGACGATATTCGTGCATAATCATCCTCCCATCCCGAGTCGAGAAAGAATGTCGCGCTGTCAGCTCGGGCCTGTCAGTGCGGCCACAGTGACCAGGTCTCTCCGAGTTCCGGAGACGCCGTTCTCCGACCTGTTGCATCCTTCGGCCTGTCAATCCCCCGCCATGCCCGCGAGACTGATGCCGGTAATCTTGCCCCGCGCATCGAAGCGAGCTAGTCGGACGGGTGGCCGGTGCCGGCCTTGATCATGTCCATCACCCGCGTGAGGTTGTAGCTCTCCGGAGCCTGCATCGGCGGGAACTCATTCAGTGTCTCAAACCGTTTGAGCCACAGCAGCTGGCCGATCGGCAGCATGTTACAGTCGTAGATGAACGCAGTAGCCGGCGCATCGAGCGCACCGCCGTTCTGCGAGCGATCATGTCATGTCTTTGGCACCTGCCGTATACCCCGTAACCGCGCTTCGATGCTTACAAGGCGATCTCCCTACAGATCCGGGAGATCTTCGCCGAATACACCCCGATCATCGAGCCATTGTCGCTCGACGAGGCCTATCTCGACGTCACGGAAAACCTCAAGGGCATCGTATCGGCGACGCAAATCGCGGAAGAAATCCGTGCAAGGGATTCGCGCCGAGATCGAGCTCACCGCGTCAGCCGGCGTCTCGTACAACAAATTTCTCGCCAAACTCGCCTCCGATCACCGCAAGCCGGATGGGCTGTTCGTGATCACGCCGAAAATGGGACCGTCATTCGTCGAGACCCTGCCGGTCAGGAAGTTTCACGGCATCGGGCCGGCGACCGCCAAGAAGATGGCGAGGCTCGGTATCGAAACCGGGCTCGACCTTAAGGGCCAGACCCTGGAGTTCCTTCAGCAACATTTCGGAAAGGCGGGCTCCTACTATTACTGGGCCGCGCGCGGCGTCGACGAGCGGCTCGTCCGCGCCGACCGGATACGCAAATCCGTCGGTGCCGAGAACACGTTTCCCGCCGATATCCTCACCTACGAAGCCGCGCGGGATGCCCTTCGAGAAATCACCGAAAAGGTGTGGGGGTATTGCGAGAGCTCCGGCAATCGCGGCCGCACTGTCACCCTCAAGGTGAAGTTCGCCAACTTTCAGGTCATTACGCGCAGCCGCACCGGTCAAATGCAGGTCGGGACGCTGGGCGAACTCGAACAACTCGGCAATACGCTGCTCGAACCGCTTTTTCCGATCGCGAAGGGTATCCGGCTCCTCGGCATCTCCTTGTCTTCACTCGCGGCGGAGGAGGCCGAACGCGAGCCCGAATTCAGCCTGCCCGCTTAGGGCCTGTTTCGTAGCTGGAAAGCAGCTTCGTGGCAGGCTTACGCGGCAATCGGTTCGCCGCCCTGCTCCGCGAGCTCGATACCATCATCGACGGCGACCGTTTCCCGCTCTCGCCCCGCATCCCGACCTTGAAGGCCATCCGCGCCAAGCTGAGGCCGGAGCCCGTCCGCGAGCCCGAGCCGCCGCCGAAGCACTACGAACCGCCGCGCGTGGGCCGAAGGCGGCGCGCTGGGCGTGGGCAGAGGTGAGGGGGTGATCTAGTCCCGGCAATCCGCAAGTACCTGTTCCGCTTTCGTATTTAGACGCAAAGTGGCGGAGGGAGCGTCCGACGCGCATGGCTCTTTGGCAATCCGGAGAGCGGCCTGTAGGAGGCGAAATGCTAAGCAATGCCGACCCTGGCCGAATTCGGCTTATTCGTCGCGCTCTTCGGCTGGAAGCCCTGACCGCCGGATGGATGGCGATCGAAGCAACGGTGTCGATCGGGTCGGGTATCGTTGCGGGCAGCCTTTCCCTGATCGCGTTCGGGGCCGACAGCGTCATTGAACTTGCGTCTGCGGCAGTCCTGCTGTGGCGTCTGAGAACCGAACTTGAACAGGGCACAGACTTTTCCGAGGTGATTGAGCGGCGCGCCGGTCGGATCGCGGGAGCGCTTCTCTTTGCACTTGCGGCGTACGTGATCGTGAGCGCAGCTTTCGGGTTATGGCGGCGTGAGGGTCAGGAGTTCTCGACGCCGGGTCTTGTCGTGACGCTGCTCGCGATACCAATGATGTTCGCGCTCTCGAAAGCCAAGATCCGAATTGCGCGTGAGCTCGGCAGCCGGGCGCTGCGGGCCGACGCCATCGAGTCGATCGCATGCGGCTATCTCGCCGCGGTCGTGGTCGTCGGGCTCGTCGCGCAAGGGCTGTTCGGCGCATGGTGGATCGACAGCCTCACGTCCCTCGCGATCGTTGCGTTTCTTGTCAGGGAAGGCCGCGAGGCCTGGTCCGGCGATGATGCAAACGATGAAGCGGGGGCACTAAACGGTAATGCGCTATGATCAGGCATGAGCGTCCGTGCCGGCGACACCAAACAGCCGGGTGTAGGCGGTGTGCGTTCCGTACCGCGGACGGTTGTCGCGCTTGGCATTGTGTCGCTGTGCATGGATACCTCCTCGGAGATCATCCATAGCCTGCTGCCGGCGTTCCTCGTCATAGTGCTCGGCGCGAATGCATTTTCGATTGGCATCATCGAAGGCGTGGCGGAGGCGACAACCTCTATTGCACGCATTTTCTCGGGTGCGATCAGCGATTGGCTGGGCAAGCGAAAGCTCCTGGTGCTGATCGGTTATGGGCTCGCGGCCTTCACGAAACCCCTGTTTCCACTCGCTACGGGTATCGGAGCGGTTTTCATCGCGCGTTTTCTCGACCGGATCGGGAACGGGATACGGGGAGCGCCACGCGACGCTCTGATCGCTGACGTGACCCCGCCCGCGCTGCGTGGAACCGCCTTCGGCCTGCGGCAGTCAATGGACACCGTCGGCGCGTTCCTCGGTCCGCTCCTCGCGATGCTGATGATGGCCGCGACCGGCGACAATTTCAGGGTTGCGTTCTGGATCGCGGTGATACCCGCAGCCCTGGCCGTGCTGGTGATCGTGTATGGTGTTCACGAACCGGCCGCGCTTCGGGAGGGCGGCCGCCGGGGATTTCCTATACATCGCGCCGCACTGGCGCGGCTGGGCGTCGTATTCTGGTGGCTGGTCGGCATTGCGACGCTGCTGACGCTCGCGCGCTTCAGCGAAGCGTTCCTGCTGCTTGCCGCCCAGCATGTCGGTATGGCCGTTGCTCTCATCCCGGGCGTTCTCGTGTTGATGAACATCGCCTATGCGGCATCGGCCTACCCGTTCGGCCGGTTGGCCGACCGAATGAACCGCCGCACCCTGCTGGCGCTGGGGATTGTGTTTTTGATTGTCGCCGATATCGTCCTGGCGAGGGCCGAGGGTGTGTGGCAGGTCATGCTCGGTGTGGCGATTTGGGGCATCCACATGGGGCGATCCAGGGCCTCTTGTCCGCCATCATCGCAGATATCGTGCCCGCGGATCTGCGCGGTACGGCGTTCGGCCTCTACAGCCTGGTGACGGGCGCAGCTTTGCTGGGTGCGAGTGTTATCGCGGGTCTGCTTTGGACCGCCGTCGGGCCGGCCGCGACCTTTACCACTGGTGCGATATTCGCGGTTCTGGCGGTGGTTGGCGTCGCACTGCAACGCTCGAGCCGGCTGGCGTAGCCAGTGGTCGCAGGCACCGCTGGAGTACTGTATCTATGCTGCAATCACCGTTATCGGCCTTCGTGCGGGCCGGATCGTTTGATGCGCCGAACGGTACGGTTGCGCGGCCACCGCGAGCTAAGGCCAGCGGCCAGCAGCAGAGCAATCCCGGCAATGGCGCTGAAAAGGTCCAGATAGTGTCCGGGGCTGTGCGGCAGTCCCCAGCCCATAGCGGGCAAAAAATGCCACCGCTCCGCGATATGGGCGAGCACGACGACGAGCAGACACGCGCCGCCGGCTAATGCAAGAATTCGTGCCATGATGTGACCGAGTTTTAGCGTGTCTCCGATAGCCGTGCAGGGGTGAGTGGCAGCATCAAAACTCCCAGCTTTCCGGCACCCGGTGAAAGGCGGCGTGGCCCTTGAAGGCCCGGACGTCGCTCGGAAACAGGCCGAACCCAATGGAGCAGCGGCCATAGCGGTCGTTGATGCGGTCGACGAGCGGCGAGAGTTTCTGGCGCCGGTCGTTGTCGGCGGCGAACAGATCCGGCTGATGATGGCTGGCCGGCACCAGGTCGAGCAGCACGACACCGATCGACAGCGGCTTGTAGCGCGGCACTTGTGGCCAGAGCTGCTCGAGGCGTGCGAGCAAAAAGCCGGTGTCGCGCGTCTCAAGGAAGGTGATTTCATCCCACCAGCCGCCGAGATCGCCGACCCAGGAAAGATGCAGGCCCAGGCGGCGGCAATAATAGTCGCCTCGCCGCAGGCGTTCCGCCGCTTTGGTGAGCAAATGCTGTGCGAAATGGTGCGCGCCCTTTTTACTGCGCAGGTCGGGTTCAAGGACGTGTTGGTGCCCGAGGCTTTTCGAAAAGCGGGAGGAGGGCGGCTGGATATCGACGCCGTGCAGCATCTGGTGGAACAACACGCCGTTGATGCCGCCCCAGACGCGATGCAGCTGAAATGGCGTCGCGTTCCACAGCTGGGCGACGGTGAGGATACCGGCGCGATGTAGCCGCTGCTCCATGCGTTCGCCGATGCCGTAGATGTCTTGCAATTCGAGGCCGAGCAGAACGTCGGGCAGATTGTCTTTGGTGATGACGGTGAGCCCGTCGGGTTTTTGCAGGTCGGAACCGACCTTGCCGAGAAACACATTGGGCGCAATGCCGATCGAACAGGTGAGACATTCGCCGAGCTGGTCGTGCAAGGTGCGTTTGATTTTGAGCGCAAGCTCGCGCGCGACCGGCACCTGCCGTTCGGTGCCCATCAGTCGGCAGGCCATTTCATCGATCGAGCAAACTTTCTCGACCGGCATGCAGGTGTCGACCGCCTTCAGGATGCGGTCGTGATAATCGGTGTAGAGACGATGATTGGCCTGCACCGTGATGACGTGGGGGCACAGCCGCCGCGCATCGCGTACCAGGGTGCCGGTCTTGATGCCGAAGGCCTTGGCGGCGTAGCTGGCGGCGATCGCGACCGCAGAATCCGTCGGCGTCTGCACGATCTCAACGCCTTTTTTGCGTCGTGCGAACAGCAGGAAAACCCGGCCCTGCGCGGCAAGCCCGTCATCGTCTTACCAAACGGGCAGGAATCAACAAGCCCGACCGTGCCGCCGCGCTACGATTTCCGGCTCGAAGATCTGCGCGTCTTCCACCTGGTGCGCGTGAGCTGTCACGCTTGCACGCACAAGGCGATCGTGCCGCATGCAACGCTGCTGCAAGGCCGGCCTGGCTACACGCGGCTTATGTCGCTTGAGCGGCAGCTGCGCTGCCGCAAGTGCGGCGCCAAGGGCCGCGCCTCACTTGAGGTGACGTTCCGGCCGCGCGATTGAATTGAGAAACATGGGGCGGCGGGCGCCAGAATTTGACCGGAGAGGACGGGTGGCCTAGATTCCCAGGGGCTGGAGGCGATGATGGCGGACAAAGAAATCGAGGTCTTCGAAACAACGGCCGGGCAGGTTACCGACGTGCTCAAGCGCCTGGGCGTGCCGAAGGACCGGATGATCACCATCATGATCGAGCCGGATAATTGGCTGACCAAGGCCCGGCAGGCGTCGCGGCGCCTCGTGATCGAGGCAGGCCTCAGCGACGAAGATATCGACCGGATGATCAAGCAGGCTCAAAAGGAAGTCGAGCCGATGCTTGGATGAGGGTGGTTGTCGACACCAACGTCTTCGTCAGCGCCATCCTCAAGGTCAACTCGCTGCCTTTTCTCGTTGTTCGCTGGATCGATCAGCACGGGGGCTTGCTTAAATCAATCACGACAGAGCGCGAGATTTTGAGCGTCCTGGAGCGGCCGCATATCGCTGCGGTGACCGTCCCGAGCTTCCGTGACGACTTGGCGAAGATGTTAGCGCGGGCCGAGCTGGTGACGATCACCGAGCGCATCGCCGCCTGCCGCGATCCCACGGATGACAAATTTCTCGAGCTGGCGGTCAACGGTCATGCGGATCTGATCGTCAGCGGCGACAGTGATTTGCTGGCGCTCAGTCCGTTCCACGATATACCGATCGTCACGCCGGCGGTCTTCGTGCAGGGCGCGGCGCGATAAGCAATTCGTGGGATCTCGCGTTGGTCACACCGGCGGATGTACGCCAGTGCCGTCGGCTTACCTCGAGCGCGAACGCGTATCATCCGGATTGGGCTGCGCGAGATTATGGTCGCCAGTGCCAGAGTGATGGTGGCCGCCATGCGCGATGCTCGCCATGACAAGTTTGGCGTAGTCCTGCTCGCTCATGCCCGGCAGCTTTTCGAGAAATGCGACCGTTGCCCACAACTCGTCGTCACTGTGATCGCTCCAGGCCGGCATGCCGGTCATCTTGATACCGTGCTTAAGGATCGAGAAAAGCTCGGCGGGGCTGTACAGGGACGCGGCTGTGGTTGGGAGGCGAGGGATAAAGGCCGCGCGCGATGTCACCTTGTGGCACGCCCGGTGCGCCATGGCAGACGGCGCAGTGTGCGGCGTAGTGATCGACGCCGATAAGGATCTTCGCCGGATCATCGAGCTCCGGCGGAGTTTGGATCGCTCCTGCGTGTGCCTTGATTGAGCGGATGCGGACGGTTTCGAGGAGCCAGGCGGTAGCCGGCCAATGCGGCGCAGTAGCGGCAACGTCGTACAAACCGGCATAGATGACAGCACCAGCGCCCAGCACGAATAGGACTGCGGCAATAATCAGGGAGGCAATCACGGTGCGCATCGTCGCCTTCCTCAAAACCAGGCGCGAATGCCGAAGACGAAGCGCACATCACCCGTGCTCTCGCCCGCTTGCCGGACAAAATTCGCCGTCTGGCCAAATTTCCCCTCGTAGACGACACCAATGTAGGGCGCGAATTGCCGGCTGAATTCGTAGCGCAGCCGCAGGCCGGTATCGATATCAGAGAAGCCGGCGCCGACCAGGCGGGCCGCGTCGGTCTTGCTGTAGATGTTGAGTTCGATTTGCGGCTGCAGGATCAGCCGCTGGGTGATCAGAAGGTCGTAGGAGGCCTCAAGCTTTGCAGCGAGATGGCCCTGGCCGCTAGCGAAGCCGGTCAGTTCCAGATCGAAAAAATACGGGGCGAGGCCCTGAATGCCAAACGCGGCCCAATTGCGCGTGGGCCGTGAATCGATGTCACTGCGCAGTCCGCCTTGCAGATCGAAATAGGTCGTGACGGCGCGGCTGTAGAGAAATTGCTGCTGGCCGTCGTCGAGCGCCCCATTGCTTACCGTACCCTCGGATTTGATCCAGAGCTTGTCGTAATCGGTGCCGACCCATCCCTGTCCATCCCAGCGGAATTGCGTGTTACTGCCGTTCCAGCGGCCCTCGAGCTGATTGAAGATGGCGTGGGCGAAGATGGCGTGGGCGAAGATGGCCTGGTCCATCACCGGCTGCATCGCGCCGGGTTCGATGCCGAGGCCAGGCTCGATCATGGCGGCCGGACTTTGGGCGGCCGCCGGTGCGGCCAGGGCGATGAGGACAGCGGCAATGGGGATGATGCGGGTGCTCACGTGACGCGCACCTCGCGAAACATCCCCGTTTCCATATGGTAGAGGAGATGGCAGTGGAACGCCCAGCGGCCGGGCGTATCGGCGGTCACGAGATAACTGAGGCGCTCGCCCGGCTTGACGTTGATCGTGTGCTTATAGGGGCGGTGTTCGCCGTGCCCGTTTTCGAGCTCGCTCCAGAGGCCGTGCAGATGGATCGGGTGTTCCATCATCGTGTCGTTGATCAGCACGAAACGCACCCGCTCGCTGGGCTTGAGTACAATCGTCTCGGCTTCCGAGAATTTCTTGCCGTCGAA
>Ga0126379_10002553_pt1 | contig 11639 bp, 14 predicted proteins | sample PanSoiMetPlot_24_FD_92640 | JGI IMG/M metagenome (GOLD analysis project Ga0126379, IMG submission 92640) | Tropical forest soil microbial communities from Panama - MetaG Plot_24 | ecosystem: Environmental > Terrestrial > Soil > Tropical forest > Bulk soil | place: Panama | collected 2016-02-17
ACATCCTCTCCATGATTGCCCTCGCTGTTGGTCAATCCGAAGAGGCGTTCCTTGAGAATCGGATCCTTGCCGTTCCATAGGGCCAACGCGAAGCAGAGATGCTGTTTGTCATCGGAGATGCCGGCGATGCCGTCCTCGCCCCAGCGGTAGGCGCGTGAACGGGCATGGTCGTGGGTGAAGAAATTCCAAGCGTCACCATTCTCGCTATAGTCCTCGCGGACCGTGCCCCACTGCCGCTCGCTGAGATAGGGTCCCCACTTCTTCCACGCCCATTTTTCCTGTCGCGCATCCTCTAATCGTTGCTGCTCTGCCGTAGGCATGATATTCCTCCACGCGGAGACCTTACCCGGTCGTGTAATGACTCGGGATTTTTGAAGTTCAGGTTTATCAGTGTCCTCCTGACAGAAGACTCTGTCAGGAGGACACCGACCAACTATGCCGGGTCAATCTAGATCGTCATATGTTCGAGCGGGCCGAATTCCCCCCCCGCCCGGCATAGTCAGGAGGTCGGCATAGTGGCGTAGCGAATGCCAGCCGATGCTAGGGATCTTCAATTCGTCGCGTGCGGCCCGCAAGTGTCGTCTCAGAAGATTGTGCCGGTTCAACGGGTGGCCGACCTTAGTACGAGATACAAGATCGTCCGGTTGTGTCTCTTTTGACCGCAATCTCTCGAGCACAACGCAAGCCTCACGCGCGAGAGGAATGGTTCTCGCACTCCTTTGTGATTTCGGCGTGTCGAGATGGCCGTCATACACCGTGTCCGCAACTTGCAGAATACGGTTCGTGAGGTCGACACACTTCCATCGGAGTGTGAGTACTTCGCCGATCCGCACTCCCTTGAGGACTAACAGCATGGTAATCGCACGAGCAGGTTCCTCAAGTTGCTCTTGCCGTTGCACGACTTGTGCCGGCGCAAGAATCGCTTTTGGTTGCTGCGTAATCGGTCGCCGAGGAAGTCTCGTTTTCAGAGCTGGATTGTGCGTTAGATATCCCCCGTCTTCGGCAGTTGGCAGCGTCCGCCCCAAAACACCGCGGATGTGTTTGACGGTCTTCCACGCAAGCCCAAAGATAAACTTCGCTGCAAGGAAGGATTCAATCCATTCGCGTTTCGTGTCGCAGAGTCGTGTGTTGCCAAAAGCTGGTACTAAGTGAACATCGAGAATGTATCGGTAGTGTTTCTGAGTTGAGTATTTCAAAGTGGGCAGCACCGCCGGCTTCCAGCCTTGCGCGATGTACTCAGCGTAGCACCACGTGGATTGGGGTTGGTAAAAGCCGCAGTTGATTGCGTTCCGTCGTCTTGAAAGTACGTTCATGGCACGCGAGCGTGAGCCTAGTTCGACGACCGCGCCGAGCACTTCTACACGTCTTGTTCGTCCGATGGAGCCGTCCGCGTTGATGACTTGCTCCCACCAGCGAGCAACCCAGACGTTCTTTTGAGTTTCTCGCTTAAACAATGAGCCCTGCTCAAAGTGCCTACGAGCCATCTTGCATCCTCCATAGATGGCCCGCTTGGCTTGTTTCGCGTCGGCTAGGAGTTTACCGCTTGAGAAATCCCCCACGCTGACGCTCAATCCAGGCAAGAACGCGTTGTCGGTCGGAAACCCCAGTATTTGCCCAAGCGGTAGCCCGGCAGCTGTTCCACCAATCGTCTCCGGGTGCCTGCGTACACCCAAGAAACTGGCACTTGCAGCAGCGCCGCCACTTCGTGGACCGTCAAGAGGCAACCTTCTTCTCCTTGAATCGGGTACTTTTCGAGATACTCTTACTTCAGATTGACAGGAGGCCCGCTGACACGCTTTCCCTTGAGATTGACGCTGACTTCGACTCGGTTCGCAATCTTGATGAACGGGATACCGCTATTCATGCCGTATTGCTTACGGTCGAAGGCCATGGTCCCGGCAATTGAGCCCGTGCCGGTCCCCTTACCGGTAATCGTAAAGCTCAATTTCTCTTTCTTGGTTACGCCGCGAATGGTGAAATCGCCCTCGAACTCGACCGTTTCGGGGCCGGTCTGTATGGCTTTTGTTGAGTGAAAGGTAATCAGTGGATTATGTTCGACATCGAAGAAGTCTTTCCCCTTCAGTTTGCCATTTTTTACCCCGCTCCCCGTATCCACGCTGGCGGCCTGTATCTTGATGTCCAAAACAGCAGTCGAAAGTTCTGGTGACGTAAATGTCAGAGTGGCGTCCCACTTGTCGAACTTACCGACAATGGCAACCGACGCCTCCACGTCGAATTTGATTGCGCTTTCTACAGGCGTAATTTTGAAAACAGGAACTTCTTCGGGTACAGCTGCCGAGGTGATGGCGAAAACTAAAATACAGAGAATAGCGAATCGCATGAGATCCTCCCACGTCTTTTTAAAAATGCGCACCCAGAAGAAACCAAAGCAGAAAGCTGACATTGGACAAGACTCCCAGAAAACCAATAGAAACAATGCGGCGTACATTTCCGCCTTTGTAGGCGCTTCTCACCGGGGTTGTGCATCTTCATTAGTCCCTAAGCAACTGGCGGGCGTCGGGGGATCCCCTCCTTCATTTCGGCTCCGCGCTTTGTACGTAATGGGACTTGTCGCGCAGATTCTAGTCGAGTCGGGATTACGGGCAACTAGGGAAATCCCTAGGCTTGCCCGAGAAAAACCCACCTGAGATTACTGTCGAAGTGGTCTTCAGCTCTAAATTCCCATATACATCAACTAGCATTGGCTCGTGAATTAGGAGACTGACATTCCGACCAAGGAGGATCGAAAATTGCGCCCTGAAGCAAATATGTGGAACTAGCGCGGCATGGCACATAGAGTCTATTGTCCCAGGTGCTGCATCGCATACCGCAGCGGCGCACTGGAAACTTTGATGAGACCATCCAAGGGCCGGTTCAGTTCGAGGACAAGGAAGATGGCGGCGGAAATCGCGCAAGCGCCCACAAGCAGGACCGTCAGGGCCATAGAATTGCGCGGAGCGAACAGCCCGAAACTGACAAAGAGAAGCACCAACCAGAAAACCAGAATCAACAGGAGCGGGACAGGAAGCTGGTTTTGCGCCTCTTCAACCGACAGCCATCGGGTCTGGCTCAGGTCGTTCGCGATCTGCTGCGCCTGGGCGAGCGCCTGGCGCTGGGCGTCGTTTTGCGGAGTCAGTTCGCGTAGCTTATCTTGGACAAGTTCGATGCCATTGGCGCGTTCGAAGCGCGTCAAAGCCGACACCCCGGTTTTCTCCGCCGGCCAGATCATTTCGATCCCGGCTGCGACCACGCGCTTCAACTGTTCCCGCGCGGCTCTCGACTCCGGGCCGTAGCGAGCCAATGCCCGATCCAGGAGGATGAACTTTGCGCTGCCCTGCACGATGGCCGTTTGGATGCCGTCAAAGGAGCTCTTGGCGGAACTGACCAACAGTCCGAGCACTAGCGCGGTTAGCGTGGCGATCGTGCCGGCACTGATCTTCACAAGGTCTTGCATCTCCTTGCTCAAATGGTGGCTGGGCAGCCGACGCTGCAACCCCATGCCGAAAAGCGCGCCAGCGAAAATGCTGGCGGCGCTGATTAAACTAATGACGAACGAGCTCATGGTTTCAAGGCTTGGCTGGATTATTCGCCGCCGCCGTGGCGCGAGAACGATAGCACTGCCAGCACCGCGACTTCAAGCCGTCCTGGAATAAACCGCGACATTTTTCGGGAGGCCATCCACGACCACGTAAATGTACGAAGATGACATGTTCTTCGTCACTTGGCTGGTAGGCGGGAGCGGTTCACGGAAGACAACAAAGCTGCATGGTTAAGAGCAGTAAGAATACAACTGGGGATGTGCGGCCTCCCGAATTCAACTCAGAAAGTGTCTCGAAAAGGGGGTTGGCTGACTGGCAATGTGCCAACTCGAAACCGTCTCAGCAGAGGGGTTCACCCCAATGCCCTGTGCCGTATCTTGTGCCCTATCTCCATCACAAACCGTAGCAGGTGGGCACAGTCAGGCAGGCAAGTGACCTCTTGTATGGGCGCGGAAAATCGGGCTGATAGCAAACTATCGCACTCGGTATTAATTGTCCTTGGACGGTCTCTTAATCAATGGCTTGGGAGGTTCGAGTCCTGCCCGGTTCACCACTCTCCAGTAAAAACCAGTCGTCAATCAACCAGAGTCGACTCGGGTCGATGGAGCGAGCATTGTTATGAAATCAAGTGGATAACTTCCGACTTTCGCATGCGCCGACAGCGCACCCATAAGCATGAAACTAGGCCGAGTCGGGTGTACGATCAAGCCGGCGTGGGACGATGAAGGTCGTGGCTACTCTCGATGAAGTCAGGCCGTTTCCGAGTTTGATCTGGAACGCGCGTTTTGAGCCAAGCTGTGTCGCGCCACTCGTCCCGGCGGGAAGGGCGGTAGCACGTGACGGTGTATAACGTCTCTTGCGTGCGTTCTACCGCTTCCACGCCAAGCATGTTGTACAAGATAGCCGGAATTAACGTCGGACCGAGGCTCACTCATTGGAACAATTTGGTCTTGCCTCTGCGAAGAGGATTTGGCAGCATCAACTCGGTTTCATCAATTGCCGAGCGAACCGAGGGAAACATCTGAAAGGAGCTGACTGATGCATGCCGCCGTGCTGCACGCTCTCGGCAAACCGCCGCGCTTTGAAGAATTTCCTGTTCCAACTCCGGGCGAAGGTGAAGTGCTCATAAATGTCTCCGCGGCTGCGCTGAAGCCTGTGGACAAACAGATGGCGGCCGGAACGCACTACGCCAGCCCGCGTGAATTTCCCGTTGTTTGCGGCATGGACGGTGTGGGGCGGCTCGAAGACGGCTCGCGAGTGTTCTTCGGCGGAGCCCGGCGGCCTTACGGCGCGATGGCCGAGCACACTGTGGTTCGGCGAGTTCAGTGCTTTTCGGTCCCTGAAGAACTGGACGATGTCACTGCCGCGGCCATTCCCAATCCCGGTGTGTCGGCCTGGCTGTCTCTCAAGCACAGTGGGAGGCTCGCCGCTGGCGAAACCGTCCTGATCCTTGGCGCCACTGGAGTCACAGGCAAGCTGGCGGTACAGATCGCCAAAATCTTGGGCGCGGGACGCGTCGTTGCGGCAGGACGCAACGAACACGTGTTGAGCACACTCCACGAGCTTGGCGCCGACTCGACGATTCGCCTCGACAAACCCGATGAAGAATTAATCGCAGCCTTCCGCCGCGAGGCCGGCGAAAAGCGTTTCGAAGTGATCATCGACTATCTGTGGGGCCGCCCGACCGAAGCTCTGCTGAAAGCCTTCACCGGAAAGGAATTTGCGATTGGGGAATCGGAGACCCGGTTGGTGGAGGTGGGCGAGAGCGCTGGATCTACAATCACTCTGCCCGCGGCAGTCCTGCGAAGCACGGCGCTGACGATTCTAGGAACCGGAGGCATGCCGTCTTGGGACATACTCACTGACGCGTTCCAACAAGTGATGAACAGCGTAGCCCGCGGCAGGTTGCGCATCGAGACCGAGCGTGTTCCGCTGGCCGAGATCGAGGATGCCTGGGAACGCGACGCACACGCCCACAGGCTGGTCGTGATCCCGTAGCCTGACATAAGTACCGTTCGCAGCGGCTATGATCCCGGGTGTATAGTCGACAACGGAAAGCGGCCTCCCAGGTTGCCCGTGATCCGCCCTCGAGCGGTAGACGCATGCCATGCGCTAATCGTGAGATACGATACTCTCTCTCACGAATCGGAGTCGCCACATGAACGCGGCAGATTTTCGCAGGATTGCCCTGAGCCTGGAAGGCGTGGAAGAGTACTCTCACGCGGGACTGCCGGCTTTTCGTGTAGGAGGTAGGAAATTTGCTTCGCTGGCCTCGCAGGCAGAGGGCTACGGCAATCTGATGCTTACGTTGGAACAGCAGGCAGCGTTTGTGGAGGAGGCGCCCGAGATTTTCCTGCCAATCCCTGGCGGGTGGGGAAAAATGGGACACACGCATATTCGTTTCGCGGCGAGCGAGGATGTACTGACGGGTGCACTCCGAACGGCGTGGAAACTACGAATTGATAAGAACGCCAGGGCAAGCCCAAAAAAAGCCCGATGTGGTGGAGTGCAGCGGAGCAATCGATAAGAAACGTCTCAGGCGGAGAACAGAAGGTATGCGCGATAATCCAGGACTTGACCGCGTTCTGTGGCATAATCCCAAAAACAATCTACGTGAAAAAGACTTCAACATGTTGCCGATACGATGTGGCAAATATTTTGCGGTTGGCATCTGATTGAGTCCAAACCGAATCTGGTGAATTTTGGGTCAGGGACTATTGAAATAGACGCTATCACTGGGCCGTGCCCTTTTTCAAGGCAAGAGTATTGACCAGCCAAAAATTGCAGAAGAAATACGCGCATGGTTGCGCCAGGATTTGGCGACAAACAAAATCCCACTTTTAGTGCTCAATGGCGCACATCTCGCGGTCAACATTTCTTGTTTCGTGGTGCCTTGGAACGAACCCACGAGGGAGATTTTCTATTCGGCGTGGAAAAGCCGTACGCATGGAACAAATGAATCGATGCGTTATGGGGTGTGACAACAACGTCACCGCGAATGAGGCCGCTTACGATTCCAAATTGATCGAAGTTCAAGGTTGTTCCTCTTCAATGCCTTAGCGTTTCCCCAGCATTCCTTCCAAGTCTAGATGCAAGGAAATGCTGGACGAGCCAACTGGGCATTTCTGGATGCAATCACGGGTTGCAGGTTCGATTCCCGCCCGGTTCACCACTCTCCCGTAAAGACCTAACTTCCCTGCCGGGACGATCCCTGATTGCTCTAGCGCAACGACGGACACCTCGACAGCGTGCCATAATCTTCCCAATCGGTTGCCTGCCGGGAGGACAGCTCCTCTCATGAGTGGGGAATGTACCTACTCCGCCTGGCACACGGCCGGCCAAATGGACAAGGCCGGCCCTTCTACAATCGGCTCCGTCAGCGTGGTGTAGCATCCCCTAATTTTGATCGTCATGTACAACATCAAATCTTCCGTGGCGTCGCAACGCTCTACAATTCCTGATTGCTTAAACGCAACGACAGATACAACACAGGACGCCACAATCGTCATGGTGACCCGCCCTCCTGACAATCTGTTTCGTTAGAATGGAGTATACTGTGAAGCTAATCCATAGAAATGTTATTTCCCCACTCCTAGCTCGTGCGAAATCCCCTACCGCGCCGAGCGTTTATCTGTTTTATGAGAAGACTACAGGAGCGGCCCACTTCCAAGTCGAAGCTGGGCCCGATGGTGAGCTGCCGGTAGACCACGCAGCCGGTCTGCTGGCCATGCAGTGCATGGTTCGCGGACAATGCCCCAGCGATTACCTGATTATGGTTCCAGCAGCCCCGGAAAACCTATGTGACCTTAGCGAAAAAGCTCAGAAGCTGCTCGAGGCCGGACACAGCGTAAAGGCCAGTGTGAAACTGACTCGTCGCGAAGAAGAAGTCCTCGACGCCATTTTCCGCAGTCTGGGCAATAAAGAAATATCCTGCGAGCTGAATATTTCCGAGCGCACCGTCAAGTTCCATGTTTCTTCACTGCTCTCCAAATTCAAAGTGCGTAGCCGCAGGGAACTGTTGCGCGGAGCTTCGCAGCAAGCCTTGAACCCTCTGCCTGCCGCCGTTGGCTCTCCTGCCACCATGATTCGCGGGTTCGCTCCAGAATCGGCAGTGTCCCGCAGGGCAGCGAATTCCCGCGAGATTGGTTGTCTGGAGGGCCCACGCATGATGGCCTGATCCGCGAGAATTTCCAGCATTGAAAAGGCCCGACTCGTTTCGAGATCTCCCATGATGTTGATCATTATGCGCGACCTGAGATCTTTCGATGACGCCGCGACTCTTTCCCAAGGCCAAAAGTATGAAGTGGCGCGACTCGTAGAAGCTTTGTGCCAGAGATATGAGGCTGCCCGGGAGCTTTTCAGTCCGGATTTAGGTGGCGTCCACACAACTTCGCCGCAATGGCCCCCCACCCCATTCGTAATGCATGGATACGAAAATAGGTATATTTTTGCATACCGTAAGCCGGGGTAGCCGCCCATCCCGGCATTACGCGAGAATGGCTCCTCCCGCATGGAAAGAGGAGCCGTCCCCTTGCGGCTTCAACCCGTAGCGATTCACTCCACCGGGGGAATCGCAAAGGCTGTCACTCAAATTGGTGGCTGCATCATCGTACAACCTGCCATTCACTTACCTACGTCGTCTGATCATGCCCCTAATCGACTTGCAGATGCAGCCCATCAGCGCGCTCGGTCACGGACTTGACTGTTATGTCCACGATGCGGCCAGCGGGCAAGCTGGGTGGCGCTCACCCGGGAGTGTTCTAACTCGATTGAGCATCGCCGCAAACAACCCACAACGGTTATTCAATGTTTTCGTGTGATCTCTACCCTGATCGAAGTCGAATGGTAGGTAATGCCTGCCGTACGCGGCAGGCAAGGTGAACCTATTCGCTCAGACCACGTCCGAACACGTCGGCATGAGCCTTGATCTGTTCTCCCAGCGGTTTGTCATAGCGAATGACGACAACCCCGTAGCCCATATCCTCAAGTTCTCGGCGTTCTCGCGAGTCCTACGCCAAGAAAGACTCCGGTGGTGTGGCCAGCATGCTCGGGTATCTGGCGACGAACTCCGTCACGATTCTACGCGGAAAGCCACTTGTTCAAGTGTCGAGTTCACAGGATCTTCCAGCCTCAAGTGTGCGTAATCCACGGGTCGCAAGGAAGTTGCCGCATCCGCTGGACCAAAAGAAGAACTTCGCATATTGAAGAGATCATTGAGATGGCGGGTCCGCACGTGATTGCGGCGATCCCAGCGGAAGGCATCACGGGTCCGTGCTACGGTGGATGCGGAGAATTAGCGGGTTTCGTGAGCCACATTTCCGACCAGGCCATATTCTAGTTCCCAGCGATGCCCTTGTCTTGTAGGATCCTGACCACAACGCGCCTATTTTCTGCCTGGCCTGCAGCGGTTGTATCGGGCTCAACCTGCTTGCTGGTACCCATGGCACCCGGAACCAGGATGTTGGTTAGCGGAATTCCGCACTGTTGCACAAGGAAATTGGTTACGCTGTCGGCACGCTGGGTGCTGAGTCTCTGATTCACGGCGGCAGAGCCCACCGCGGATGCATATCCCTTTATCTGAATCATGTAGCCATTGGTAGTTTTGGCTTTCTGGGCCAGCTGCAGCAACTGGGGCTTGTACTGCGGTTCAACCGCGACTTTGCCGTTGCCGAATAGCACCGTCAGCGTGTCCAGAGTGTTGTATTGTCCCAGTTCGCTAAAGCGCTTATTGGTTGTGGCGATGGCCTCTTTGTTGGCGTCGATCTTGGCCTGAGCCGTAGTCAGCTCCTGTTGCTGTTGCTCGATGGCCTTTTGTTGCTGCTGCAGCGCCGCTTGCTGTTCCTTTATTTGCTGATCGCTCTGCTCGATGCGCTGTTGTTGTGCCTGGATTTGCTGCTCTTGCGGGACGATGCCAGCCTGAATGTCGTTGGCGGTCTTAAGATCAGAGCTTTTGAACCTGACGCTCTCGGCCACCAGTTGGTTTTGAGCGTTGTAAAAGCCTTTGATTTGAACGGGTAAGCCTGGCACCAAGGCCTTCAGATCGAGCCGCTTCTTTCGCAGTTGGAATAGGCCTTCCGTTTCCCTGGAGTCCGTGTTGTCGTTAAGGAGGACGGCGACCATTCCGGCGTCCTGGGACTTGACCGTCATGGTGGCACCGCTGCGTCCGACGATCACTCCACTAACGTGTGCTTTTTGAGCAACAGCGTTATCACATAGCGACAAAACGGCTGTAAGCCACAGCGTTACGGCAAATGCAATTCTTGCGATTCTGGGCTCATTCATGGGCTTATTCCTCCTTAATGACCTTTTCCCTATGGCAGGGCTCTAACGTTTTGGTCTGACAGCGCAGTTGCTTCGAGGACAGAAACATGTTGGAGTATCGAGGGCGGTCCAAACACATGTTGCCATAATATTTTTGTCGTGCGAGGGCTGCGATGGAACTGTCTCTTGTGACAGGTTGGTGGCGGCTCAGTCCCGATTTCCAGACTCATAGGCAATTCAGCAACTGACCGCCAAGTTCACCGTCGATAAGTCTAGCAATCGAGTTGCCAATCGGCCCCGGGGCAAAGTCCTTCATCAAAGTTCCCGCAACATTTCCGCCAGCCGCCGCTAAGCAGTTGAATGAGGAGAAGTAACATCTTCATTTTCTCCCGTCCCCTAGCGGACTGCCGCGATTTCTATATCTCCATTGTCTTCTGAAGAGACGCCCATGGCTCCATAAAGCAAAGACCGCATTTGGTCCGGTCCGACTAGCTTAGTACCCCATTGGTAACATCAACACAGTTTGTAGCTTCCTGACCGACAGTTATTAAGGGAACATAAAGGCAAGCGTAGGCCCCCAATTACTGCGATTTTGGACTGAGCATTGTGTTCCTTTTTGCCTGGCCGAGTGGTTCCTGCTCCTGGCTCGGAGGCACAAGGGACCTGATGCATAGCGAGCGCAACTTGACAAAAAATGTTCTTCACTCCAGAAGGCACCACAGACGTGTTGAAACGCCCCAGGGTGTGTGGGCCATCTGGCGCTGTGGCCGAACTGAAGACACGTCGCGAGTTAAGGATCTGAGCGTCGGTGGTCTTTTTATCGAAACACGTAAGGCATGCCCCGTCGGCGCGACGGTTGAACTTCATTTTCTCGTGCAGGATGGAGAGATCAGGGCTAATGCGACTGTGCGTTACGTCAAGGCTGGGAGCGGGCTTGGTCTGCAATTCGAGACTGTTCGCGGTGAGGACCAAGCGCGATTTGCGACGATGGTCAAAAGATTAATGCAGTCAGAATCTCCGGCGAACTCCACAACTAAAGTTTTGACGTAACCACGCCTGACATAGAGAAACTAACCAGATCCGAGGTTCACCTGCTTCCATGAGAATGCCGGTTAGTGTCAAGGTTTTCTTTCATCTTTTCTCTTTCTTCTCCATTTATTTCTTCTTGCTCCAAATTGTTCCCATTCCGTCAAGCCGCCACTGTCGCCACATCCATCCGCACTCTTTGTTGAGCGACTGTCACACCGTGCGAGCTGGGTGTCCTTGTTTCAGCAGGTGCTGCTAGCTGTGAATCGACCTCTGTACCCCTTTCGGGAAACTGGGCCAGAACGGAGTCGCAGTCACCTGATCTCGGCCTTCGCGCTCGGCTTTTTGAATGCCATCTCTCTTGTCTTTGCTCCTTTTGTCAGAGCCGGTGCAAAAATCCCCACAGTTCCGGTTGAACTTCCCCCACCCCTTGATGTGGTAAACCGAAGCCCACTCCACACGGAGGAGGTTCCGAGACTTGTTAAGGAGGAGAGACGTGCAAGAACTAAAGGAACTACAACGGGAAGGATGAGTATTCAGGCGATCAGCGATCTGAGGGTTGGGGCCGCAAACGCAGCGCTGCACGCGTTGTGGCGGTGCGACGCTTCGAGACTCCAGCGTGCCCAAACGCGCGACGCAATCTCGGCGAGCTTACTTCTTCTCCCACATTTCCCAAAACACTCCACCACAGCGGCTGGGGTGGCTGCGCGAAGCCGGTTCCTTTGCGCGACGGTTTGCCCTTCCATCGGGAGAGCAACCCCGCTGGTTGCAGAACCCGCCACACGCTCGAGGGACTGACGGCCACGACATCCG
>Ga0126379_10002554_pt1 | contig 11633 bp, 10 predicted proteins | sample PanSoiMetPlot_24_FD_92640 | JGI IMG/M metagenome (GOLD analysis project Ga0126379, IMG submission 92640) | Tropical forest soil microbial communities from Panama - MetaG Plot_24 | ecosystem: Environmental > Terrestrial > Soil > Tropical forest > Bulk soil | place: Panama | collected 2016-02-17
CGCCACCTTCTACCAGGCCCTGATGATCAGCCAGGCGCCGGTGATCGCGTCGCATTCATCGTCACGCGCGCTCACCAATCATCCGCGTAACATGACAGACGACATGTTGCGCGCTGTGGCCCGCAACGGCGGCGTGGTGATGGTGAATTTCTACTCCGCGTTCGTGGACGAAGATTATCGCAAAGCGTCCTATGATCCGGAGAAGGTCAAGCAGCGCGAAGCTGCCGTGGAAGCGTTCAAGAAAGAGCACGCGCATGCCGATGGCAGCATCATTACCTACGCCGAAATTGCGCCGGTCGAGAAAAAGTGGGCAGCGCAGTTTCCGCGTCCCCCACTCAAGTCGCTGATCGAGCATATCGACCACATCGCCAAGGTTGCAGGAGTGGACCACGTCGGCCTGGGCTCGGATTTTGACGGCGTCACTTCCCTGCCGCAAGGCATCGATTCCGTGGCTGACCTTCCCAGAATCACGGAGGCGCTCGCGGCACGCGGTTACAGCCGCGAAGACATCTTAAAGATCCTGGGCGGAAATTTTCTGCGCGTCATGCGCGAGGTGGAAGAGACCGCGCGCCGCCTTCAGGCCGAGCGCAAGGAATCAGACGCACTCTCTCTCGAAGACGTTGAGCTGATGCTTGGTAATCGCGTCAGCAGCGCCCACCTGGTGGATGTCATCATCCAGCACGGCGTGAATTTTGATCTCACGCCCGAGCGCCGCGCCGCATTGAAGGCTCAGAAGGCCGATGATGCGGTGCTGGATGCTATCGTGAAATCGAGAAAGCGGTGAACTGCAAGGATCCTCATCCTGAAAACACCCATCGCTAACGCTTGGGCCAAAGCCAGACTTGCTGTGACCTTGCTCCAATTGGGACACTGTTGGCGAATTCTGTACGCCGCACAGCACCCGATGTGAGCACGGTGGATTCATCCTCGAATTTCTCTTTGGCCAAGGCGAGAGCCAGCAGGCCTGACCTCCAGGACAATCGTCGCGCTCAGAATTCGATAGAGCTGATGCACCCAGCGACCGAACACTTCGAGCCGCGCGGCTTCGACAGGCCCACCCTCGCCTGGCAGTTGCCTGGGGCTGCGAAATGCTGCTGACTCGATGCAGCCCCAACTTATCATTCTGAACCGAAGAGGAAGGGTCTGATGTACTGAAGTATTGAACGGCCTTTCTGTACGCTTGGGCGCCTACTAACCTTCCTAGCTTTCGGCCATTCATGTCGCCGTTCTTGAAGTGAATGCCCCCATAGCGGCGCGAAATGCCAGCTTGGTCGGCAGCGGCTGAAAACGTCGGCCAAGAAAGCGTCAGGTCCCGAGCGGGAACTTTGCCTGGCGCGATCTTCGAACTACCGGCTTTAATACGAACAGAGTAACCGAAAGCGTCCCTGCCCGTGAACTGCCGGAGGACCTCGGCAGCTGCAGCACTGAATGCGCTATGGCCGGAGACGTACTCTGGAAATGGAGGGGTAATCACCCAGGGTTTTTGATAGGGCTGCCATCCTGCTCCATCAATTTCCTCAGTGCCCTTAGAAGGGCCGCCCCAGGCTCGAATTCTCTTTCCCGAGAACAGAAAATGAATAGCCGTGATCGGGCGAACCGAATCGTACGCCCGTTTGGCGTCCCAGGTAGCAATGCTGGCGTCGAATAGGGCGTTCGTCAAAACAAAAAACAGTTTCACTTCGGCATCAAGATCGAGGTGATCGCGGGCAGCAACCCATTGAGCGAAGCCACACCAATGGCCGGGCGGCGTGTCTGACCCCGATCCGTCGCTCCAGTACTCCGCGATCATCTTTTCCCGATCCGTTAAGTGGGCGCTGATTTCAACCAATTCCGTCGCCTGCTGAATGTATTCCTCACGATTCTTCTTCCATGTATACGGTGGATCGGGCCGAAACTGGTCGGGTGAGGTCAAGGCAAACGTAGTGACTCTTCCCCAGAACGGGGTGAGAAATTCCTGGATCATGTACTGATCGCGATTGACGATCCGCAGGGGCTGCCAGTGGTCTGGATCAACCAGTCGATCAGGGCCGTTGACGGGGCGATAGCCGCTGTAATCCTCATATTCTCCAGGACTGAGGTCGCCTAGTTGGTTAGCGCCATCGTGATGGCAAGCGTCAATGACAGCCTGCGCGATTACGTTACCGATTCCTGAAGGCGTCGCAAGATCGGCGGAGGTATCATCCGGATCGTATCCCACGGCATGTAATTTTTCTCTGAGCGAAGCACGTCTGCGAGGAAATAAATCGGCAAGACATCGATATGCCGCGTAGCTGATGGCTTTTTGTTTGTTGTCTGGAGTGGCTTCAGAGCCTGGGCGCCGCAGCTCCGGCGTATCGGGTATTATGAGACGCAGTGTAGGAGTGTAGACGGCCCAGGCATTATAAGCGCATGTATGGACCATGGCTAAAGCCCGGGCGGCCTCGGTTGGTCCGCTGTGTTCCGACTGAATAACTTCCAGGGCCACGCGGTTCCAATAGATGACAAGCGAAGTGGCGGCGAATGTTGGTGCATTTGCTATGCACAACGAGCTGAGAAACAGGGTGCTTAGAATCAATCGTAAGATCATGGCGGGATGGACTAGCTTGTGTCGGCAAACAAGATCGAACACCTAATCAAGTTGATCCAGCGCTATCTTTCGACTGGACTTGTCCGTTTTATACGTTCCACTAACTCAATGGTCTGCTGCAGATCATCCCGGGCAGTATTCGCTGTTCGCAACGATCCAAGATACTTAAGCAGAACCATGGTTGCCTTAGGGGCACGGTTTTCCTCAGAGTCGATCAAGCTTGGCGCGGCGAATGACGTTCGCACGATATACAAAATCATCTTTACTTCTTCGGCGCTCGTTGAATCTTCAGACACAGTTGTTTTTCGTTCTCCAAGATACTGAAGAACGCCAAGAGCCGCCTTATCACCCATTCGGTTGAGGGCCGTCTGAACAAACGACATTCCGTAAGTCGGGGAACTCGCGTTATCAGCCAGCACCAGTGCGACTAACTGTTCAGCATCAGATCGTTTGGGGATTTGAGCAGCTTCATTCGAGGTCTGTGCCAACGCTACGCCGCACAACAACGACATGGATAAAACCCGTATCACATTCATATCTACTCCTTAGCGCGAAACGTTAATGTCTCCATTGTTCGTAATCGACCCGTGGCCGGGTGACGTGCCACCCTCAACAAAGTTGTTGGTGCGCACAGTGTATTTGCTGTTTCCTACGAACATACTGATAATTTGCTGAACCGGAATATTCGTCTGGGAACTAAAGAGGCATATGCCTACCGGAGCGTCGTGGTAAGTACCGTCGGTCTGAGTGTTCCGCGTGCAATCCGGCGCCTGCGACGGACAAGTCCAACCGCTGGCAGGCCTTCCCTGGGTGGTATCATCCTCCCAAGCCGCCATGTTGCTGCTTTGAATTGGGCGACTATTCTGATCAAGCACTTGATATGTAATGTCAATCTTTATACCAATGTTCTGGCCCGCTGTGCAGCCGGCTGGGGCTCCGTCGGCTATAACCACCGGTTGATTCGCAGGAGGAATTGTTAAACTCGTCGGAATTTGCCCGAAGAAGTTTGTCGATGCGGGCTGTTGGTTGGCAGTGACAACGATGGCCTGATTTCCTCCTCCTGCTGTTGAATTTGTCGGAGTCAGCGTGACTTTTATGTGCATGTCATCAACAACATTCACGTTTGACACTCCTATGTTCGCCCCCTGCGCAGCGCTGACGGTGGCTCCGGTAAAGCCTTTTCCTGTTATGGTCACCGGAGTTGCCGTACCCACCAAACCCAATGAAGGTGAAATGCCGGTTATTTGAGGCCCGTCCGTGACCTGCGCCTTATCTTGAAAGTTCTGCATCGGACACTCACCAGCCAACGGCTGCCCGCAATCGGAAGAGGCGGGAAGGTTTGCTGTGAAGAAGAGCGTCGCGCTGCCCGGTCCTACCGCGGTCATGAAGCCTGAGCTCACTGTTGCCACAGCCGCATTACTGCTGCTCCAGCTTCCACCCGTTGTTTCATCGAGTTCGGTCCCGTCGCATTGTTCTGATATCGCTTGAAATTGCTCGGTTGCTCCCACGGTACAAGCATCGCTCCCGGGGTTCAGAAATACATCCGAGGTTCCACAGCAAGGCACACAACAATTGGTGCAGGTGCCTGTGACCACGTTGAATACCGCTCCCGAAATGATCACGTTGATCTGGCCGGCCGGGCCTTCAGCACTCTCGAAACTTGTGCTGCCTTCTGACGTGCCCGGCGGAAACACGTTTCCTGAGGGATCCGGCGCGTTGGCTTTCACGATGTTCTTGACGTCGAGCATGAGTGAGCCTTGCGGCACCACATGCACAGGCATCTTGTACTTACCATTATCGCCGTAATAGAGCGTGACTAGCACATCTTGGGGTTTGTCGGTTGGATTCCAGATGCTGTACATGGTGTTGGAACTATCGGTCAGATCCCAATAGCTGCCCAGTTTCCGATGGGTGCTGCTGAGGGCCTGGGGCTCCACCTCGAACACGTAGGTGCCGCTCTGATCGACGCTGCCCGCGGCCATGACCACGTCTCCCACCCGCCCGGTATAGGAAACCCCCACATTGATCGATCCACTGAGCTCCTGCATGCCTAGGCTTCCCAAGACGTTCGGCAGGTTGATCGTTTTGCTTCCCAAGGCAGGCAGGTTCTGCTGTATTACTCGAGAGACCGGGGTGGTTTCTGTCATGTGGCTGAACTGCAGTGCCATGTCGATCGGTTTCGCAGTCGTGTTTCGAAGCACCAGATAGGGAGTGAACCGGGTTTCGCCGGGAAACTGCATCATGGGATCAGGCTTGCCCACCATCAACCCCGCGCTGCCCAGGATCACGGGCCCTGTGCCAACATCGGTATGCCGCATAAACGGGATATTCGCCGAGTATCCCTCTTTGGGATTTAAAAGGCCGCCCGCCACAAGAACACTGCCCGCCTCGCCATAGTATTCGACGCGAACGCCTCCGAGGCGGCGTTCGGGGGAACGGTCGGACTCGTTTTCGAGCGGAAACATGTGCGTCGAATGCGAGGGCAGAATTACTTCCTCGGGCTGTGATGATGCGCCATTAGCACTCATCAGACGAACTGTCGCGTGGACGTCCGTGTTGGTCCCGTTACTGATGGCTAAGAATCCGTCGACATCCGCATCATGCTTCCACCACACACCTTCCCAGCTCTGCGCTCCGGAAGCAGGCTGGCCGGGCATGGTCGCGTCGCTAAACGGGTACATCAAGGACAAGCTTCGCGAGCTATCTTGAAGCGCAATGGTCGCAACCAGGTGTCCACTTGAAGGATGCCGATAGCTCAAGGCTGCACTGCCGAATGAAGAGAGATGAGTTAATACTGATGGCGGCGCTTTAGCCAAAGCTTCATTGATGTTCACTACTGCAATACCTGCGGGCGGGATGTTGACCGGCGCCAACCGATATTCAGTTCCGTCGGCCATGTAAAGAACGGGACTTACTTCAAGAGTCGCCGCCACAAGAGCGTTTTTCAGTCTGATGTTGGCCACAAATCCGCCATCTGTTCTCCACAGCCCCGAGGCGAGAACATGCGTCAGGATGGGCCGTACTCGCGGAGGTCCAGGCTTGTTCGTGACAGATGGCAGATTTAACTTATCGCGCAGAACGATGCTGCGCACGATTTCTGAAGTACGCCCATTCGAGCTGTTTTCAATTTTGGTTTGTTGGCTATTTGCCAGGATCGAGAAGACGAAAGATACAAGTAAGAAGCACCGGGATGAACAGGAGTTGCAGATCACTCTTCACCTCTAGAACCAGTCGAAAATACTCGCAAAATAGTGTACACAAGCTTCTGGTTCACACTATTTAAGATCGAAGAAAGTTTTATATCTTGTCGCTAAGCCGAGTACCAGAATGGAACTAGAACGGTAGATGGTGGTGAAACCGAACCATCCTAACGATTACTCAAAGGCGAGCCTTGGTCGGCACAGCAAGTGTATACCACGGCCAAACTCTCTTGAGCAGTAAGATCAAAAACCTCGGATCTGTGTGCCTGAAAAACCTTGACAGCGCCGGCTTCCTCATACATGGGGTTACCTTTTGGTCGCGCCTCGGGGCGCTTGTAGGCAAGCTACGAATGCAGGCGTCCTAGTAGAAGCAAGCGGTGCCCTTCTACTTTCCCGCCTTCCTGATGTAAATATTCCCGTTGAAGTTTTTGAATTGCATCTCTGGACCGCCGCCGTTGATGGTCCCACGAACCGTCTTCTCAACCCTGACTACGTACTTGCCGCCTTTGCCCCGGTTATCTTCCACGATCGGCTGCGGGGCTGGATTCTGCAATTGAATATCGAAGTCGCTGAACACCTCTCCGTTGTCGGTACGCAAGCTGAGATTGGCCTTTGTGTCCGCAGGAAAAGTTACATCGACGGCGCCATTCATGGAGCTGAAGGCCATGGGTTTCTGGGGGTCGACCCGGGCGAAGGTCACCAGCAGTCTCCCGTTCAGGGCATGAGCCACGGCGCTGCCGGAGATGTTCTTGAGGGTCACCTCGCCATTGATGTCGTCGACATCAAGCTCTCCATCCACTCCAGTCACGCTAATGTTGCCGTCGTTGACAGTGTGCAGCGACAACGACGTGTGCACCGGAACCGTGATGGTCAGATCGATGATGCGCATGTAGGACTCGGTGCCGACACGCACCTGGTTGTTCTCGGCCTCCACGGATAGCCCTGTGGACGTCATCGGGACCCTTTTAAGACCAGCGGAAGGGGGTTCCCCCGAGTCTTCCGTCCCCTCGCGACGGCGAAGGCCCCGGCCCCGCCCACGGCCTTCGCCTTCGCCGTGTCCGTCGCCTTCACGCACCTTGGCGTCGACGATGACTTCCTTGCCTTCGTAGGCCTTGACGGTAATGCTGCCATTGACCAGGTGGGCGCGAACCTGTGCCGGTCGTGACGGATCGGCCAGCGGAACTGAGACATGGTTGCTGTCGGGCCCCTGGGCAATTAACCACGGCCCAGCGAATAAGAAGATGACTGCCGCGATGAATTGCATACGAAATTTGAGTGAGTTCATAGGATTAGTCATGGCGTTCTAGAACGCGTATGTCTCCATTCAGATTGTCTGCCTTGATTTCCATACCACCGGCGCCGACCCGGCCTCCGGTATAGCGATCGGTGCGGAAGATGAATTTGCCGTCGCGACGCTCGCTGGTGGCCGCCTTGGCCGGTAACGAGGTCATTTCGAAATCGGTGTAGATGTGCCCGTTCATCGTCTTGAAGCGGAAGTCCGCGGACAGGCCGCGGATGAAATAGAGGTCAACCGGCCCGTTGATGGTGCCGAAATCGCCGTTCTCCTTGGGATTCTCGCGAAAGACCACCTTCACGCCGCCATTCACGGTGCGAGCCAGGGCCTTGCCGCCGCCAACGTCTTGCATCTCAATCCCGCCGTTCACGTTGTGTACCGAGAAGTTGCCGGTCACATCACGCACGTTTACCCGGCCCATGTTCACCGTCCTGAGGCTGAGGTCGATGCTGCGCGGCACCTGCAGCTGAAAATCCATCTTCACCACGTACCCGCGGTCACCATGCCAGCCGCCACAACATCCCTCGCCGTCGCAGTTGCAGTTGCAGCGGAACGGGCCGTTCACGTAGAACTTCAGCAGGTCCGGCTGGTCAGTGATGTCGAGCGTCACTTCCTTTTGGGCGGCTTCCAGCCTTTCCTTGGATTCAGCGCGGACCGACTTGTTGACCACCAGCTGCACCTGGTCCGATTGCCCGCCGACCACCTCAATCGAGCCGTAGACGTTGTCCACGTTCAGAAGCTTGTGAGCAGCGCCCACGGTGAATGTCTTGCGGATGGTTTCCTGTTCCTGCACCGGCATCAGAGAATCAGAGTCGTCGTCATGCCGGTGCTGATTGCCGCCGGCTCGGGCGCTGATCGATGGCTGGTTTAGCATCAACAGCAAAGTTATCGCCGATGTCACGGCTAACAGAAGATGTTTGGATCTCATATCGTCTCCGTTCGTGTTGACTTTCGGCTGCGGCCTCTCACCAGAGCAGCGTTGCTGCTCGGGATCCAGAGACTCCCGCCCGGCCACTTGCGGGACTCGCTCACTCCACTAGCCGCTTCAACTCAACTTCTGAATGCCCCACGCCGCATGCTTGCGCACATTGGGATCCACGTCGGGCATTTCCTGTAACCGCCGCAACGGCCCCACGGCGCTCGATTCATGCAGGTCCACCAGCAGGTCAATCAATGCCACTTGCACCAGAGGCGACTGCTGTTTTTCCAGCGATTCCACCAGTCCCCGGCTTACCTCAGGCCGCTTCCCGTACCGCCCCAGAGCGTCGAGCGCTGCCAGACGGACATCCACGTTGCTGTCGTAGCGCAGCGTGTGCACCAGAGCATCCAGCACCTGGGGATCGGGTTCTTGTATGCGGGTGCTATAGCTCACACCTTGCAAGCGCCCGGTGGCGGATTGCTGCTGCAGATACGAGAGGGCAACCAGCTGGTTGTTCTTTTGAAGCTCATTGCGCAACTCAGCAAGTTCCGCTTTCTCAGTTCGATCGCGATCGATATACCGGCCGCCGAGAAAACCCGCGACCAGCAGCACACTAGCCCAACCCGCGCTCAGTGACGGAGTCCGCATCCAGCTGACCAGGTCCGCCAGCCCGAGGAATCTTTTCCTTTCCGAGGCGAGACTGGCTTTCTCCCACCGGCCCTGCTGGTAGCTTTCCAGCATGGCATCGAAGCGCGCCCGCACTGAAGGACTTGGCTGCTCTTCGGGGAGAAGCTGCAGCTTCTTCCAGATTGCTACCTCTTCGCCGCAACGCGAACACCCCGCGACGTGTTCCTCGACCAGCATCGCCCGGTCTGAGTTCAATTTGCCTCGCAGATAATCCGGCAACAGCTCTTCCATCTCTTCGCACTTCATTGCAAACTCCCGGAGCCGGGCCAGGTGCCCGCTCCTTCCGAACTTGATCCCCGCAGGGTCGTGCGGCCCTGAACGCGGAGATAGATCTCCCGCAACTCCTGCAGAGCGCGATGCACCCTGGTCTTCACCGTTCCAACTTCGCAATCCAGAAGCTGCGCGATCTCTTCGTACTTAAGGTCCTGAAAACGGCTGAGCACGAGAACTTCCCTCTTTTCTTCCGGCAGCTGCATCAGCGCACGACGCAGCAATTCAGCCTCTTGTGCCTCTTGCGCGGAATCGGCGGGCACAAACGCGGGCGACATTTCCGGCTCCAAACTGGTCTCCGGCTTGTGCCTCCGCAGGTAGTCCACCCGCGCGTTGCGCGCAATCTGGTACATCCAGGCGCGGAACGAGGTCTCGGGACGATAACTCTGGCGGTACTTCAAAATGCGAAAGAACACTTCCTGAACCAGGTCCTCGCTGCCCGATCGCTCGCCGGTCAACTTCAAGTAAAAGTTGAACAAAGGCACTTGATAGCGCTCAAACAGCACGCCGAGCATCTCGCCCACGCCGCTGCGCACCTGCGCCATCAGCTCCTCGTCAGACAAAGAATTCTTCATCAGCTCCAGCCGAGCGTGTTGTTTCTCTTCCTTCATAAACGAATACTGGACTCTCTGAAAAAGGTTACAAGGATTCGGACGCAGCTCTGGGCGGAAAGTAAGCTCCGTGTAACACGGTTAACTCCGGCCCTTCTTGGCGAACACCCACCGGCGAGGGCGCCGGTGCCACATGATTCTCTACCCCCAAACCCGAGCTGCCTGGCTCTGCTCGCTTTACTTCTTTTTGGTCTCCGTCTTTAATATCCAGTTGGACTTTTTAGGAGAGATGAATGCTCTTTCGCGCTGCTCTGATCTTGTTTATTCTCAACGTCGCTGCTGCGGCGCAGACCGCCAGCCCAACCGCGCCGCAAACGAAGAAAGCGCCGGCAAAAGGTACCACGACGACGACCGCCAAAGCGCCGCAAGCCATTTTGCACACCACAGCGGGAGAAATGAAGTGCGAGTTGTTTCCGGATAAAGCTCCCAAGGCCGTGGACAACTTCATCGGGCTGGCTACGGGTAAGAAAGACTGGATCAACCCTCTCACCGGCCAGAAGGTCCAAGGCAAACCGCTTTACGACGGCGTTATCTTCCATCGCGTGATCCCCGGCTTCATGATCCAGGGCGGCGATCCTATCGGCACGGGCAACGGCACCCCAGGTTACAAGTTTGACAGTGAGTTGCACGCTGATCTGCTCTTTGACCGCCCTGGACGGCTGGCTATGGCCAACTCCGGGGCCAACACCAATGGATCGCAGTTTTTCATCACGGAGGACCAACGGCCTCCGCTGAACCCTTGCCTTGAAGAAGCGGGATGTGACAAACCCTTCGCGCCGCCGAACAATCATGTTGCTAAAGGCTGGGGCTATACCATCTTTGGGCAGTGCGACGCCGCCACTGTAGCGTTGGTGACAAAGATAGCTCAGGGCCCGTGCCGGGGCCGGGTCTGCGACGGGAGCAACCCGCGGCCGGATAATCCGGTAAAGATCACGCACATTGAGATTCTGAACGCGCCCGCAGCGAAACCGGCCCCAGCGAAACCTTCGGCGGCCAAGCCTGCTGCCCAACCTTCCGCCGCGAAGCCTGCTGCGTCACCCAAGCCTTCATCCACACCAAAGCAATAAACGAAAGGAAATATCATGGCTCGAGCACAAGGAACCTACGCAATTTTTGACACCTCCGAGGGACGGATCATATGCCGTCTATTCGAGAAAGAAGCTCCTGTCACCACCAAGAACTTCATGGAGCTGGCAGAAGGCAAACGCAACTGGAAGGACCATGTCAGCGGCAAAGGCGGCTCAAGTCCGCTCTATAGCGGCACCCTTTTTCACCGCGTGATTCCCGGCTTCATGATTCAAGGTGGCGATCCCAGCGGAACTGGCATGGGCGGTCCCGGCTACAAGTTTCAGGACGAAACACAAGGATCACCTCACAAATTTGACAAGAAAGGCAAACTGGCCATGGCCAACGCCGGCCCCAACACCAACGGCTCGCAATTCTTCATCACCGTGGCGGCCACGGATTGGCTCACCGGCAACCACACGATCTTTGGTGAAGTGGTGGAAGGCCAGGAGATCGCCGATAAGATCGCTAACGTGCCCCGCGGCGCACAGGACCGTCCGCGAACCAACGTAGTGCTGCAGTCGGTGACCATCGAGCGCGTGGCTTAGACGCGAAGGGCACCTTGGACCCATATTTGAAAATTGCTGTCTTCCTGGCTGTGTTTGGACTGTTATTTGTAATCGCCAGGGTCCTGGCGCGCGCCGGGGAGACCCATGTCGATTCGTCCTTGCCGCCAAGTTCTGACATTGCGCCTGTTGTGGCGAACGATCCCTTGGTTCAAGATCCTCCCCCACTTACCGGCGCCGAATTCGGCATGCCCATCCCACTCCCTGCCATACAGATCATGGACAATGGAAGCTTCAATCGTCCCATTGTCACGAATTACTACTTCGGTAAGATCGATTTGGCCCGCGGGCCCGCCGATCCTGCCTGCTTTTATGATGAGTTCTTTTTGGAACTGCGACACCCTTCAAACCCAACGCGATGGACCAACAGGTACATCGTTGCGACTCCCGCGGGCCTTAGCCAAGCAATGGATCAGAACAAATTCGACTCGATCTATCTTGACGCAGGCACAGTA
>Ga0126379_10002555_pt1 | contig 11627 bp, 7 predicted proteins | sample PanSoiMetPlot_24_FD_92640 | JGI IMG/M metagenome (GOLD analysis project Ga0126379, IMG submission 92640) | Tropical forest soil microbial communities from Panama - MetaG Plot_24 | ecosystem: Environmental > Terrestrial > Soil > Tropical forest > Bulk soil | place: Panama | collected 2016-02-17
CGGGGGCGGGCCGAACTGCTCGACCAGCTGTCATATGAGTGCTACCTGACCGACCAGATAGCGCGGGCCAGAGACAGCGGGCTGGCGGCGCTGGCCATCTACGAACAGGAGCAGGACACGCGGTCCATCGGCACATCGCAGCGGTGGCTGTCGCGGCTGACCTGGTTCTTCGGGCAGAACGCGGGCAGCGAGCGCTACGCCGCGGCCGCGGTCTCCACACTGGAGCAACTGGGGCCCGGCCCGGGACTCGCCATGGCCTACAGCAACCTGGCACAGCTACGCATGCTGGCCGACGACCGCACCGAGGCGCTGCACTGGGGCGGGAAGGCGATCGAGCTGGCGCGCCGGTTCGGCGACCGGGAGGCCGAAATGCACGCGCTGAACAACGTGGGCTCGGTGCTGGCGTTTGCCGGAGAGCTGGGCGAGGGCCGGGCGCGGCTGACGCAGAGCCTGGATATGGCACTCGCCGACGACGCCCATGAACACGCCGCACGGGCCTACACCAACCTCGGCGGCAGCCACATCGAACACCGGTCGTTCCGGGAAGCGGACCGGTACCTTCAGGCAGGCATCAGCTACTGCACCGACCGTGACCTGGACACCTGGCGCCTGTACATGAGTGCCTGGCTCGCCCATTCCCGGGCCGAACAGGGCCACTACGCCGCAGCGGACCAATGCCTGGCTGACGTGCTGCGGCACCCGCACGTGCCGCCGATTACCCAGGTCTGTGCCCTGACCGTCGCCGGCGTGCTCGCCGCCCGCCGCGGGCGAGACGGCATGGGCCCGCTGGACGAGGCGCTTCCGATCGCCATCCAGACCGGTGAGTACCAACGGCTGCTGCCTGTGGTCATCGCTCGCGCCGAGGCGGCGTGGATCGCCGGACGGCCCACGGACGTGGCCGCCGACATCGACCGCGCCTGGCACTTCGCCATCGCGCATTCGCGACCGTGGGAGCTGGGCGAGCTGAGCTGGTGGCTGCACCTCGCCGGGGAGCACAGGCGGCCTTCCGCCTCTCTTGCCTCGCCCTTCGCGCTCATGCTCTCCGGCGAACACCGCGCGGCCGCCGGTGAATGGCGGGACCTGGGCTGCCCGCTGTGGTCGGCCTACGCCCTGGCCTTCTCCCCGCCGCTTCAAGATGCGCAGGAATGCCTGGAGATTCTGGACGGGCTAGGCGTCCCCGCGGTGCGCCACGCGGTGCTGCGTGACCGGCACGTCCGCGGGCTGGTGGTGCCCCGTGGCCCCCGGGCGGCCAGGCGCGCCAGCCCGGCCGGGCTCACGGCACGCGAAGCCGAGGTCCTTCAGCTTCTCACCGAGGGGCTGTCTAACGCCGAGGTCGCCGAGCGCCTCTTCCTATCCGAGAAGACGGTGGGCCATCATGTCTCGGCCGTGCTCCGCAAACTCGGAGAGCCCACCCGGTCGCGGGCCGTTGCCAAGGCCCTGCGGCTAGGCGTCATCCAGCCAAGATAGGGAAGCCGCCCGATGTGGCACCCGGTCCGGCCGAGGTTTCCTGTGCGTGCCGAAACAACCTCGCACATCTCAGGAGGACCCAACCATGGCACTGTTCATGGACACGCACACCATCGGCGGGCCGGTCACCATCGACGACGTGGCCAAGGCACACGCCGCCGACCTGCAGACCCAGGACGCCTACGGCGTTCACTACCTGCGGTACTGGGTCGACCAGCAGCACGGCAAGATCTTCTGCCTGGTCGATGCCCCAGACGCCGACACCGCAGCTACCGTGCACCGCGAGGCACACGGGCTCGTCGCCGACGAGATCTACCCCGTCGCCGAGGGAGCCTGATCCCTCCCACCGCCACACAGCGCAGCGCGCCTGGCTCCCCCGGGCCGGGCCCGCTGCCTGGCCGCTGCCCGCCAGCCGCGGGCGATCCGCCACCACTTGCCCTGGCACAAACTCGACGCCTTCACCGCCCACGCCACCCTCGACCAAGCCAAAGGCACTGGCCACGGCTGGGCCGCCAAAGCCAGGCAACTGCACGCCCAACTGGTCCCGCCCAGCCTCGACCTCGACCCTCTGGCCACCGTCGAGCATCTCGTCAACGGCAACAGGGCCAGCGGAACAGGCGGCACCGACGTTGGGAATCCCGGCCTCTAATCCGCGGCAGGCAGGCACCCTTACACTTCTGTCACCGTTGCACCCGGCTGCGATCCTAGTGGGTCGCAGAGTTCGGCACGTATTCGGCAGGGAGCCTCAGGAAGGGGCTAGGCAGTTTGAACCCTCGGTCTCTTCGTCCCGAAGTCAACTAGCCTCAATCGCCCTGTCCGGCGATAGCACGGCACGACCGGTCGTTAGACCTTTGCGCGATACATCCCCTTGATGGGATGCCCCTTGTACGGGCCGATGGTGCTCTCGCTCTTCTCCATCTTCTTCCCGTCGATGACGTCCCACCACAGTCCGGCCTTCTTGTCGAACACGAACTCCCGTCGCTGGATACCGGCGGCGTCAGGGCCGTAGATGCGTCCCCAGGAGGCGTCGACCAGGAAGGTATGAATGTCGTTGACGATCGTATGGTCAACGACAATGACCGTGTGCCAATCGTGCTCGTCTTTCCGCCAGGCCAGCACGAGCAGGTCACCGGTCCGCCCGTTCAGGAACCCGACCTCAGTGAAGTGCGCTGACGGGAGGGCGGCCAGATTCTCGTCGCTTCGTTTCGCCTTGAGCCCCAGGCCCTGCCGCAGCCGCGAGGTTGCGAGGTTGCACCTGGCGTCGTCGTGCTTGCGGGTGAAGGCGTAGATGAACGCCAGCTGCACGTACCCGGCGCAGTCGATTCCGATGCTGAACTCGCTTTGCAGGGCTCGGACGAGCTGCTTATTCGAGAAGCCGGGATTCCGCGACCGGAGGGCATCCAGCTTACCGGCGTCGATCAGATGCTGGGTGAGTACCTTGATCTCGTCCGGTCTGGCTCGGCCGTAGGCCGCACAGCGGATGACGGTGTGCAGCGGACCCGAGACCGTGGCCCCCAGCTTCTTCTTGAGCAGCTCTTCCAGCTTCTCGGCGTCGCGTTCCGAGCTGGCGCTCGCCATATTGAACTGCGACCGGGCCTTGACCATGCCCCCGCTGGGAAGCGTGTAGTCGGCGTTCGCGAGATCGAAATACTCGTCGATCCGCTTGCGCAGGTCAGGGCCGGAGACCTTGGGGACCAGCTCCTCGGCGAGCGGCTCGGGATAGTCCTCCGCCTCGAAGGACAGCTCGTCCAGCGCGGCTTCGCCGGCCTCGGTCTCCTCCGGCTCCTCCGAGCCTGGAATGTCATGCTGCATCGGGTCCTGCGCTCGTTCCCAGGTCTCGAGCTCGTGCCCGGCCGGCCGGGCCGCCCGCGGCACGGGGATGCCGAAGAGCCAGTCCGACAGGTGCATGGCCTGCGCCGTCCGGACCGTGGCATTGCGCTTGGTCTGGTAGGCGCGTACCGGTATCGCCTCCCGGACGAAGATGTCCACGCCGTTGAGCGCGTCCTTGAGGTAGGGGGTTGCCCCGTCCGTCCCCGCGGCCATCGCCATCCGGGTGAGCGCGAGCCTGGTGGAGAGCGGGAGGCTGTCGAAATCGCCGTGCAGCTCGGCGGCGATCTCCCTGAGACGGACCTCCCGGAACTTGAGGTAGACCGCGGTGGCGAGCGCACCGTCGGGACCGGAGTCGAACAGGATGGTCTTGACCTTCCTGGGATCTTTCTTGGCATCGTTGAGGTGCTCGACCGGTGTCTGAGTCCTGTCCCACTTGACCTTGGCGTACGCGGGAACCCTCGCCTGGATGGCGGCCCGCGCCTCGTAGAAGTCGTCGCATCCGATGTGGTAGGAGCTGACCTTCTCGCTCGACAGGTAGCTGAGCGGCCTGCGGGTCTCGGCCATCATGATCGTGCCGAGCAGCCCAGGATTGAGCCCGGTCTCGCCGGCCGCGTCCTCAACCAGCTTCTTCAGGCGCCTGCCGGCCTGGCCCCGGAAGAATGCCCGGTGATGGTCGGTGACCTCTTTGCCCGAGACGACGAGGTCGGTGTTTTCGGCGGAGACCTCGATCGCCTTCCATACCTCCTCGTTGAGGATCTTCACCCATTCGGCGCTGAGCCGCCCGAAGTCCGGGTTGTCCCGCTTCAGCGGTTCCGTCGGCAGCTCGGGATGCCGGGCGAAGAAGATGAGGTTGGTGAGGTCGTTCTCATCGCGCCATCCCGCCTGGATCGCCAGGCTCAGGGCCAGCGGCCAGTCCCGCTTACCGAGTGCCGCGGCGACGTCGTCCGGAACGGCCGCCGGATCGAACCGCTGCGCCAAGGGCTGTTCGTCGAGTGGCGGTGCCGCGAGCTGCGGCAGGAGCAGGACCGGGGGCTCCAGCGCCTCCTCCGTTTCCACCATGGCCGGGGTCTCACCACCCTCGGTGATCCACGCGCGGAGCTGGCGGACCAGCTCGCGGGTGACGCGAACGGCCCGGTTCGAGCCCGTGCCCGCGCCGACAGCGATGCCGACCAGGCAGTACCGCCTGTTGTCGATGACCCAGACGGGAGAGCCACTCTGTCCTTTTGTGGTGTCGGCAGTGGTGGACATCGTCCGGCGCTTCTCGTTGGCGCTGTGGAGGATGCCCGCGGCGCACCAGAGCTGCCTGTGACCCTTTCCGCCCGGGTATCCGGCCGTGTACGCCGCCTTGCCGTTGAGCCCGCGGGGATCCAGCCGCGCGAGCATGGTGCCCTCGCCACAGTGCGGGCTTCCCCAGAAGCAGAGGGGCCTTTCGTTCAGCGCCCTGAAACGCTGCTCCCCGACAGCGCTGCTGAGGGTGAGCAGCGCATAGTCCCAGTCGAGGCTGTCCGCCGCCGTGGGGTCATATTCCTGGCGAATCCTGGGCTTCGAGGCGAGCCGGTACCTGCCGAAGGGCTCGTTGAGGTCGTCGAGCGCGGGGACCACCATGATCGTGTACTGCTGCATGTTCTGGAAGGCGTCATGTACGACGTGCGCCGCCGTGAGGACGTGCCGGTTCGAGATCAGCAGGCCCGTGCCACCTCCGGCCGGGCGCCCCCTACTGTCGGTGACGTCGATCTTGCAGATCCAGCGCCACGGCACACCGGTCGTGTTCTTGACCCGTACCCGGTTGTCACCGTCGATGATCCCGGCTTCCTCGAGTTCGAACGCACCGGGGGACGCCAGCTCCCCGCCGGGCTGTTCTGCGCGCTCCCTCTCCCCGGGGGCGGGCTGGGCCCACGTAAGGTCGAGTGCGCTTCGGAACGCAGTCTCCGCTTCGAGCTCGCCCAGCTGCCCCTGCCATGGTTCCGCGCGCTGGCCGGAAGACGGCTCGTGGTCCAGGAACGGGGTCTCCAGCCCAGGGAGCGGCCCGTGGGGCGGAGGCGGCGTGTGCTCGTCGGCAGTCACGGGGGCCCCGCCGCGCTCAACGGACCGCCACTTTGCCGGCTTTGACATCGTGGCCGGTGATGGCCGACCAGTGGGTGATGATGGTGTTCATCGCGCCGGACAGGCTGTTGGGGACGGTCGGGTCGTAGAAGGCGCGTGCCGCGCCGGGTACCTGCAGCGTGCCAGTCTCGATGGCGATGAGCACGGCCGAGATCGCGTCGGCGACCTGGAAGTAGTGGTCGGCCAGCCCGTTGGCGGGAAGCCCGACCATCTGGGCGATCTTGAAGAGGACCTGCTCCGGGGTGGTGCCCTCCGCTCGCAGGTCCCGGATGATCGGGAGGTTGTTGTTCTCCACCGTCAGGTGGAACCACGACATCATCGCCACCAGGTAGAACTCTTCGCGCGACAGGTCTCCGAACCGTCTGCGGTCGAGGAGCTGGCTGTTCAGCTTGCGGGCGAGATCCTCGATCTTGGCATCGTCGGTCGGGTTGGCGCCGCTGGTGGTCGAGCGGTTGATGAACCCGATCCAGACCTCCCGGAGGAGTTCTTCGAAGCTGGTGACGAATTCCTTGTTGGCCGCCGCCACCTTCACGTATTCGTAGGGTGAGTTGTCGTCGTTGCCGTGGTTCAGGTCCAAGCCGAACATCCGGTAGTGCGCCTGACGCTCCGTGGTGTCGATGGAGGGACGGACTGAGCTGGTGATGGTCGTGATCGAGAACGGTGGCGGGTCGCGGAAGAACAGCTCTTCGGTGTTGCGCAGCCAGAGCTGAGTGGCCTCTGTCGGCGCTCCCAGCTTCTCGCCGTGCAGGAGTTCGAGCACCACCCTGCGGAAGACCGGGCGGATCCGGGTGTTAGCGATCATGTAGGCGTAGATCAGATGGTCCCAGCGCACGCCACGGGTTCCGACCTCGACGTTCAGTGTGTCGGTGAGGATCGTCGCGAAGGTACCGGCGTCCGGAGACGCGCCCACGTTGCTGGGCGGGTTCAGCACCGGCAAGGGCCTCTGCGGGATCGCCAGTCCGGGCGTGTCGCTTCGGTGGTCCGGGTGACCGGTCGGGCGGAGCGTTACCCCAGAGGCCTGGTGGACTCTGAGGTTCCATGCCAGCTCGAGCAGGGCTGTCAGCTCCGCCGGATGCAGTTTGACCAGCTTGGTTGGCCCGTCCGGAACCCGGGCAGCGAGATTTCGCAACATGGCAGGGCCTCCCTAGCCGCGAGCCGCGGCGGCCTTCGTGGTGGCCGCGACGAGGTTCGAGGGCGTCTCGCCCCGGAAATTGAAGGCGACCAGCTGGTACCGATAGGTGGTGCTGGCGGAGAGATTGACATCCCGGAACGAGCGCGCGGTGGGTGAGAGTTGCCTGACCTCGACGAGGTCGGTGCAGTATTGGCCTTGACACCGCCTCACCCGGTAGCCGTCGACATTCAGGGTGTCATCGGTCCACGTCAGCTCGATCTCGGTCGCTGAGATCGGCTTGGCCGCGATCGTGAGGGCAGCCGGAAGCGACTTGAATTTCAGTCCCGCGCCAATATCGTTGAAGGTGTCCACGGCGACTTTTGCCGCACCGTCGAAGGCTTTCGGCGCCTCGTCCTGCAGCTGTGCCCTGAAGGTAGAGAAGACCTGGTCGAGCGTGGTCAGGATTCTGCCAATGCCGGGCCCACCCGCGGCTTCCGGCGCCTCGGCCGGCTGCTCTGCGGCCTTTGCGTCATCTCTGGTCGGCATCGTACGGCCCCCGTCCCCATCGTCTAGGCGGCTTGCAGTGCGCCGCCGAGTCTCAACAGCCATTCTTCCGGCCGCGCGAACGTGGCCGCGGCCTGCTCCGGCGTGGTGGCGATCCGTAGGCCGGTGAGCGCCAGCAGGCGCAGCGCCTCCGTCCAGACCCAGTGCATCGACGTGTACAGTGCCTGGCCGAGCTGCTGCTCCATCGCCAGGAGCGCCTCCGGCCTGACACGTTCCGGGCTGACCAGGGCGGCGAGCGAGCGCCCGCCGAACGCCCGCATTGGCTCACGCAGTGTGATGTGAACGACGCGCGGCAACAGGGGGAGGGAAGCCTGCAAGAGCGCCTGGGTCGCGCCTTGCGCCCGCTGCAAGGGATACAACTCCGTCCACGCCGCTGCCAGGTCGTCCCAGGGACCGCCACCGTAGAACTGCCGGCACATCTCCACCCCAAGCAGCACCCGGATGTAGCTGACCGGATGGGGGTTGCCGGGTGTGTGCCGCAACACCATCGCGTCCTCACCGGCCAGGACGTCGTGCAGCGCGGCGACACTCGCGTACCCCGTGTGGGCGAACGCGAAGCCATCCGCCCCGATCTCGGACGCCCAGCTCGCCCATTCCTGTGCCACGCCCGCCGGCGCACCGGCCAGGCCGGTGGCCAGCATCGAGGCCAGCTCTTCGTTCCACCCGACTACGGCCGCTGCCTGATGACCGGCCTCGTGAATCAGCGCGGTGTTGCGCAGCAGGTTGTGGTGCGTGATCTTGATGGCGGCGACCGGGTTCACGCCGGTGCCGTCCCAGAGGCGGAGATTCGCCCGCAGGACCGCCGCGCCGATCCCCTTCTCCAGGTAGCTGAGGGTGCTGGGGACGGGCTTGCCCAGCTGGTCCAGCACCAGCGCCATGCTCCGGTACGCCAGGATGTCGCATGCCTTCAGGTACCCGGAGATCTTGGGGTTAGTGCGCGTGTTGATCGCGTCGGCGAAGAACATCAGCGTCGTCTCGGCGCGCTCATAGTGGTTGCGGAAGGCCAGCAGCTGGCGCCGGACCGTCATCAGGCCGGCCGGCGACGCCGCCGCGGCCAGCGCCGCCTGCAACAGGTCCCCCTCGCGGACCAGCTGCGTCACCACCGTCGTGAGATGCTGCCGGATCGACAGGCCCAGGTACCGTTCCAGGTTGTGCCATGCAGCAGGCGAGGCCAGGTCGTCCAGGTCGAGGAGCCGTCGCGCTGCTGCGGTCCAGTGGATCACCTGGCGGCTGAGCTGGGCTTTGACGGCGGCCTGGAGGTCAGCCATGCCGGTGCCCGGGGTGGATGCTGAGCGTGACCGTGGGTTCGCCCTCGGGCAGCCTGAGGGTGGCCAGCGAGATTCCTTTGCCCTTGAGGGCGTCGCCCAGCTCGCGGAGCCCGGGAGGGTTCTCCAGCCTGACGACGAGCGTCACGCCGTCGGCGGTGTCCTCGGCGGCCCGGATGAACTCCTGGGCATGCTGTTGCAGGTGATCGGCCAGGCCCTTGACGACCCATTCCGTCACCCGGCCGCTGAGGCGCTCGGTGACGGCCGAGGGCAGCCGGCTGAGGGCGTTCACCGGCTGGCCCGGGATCACCGCCCCGTGCACGATCTTGAGCTGGCCCGGGTTGGCGGCAAAGGCCCGGTTCACCCCGTGGGTGATGAAGCGTCGCAGGCGCTCCATCACCACGCCCAGGTGACCGTGCTGGCGGAGCTTGACGGCGATCTCCTGGGAACGGATTTCGCTCAGGTACAGGCGTGCGACGATCTCGTTCCTGGGGAAATGGAAGACCAATCGGCTGTGAGAGCGATGGCGCATGTGCCTGCGGTCGCCAGGCGCGGGAACCATGAGCGGACGCTTGCCGGGCAGCTCCAGGTAGTAGAAGCGCTGCCCGGCCTGCGGGGCGGTGGGGTCGCCGGTCCCGCCTTCGGCGTCCCGGCCCAGCTCCGGCTGGTCGAGGAGCAGGGCCGCGGCATCGCGGGTGAGCGGATGGAGCTGGTCGTACCCGTCATCGCCGGCCACCCTGGCGATGACCTGCTCGCCGCGGACGATGTCAGACAAGCGCATGCCGGGCAGGGCTTCGTAGAGATGGAGTTCACCCTCCAGCTCCTCGCCGGGCGCGATGGCGTACTGCTCTTCCAGCGCCTCGCCTACGGTGCCGCCATCGAAGGTCTCGAGGCCGGCCATCTTGTACGGGGAGATGCGGGCCGTGATGCCCGGGCCCAGGCGCTTCTTGTACCGCCGGCCGCATCGATACCAGAACCCCCGGCGGTGCTCTCGCAGCTCGGGACGCTTGCGGTAGGTGTCCTGCGGCAGGACGGGGGGAAGGTTGGCGGCGGCGGCTTGTTCGAATGCCTCCAGGGTGGCGCCTTCGAGGAGCTCCTGGTTGTCGAGGACGTAATCCGGGAGCGCCGCCACCCTCCGCACGGTTTCCTCGATGGTCGATGCCACCGCCGACGCGGCCGGCCCGGACTCGCGCTGAGTTGCCGCCTCCAGCTGGAGCAGGCGCAGCCCGGCATCCACGATCGCCTTGGAAAGGGGAGGAGCGTACTGCGGGCCGACGAATTTCTGAATGAGCTTGCCCAGGAAGCCGGCCAGGAAATCGACCACGCGTTGCCGGCCGGCGAGCCTGAGCCCCACCTTCAGGACGGGCAGCAGAGCCGGGATGAAGTTCTCGACCTGGGGCGTGGGGTCCTCGCCTTCCTTCAGCTGTTCCAGGCCGTCCACCAGGCGTTCCCTGGCGTGCTCGAGCTCGGCGACGGGGTAGGCATCCGGGGCGCCTCGCTGATCGGCGGCGCGGGCCAGCTCCAGGTCCTGCTCTGCTTCCGTCTGGGCGAACAGGAGGTTGGCGGCTCGTTGATTGAACTCGTTCTGGATCTCCGCTACCTCGTTGGCCGCGGTCGTTTCGGGTTCGGGCCCTTCGCCCTCCTCGAGCTCCTTCAGGAACGGCAGCTTGTCGCGGAGCGTCATGGCCATCGGCTGGAGCTGCCGGGGCAGCTTCTGAATTGCGCGCTCGACCACAGCCTTGATCATGGGCCTGACGAGCGCCACGAGTTTGTTGAGGATCGGCCCCAAGCCCCATCTGGCGATCGCGCTGGCGGCGTTCTTCGCTAGGTCCAGGCCCTTATTGACGACCTTCTTGAACGCGTTCTTGAGCCCATCCAGCCATTGCTCGAAATGCGGCTCGATCTGCCCGGACGGCCGGTAGCGGTCAACGATGGTCTCGGCCTCGTCCTCGCTCAGCGTTCCCAGGTCGCGCTGGCCCAGCTCCGCCGCCAGCGTTCTGATCATCGTCTCTGCCTCGGCCACGAGCGGCGCGAAGTGCTGATCGAGGAGTCGTTCGGCCTCTAGGCCGGTGGTGTGAGGGTCTTGCTGTTCGTCGGTGAAGTTGCTCTCGTAGATGGCCGCCGCCTCGTCGACGAGCTTGGACAGCGCCTGGTTGAACTGGTCGTCGTACAGCTCGTTCAGGAACGAGACGTACGCTTCCGTCTGCGGGTCTGGCCCAGACGCTTCCAGCTCGTAAACGGCCAGGAAGGGACTGCTCGCCTGGGCCCGCGTGGGTGATTCCCCCGCCCGGTCCGGGAGTTCCTCGTCGGTGAAGCTTCTGACATCGAGGAACGGTGACGAATTGGACATCGACCCTGCCCCCCTTCGATGTGAAGACCCGACGCTGACATACGCGTGGTCTACCGCCAGGTCAACCGGCCCCCCGCCTGAACTGCCGTGGCGCACCCGATCTCTCCCATTAGCACAAAAGACCCCGATGTGGGGGCGATGGAGTCGGCATGGAGATCCGGTGGAGAGGCAGCGGCGCCTTTCTCCGGGGAATCGCGGAAGCTGAGTTTGTCGGCGGCCTTGCCTTAGCCCGTGCAGCCTCCGGCGGCTCAGGGGATGATCTGGTAGACGGTGCCGCAGCCGGGGGTCGGGCGCCGTCGGCGCAGGTGCGCGACGGCTAGCGCCGCGCCCATCAGCCACCATCCCCGGTAAATGAGTGCGCGGCAGAGTTTCTCGTCGAGCTTGTCGAAGACCGTTGGCACCAGGCGAACACGTCTGGGTTGGTGGCGACAGAGAAGTTGGGCCTGATGCGGTGCATCAGGGCGTGTGTCACCTCGTGGGCGACGATGTCGACGGACAGGCAGGTGAACATGACCTGGCCCGGCAGGTTCGGGCCGGGATCCCGTTCGTTGGCGCGGTAATAGCCAAATAGCACCGCGCGGCGGGTCGGATCGAAGAAAGCGTTACGGCCTTCAAAAGCGTGCGGGACGAGGATGAGGGCACGGCCGCCCTTCCATCGGAAGCGCCTGCCGAGGAACCGCTCGAACCGCTCGATCACGCTCAGGAGTCGCCGACAGCCGGTGCCAGCCGGACACCCGCTTGACGCGAAGTGCACGCCCAAGAGTCGGAACAGGCACGGCAAGGACGACATACACCGAGGCCAGAGCCGGAATGAGCACGTCAACCTCCGGGTGGGCTACCATGCAGCGAGTCATCCGCCGGTGTAGCTCAGTTGGCAGAGCAGCCGTCTTGTAAACGGCAGGTCAGCGGTTCGAATCCGCTCACCGGCTCCCATCTC
>Ga0126379_10002558_pt1 | contig 11620 bp, 10 predicted proteins | sample PanSoiMetPlot_24_FD_92640 | JGI IMG/M metagenome (GOLD analysis project Ga0126379, IMG submission 92640) | Tropical forest soil microbial communities from Panama - MetaG Plot_24 | ecosystem: Environmental > Terrestrial > Soil > Tropical forest > Bulk soil | place: Panama | collected 2016-02-17
CAGGAAACCGCCCTTTCAAATTTTTCTAACGGCGCTGGCAAAGGGAAATGAACGTCTTCTTGAATCAATTCGAGCTCCTCAACGCGAGTGAAACCGCGGGCCATGAGGTCCTTCACGACTTCCTGGACCAGTATCTCCGGCGTCGATGCTCCTGCGGTGACGCCGACATTGATACAGCCATCGAGCCATTCGGAAGTGATTTCGTGCACGCTTGCAATTAGATACGCAGTGACTCCCGCCCCGCGTGCAACCTCAACCAGTCGATTGGAATTCGAGCTGTTCTGGGCGCCAACGACCAGAATCAGGTCAGCTCTTTCTGCAAGAGCTTTTACAGCGGCCTGACGGTTCTGAGTTGCATAACAAATGTCAGAACTTGCAGGTGAAACGATTGAGGGAAACCGCTGCTTCAGGCGCTCGACAATCTCCCGCGCGTCATCCAGGCTCAGGGTTGTTTGCGTCGTGTAAACCACTCGGTCCGGCTGAATGTTCGTGAGAGCGTCGACATCTGCGATATCGGAAACAACCTGAATGGAACCCGGTGCTTCTCCAAACGTGCCGATCACCTCATCGTGATTGTAATGACCGATCAGGATAATGCTGTAGTTCTCGCGCGCATACCGGATGACCTCCAGATGAACTTTCGTCACCAGAGGACACGTCGCGTCAATTATTCGAAGATTGCGAATTCGAGCTTCTTCTCGAACTTCCGGCGAAACGCCGTGCGCGCTAAAGATGGTCACGGCCCCATCCGGAACTTCGTCGAGACTGTCTACGAAGACTGCTCCCTCAGCAGCCAATTGATCCACTACAAACCTGTTGTGAACGATCTCTTTGCGAACATAAACCGGCCGGCCCAGTTGCTGAAGTGCGAGTGTCACAATGTCGATAGCACGAATAACACCTGCGCAAAATCCGCGGGGCTTCGGCAGCAGAATGGTTCTATCTTCCATCACAACCGAACATGCTAACACATGCTTCCAAGAGGTTCCCAAATACGGTAACCACGTTAGGAACCCATAAAGAACTAAGGGGCGGTCTGCACAGATTTGTAGTTGTACTCGATCGACAGCACGGAACGGCCGGCAATCATAATGTCGCTCGAGGAATCCATTCGGTCGGGAAGCCAGATACCATCAATTTTCTTGTATCGCCGGTCGATCTCGGTTTTGAGAGTCCACATGGAAGGTTTCTTTGCCGGTACCCCACGGATTCGAACGATGCTGTAGTCTTCGCCATCCACCCAGATTTCACCGTCAACCGAATATTTGTCTCGACGCTTGGGTGTAATCTTCAACCGAAAGCATCGCCTGCCCTCACAGTCTTGCTGTCCTTCAAGAGCGAAATTGTAGTTGGCTGGAATGATATCGACTTGTTTCTTGTCCTTCTTGGCGCTCGTTTCGCTCTCGGCTTCGAGAATCTTATCGAACACGCGGGAGCGGATGAATTTTGAGCCTTCATGACGCGTAACCGTCGACTGAAGCTGATCGGGCTGACGGAACACCGTTTGGACGTACATGGTCGAATCTGTCTTGAATCTGACGTTGGCGGCGTAGAACTTTCGGTCCGCTTGAAACTCCAACAATGCGCGATCCTGCCATGCGTTACGCGCCATCATCCGATCCAAAATCTCTTCTAGTCCCTGTGCTTGAGCTGGAACGGTAAGAAAAAATAGCAGGGCAAAATAGTACCTTTTGGCGATTGACATGAAATATTTGTAAAGCAAAGAGTTAAATCCTCAGTCTAAATGAGCTATCATTGCGGGCATAAACAGCCCTCATTGCGGAGCTCTCGTTGCTTTCGATCTTCAAGTTGTACCGTAACACAAGGGTCATAACTTTTGTCGCCGCGTTTGCCGCGTTTCTGTTTGGAGCGAACTCGGTGTTTGCGTCGCATCACACCTCGGAACGCCGCATTTCATACCACACTCGGCTTGATCATGACTTGGACGGGGATCATATACCGGAGACCGCAACCATTCGCCAGCGTGGTTATGTTTATCACGTCAATATCCACTTCACGAGCGGTCGTCCTAAGCTCCATTTAACGACGTACGTTAGCGAAGGCGTGGCAGGCCTGACTCTGCAAACGAGGGATATCAACAATGACAGCAAAGACGATCTGGTCATCACAAGCGCTACGTCGATTCGCCCGATCGCCATTTGGCTGAATCAGGGAAAGAGTAAGTTTCAGAAGATCAGCTCATGGGCTTATCTTGTGGGCGGCTATACCGGGCCTGAGTACCACAGGCAAACCTGCCACCCTGACCCCGTCGGAAATATCTCCATCGATCCCCTTCCTCAAACAACTTCCTCGGCTAACCCCTTCAACCTCGCAGACGATTGCATAGCTCTGCTTTATTCGGAAGCCGAGAAAATCTGTTTGGACTCGATATTGCGACAAGTCCCTCCTAGAGGACCCCCAACGGCAACGCACATCTGAAAGACTATTTCGGTAAATCATTTAGCGACTTTTTCGAGCGGAGGCCTCTATGCGCGTTGTTATCGCCGACCTGAAAGGGCGCGGCGGTTTTGTGAATAAAGATACGGTTGTGGGCGGATACGGTTCTCGATTTCAGGGTTTTTCTTTCGCTACTCGTTGGATGGAGCGGGTCCGGAAACTATTCCAAAATGTTCCCAGTATTCACGCCGGTTATTTGGCGACTATTTTCGAAAATGCGGGACACGACGTCCGCGTTACGAGAGAAGAAATAATCGGGGGCGACGTCGCCCTCGTATTGAGTTCTCTTGTTGATTACAGACACGAAGTGGAGTGGGCACAAGACGCGAAGCGACGGCATCCGAAAATGCGTGTCGGTTTTTTCGGAGCGCCCGCCACGCACATGCCCGAATTGTTGCGGGATCACGCTGATTTCCTGATTCGCGGGGAGCCCGAACATGCGGCCCTGCGAATTGCGGCCGGTGAAGTTCCGTCGGGAATGTTTGCAAGTCCGGCAATAGACGACCTGGATAGCTTGCCATTTCCCGCATGGCACTTATTCGACAGTGGCCGGCATGCCGTCGGTCGTTCGATATTCGCATCACGTCACGCGTTCCCGATTCTTTCGAGCAGGAGTTGTCCGGAGTTTTGCTCGTACTGCCCGCATCGAATCACAGCGCCCTATCGAGCTCGGTCGGCGGAAAATGTCGTCGCCGAAATCGAACAGATTTGTAAACGCTATGGCGAAGCGTATCTCATTTTCCGCGATCCCTTATTCACCGAAGAACGTGAACGTGCAATCGGCATTGCAGAAGGTATTATTCGTAAGAATCTCAAGGTGGGATTCGAATGCGAAACACGTCTCGACGATGTCGACAAAGAACTGTTGGATCTGCTGCACCGCGCAGGTCTCGATACGGTTACGTTCGGAGTGGAATCCATGGACCCAGCTACTTTGAAGCGTGTCGGCCGGCGACCGATTCCAGCCGAGCATCAACGGGAGATCATCAGCTATTGCCGTGATAAGAGGATCACGACGGAAGGCTTTTACGTGCTCGGTTTCCTGACGGATACAGTCGAAAGCATCAATGCGACCATCGACTATGCGATCGACTTGGGCAGCACGGCCGCACTGTTTAAGATCTTGACGCCATTTCCCGGGACGCCCTTGTACAAGCATATGAAGCCGCTTATCACGGAAACGGATTGGGAAAAATTCGATGGCTATACGCCGACGTTTACTCATCCACACATGTCACACGCAGAGTTGCGGCGTTTGCTGGGGTCGGCGTACTGCCGCTTCTATATTCGGCCTTCATTTGCTTTGAATTATCTTGGCATCAGGACGCCGAATGAAACGCTACGACGCCTGGAGAATTATGCAAGACGACGGCAGTTAGCGAGCGATCTCGAGTTCTTCCAGGCGCATGCATCCAAGGCAACCGATCAATGATTCGTACTATTGCCCGATATGGGGCACGCCACGTTTCAGGTTCGATGATGGCCGCGTTGCAAGCTATCGTCCGCGGAGAGGGACTCCGCGGACATGGCATTCAAGAATTTGAGAGGCGCTTCGCGGCGTATCACGGAACCCGGCACGCTATTTCCGCTTCATATGGGCGCATGGCTTTCTACTACCTTCTGAAAGCGCTCGAACTGCCTCCTGACTCGGAAATCATATTTCCAGCTCTGACTTTTTGGGTTGTGCCGGAAATGGCTCGTGTCCTTGGTTTCCGTCCGGTGTTTGTCGATATTGATCCTTCGACGTTCAACATCGACGCTTCCAAAATCGAAGCCGCTATTACGCCGGAGACCCGCGCCGTGGTTCCAACGCACCTCTACGGCCAGCCATGCGAAATGGAAGCAATCATGAGAATTGCCCGAGCGCGCAACCTAGCCGTTATCGAGGATTGTGCGCATGCGCTGGGTGCTACCTATAGAGGCCAAAAGGTGGGTACGTTCGGCGACGCGTCGTTTTTCAGCTTCCAGATGTTGAAGCCACTGAACACCTATGGCGGCGGAATGGCCATAACCGCTGACAACGCGATTGCCGCCCGCGTCCGGGCTCTTGCCGAAGCGGAGGAGTGGCCGCGCGCCAAAGATGTATTCAAAAAAATCCTGTTTGGAAACCTTCAGCGAAGTCTAATCGGACCCTACGGTTTCACGTTTACGATGTTCCTCGCCTTCTATATCGCCTCATTTTTCGGCGATTACGATCTCAGCCGTTATCTGTGGGAGAAAATTCGTCCTCTCGATCCGTTGCCCGAATCGTATCGAAAGAGATATACGAATGCCCAGGCGATCATAGGACTGAAGATGCTGGACCACATCGACGAGTTCAACGCGCTTAATCGAGCTCACGCGGCAGAGTTGACGTCAGCCTTGAAGGAACTGAACGGAATTCAACCGCCGGCCAGCCTGCCCGAAACCGAATCCGTCTATTATCAATACTGTATCCGTACGGCAGATCCCGATCGTCTGAAGCATAGGGCGATTCGATCAGGTCTTGATGTCGAAATCATGCATGTCGACATCTGCAACGTGCTCGACCTGTTCAAGGAATTCAAAACCAGCTGCCCCGTTGCCGAAGCGACCGAACATACATTGCAGCTTCCCGTGTACTCCTCTCTGACGAAGAGCGATGTGAACCGTATTATCGAAATCATCAGACAAGCGCTTCATCCTGCAGATTCGCTTGTTGCGGCCGCCGAACGCACAACACAACGATAAACCGTTGATCTCAACATATGAGACGGGGGTATTGACGATGCGGCGATTGCGCCGACAGTATTCCCCTCCTCGTGAGGAGGGGTTGGCTGCGGCATCAAAAAATTTAGGCGAAGCCCACCTTAGCGCCGCAGACGGGGTGGTCACTCACACCGCAACGTGACTTGTGAGCGACCACCCCGGCCGCTGTCGCCGGCCACCCCTCCTCACGAGGAGGGGAATATGCGCACCCCACCACGGCGGTCTTATTTATCCGGGCCTGCTCGCGAGAGCCACCGAAAAAACAAAACGACGAGAACTGCCGGAATCGCCGGCGTCCACCACGCTTCGATGCCTAATGCGGAGAGCGACGTCGGGCCGAGTCGCTGGATGATCAACATGATCGCCCCCGCCCATCCGAGCGCGCTGATGAAGCTGAGGCTTGAAAAGTGAACAGGCGAAATACCGGCGTATGCACATGCCAGTGGAATCGCGATGCGCAATCCTGGTAGAAAACGTATCGAAAGGATGAACTTCGTCGCGTGCCGTTCCATGCGTGCTTCGATAGCGCGACGACGGCGCGCGATCTTTTCAAATTTATCCGCCCAAGAACTCAATCGTCCACGCGCCGCATAAAACCAAAACTGATCGCCCGCCCAACCGCCCACCGATCCGGAGACCAGAACAGCTAAGGGATCGAGTCGGCCCAGCGTGGCCATGACAACCGCACCCGCGTACACCACTTCACCCTCGATCGCGGCTGCCGTGAGAATTCCGAGATACGGATAGATGCTCATCGAGATCAGGAGTCACTACAACAGCGCCAGCATGTCGCGAACGGCACGATCGAGACCGACGAGCGCTGCTCGTGCGATGATGTTGTGACCGATGTTCAATTCCGCGATCTGCGGAATTTCTGCAATCGCACGGACATTCCGATACGTCAGGCCATGCCCCGCCAGTACGTGCATCTGTTTTGAATGGGCCAATTCGGCAGCCTGTTTGAGGGCTTCGAGCGCATCCGCTCCCTCTTTGGTCTCGCGATTGGTAAGCGTCGCATCGGAATACCGGGCCGTGTTTAGTTCAACGAGTCGAGATCCAACTCCAAGCGCCGCGCGAATCTGCTGTTCGGTTGGATCTATGAACAGGCTGACATTGATGTTGATGGACTGAAGGCGCTTGATTGCATTCGCGATCGTCTGCTGATTTCGCGTGCAGTCCAGACCGCCCGTTGTTGTAATTTCCCCGGGAAGTTCGGGAACGAGCGTCACCTGATCGGGTATCACGTCCAGCGCAATTCCCAACATTTCTTCAGTGGCCGCCATTTCGATATTGAGCTTCGTCTTGACGGTTTCGCGAAGAATCTTCACGTCCCGATGCTGAATATGCCGGCGATCGCCGCGTAAATGAACGGTAATGCCGTGCGCGCCCGCCAGTTCACACATTGCTGCAGCCACTACAGGATCGGGCTCATTCGTCCTTCTTGCCTCGCGAATCGTCGCGATGTGATCGATATTTACGGACAGAAGCGTCATGAATACCTTCCCAGGATTGCATTCCATCGAATCTGCATCAAGTCGATAAACATGCGAATGCCGTCCCGTAGGAAACTGACTTTACTGCCCTCCGCGTGACTCCATCGCACGGGCGTCTCGCGAATGGTCAGCCCGTGGCGCTTTGCAATGAATAACAATTCCGGATCAAAACCGAACCCGAACGTTCTCTGCAGTTCGAAAATCCGCCGCGATCTTTGGCGATGAAAGAGTTTAAAGCCGCACTGCGTGTCATGCAGCTGAAGTCCCAGAATCAGGCGGACCATTGAATTGAAAGCCATTCCGCCGAGCTCGCGGAAGCGTGATTGATGTTTCTCGATATATTTGCGATCGACGGCACGCGAGCCGATCACGATGTCGACGCCTTCCTTCACCGCCACATCAAGGAGCTTGTTGAGTTCTTCAATCGGGGCCGACAGATCGGCATCCGTGAACAATACATATTTGCCCGACGCGGCAAGCACACCCTCACGGACAGTGTAACCCTTGCCTCGATTTCGACCGTTTTGTACGAGCCGCAACCCTTCAACTTGCGATTGTCTAACGATTTCTGCCGTATCGTCGGCCGACCCATCATCGACAACGATGCACTCAAACGAAAGCTGAGATTGGCGAATGAATGCATCGATCTTCCTGATCGAATTTCCAATACGCCCCGCTTCGTTAAATGCCGGGACAACAATGGAAATTACCGGTGGACCCTTGTGAGTCGTTACCACAGAGTCCCTCCGTCTCCATGATTCCGATGTCTGCATAAGGCGCGGTATTGTATCATTCGGTCTTTGAAATGGCATGAACGACAGGCTACTCCGCGCGTGCCGGCGTCAACCGGTGGATCGAACGCCGGTCTGGATGATGCGCCAAGCCGGCCGATACATGAAGGAATACCGCGATATTCGCGCAAAGGTATCCTTTCTTGAACTCTGCAAAAATTCGGATCTTGCCGCCGAGGTCTCGCTGCAACCGTACCGGGTGTTAGGTGTCGACGCGGTAATTTTTTTTTCCGACATCTTGATTCCTGTCGAAGCGATGGGACTGGAGGTTGCGCTGACCGACAAGGGTCCGGAGCTTGCAAATCCGATTCGTCAGCTCAGCGATGTTGATCAATTGCGCATTCCAGATCCAGCCACAGAAGTAGCTTTTGTCGGTTCGATCATCAAGAAACTCCGACAAGAGCTCCAGAATGAGGTTCCCTTGATCGGGTTCGCGGGCGCGCCGTGGACGCTTGCGTCATACATGATCGAAGGCGGCGGCTCGAAGAATTTCGCTGAAATCAAGACTCTCGCCTACCGTGAACCGCAAGTCCTGCATGCATTGTTGGACAAGCTCGCCTCCACAGTCAGCTCATACCTACTGTTTCAAATCGAGTCGGGCGCGCAAGTCATTCAGCTGTTCGACACGTGGGCAGGCGAACTGAATCGAAGCGACTATGAAGAATTCGCGCTGCCGTACACGCAAAGAATCTTCCAGGCGATTGGAACACGTGTTCCGCGTATTCTTTATTTAAATGGCTGCTCGGCCATTCTGGAATCGATGGCAGACTCCGGGGCAGACGTTATCAGCATTGACTGGCGAATTTCCATTGCCGACGCCAAACAGCGAGTTGGCGATCGCGTTGCGCTTCAAGGTAATCTCGATCCATGCGTGCTACTGGGACCTGAGGATCGCATTTTTGCCAAAACAAAAGAAATTCTGGACCAAGCCGGACCCGCCGGACACATCTTGAATCTCGGCCACGGCATTCTTCCTCCGACGCCCGTTGAAAACGCGCGCTCTTTCATCACGTTTGCACAGAGCTATCGGCATTCCCAATGAAAGTCGGGATCCTTCTCTTCAATCTCGGTGGTCCTGAAACGCTGCGCGACGTGAAGCCGTTCCTCTATCGGTTATTCTCGGATCCTGAAATCATTCACGTAAAATTTTCACCGTTGCGAAAGGCAATCGCATATGTGATCGCCACGCTCCGGCGAAAAACGTCCGAGGGCTACTACGGTCAAATCGGGGGCGGATCCCCGCTCCGCCGTCTCACCGAAGAGCAAGCAAGTGCCCTGGCAGACGAACTCAAGCGCCGCGGCAGGGATGTAGAAACCTTTGTCGGGATGTGCACATGGCATCCTTTTCTGTTCGAAGCTGTCGACAAAATCGACGAGGCGAACATCGATAGCCTTGTGATCTTTCCACTCTTTCCACAGTACTCTGTAACCACAACGGGATCCGGTTTTGCCGTCTTGCGTCAATTGATCGACAAGCATCCTCGGTTCAAGAGACTCGACGTCCAATGGATTTGTTCCTGGGCGGACCAGCCGACTTACATCGAATCGTTTGTGCAGGCGGTTCAACGGGAACTCGGAAAATTCGACAATCCAGAAAAAGTGCATTTGCTGTTCAGCGCTCACAGCATTCCTGAGAGCTACGTTCGAAAAGGAGACCCATATCTCGAGCAAACGAAAAAAACGGTCGAGCTCATCATGGATCGTCTCGGACGACAGAATCCGTACCAGTTGTCATTTCAAAGTAAGATCGGGCCGGTAAAGTGGCTGGAGCCGTTCACGAGTGATGTTATCGTCGAACTTGGGAAACAAGGAGTCGACGACGTTCTCGTTATTCCCGTCAGCTTTGTCTCTGAGCATATAGAGACCCTGTACGAACTGGACATTCTCTTCAGGAAGGTCGCCGCGGATGCGGGTGTGGAAAATTTCAGGCGGGTGCCTGCGTTGAACAGCGACCCGGCCTTTATCCGGGCGCTCGCGGACATCGTCGAAAGCACACTGTGAGTGATGTCACCGTCATTGGCGCCGGCATCAGCGGCCTCTCTTGCGCGTGGACGCTTAAAAAGCTCGGCATTGACGCGGTCGTACTTGAAGCTGGTTCCCGCGCCGGCGGTGTCATTCGGACAGAAAAAATTAACGGCTATCAAGTCGAAGCAGGACCTAATAGTTTTCAGGCAGCGGCACCAGCATTGCAACTCGTTGATGAGGCAGGACTCTGGGACGACTTGATGCCGCCGGCCCCGAATGCTCCGCGATTCGTTTACTGGAACGGAAAGCTGCGAAGATTCCCGTTCGGCCCCCTAACAATCTCTGGAATTGCGCGCGTACTGCGAGAGCCCTTTGTCGCATCTGAATCTCCTGTTGATGAATCCGTTCGCGATTTTTTTGTCCGCCGTGTGGGTCGTCAGGCCCACGATCGGTTAGTAGCGCCGGCGCTAACTGGTATATACGCGGGAGATACCGCCAATCTCAGCATGGCGGCCGTCTTTCCAAAAATTCTGGCCATGGAGCGAGAACACGGCAGCCTGACGAGAGCGTTTCTAAAGAGTCTCCGGTCGCGCCCCAAACCCGGGGAATTCACGCGGGCGAAACCGAAAGGTAGCGCGTTTTCATTCCCCGAGGGCGTTGAGACACTACCGAAACGACTAGCGGAGCAACTGAACATCAAGTACAACGTTGCTGGTGCGCGGATCGGAGATGCCCCGGTCACGGTTCTTGCAGTACCTGCCTATAAAGCTGTCGAGCTCCTGCTGGACCGGCAAACGGCGTTAGGCACGCTCCTCCAGAAGATTCAATACGCGCCCATGGTCATTGCGGCTGTTTCACTGCCGGACCACAGTTTCAATGCACCGCTTCACGGCTTCGGGTTTCTAGCACCGCGAAACCAGGGATTACATTTACTTGGAGCGCTCTTCAGTTCGGCATTGTTTCCAGATAGAGCACCGAAAGGCCAGGAACTGCTGACCTGCTTCGTTGGTGGCATGTTCGAGCCGGACGCCATTGATTGGCCGGATGAACGGGTATGGGACGTCGTTTGCACGGAAATAAAATCGGCGCTCCGGACTTCCCAAATGCCTCAGCCTGTAGCCCTGTTTCGACAACCGCATGCGATTCCGCAATACAACATCGGCCACGAACGTTGGGTCTCTGCTGTCAAAGCAGAATTGAACAGCGTGCCGGGATTATTCATAACAGCAAATTATCTCGAAGGCGTGTCCGTGCCTGCGTGTATCGATCAGAGCAACCGGACGGCACGCGCTGTCGCCGAATACCTCGGGAGAAAAGCATGAAACGAACTGCACAAGAACTTGCCGACTATGTCGGCGGTCAACTTCGGGGCGATGGTCTCGTCGTGCTGGAGTCGGTTGCCAGCCTGAAAAATGCAGGTCCCAACGATCTCAGCTACGCCGAAGAAAAGTTTAAGGACGAAGTCGGCAAGAGCCGCGCCGGGTGTGTTATTGCGCAATCGGCGGACTGGCCTGCGAGGACTATCATCGTCGCTGGAAACCCTAAGCTCGCGTTTGCTCGTGCCGCCGCCTGGCTGATGACAGACCTGGTGGATGACGTCGGCATCCATCCGAGTGCGACTGTAGCGCCTGACGCATGGATCGGGAATCTCGTGAGGATCGGCCCTGGAGCCGTCATCGAACCCGGCGCGGTCATCGGCAGTTCCACAGTTATCGAAGCCGGCTGTTATGTAGGGAAACAGACCCGTATCGGCGAGCACTGCCTGTTATATCCACGAGTTGTCATCTATAAAGATGTCACGATCGGTGACCGAGTGATCATTCATGCAGGGGCGGTGATCGGCGCTGACGGATTCGGGTTTGTAAAGGACGGCGCGGCCCACGTGAAGTTTCCGCAAGTGGGAAGAGTCATTGTAGAAGACGATGTCGAAATCGGAGCGAACACGTGCATCGATCGCGGCTCTCTCGAGACAACGATCATTCGGCGCGGTGTGAAACTCGACAACCTGATCCAGATTGCGCATAACGTCCAGATCGACGAACACACCATAATCGCTGCGCAGACCGGCATATCAGGTAGTTCGACTGTAGGAGCGCAGTGTCTAATAGGCGGTCAGGTCGGAATTGGCGAACATGCGCGCCTCGACGACAACACCATCATCGGCGGCCAGGGCGGCGTGTTGAACGG
>Ga0126379_10002559_pt1 | contig 11618 bp, 6 predicted proteins | sample PanSoiMetPlot_24_FD_92640 | JGI IMG/M metagenome (GOLD analysis project Ga0126379, IMG submission 92640) | Tropical forest soil microbial communities from Panama - MetaG Plot_24 | ecosystem: Environmental > Terrestrial > Soil > Tropical forest > Bulk soil | place: Panama | collected 2016-02-17
AAACAAAAAGGAGTTGGCGCGGAAACAGCGCCGTGCAAAAAGCAAAGCAACGGGCAGAACGGAGCGAAAGATGGAAGCAGCGTCGAGCTGCCTGGAGACAGGTATGGAATCTCCGTTACAAACTGCCCTTCGCTGTAGGTGTGGCCTCAATTGCACTAGTAGCGTTAGCCTTTGTAGTTACTCCGAAGTTACCCAAAGCGTATCTCTTCTGGTTGAAACTCGCGGCCTTTCTCATCACTGCCATATTGGGAGTTCTAGGAATTTTCACCGACTTCAAGGATACAAACAAGAAAGTGACTCGAACTGGTTGGCTCAATGCCGCTGGCCTCGGACTGGCGCTCATTGTTGGAGTGATGGCGCAATATATTGAGAACGACAAGACAGTAAAGACTGAAAAGGAACAGCAACAAAGGTCCGAGGATGAGAAGACTGCGCTGAAGGATTTGAATGCAAAGAATCAAATGGTATTGGAGAACGTAGCGTCTCTGTTGAAGAAAAATAACGACATCCTTAACGTCACACAGGGCACGCTGCATCAGGTTGGCAGAAATCTTGAAACAATTGGGGATACCGTCGTAGTGCGTTACAGGATTGAATTCATATCTAAGGACCAGGACTTCAAGGAGGCTGAGAAAACTCTTAACGAAATGATTATGGCGTTACCAAAAACAGGCCCTCTCTCATCTTTTGAAGACAGCCACACCTGGGTGACCCCACTGTTCAACCCGAAAGGGACATTCACTGCCTACTTCGATAAACATTCGTCTCTTATGCCAAATAAACTTGGCGTGGATTCATCACTGAAGACGGTACCGTTCACGATTATTTTTTACAAATCATGGCCTAAGGTTTCCCCATCAAAAGCTGCCGCCTGTTATGACCTTTTTCACGCGGGGGTCGAGTACAATTGGAACGAAGCATTGACAGCTTCTCTACCTCCTGACCGCAATTTGGAAATTCGCCTAGACCCACCTGAACTAAAATACGACACTGCCCGAGGCGATAACATTATTGAGCAGTTCTCAGAATCGGGTTCTGTGTTCAAACGGGTGCCAAGTTCTGGCGCAATGCTAAGCGCACAGGATTTTGGGGGAGCTTATGTTCGAATGCTCCCGTTCCCTTACGCCAACATTCGGTTTACGAACGTATCGATTCAAGTGGGACAGCGCTTTTTCAAGGTGCCCGTAGACAAGCTTGTTCCTGATGTGTGCCACGGTATGAGGTACCGCTTGCCGAAGACTTGATATCACATCCGTGTCAGCGACGCTCGCCGACTTGCTTTATATGACGAACATCGAAATCAGACATGGCAAGACATTCAGAGTTCCACGGATAATTTCGACAAAAATCTTCTATTTGGTATCAGGTTTGGCGTTCCACGATGAACGGCGCACGTTCGTACAGTTCATCGAACATAATGATCTTTACATCATCTGCAATTAGAATACCAATAGCAGTAAACCAGGCAACGGGCAAGGCCTATGTCGGTGACGAATGGGACGACGACCGTCACAGTCGGCACTGCTGTCCCTAGCCAAAATGCTAACCCACGCCAATGCCTTTAGAATCAGCGACCACCAACTCAATCCGCGCTAACCCGAGGACAGAATGCAACAATGTTACATGCCCTGTGGCAGGCGAAATAACAATTCGCCAGCCACAACTTGTTGCGTATGCGGCAGGAAATTCCGCTGACGGACGCAGAGGCAGCAGCAGTAGATGATGGCGCTTCAGCCCTCGATTCGCTGCTGAAGCGTCTTGCACAACGTCCCGACACCGGCCGGTCCAACACCTCTCCAACTGAGTGATGGCCCCGCGACTGCGAGCGAAGCGGCGGACTGATACGCAAAAGTGAAGAGTGGAAAAGGCACTCCGACATGGTCGGAGGGCCTTTGGAAGTGAAGCGTCAGAACGGAGCCTGGTCGCTCGTGCCAGACGACAGTTCAGCAGCGTCGAGACCGGATGCCGCTGCTTGCGGTTCTGGCTCGCCGCGGTCGAGCTTGCGCACAACATCGGCGCGAATCGACCACAAAGTGATCTTGGCGGTCTTGGCCTTCTTGCCTTTGCCATTCGCCGGCTCGTAGGTCGAGCTAACAAGGCTGCCTTCGACGAGCACGTGAGCGCCTTTCTTGATGTTGTTGAGAACAGCCTCAGCCAGCCGAGGGCGAAATATCGCGATGCGATGCCACTCGACTTTCGAGACCCATTCGTCCTCTGCGTTTTTCCAGGAGCGTTGTGTGGCGACGGAAAGAACGGTGAATTTCGAACCGTCATTCCGACAGGGTCATTGATGTCGGCAAGAAATTTAGCTCGGGGAAGTGGAAGCGTACCCCCGAGGACCGGGTCTTTAGAGTTTCGATATTCAGATTGTTCAAAATCTGCTCGATCCTTATTTGGGATGGTTGGTTAAACGGCGACGGACTTAGTTGGCCTGCAACCGGACAAGATCGCCAGCATCAAACGCGACGCGGAAGTGTTCCGATAGGATATTCTCTGAAAATCGAGTTGACGAAGCGAATCGCCCGTTGGCGATCACACGAGATCCTCCGACTGGGCCGTTTGTTGAACAAGGGACAGGATCGCAGTGCGTATGCTCTGCTCGGAATCAATGTCAGGGACATTGTCGAAGAGCCACCAAGCTTCTGTGTGGCTGGTAATTTGACCGGGTTGTAGCGTGACGAGTGGGCCTAAGCTTTCCAATTCGAGAAACTCCGAATTCGTGAAGAGTTCGAAATTGCAGCCGAAGTCGGGATACTGCGCTTGCGGGACGACCCTAGCACGCTTCAAAAACATGAAGCCCGCGCGCACATAGGCACCCCAGCCCGCGGGATTGAACAGGCCGCTCATTTGTTCCGGGAAGCGCCCTTCCGGCTTCTCCTGTTGACTGAGCTGTATGAATTCGCGGCCCATCCACCAGCGATTGTCGGTGAAATCCGTAAACGACCAGAGTGTCAGTGGAGAGACGGACTGAAAATGATCCTTATCCATTGCAGCACGCGGAGGAAAAGGAAGAATGCCGCGGCCGCCCGGTCGCATCACGGTTGGCGTCCAGGGAGCGAGCTGCGTGGGCGCAGAAGCATGATTAGTGATGGAATGGATCAGGCGAACATGAGTTCCGCTCTCCCCAAGGTGCACGGAAACTGATTTCTGCAGAGACGTTCCCGGGGGTTCGGCTTCGATCGGAGCTGTAAACGTAGCGCCCGCGGCGGTAATTTTCACTTCGACGGAACGATTGTCGGGGAAATAGGTGCGCTCGACCTCAGGCCAGACCCAAAGGCGATGGCCACCGTAGAGGCGAAATTCATTGCCACCACAGAGGCCCGATTGATTTTCGAATTCGTGGAACTGGTTTTCACCGCCTGTGAAAGCGTATCGGACTACGCGGGGGCCCACATCCGCCAGCACTACCAACTCGACGGAACCGTTCGCAAAGAAATAGGAATTGGGCCAGCCGCGGTAGTTCCGTTTTTCGACGCGAATCACACGAGCTCTTTCGCGTGTCGTTGGATCTTGGTCCAGGCACTGGCAATTTCATGCATATCCTCTTCATCGCCGAGCAGCGCTGGTTGGGGAATCCAGATCGTTTCCCAGGCGGCGCGATGGGTGACAGGATATTGCGCCTTCAGGAAGCTATGGCTTTCGGTCGCTTGCGATCCGGAAAGACGCTTGCGATATTCGCCATTCTGGAAAACTTCAAGCGCGTGGACAGGTGGATAGCTTGCCTGATTCGGGATACCTTCGGCGTTCATGGCCTGAATGAGTCTCTCGGTGCTGGCACCGGCGAACTGCCGCGAGTCGATGTGGAAAATGTAGGCGTAGTGGCCGTTGCGAGTGCAACGCGAGTCGAGCTTTTGCGGTGCGATACCTGGTATCGGGGAGAGGAGCTTTTCGAGCAGTCGCGCATTTTGATGGCGCCGTTTGGTTTGTGCATCGAGACGGGTGAGCTGCGCGCTGAGAATGGCGCCCTGCCACTCGCTGAGACGATAGTTCGAACCGTTGATATAGTGGCTGTAGAACCATTCGCCGGGCATACGGCCGCAATCGTGAACGCTGCGCGCCTGGCGCTCGAACTTATCGTCGTTGGAAATGATCATGCCGCCTTCGCCGGCGGTCATCAGCTTGCTGGCTTGGAAGCTGAAGGTGCCGGCCGTGCCGATCGCACCGATGCGTCGGCCCTTCCACTCGGTCGCATGCGCGTGAGAACTGTCTTCGACGAGGGCGATTCCCTTTTTTCGTGCCAGCTCGCTGAGCGCGTCGAGGTCGGCCGGGTGTCCGCCCATATGCACGGCGATGATGGCCTTCGTGCGCGAAGTGCAGGCAGCTTCGGCAAGCTTGGTATCGATGCAATAGGTTTCGGGCGAAACATCGACGGTGACGGGCATCGCGCCAGCGTAGAGCACGGCACTTGCCGTGGCGACGAAAGTAAAATCAGGAACGATGACTTCATCGCCAGGCCCGATACCAAGCGCGGACATGGTGATCTCGAGAGCAGCGGTGCCATTTGTTACGGCTATGCCATGCCTGGCGGAATGGAATTTCGCGAACTCCTGTTCGAAGGCAAGAGTGCGAGTGCCGGGAGTGCGCCACCAGATACGGCTTGCGAGGACCTCGGTAAGCGCATTGCGTTCCGCATCGTCGTATTGCGGCCAAACGGGGAACGGTTTCTGCTTGGACTTTTTGCCACCTCTTAGTGCAAGTTCCGCCATGACGATCTCCAGACCTGGTTGCGAAGACTAAAACTGATTGAAGCCGGTTGCGTAACGAAAGGCTTCGACGTAGTGGCCATCTTTGCGAGGCTGTTCAGAGCGGAGTTCCTCCTTGGCCTGGGCATAGTCCTTGAGGTCCCAGTCGGGACGATATTTGTTAATGGCCGGCTCGAACTGGCTGACTTGCTTAAGCGCAGCGTCGAATTTGAGATCGGCGACGCTGTCAATGTTGACAAAGTAGTTCGCTTCTTGTGCCGAAGGATAGAAGAAATACATTTCCGGGACTTTGTAGGGCTGGAGACCTTGCTGCAATTTCTGGTTCGGGAAGTAGAGCCAGAATTCGGCAGCGCGGACGGCGTCGATGGTGTTGAAGGCGGCCATGCGGTGATCGCTCTTGTGCCAACGCTCGTACCATTCACCGGGATCGACGCTGAGCAAGACGTCGGGACGAAGCCGACGGATGATGGCTGTGGCTTCTTCCGTGAGTTTGGGTTGCGGAGCGTATTCCAGCATGCCGTCGTCGTACCCCATCCAAAGGATGTTGTCCTTCGGCGTGCCGAGCACGCCTTCGGAGACTTCTTGTTCGTTGCGGCGAATCTGGGCGAGACGCTGTGAGCTCATGTCGGGATCGTATGAACCCTTGTCGTCGTTGGTGTACACCACGATGTAGACCTTGTTGTGATTGCGATTGAGCAAGGCGATGGTGCCGCCGGCACCAAAAACGTCGTCGTCGGGATGCGGCGTGAAGATGAGAATCGTTTTATTCTGCAATTCTTCCAGGCGTTTAGGCGGCTGCGGCGCCGGATTTTGGGCCGAAGTCGCAAAAAGGAATGGAACCGCGAGAACAGCTCCAAAGACAGACTTCATAAGAAGGATTCTCCCCGACCGGAAGCAATATGTTTTAGCAAATTAGTCGCGTAAGAAGGAGCCGGCGCACCCACGCTGGCCAGAATCTTACTTGACAGGGAGAGGTCCTGCAATATTAACTCGATTCAACGCCTGTTTCTTCTCATCAATGGAGGTTGTCATGCAGAACCAGGTCCGTTCGACTTCCATTCTTATCTTTGCGTTCGTCTGCAGTCTTTTGCTGGCCAGCAACGCTTCCGCACAGGTCGACCGCGGTTCCATTGCCGGGACCGTGACCGACACGAGTTCCGCCTCTATTGCAGCGGCAAAAGTGATGGTTACCAACCTCGAGACCGGTCAAGTCGTCGAAGTGTCGACCGACGAGGAGGGGAACTACTCGGCAAAGCTGCTGCGCATCGGACGCTACTCAGTAAAGGCGGAGAAACAAGGGTTTCAAAGTGCGATCGAAACCGGCGTCGACGTCGGAATCAACCAAGTTGTCCGTGTGGATTTTTCGTTGAAGGTCGGTATGGCCTCCGAAACGGTGGAAGTGACGACCGCTGCACCGTTGCTGCAAACGGACACTTCGTCGCTGGGCACTATCGAGACCGAGAAGCGCATCACGGATCTGCCATTGAACGGACGTAACTTTATCCAGCTCGCTTACCTGGGGCCAGGGGCGAATGGCGGACAGACGGGCTCAAACGTAAGCGGCGGCGTATTTGAGAACGAACGCGCGAACGAGGCGATTTCCGTCAATGGACTGCGCGTGACGAACAACAACTTCCTGTTGAACGGGGTGGACAACAATGAATTCGGGTTGGGTGGCACGATCGTGCTGCCACCGCCGGACGCGATTCAGGAATTCCGCACGGAAGAAAACGCCATGAGTGCGGAATTCGGGCGAGGCGGCGCCGCCGTCAATGTGGTGCTGAAATCTGGCACCAACAGCTTTCATGGTGGCGTTTATGAATTCTTCCGCAACGATAAGCTGGACGCGTTGAACTATTTCAGCCCCGAACAGGAACCGTTCCAGCGTAACCAGTTCGGCGGATTTATCGGCGGACCGATCCGGAAGAACAAGACCTTTTTCTTCGGAAACTACGAAGGGTATCGCCTGAGAGAGACAGATCCGTTTATTTCAAGTGTCCCGACCGCCGACGAACGAACTGGGGACTTCAGCCAACTTCTGTCGATCGAAGGCGTCCAGTTGACCAATCCCTACACCGGCGCGCCAATTCTTAATAACCGGCTGGACCTCGCGACCAAACCGGACGGGTCGCCCTTGATCGATAACGTCGGGTCCAATGTCTTGAATTTGTATCCGCTGCCGACGAACACAGACTCGACGGCACCCAATTATTTCACGCAAAACTACCTCACAACTCAAAAGCGCATTAACGATCAAGACTCCTTCGACATCCGAGTCGATCATCAGTTCCGTGCTTCGGATCTGCTGTTCGTTTCCTACGCGTTTAGTGACGTACGCAGCCAGCGGCCGGGACCGCTCGGGGACTTGGGTGGCTCCGATTGCTGCCCCAGCATCAGTAAATCGCGCGGCCAACACCTCGGGATTGGCTATACACATACTTTTTCCCCCACCTTACTGAACGATTTGCACGGCGGTTATTTCCGCTATTCCGTGAATGCGCTTCCGTTCAATTACGGAAAGGATTTGGGCAATCAGCTTGGAATCCCGAATGCCAACCGTGGCGACATCAACTCTTCGGGCCTGACAAACATCGATCCCGCGGGATACACGTCACTCGGCGATTCGGAATGGTTGCCGGAACACGTCTACGAGAACATTTATCAAATCGCAGACACACTCAGCTGGACAAAGGGCAAGCATTCGATGAAATACGGCATCGACTTCCGCCGTCAAGGGCGAAATTTCTACCAATTGATGGCCCCCCGCGGGCTGTTCGTGTTTAGCGGACTCTATACGGGCGACGGTCTCGCCGACTTGATGACGGGAATCGCGAACTATACGGAGCAAGACTTTCTGCAGGGAAATTATCCGACTCTCTATTGGGACCTAGCAGGCTTTGCGCAAGACGATTGGCGCATTTTACCTAACCTGACGTTAAACATCGGGCTGCGGTATGAGGTGACATCACCGGCCGGCGGACGGGTCAGCAACTTCAATCTGCAGACGGGAACAATGGACGTTGGCTATGGTCCAGGAGCTGTGCCGCGCGCCGGAGTTCAATATGACCTAGGTGGATTGGCACCCCGCATCGGCCTGGCCTATACACTTCCTCGCAACACCGTGATCCGCTCGGCGTTTGGCATATTTCATACCGCGGAATCGAACATTTTCGATGACCTCGGACTCAACCCTCCGCAAGACACGTTCAACGCCGCGCAATACAGTGCAGCGAGCGCGCCAGTAACAGCGCAGCTGATATCGACGGGTTTCCCGGACACATTTCCGCCGTACGACCCGAACAATCTGGCCGGCTCGGTGAAAACCACGGGCTCGAAACGCATCATGCCCAAAATTCTCGAATGGAACCTGACAGTTCAGCATCAGTTTGCACAGAATTGGGTGTTCACCGCGGGATACGTGGGAACGCACGCATACCGGCTCTGGAATCACGAGTCGAGCGACTTGAATCAGGCGTTAACGCCCCTCGACAGCAACTTTAACGGGCCGGTGCCGGCGGATTGCCTCTCGAACAATTATGGAAGGCCGTACTTTGACCAGCAGCCGTGCCTGGTTTCGATTTTGCCGCTCGACTACGCGCAACTGCACACGTCCTACAACGCATTTCAGACATCGTTGAACAAGCGCTTCTCGGGCGGCTTCAATATGCTCGTGTCGTACACGTTCGGGCAGAATCTTGGGAACGCGGATGGCAACGTCGGGACCTACATACAGAATTCGCACGATCCCAACGCGGAATATGGGCCGGCGGCGCCGGATATTCGTCAGCGCCTTTCGATAAGCGCGTTGTATGAATTGCCGTTTGGGCGCGGCCGTCATTACATGAACGACATGAACGGAGTCCTGGATGCGTTTCTGGGCGGCTGGGAACTGGGCACGATCATCACAGCACAAACGGGCGAGGCACTCACGGCGGTGCTTTCGGCCGATACGACAAATACAGGCAGTTTCAGTCCTCGAGCGGACCAGATCCACAATCCTTACGACTTTTCCTACAACGTGGCGGCGCAGGGCAATGTGTTCCAATGCTCGAATCCCGGCCACCAAACGCTCGATTGCTGGTACAACCAGGCGGCATTTGCGATTCCGGCGCTGGCACCGGAGCAAACATTCGCCACAACGTGGGGCAATTCGGCGATCGGGAATCTGCGCGGGCCAAACTTAGTCAACTTCGATGTCGTTTTCCAAAAGAACTTCAACATTCACGAATCGCAACAAATCCAATTTCGCGCAGAGTTTTTCAACATTTTCAATCATCCGAACTTTGGATTGCCCGGGGCGAACCCGGATGTACCCGGGGGCGCCGCAATCACCAGCACCTCCACAGACAACCGGCAAATCGAATTTGCGTTGAAGTACACGTTCTAGCGTATGAAGAACTTCAGGAGAGCAAGATGAGGAAGAATTCCGCAATGTGGGTTGCGCTGCTGATTGTGTGTCTCGCCGGCGGTACATCACCGTTGCCAGCACAAACTGCGAAGTTGTACGTGTCGTCGAAAGCGGGAGACCGGATTACGACCAAACCAGACGTGCAGTTTTCCAGCGCAAAGGCCAGCGGCGCAACGTTTCAGATCAACGACGCGGTGAAATTCCAGAAAATTCACGGATTCGGCGCTTCAATTATGGAAGCGGGTATGGTGGTCCTGAATTCGTTGCCTGCCGACAAGGAAGAGGATGTGCTTCGCTCCTTGTTCGATGTAAAGACAGGAGCTGGGTTCACAGCGATGAAGACACCGCTGGGCGGAACCGATTTTCAGTCGGCGGGGCCTTGGTTTACCTATGACGACACTACCGACGACGGGGAACTGACGCATTTTTCCGTAGATCGCGACTTCGGGCCGAATGGCGTGGGCACGTACATTCTGCGAGCGCGCAAGTATGGAAACTTCGCGCTGCAGGCACCCATCGATTATCCGCCGGACTGGATGTTGTACAACGTGAATACGCACCAATCCGTTCAGCCGAAGTACTATCCCGTTCTGGCGAAATATTTTATTAAGTATCTGGAGGAGTATAAGAAGCACGGCATCGTGGTGGACTATCTCAGTTTGTTCAATGAGCCGGAAGAGGTGTACACGAAGATTTCCTACCCGGAGATCAACGTGTTGATACGCGATTTCGTGGGACCCGCCTTGCAACGGTCGGGCCTGACGACGAAGCTGATGATGAGCGAAGCACCGGAACGAATCGTGGCCTACGAACGCTACCATGAGGTGCTGGACGATCCTTCGACCCGCAAGTTCATCTCGGCGGTGGCGTATCACGGTTACGACTTTAAGAACTATGACAAGATCGCGGAACTGGAGACAAAGTATTCCGAGCTCCCGTTCTGGATGGACGAGTTGTGCTACGCCTATGAAGCCAGCTATCCGACGAACAAAATGCTGCCGATTTATGAGTTCGACGATGGCAACAACTGGGGAAACATAATCTTCAACGATTTAGAGGCCGGCACTTCCGCCTGGCTGTACTGGAACGCAATTTTGGATGAGACGGGTGGTCCGTGGGCGGTGTCGCCCGTTCACGGGAATCCCGACCCCAACTCGCAGCATCCCGTGGTGATCATCAACAAACACACGCATGAGGTCACATACACCGGAACGTATTACTACCTGGCGCATTTCAGTAAGTTCGTGCGGCCGGGCGCAGTGCGGATAGAGACCACTGGCAAGGCCGACGGCGTGCGAGTCATGGCGTTTCAGACCCCCGAAGGTATCGTCGCGCAGATCCTAAATAGCGCAGCCGAGAATAAAGACGTCAACTTGGAGTTCAAGGGCAAGTCGCTGCATATAACTGCGCCGGCCATTTCGATTGCCACGGTAACTTGGTGAGTATCTTCGCGAACCGAATGCTTGGTTTGATCACGGTTCGCCGCGATTAATCTGACAAACGCAGGTGTCGCAGTTGATTTTGTTGGTCTTTATTGATCGCTATTGATCGTGATTCGCGCACCCGACATCGCATCGTCGAATGGCCGAATCCCCTGAAAATGTTCGCAACCTGTTGAAGACAAAGGAGTTGGCTCCCCGGGGAGGATTCGAACCTCCAACATTTCGGTTAACAGCCGTTCTCAGGATGTTTGGACTGAATGGGCAGTGATTGTAACCAACAAGTTAGAGATTAGAGCGGCTAACCCTTACCACCCCATCTAAGCCGGTAGTTGCTACATTACCCGCTACAGTGGTTGATCGGAGTGCCGCTACTGGGGCAGCATCTTCGGCGCGGTTGGCTCCTGCAGATTCTTGCCCATCCTCAACATGGCAGAAAGGACTGCATCCTCGGAAGGATGGACGTAACGGGCCGAGATACCAATTGTGCTGTGACCTGCGATTCGCGCCAGAGTCCATACATCGCAACCCGATTCACCCAAACGAGTGAGGAAGGTGTGCCGAAGGGTATAGAGCACGAATGGGCGCACTCCACAGGCCTTCAGCGCGTGACAGTGCTGCAAGCGCAAGGTAGAAGGTTCGACGTGGCCGCTCTTTGTCCCAGAGGGGAATACCCAACCCTCTCTTGGGCTGCCTGCGTTCATCCAGCGAGTTTCCAGAGCGGACCTGACCCGTGGAGTCATAGGCACCATGCGTCGGGCAGAAGGCGTCTTGCCGTGGGGAACTAAAATCGTCCCGTGACGGCCATTCACGAAATTGACGTAATCCCAGCGTAGCCGAAAGCACTCTTCTGGTCGCAAACCACTATCAATCAGCACTGTGGCGATCGAAGCGATAGGCTCCTCAGCGGCGGCGAGGTACCGCGCCGATTCTTCCATGGTGAGTACGCGGTCTCGGCGATGCTCCCCAGGGAGCATCTTGATTTTGACGGCTTTTTCCGTCCGTCCCCATTCGACAGCCACATGCAATATCCGTCGGAGTATCTGCAATTCTCGGTTGATAGCCGTC
>Ga0126379_10002560_pt1 | contig 11616 bp, 9 predicted proteins | sample PanSoiMetPlot_24_FD_92640 | JGI IMG/M metagenome (GOLD analysis project Ga0126379, IMG submission 92640) | Tropical forest soil microbial communities from Panama - MetaG Plot_24 | ecosystem: Environmental > Terrestrial > Soil > Tropical forest > Bulk soil | place: Panama | collected 2016-02-17
GGTGGACAATTCCAAGCTCGATCTTTTGCCCAACACGAACGTCAATGTGCGCATCAATTCCAAGGAACGCCTGAACGTCATGGCTATTCCGCGCGGCGCGGTCGAGCGCGTCGGCGGGCAGAATTTTGTCTTCGTGGTGAAAAGGGGTGGGGGAGTCAACAAGGACACCCTGGAGAGGCGCCCCATTGAAGTGGGAATCGCCGACGCCACCAATTACGAGGTTGTCAGAGGTTTACAACAGGGCGAAATCGTGGCACTGCCGGGAGACGCGGACTTCCGCAACGGCATGGCGGTGAAAATCGTGAATATGGACACATCGAATCTGAAGGGTGGGAGCGATGCGGGCTTATAAACTGTTTGTGGTGTTACTGATCTGGTTAATCAGGGTTTCCCTGATATCCGCGATGCCACAGACCGCGCCCCTCGACCCAGCCAAACAGGCTTTCGAACAGGGCGCGTACGCCAAGGCGATTGAACTTCTGAAAGCGGCCGAAAGCAAAGATCCGCAAAACGGCGATGTTCAACTGCTGCTGACGAAGTCCTATCTGGCACTCGATCAGTACGATGCAGCGGTTAGTAGTGGCGAGAAAGCCGTAGCCATCAATCCAAAAAATTCGGAATATCACCAGTGGTTGGGCGAAGCCTATGGTGCCAAGGCCGATCACGTGTCCATGTTCAGCGCGTATCCGCTGGCGCGCAAGACTCAGAAGGAATTTGAAACCGCGGTGCAATTAGACGAAAAGAATTTCGACGCGGCGCAGGATTTAGTGGAATACGACTGCACCGCGCCGGGCGTTGTGGGCGGTGGCGAAGACAAGGCCCAGCCCATCATCCAGAAGTTGATGACTCTCGATGCGGCTCAGGGGCACTATGCGGCGGGAAATTGCAGAGCCGCGAAGAAAGACTATGCGACCGCGGACGCCGATTTCGCCAAGGCTCTAGAGAGCAAGCCAAAGTCGGCGGAGCTGATCTACAACATTGGCGACTATTTTTCCCAGCGCCGCCAGGCCGACAAGCTCGTTACAGTTGCGGACGTTGGAGAGGCCGCCGCGCCTGCCGACCCGCGTGCAAAGTTCTATCGTGCGCAGGCCTTTATCTTGAAGGGTGAAAATTTGCCGGACGCGGAGAAATTGTTGCGTGAATACCTTCGTGTGGCTCCGCCAAAGTCCAACTATCCGAAGCCTTGGCAGGTCCATTACTGGCTGGGCCAGATGTTTGAGAAACAGAAGAATGTCCCCGCGGCGCGCAGCGAATATGAAGCAGCCCTGAAACTGAATTCGAAATATAAATTAGCGCAGGAAGCATTGAAGAAGCTCGGGAAGTAAATGCAATTTCGCGAATCCATGACGGTGGCAGTAGACGCGCTGCGCAGCAACAAGCTGCGCGCGATTCTCACCTCCATCGGCGTCATTATCGGGAGCGCCTCAATCGTGCTGGTGGTAACCGTGGCGCTGACCAGCCAGCGCTACGTGATTTCCCAGATCGAAGCCATCGGCTCGAACCTGGTGTGGGCGGAAATGGTGAAGACGCCAGATAAGGTCCAGCCCCTGAGCCACCGCTTGACGCTGCAAGATGTCGCTGCCGTGAAAGAAACCATACCGGACGTGACGATGGCGGCGGGCTTTACGGACATGCCTATGACCGTCGTCGTTCAAGGCGTGACGCGGCCCGTGAGCCTGATTGGCGTAACCGACGGCTATCAGCATATTCGCCGCCTGGTCATCTTGCGTGGACGCTACTTCGACAGCGCGGACGCGGAAACGCACGGCAAAGTTTGCCTGATCACCAAGAAGCTTGCCGATGGCGTTTACGGCGTCGACAATCCCATTGGCCGCTCCATTCGCATGGGAGAACTGACCTTTACCGTGATTGGCGTTTTCCGCGAACGAGCCGCGACTTACGGACTGACCGAATTGCAGGACGAATCGGTCCTGATTCCGTTCCCACTGATGAAGTACTACACCGGTTCGGAAATCCTGCAGCAGGTGTTGGCCCAGGCAACCAGTCCGGACGAAGTGGAAAGCGTGGAACGCCAGATGGAGCGGCTATTGAAGAGCCGCCACCCTGCCGAGGCCAGCTATGATGTGCGCACCTTGACCGCGATTTTGAGCGCAGCGCATACGATTTCGCGGGCGTTGACCGTGCTACTGCTGGCCGTATCGGCTATCGCGCTGCTCATCAGTGGCATCGGCATCATGAACATCATGCTGGTCACGGTGAAGGAGCGCACCCGCGAGATCGGAATTCGTAAGGCGGTCGGCGCGGCGCGGCAAGAGATCTTATGGCAATTCCTGATTGAGGCGTTTCTGATCAGCGGTGGTGGAGCGGTGATTGGAATCCTCCTCGGTATCGCTATTCCTGTATTTGTTCAGCAATTGTTGCCGGGGAACTTGCGCGTGCCGATTTCCCCTGCCAGCGTCATCGTGGCATTTCTGGTTTCCTGCTCAACGGGACTGTTTTTTGGGTGGCTGCCTGCGAGCCAAGCGGCCAAACTCGTGCCCGTTGAATCTCTGCGTTACGAGTAGCGGCGACCGAAGCTGTAGATAGAATTCGCAGGAGGCGACCATGCCTTGGAAACGTTGCGCGATGGCCGGAATACTGTGGATCGCCGCGGGTGTGCCGGCGCTCAAAGCACAAGATGTCGCGCCGCTGCCAGCGTCGAGCGGCGTTCCCGTTGCGCTTACGCTGAAACGCGCCGTGGAGTTGGCGCTGCAGAACAGCAAGGATATTCGACTGGCCAGGCTGCATGTGCAGATCGCCGAGCAGGGCGCAAATCTCACGCACTCCGAGTTTCTCCCCAATCTGTATGCAGGCTCCGGCGCGGGCTATACCTACGGACTGCCGGAAACTCCCGGTGGCCGGCCGCCCTCGCTGTTCAGTGTCACCTACACGGAGCAGATTCTGAATGGGCCATTGAAGGGCTTGGCGAAAGAGCAGCAGGAAGAAGCCAAAGCGCAACGTGCGACACAGGAAGAAACGCGCAATGCCGTGGTCACGCAAGTGGCGACGTTTTATCTGGAACTCGTGAAGGTGCGGCACTCGCTCGAACTTTTGAGGAAAGAGAAAGACAGCGCGGAAAAAATTGTCCAAGTCACCCAGGAGCGGCAGGGCGAAGGCTACGAGTTGCCCGTAGAAGTGACCAAGGCGCAACTGACGCGCGCACAAGTGGTGGAACGCATCCTGCAACTCGAGGGTCGGCAGGATGAGCTGGAAGTCTATTTGCGCAACCAAATGGGAATGGTTGCGGACCAGAAAATAGATCTGGCAGCCGAGGATTTGCCGGGCGCGGCGGAGCAGGAAGGAGCGAACCTGGTGGCGATGGCGTCGGAGTCGAGTCCCAGCATTGCGTTTGCGGTTTCCGACGTGAAAGCCAAGGAGTTCCGGCTGCAAGGGGAAAAACGCGGCTATTGGCCGACGTTGGAACTGGTTTCCATTTACAGCGTGTTGGCGAAATACAACTTCAAAAATTACACCAACTTCATCCAGAATTTTCGCTACAACAACCTGAACGCCGGCGTGAACGTCAACGTGCCGATTTTCAGCTCGAAAACCCGCGCCAGCATTGCCCTGGCGCAGGCCAACCTGGATGCCTCTAAAATCAATCTGTCCAATACCCGCACGCAGGTGAGCGCCGAAGTCCGGCAACGGTCGCGCAAGGTTCAGCAGACCGAAGCGGCGAAAGAAGTCGCGCGCTTGGAGTTGCAATTGGCACAGCAGAATGTCGCCGTTCTGCAATCGCAATTCGGGGAAGGCAAAGCCAATCTCCGCGACATGGAACGCGCGCGCCTGGATGAAAGTGAAAAGTGGATGGCGTATCTGGATGCGAATTTTCGCCGCCAGCAGGCCCAGTTGGAACTCCTAAGGACCGCGGGTCAGGTCGACAAGGTCTTGCAATAGCCAGAAGTCTCGGTGACTCGGTGGAGGACCAGGACATGCTGGAAAAAGCCAGTTTGCAAATTCTAAGTGAAGCGCTTGAGAAACTGGATGCTGGATTTGCCGCGCTCCCGGCGAACGACGCGCAACCGCCGGGCGCGGAAAGAATCGGCGCAGTGCTTGCGGAAACGTCCGAACGCCTTCACGACAATTTTCCTTACTTTCATCCGCTCTATGCCGGGCAGATGCTTAAGCCTCCGCATCCGGTAGCGCGGCTGGCCTACGGACTGGCGCAATGGATCAATCCCAACAATCACGCGCTTGATGGGGGGCGCGCTTCTTCTGCCATGGAGCAGGAAGCCGTAACGGAGATCGCCGCAATGTTTGGTTGGAGCGAACATCTGGGGCATCTTACCGGCGGCGGCACCATAGCGAACCTCGAAGCGCTGTGGGTAGCCGGACGGCTCGAACAACAGAAGACCATCCTCGCAAGCGCCCAGGCTCATTACACTCACCAGCGAATCTCCTCCGTGCTGCAACTGCCGTTCGAGACGATCCCTTGCGACACTCGTGGACGCATGGACCTGGAGGCTTTAGAAAAGCGCTTGCGACGCGGGGACGTTGGCGCGGTTGTGGCGACGATGGGAACGACCGCCACCGGGTCTGTCGATCCTTTAGCGGAAATTCTGGAATTGCGGGCCAAACACAATTTCCGGCTGCATACCGACGCGGCGTATGGTGGGTACTTTGCATTAGCGGAAAATCTCGGCCCGGAAACGCGCAGAAGTTTCGATCACATCACGCAAGCAGACTCCATCGTTATCGATCCGCACAAGCACGGGCTGCAGCCTTACGGATGCGGATGCGTCCTGTTTCGCGATCCGGTGGTCGGTCGTTTGTACCGCCACGATTCGCCCTACACGTATTTCAGTTCCGGCGAATTGCATCTCGGGGAGATCAGCTTGGAATGCTCGCGTCCCGGCGCTGCCGCCGTAGCCCTTTGGGCTACCCAAAAGTTGCTGCCCCTGAAGGAGGCCGGGGAGTTTGCCAAGGGACTCGAGCAGTGCAGGGAAGCGGCCATAGACTTCCACCAGCGGGTCGTTGCGGACTCGCGGTTCGTTGCTGCATTTCCCCCAGAGCTGGACATTGCCGTGTTTGCCCCGCGCGCGGAGAGTGTCAGCGCGTCCTCCACGATGTCGCGAAGCATCTTTGCAGCGGCCGCCAGAAAGAATCTCCATCTGGCCATTGCGGAACTGCCGGTGACGTTCTTTGCCGCGAATCTGGGCGGCGTCAAAGTGGACCAAAATAGTCTAACTTGCCTCCGCTCCGTGCTCATGAAACCGGAGCACCACCAATGGCTGGATCGGATTTGGGAGTTATTGAGCCAGGCAACGGACGAGTGCGCGCACTAAGAACGCTCTCCGGCCAGCTTGCAAGTCCCACTTAATGCAGTATTTAACTTTTGGATGCGCCCTTTGCTCCATTGACAAAAAGCCGTGTCCGGAGTTAGCCAACTCGGTTAGACTATTAGCTGCGGTAGTCAGGGATGCAAGACCCCGACACGCGACGAGCAGGTGTGCTGCCCGGGAAATTGCTTGCCAATCTGAATTTTTGCAAAGGCCGAGGGTGCCGAATGCCAGACGTAATGAAGACGTTGCTATTAAATCCGCCGAGTTTCGAGAACTTTGACGGCGGGGCAAGTTCGCGGTGGCCCGCGACGCGAGAGATTGAGTCGTATTGGTTTCCGGTATGGCTGACCTACCCGGCGGGACTGATCCCCGGCAGCCGCCTCCTCGATGCCTCCCCGCACAAGATCAATTGGCAGCAAACCGTGGAAATCTGCAAAGACTACGAATTCCTGGTGTTGTACACATCGACCGTCGGCTTTCACAGCGACGTGAAGCTTCTACGCAAAATCAAGGAAGCCAATCCTTCGCTTAAGGTGGCTTTCGTCGGCCCTCACGGGCACATCAAGCCCGACGAAACCCTGAATTCCAGCGAAGACATTGATTTCGTGATGCGCGGGGAATTCGACCACGCCGTTGCCGATTACGCGCACGGCAAGCCGGTGGAGCAGATCCTTGGCGCCAGCTTCCGCAAGGATGGCAAAATCGTCCACAATGCTGCGCGCCCGCAGCTACACACCGAAGAGTTGGACGCGCTGCCCTTCGCCTCTGACATTTACAACCGCGATTTGCAGATCGAACGCTACAACGTCCCGTTTCTCCTGAATCCTTTCATTTCCTTCTACACTTCCCGCGGCTGTCCGGCGCTCTGTACCTTCTGTATGTGGCCGCAGACGATTTCCGGACATGCCTGGCGCACGCGTTCGGTGGACAACGTCGTGGCGGAAGTCAAAAAGGCCCTCGGCTACTTCCCGCAGATGAAAGAGATCTTCTTCGACGACGATACCTTCAACATCCGCAAGGATCGCGCCATCGAGCTGAGCCAGAAATTCAAGTCTCTGAAGTTCCAGTGGTCCTGCACCGCGCGCTGCCACAGCAAGTATGAAGAATTGAAGGCCATGGCGGACGGCGGAGCACGCCTGTTTATCGTCGGCTTCGAATCCGGCGACCCGCAAATCCTCAAGAACATCAAGAAGGGTGCCACCATCGAGATGGCCCGCGAGTTTATGAAGAATTGCCGCAAGGTCGGCATCAAGGTGCACGGCGACTTCATCATCGGCCTACCCGGTGAAACCAAGGAGACCATCAACAAAACCATCGACTTCGCCAAGGAACTCGACTGCGAAACAATCCAGGTGTCTCTGGCCCACGCCATGCCCGGAACCGAGCTGCACGACCAGATGGCCAAAGAAGGCTTCCTGCGCGTGGAAGCGCTGGCCGACTCTAGCGGACACCAGCTACCGCACATCGAATTCCCTCATCTGAACAAGGCCGAAATGATGGCGGGCGTGAACCGCTTCTACGATGAGTATTACTTCCGTCCGAAGGTCGTGTGGCGCATCGTGAAAGAAGCCTTGTGGGACGGTCACGAACGCAAACGCCTGTATCACGAGGCGACGGAATTCCTGAAGCTCCGCGCCGAGCGGCTGAAGTGGGCGCGCGAAGGCGGCCCTGCTCCGAAGACGATGGTGCCGGTCACCGGTATATCTTCGACCAGCAGCGGCAACGACTAACTTTCCCGAATGAGTCACGAGCATAGGCTACGGATCAAGACCATGTGCATGGTCTTGCTGATGGTGGTGTGCGCCAGCACCGGCGATCTGCTATTGAAGCGCGGCATGTCGCAGATGGGCGCGGTGTACATTACCCTCCCCGGCTTGTGGCATGCTTTTCTCTCTACGCTCCAGAATCCAACCATCTGGCTCGGCATTCTCTTCCTGATCGGTTACACCCTCAGTTACATGACCGCGGTGAGCTGGGCCGATTACAGCTACGTGATGCCTGCGGGCGCTTTTGGATATGCGCTGCAGACCATCCTGGCGGTTTTGATCCTGCGTGAGGTTGTGGTGGCCAAGCGCTGGGTGGGTGTGGCTCTGATCGTCTTGGGAGTTTTGTTGGTTGGCCAGACAAAGCCCAGCACCACCGGCGCGGCGGCCCAGGCTACGCCATGATCAAAGTCATTCTCATGCTGATGTTTTTCATTTGCAGCGGGACGGGCGGCGAGATCGCCGTTACCTACGGCATGAAACAAATTGGCGAGCCGGAAGGTTTTCGTCCGCGCGCGCTACTGAGTTTCCTGTGGCGGGCGGTCCAGAGCGGTTGGGTGTGGTTCGCCTTGCCCCTGCTTGCGGCTTCCTTCTACTCCTTGCTGATCCTGCTGTCGTGGGCGCCCATCAGCCTGGTGATCCCGGCTTCCGCGGCGAACTACATTGTTGGCGTGCTTGGCGCCAAGTACATCCTAAAAGAGGAAGTTACCGTGCGGCGCTGGCTGGGTGTCGGCATGGTCTTCTTGGGCGTAATTCTGGTGCTCGCGACGGGATAGGTCGCCTTGAGCTACATTGCCCGCTTGTATCCCATTGACGATTCAGAATAGATTGCACTTACCGGCATGAACATGCACTTTGCCATCTGGCGCTGGGCCATTCTCTTGCTGGCCCTAGCCCCGCTGGGTTATTACGTCGCCGCAATCATTGCGGCCATCCGTTTCTTCTGGCGAGAACGTGCCAAACAACTCCCCGCGTTCACCCCGCCCGTCAGTTTGCTGAAGCCCGTGCGAGGCGTGGATTTCGGCTCGTATGAAAATTTCGCGAGCTTTTGCGTTCAGAACTACCCCGAATACGAAATCCTGTTCTGCGTGAACGAAATGTCGGATACCGCAGTTCCGGTCATCCAGAGTGTCATGAAGGACTTTCCGGAGCGTCGCATTCGCATCCTCTCCAATGCGCCGCAGATTGGCTCAAATCGAAAGATCAACAATCTGGCGCTTTTGACACGCGAAGCAAACTACGAAATTCTGCTGCAAACCGATGGCGACGTTCGCGTCGGCCCAAATTACATCCGTGAACTGGTTGCGCCCTTCGCTGATCCAGCAGTTGGCGTGGCCAGCTGCTTTTATCGCGCCATCGCGCAGAACAGCTTCTGGGCGGAGCTTGAGGCCGTGGGCACGGCCAGCGATTTTTTGGCGGGTGCCCTAGTCGCGGAATGGAAAGAAGGAATCACCTTCGCTCTGGGCGCTTCGGTGGGAACAACCAAAGCTTGGCTGGCCAAAATTGGCGGTTACGAAGCGATCGCAAACCTGCTGGCCGATGACTATGAGCTCGGCAATCGCGTGCACCACGCCGGAGGCAAAGTGTTGTTGTGCCGCGAGCCCGTCTGGACCATGTATCCGGCACAAGGCGCGAAGGGACTCTGGGATCATCAGGTCCGCTGGGCCAGAACGGTGCGTCTCTGCCGTCCGGCATCCTTTGTTGGATTGTTTTTTACGCACGGGCTGCCGTGGGCGTTGCTGGCAGCGGCGGTGGCTCCTTCGGCATGGGTGGCAGTTGCCTATCTTTTTGCTTACCTCGTCTTGCGATGCCTCATGGCGTGGGTCGTGGGCATTTGGGGAATCAATGACGACGTTCTGCGGCGTCGTTTCTGGCTCATTCCGGTGCGGGATCTATTGAACTTCGCGGTTTGGCTGGCCGGATTTGCATCGAATCGCGTGATGTGGGGCGGCCTCGAATACGTGATGAAAGACGGCAAGATGATGCAGGTCAGCGCTTCGAGGCGTTAGCTCAATGGCTGGTGCCCGAAGTTGCCTTGGGCGCACCCGTACCGGTTGTTGAACGCGGCGTGATGGTCTGATTCTGCCAGTCGGAATCCGTCAGATTCCAGCCGCCGCCGAGCGCCAGGTAGAGTTGCACGACAACCAGGCGGCGATTGATCTCCGTTTGCGCCAAGGCATTCTGCTCCGGATATAACTGCAACTGCGCATCGAGCACTTCGAAGTAGCTGGCTCTCCCCGCCGTGTATCGCTGCAAGGCCACTGTCACTGCTTCCTGGTAAGCCGCTACCGAGCGAGCTTGTTCGGCGCGGATGGCCTCGAATTTCTGTCGGGAAATCAGTGCGTTCGAAACATCGGTGAACGCGTTCAGTGCGGTCTGTTCATACTGCAGCTTGGTTTGCTCCCAGAAGGCCACCGACTGACGCTTCTGCGCGCGAAGAGCTCCACCCTCATAGATCGGCCCAGTGAAATTCGCCGCGACGCTCCACACATTGGCGCTGCCCGCGGTGATTTGGGAAAGCGGTGTGCTCGCATGCCCGAGCAGTGCTGTCAATCCAAACTGCGGAAAGAAATTTGCCGTCGCCACACCCACCTGCGCATTGGCGGCTCGCACTTGCTGCTCGGAAGCCAGCACGTCCGGGCGCCGTTCCAGCAGCGCCGAAGGCAATCCCACCGGGATCTCCGGCGGGACAATTTCGTCGAGCAGTTTTGCGGTGTGCGCGATCGACTGCGGATTGCTGCCCAGCAGGACACTCAACAGGTTTTCTTGCAATGCAATCTGGCGTTCAAATTCCGGAACGGTGGCTGCCGCTGCAGCTTGCGCGGCTGCAGCGCGAGAAGTATCCAGCAGGGAGGCGACTCCACCTTCGTAGCGCTGCGTAAACAGCTTCAGAGTATCGGTAAACGACGCCGTGTTTTCCTTGGCGATTTGCAGTTGCAGTTCCAAGCCGAGAAGTTGGAAATAGGCTTGCGCCACGTTGCTTGTCAACGTCAGCATCACTCCGCGACGCGCTTCCTCGGTGGATAAGTACTGCGCGCGCGCGGATTCATTTAGCCGGCGAATCCGTCCCCAAATATCGGCTTCCCACGCAACGCTGCCGGCAGCCAGAAACGCGCCTTTGGTCGTTGCCGGCGCCGGCACTACATTGGGCACTACACCCCCCAGGAATTCGTTTTTTCCATCGCTGGCGCCAACGGAATAGTTTACCGCTGGAAAATATTGAGCGCGGGCTACATTCGCGAGCTGGCGCGCTTGTTCAACACGCGAGACAGCAATGCCCAAGTCATAGTTATTCGCGAGAGCAGTCTTGATCAGCGCTTTCAGTTGCTCGTCCTTGAAGACTTCCCACCACGGTAAATCCGCATAAGAAGCCTGTTGTGCTGCCCCCTGTGCTCCACGAAAATCCGCGGGTACATTCACTTTGGGCCGAACGTAATTCGGGCCGACTGCGCATCCAGAGAGCATAAGCGTGCCCGAAATAAACGTGGCTGCCAACGAGCGGCATATTCCACGCGACAATCCGCGGCGCCGGATTCTGCTGTAGCAAGCCGTCCGGGGTCGCGCGTCGTCGAACTGGGACTTGCCGTTTTCTATGGTCATCGGCCGCAAATGATTCTCCGTTTCATTCCCCCGGATCAATCGGCGTGTCCGGGGCTCGGCGGCGGCAAGCCGGCCGCGCCGGGTTGTGCGGCCTTGAATCCCTCGACTCTTGCCCCTCCGAGCCGCTCAATCATGTAGAACAGTGCCGGAATGATGAAAATCGCGATCGCGCTGGCAGCCGTCATTCCACCGATTACGGCGGTGCCCATCACTTGGCGCGAGACCGCGCCAGAACCGCTTGCCCGCCAAAGCGGCACACATCCCAGGATGAAGGCAAAAGAGGTCATCAAAATTGGGCGCAGGCGCAGCCGGGCGCCTTCAAGAGCCGCATCGGAGAGTGACTCGCCTTTTTCGTATCCGGCTTTCGCGAATTCCACGATCAGAATCGCATTTTTGGCGGCCAGACCGATGAGCATCACCAGGCCGATCTGAGCGTAAACATTGTTTTCCAGACCGAGTCCTGTGTATTGCTTGAAAACCAGCAGGTCGATGATCCGCCGCACCAGTATCGTCGCGAAAGCGCCAAAGACTGCGATCGGCACGCTCAGAAGTACGCTAAAGGGAAGCGTCCAACTTTCGTAGAGCGCGGCAAGGATCAGAAAGGCGAAAAGGATCGACAGGCCAAAAATAGCCATTGGCGAAACACCTTGCTGTGCAATCTGCTCCTGAAACGACATGCCCATGTAGTCGAAACCCATGCCCGGTGGCATCGTCTGGGCATAAACTTCCTCCATGGCGCGCATGGCTTGCTCGGTGCTGAATCCCCGCGTCGCTGTGGCGTTAATCTGCGTGGCGCGGTGGAGGTTATACCGCATGGTGAATTCGGGTCCGATGGCCTCCCTGATGGAGGTCACCGCGGACAGAGGCACCATGTCCCCCTTCGAATTTCGAACGTAAAATTGGCCCACATTTTGTGCCCGCGTGCGGTAGGCGCCTTCGGCCTGCGTGTAGACCTGCCACTGGCGTCCGAA
>Ga0126379_10002561_pt1 | contig 11612 bp, 5 predicted proteins | sample PanSoiMetPlot_24_FD_92640 | JGI IMG/M metagenome (GOLD analysis project Ga0126379, IMG submission 92640) | Tropical forest soil microbial communities from Panama - MetaG Plot_24 | ecosystem: Environmental > Terrestrial > Soil > Tropical forest > Bulk soil | place: Panama | collected 2016-02-17
ACTTCGGCGATGTTACGAACTTGAGCCGTCAAGTTCGACGCCATGAAATTCACGTTATCGGTGAGGTCCTTCCATGTTCCGCCAATGCCTTTTACCTGTGCCTGGCCGCCGAGTTTCCCTTCAGTACCAACTTCGCGAGCGACGCGCGTCACTTCCGAAGCGAACGAGGAGAGCTGGTCGACCATCGTGTTGATGGTGTTCTTTAGTTCCAGGATTTCACCTTGCACGTCGACGGTGATTTTTTTGGACAGATCGCCATTCGCCACAGCCGTAGTGACTGCAGCGATGTTACGGACCTGACCGGTCAGGTTCGATGCCATCGAGTTCACGTTGTCGGTCAAGTCTTTCCAGGTTCCTGCTGCGCCGCGCACCACGGCCTGGCCGCCAAGTTTCCCTTCGGTACCCACTTCGCGAGCCACGCGGGTGACCTCGGATGCAAATGTCGAGAGCTGGTCGACCATCGTATTGATGGTGTTTTTCAACTCCAGGATTTCGCCCTTCACGTCCACCGTGATCTTTTTCGAAAGATCACCGCGCGCGACAGCCGTGGTCACCTCGGCGATGTTGCGCACCTGGCTGGTCAAGTTGTTTGCCATGGAATTGACGTTGTCCGTGAGGTCCTTCCAGGTTCCCGCGACGCCTTTCACCTGCGCCTGGCCGCCGAGTTTGCCTTCTGTGCCGACCTCACGGGCGACGCGGGTGACTTCCGACGCAAAAGTCGAGAGCTGATCGACCATCGTGTTTACGATTTTGGCTGTTCGCAAAAACTCCCCGGTCAGCGGACGGCCTTCAATTTCAAGCGACATCGTTTGGGAGAGATCGCCCTTGGCTACGGCGCCGATAACACGGGCGACTTCGGTTGTCGGTTGCACGAGATCCGCGATGAGTGTATTGACGGAATCAATGCAGGCAGCCCAGGATCCTGTCGCTATAGGAAGCGAAGCGCGATTTTTGATCCGTCCCTCTTTGCCAACCACTGTTCCGACGCGCTCGAGCTCTTTCGCCATTCGCTCGTTTATATCGATGACTTCGTTAAGTGCGTCGTAGATCTTTCCTGTGAGTCCTGTCTGTTCGGAAGGCAGCCGTGTTGTGAAATCGCCTTTTCTGAAATCTGAAAGAACTCTTAGAACCAACCTTGCGTCTATAGTCCCTGTGGTCAGCTCAGTGACCCGTGCAGGCTTCGCCCTCATACACTCTCCCGGAAAAGGACACTCCTATCCCCGTTGAACCGCGCTTAAAAGCACCCGGTCTGCCAAAGGGTTTTATGAAGTAAGTCGATGTAAATACGACCAATTGAATGCGCATTGCGGCATCATTTATATATGTGCATCAATGGAGCGAGGTTTTTCTCCCGTTTCGAGATTTCAGAACGGGGAAATTTGGACTAATAAGAGGTACTCTTTTACCACTCTATCGAAATCACGTTGTATCTTTAGCTATGCTTTTGCTGCCGGCTGCGTGTACCAGCTCCAGCTCAAATCCGAAAAACGTTCCCAGCTCGCCGTCGGGGAATATGACGCGATAGCGATAGATTACATTTCCCGCCGAAACTAAGACCTCGACCAGGGTTCCCGTCTGACCTTCGCGATTCGAAACACTAGGTCCGACGGCTCTCACGACGTCGCCAACTTGAAAACGTGGTTTACGAGGTACGTTTGCTTCGGTCATTCAAATGTCCGGGGATCCGACGAGTTTCGTACCCTAACGGACAGGAAAACAAGGATGCATTTTTAGTAGCGCGGTTGTGGCAGATGCTTGCCACAGAGACGTGAGAGATGTTCCACTCGCGCGTCGACGCGCGTCGGCTAAAGCGGACGCCTACCGATACGTGACGGTTTCGCGCTCGTTCCAGGGCAGCATGATGATCACGACAACAAGAACAAGTAGCACCTGAATCACGCCAAGCGAGGCGGCTGTACCGTAATTGGCGTAGTACAGTTCATCGTTGATGGCGATCGACAAAGGGCGATATTGCGGGGTGTAAAGCAAAATTGTCGCGACAAACTCACCGACGCCATCGACGAAGGCCAGCAGCGCACCGCCGGCGAGGCCCCGATAAAGCAACGGCAGAACCACCTGCCGAAAGGCGTACCACCAAGTCGCGCCAAGACTACGAGCCGCCTCTTCAATCCCCACATCGATTTGGGTCAGAGAAGCAGACGTAGATCGAAACACGAGCGGAGAAAACCTTACAAAGTATGCGAGAGGCACGATTGCGAAGGTACCCACCATCACTCGTCCTAGCGAAAAAATGGATGGGCTCGCGAACGCAGTAATCAAATTGATCGCCACGACCGTACCCGGTAGAGCCCAGGGCAGCATTACAGCGATATCCATCACGGCTTTTCCACGAAATCGCATCCTTGCGATCACGTAAGCCGAAGCCAGCCCGAGCAGAATCGCGCCGGCGACAGCAAGGGCGCTCATTTCAAGGCTGTTCACCACTGCTGCCCACGAGCTGGGATTTGTGAACAGACCAATAAAGTTTTGCAATGTGTACTGAGACGGCAGCGGCGCCGCACGCCATGAGCCGTTCACCGAAAAGGCCAATAGAAAGATCATCGCGATCGGCAGAATCAAAAAAATGCTGGAGATCGACGCGACGATCACAAGAGTCGTCTTCCAGAGTGGGCTCGAGACGCGCCGCCGTTTTCGCGCGCCGCCTTTTGAAAGCGTCGTATAGCCTGCCCTTTTCTCGTACGTTCGCAGCACAATCAAGAAGGCGACAGAAATGAGAGCCAGCATTACCGACACTACGGACGCCAGACCTAGTTGCCCATTGAGTTTGGCGATTACGATCTGTTGCGTCATAACCTGATCCACATGAAAGAGCAGCGGTGCGGTGTATGACGACATCGACGACATGAAAGTCAACAGTGCGCCTGCCACGAGCGCTGGCGTGAGCATAGGCAACAATACCCGAGTCCATGCTTGAAATCTGGACGCGCCCAGGCTGTATGCCGCTTCCTCCAGCGAATCATCGGACTGTTCCAGAGCAGCCGCCACAGTGAGGTAGAAGTATGGATACATCGTCAACGTATGAACGAGTAACACGCCGCTGATTCCATCCACCGCGAACGCGGTCTTGCTCGTGTGAAACAGATTGCTCAGCAACTGAGGAAACGTTCCACCTATTCCATACAACAGCACGAATGCCTGAACTCCCATTAGCGGCGGGAGCGCGATAGGCACTAGAACTAAAACTTCGCAGACTCTGCGAAGAGGAAAATCCCATCGCTTCAGCAATACGGCGAGGAACGCTCCAATCAGTCCGGAGGTGATCACACTCAGGGCGGAAATGATAAGGCTGCCGAGCATCGACTCGCCTTGAGCGCCGTGGCGAAGATCAAAGAAGTTTGTGTATTCGGTTAGTCCGCCGCCATTTCCCGTTATGCTCTGTTCGAACGTCGCAACCAGCGGTCCGACGACATATCCCCACAACGCAATCGCCAGTAGGAAAATGACGAAACTGGAACTGAGCTGTTTGCGGATAGGCCCGAATCCCATTGCCTGTGACCTCCTTTGTCGGCCGCCGAGCGGCTATGGCGAACCCACCAAATGTACTGTCGCAGGACTTATCGCTAGTCGTACGCGATCACCGGAGCTGGGACGTGCTGCGGAGCTTGGGATCTCGACTTGCAAATTTCCAACGTCGGTCCGAACGACGCAGGAACGTACCGGTCCTGTGTATTCCACATCTTCGACCACACCCGAGAAAATTCCGTTTCCGCTGGCTAGTTGAAGTGATTCCGCGCGCAGGCATACGCCTACACGCTCTCCAGGAATCAGGGTTACTCCTGCGGCTCGCTGACGCGGATCGATCGCAAGTTCCGCGCCATCGACAAACCGGACGACGACTGCATGTTCAGAAGTATTGCTGATCGTCGCATCAAGCACATTGTTGCGTCCGATAAAGTCGGCAACAAAACGAGTCGCCGGACGCTCGTAGATATCTTCGGGAATGCCGACCTGGTGGATCTTGCCTCGATGGAGTACCGCGATACGATCGCTCATGGCCATCGCTTCGTCCTGATCGTGTGTGACGTAGACCGTTGTCACCCGGCTCGATTGATGCAGAAGTCGTAAGGCGGCGCGTGTTTCTTCGCGCAGTTTGGCGTCGAGGTTGGATAGCGGTTCGTCGAGGAGCAGCAACTTCGGACGGATCACCAATGCCCGCGCGAGCGCGACCCGCTGTTGTTGGCCTCCCGAAAGCTGGTCGACTCGCGCTTGTTCCAGACCCGCGAGTTGTACTTCTTCAAGCGCGGCGGCAACACGCTGTCGTACTTGTTCAGTCGAGACTTTTCGAACCTGCAATCCGAAAGCGACATTCCTGGCAACAGTCAGGTGGGGAAACAAGGCATAGTTCTGGAACACAAAACCGATGTTGCGCCGGTTCGGTGCATCGTATGTGACGTCGACGTTATCGAAGAGGATTCGCCCGCTGGTCGGCTCTTCAAAGCCTGCGATCATGCGAAGAGTCGTCGATTTTCCGCAACCGGAGGGACCAAGTAGTGTAAAGAACTCTCCTTCTTCGATCCTCAAGTCGATCGAATCCACCACCTTGCCCGCCCGCGGGAAGGTCTTCGTCAGAGCTTCCAGCGTCAAAGCGGTCACCGGCCGCCCTTACCTTTAATATTCTGCGACCAGTAGTTCATCCACTCGGTTTGTTTTTGGCTCAGCACATTCCAGTCGAGGTCCATTTCCTTGATATTCAACTTCGCAAGCCAATCGGGCTTATCGGCGTCCTCGAGCCGGATCGCTGGAATCTGATAATAGTCTTTCGATAGTTGCGCCTGAAGCTGCGGTTCAAGCAGGAAATTCTGAAATTCCGTCGCCGCCTGCATCATTTTGGGATTATTCACGATCCCGACACCGTCAATTAACACGGGCACACCCGATGCCGGAATGACGTAGGACCACGGCCGTTTGTTCTTCAGCGGCTGAATCAGCGCGTCTTGCAAGTTCCATAAAGTGACGGTGCCTACGCCTCGGTCGAGCTTGAGGTACATGTCGTCAGGCGTCGGAGTGTAAACGACGGTATTCGCATCAAGCTTTTTCAGCCATTCAAAACCCGCATCGGGAGAACCCGTCTTCGCGTAGTGGCGGTAGATCAAGGCGCTGAAGATCGTGCGCATGGTGCCGGATGCCAGGACATCACGAATGATAATCTTGTCTTTGAAGGCCGGCGTGACGAGATCGTCCCAGTCTTTTGGAGCATCGTCCGGCTTGAGCAGGTCGTGATTGTAGATGATGACTTCGGGCAGCAGCATCTCTGCATACCACCGACCCTGCGGATCTTTTCTCGATGCATCGATCAGGTTTGTGTTCGTGGGATTGGATGGCGCCAGCAATCCTTCGTTTGCCGCCTGTTCGAGGCCCTGAAGCGTGCCGCCCCAGAGGAAGCCCGCCTGAGGATTCGATTTCTCTGCACGCAATCGGTCCAACGCAGCCTGTGCGCTTAAAGTGATTGTGTTCACAGCACCCTTGTACTGCGGGTGTTGCATCGTAAAAAGATCCACTACGTGCTGAACTTCATCTTTGTCGCGCGCCGTGTAAATCGTAAGCGCTTGTTGGGAACTGTCGGTTGGCGTGGCCTTGCAGCCACTGACGAGTATTAAGGACAGCAACAACAACACAAACATTCGTCGCATCGCGACGAGGATCGTAGCATACCGCGTGAGCTGACTGCACCGCGGACGCCTGCTAATGTCCCGGCACGCCTCCGGCGGGCGCTACCAGGTTTTCTTGATGCGGATATCAAATGCGAAGCCGCCGTTTTGATCGCGGGTCCCGCTGAGAAAGATGCGCGGTGCGGCCTGGTATTCAACCTTGATCACGTCCCGTTGCGTGGACGATGCATCAGTCGAGAACGTGACGTACAAATCGGCGGTGACACGCTGTTGGACCGTGATCCGCGCGCTTGGATCCCGTCGGGGACCACCGAGTAGAGGGTCAATCGATAGCTGGGAAATCCCGACGATTCGTTCGAGTCGGCTTGTCAGTTGGTTGCTTACGCCGGAAGCGATAATCGATTCTGCTCCAAGGGAGCCGGGTGTTGCGTTTGCGGCCTGCGTCCCGGTTGTCGAACCAAAGATTAGCAAATTAATGATGTCGGAGGGTGGCAATGCAGGCTCTGACGTGTACGTCGTGCGGATCTGATCAAGGGTTCCACGGAGCAGCATGCGGATGTCGTAGTCCTGGACCTTAGTGCTGACAGACAGATTCACGCGAGGCTGAATTCCGTAAGGGTCCACGAAATCTATAGTACTCGGCTCGAGAACGAAGCGGTTCCCGCGAAAAGTCAAATCTCCACCGGTGATGTTCACGCGACCGACCACCGCCGGTTCCGCTGCGGTGCCGCGGATCCTCAAGTTCGTCAGGCCTTGCACACTGAGCTTGCTGCTTGCCACATTGAGGTCTTCCGTCGAGACTACGGTCATATCCAATTGCAAATTCCGCGTAAAGCTGCCCGCAGGCGCGACACTGCTTGTCACATTGGTAAGCGCTGACATGACGTCGCCCAAGTCGAACGAGGGAGAAAATGATAGCTGCATCAATCGGACTTGACCACGGAGCACCGCGTTTTGGGGGGATCCGGCCAGTGTCAGGTCTGTATCGAGACTTTCATGAATTCCCGGGAGATACGTCGTGCGGATACCGTTGCCCGCAACCGTAACATTAAACTGAATCGACGGCCGGTACGCGATGCCACCGGTCGCCGTAATGGTCCCCGCGCCCACCCCGCCTTGAAATTGGTCGATTTCCAATCGTGTGTTCGTGAGCGTCAGAACTCCGTTGCCATTTTGCAACCCAATCGGCAGGTTACCTCCGGCGAAACTCGCATTCACAATCTTGATCTGTCCCTGTACGTTTGGATTTGAGCTGTGACCGAAACCGTCGATGTCGAATTGAAGCTGACCGGAACTCATAATGTCGGGATTGAAGAGATGGCCGATAGCGAGATCGATTGTTCCCAGTGCAGTTATGGACATTGGGGCATTGCTCGCGACGGGTATTCTGCCTTGCAATTGAAGATCAGTAGCGGTTCCACGAATTGCGGTCCTCTGGAGGTTTAGCACACCGTTGCTGTAGTCCAATTGGACCGGCTGCACGGCGGAGAATTGCACATCGTTCCTGTAGGAAACCGAGAGCGTCGGAATAGTGATGTGCGCATCAAGGCGCGACTTATCCTTAAGCGGACCTCTCAATATGGCATGAACCTCGGTCTGACCCGTCCAATCCGCAGCTTGCGCGGGGAGGTAAAAGGCAATCAGTGGTCGCAAGGAAATAGAGGACGTGTCGAACGCGAAGTCCGTGTCATAGTTTCCAGTCAGGTTGACGCGGCCTCGTCCACGCACGAATGTTTGTAAAGTTTGCGACTGTGAGTCCAGTGAGATATCGGCGGCACGATTGGCGATACTTGCCTGAACCGTTACGCCGTTCATCGTTTGATTTTGAATCTGGAGTTGCGGTATCTGCGCGGTAAACTGCAGGCTCGGATCATCAATTGTACCGCTGCCCTTTGCGTTGACGTTGAGTATGCCGACGATATTTAGATTTCGTCCACGAAGGTTTTGGAGCTGGTCGAGCCGAATGCCGACGGCCTGCAAGTCGCCGTTGTACGCTTTTCGTTTAGGGAAGTAGGTGAATTTGCTTTGCGCGGTGCCGGCCGCCATCCGCAATCGAACCTGACCTCGGACTTCGTCCCCTGTTCCCTGGAAGTCGAGATTGACCGATTGGACAGGCTCAGTCGCGATAGTCGCCTCTGTCAACGTGACGGTCCCTCGTCCAACTGGATTCAAGCGCGAGCCGTGCAACGATGCTTTCATTGAGAGCGTGCCGGTAACGGGCGCCTTCACTCCGGATAGGGATTTGAGATCCTCCACATTCAGCTGCGAGGCATTGACATAAATCTGAAATGGACTGGTGTCGCGAAATGCCCACCGATCCAATCCCAAATTGATGTTGAACATAACCCGGCCGCGATTGTTTCCCGGCGTGATATCGCCGTTTTGTAAGATGAGTTGCGATGGACTGGCGTCAACAGTGGTTCGTACGTTCCGCCATTCCGTTCCTTTGACCCTGAGCCAGGGTGCCGAAAACTGGCCGGCAATCCGGGGATCGCTCGTCGAGCCGCGTACTGTGCCGTCGAAAGACGCTTTACCTGCAAGGCCCAACGGATGAGGCATTGCGCCGAACGCGTTAGCCGTTGTTTCGAGTTCACTCAGGTCGTTGGATTGAACTTGCACCTGCAAGTTGGCCGTTTTGCTCACCGTTCCATCTAGATTGATAGTCGTTTCCGGCGTCCGGATATAGCTTCGCGTAAATGCAACGGTCTGTGATGCAGCGGAATAATCAGCATGAACACTTCCCTCTGCCGGAAAAGGCTTCGCTGCAGCATTTCGCGCCGCAATCGTTGCATTGAACTCTGCATCGGTATGCGCGGCAAAGTTCTGGAATGCCTTCCGCCAAGTAGCATCCAGCGTGGCGTTCGTCGTTCCCGTCAACCGGAAATTTCGTAAGGCTTGAGCACTCACTAACGCTTGGATGCCAGCGAGTGCAACGTCGTGCAGCGTCGCCTGTAACTCGGAGATTTGGGCTCCGCTAATGTCGCGCATTTTGAAAGACCCGTGCATTCCGCCGCCAAGTAACGCGGCTCGAAGGTTACGAACATCGATGTCGCCCGACTTCACTGAGTACTCGGCGCTAATGTTGCGCACCAGGGTATGAATGGCCGCCGTATGTATTTGGAGCCCGCTGCTGGACATGTTTCCATCGAGAGCCAACTTTTCAAGAGTCGGCTTATGGGGATCGCTTTCGAACTTCAGAGAACCGGCAAGTTTCACCGCCCCGATCGGCAGCGTGACGTCTTTTAGGACGTGGCGTAGCTGGTTCGTATCCAGAGAAGACTTATAGCTGCCGGTGATTTTCGGATGTGCATAATCCCGCAGTGTTGCTGTGAGGCTGAGCTGTGAAGCCCCGCTTGTCAACAGACTGCGTTTCAAATTGAAGGTTTCGGCCGTGGCGTCGAACTCCGCCTCCAAGCTGTGGATCAGTGGATTCAGATTTCGGAAACGGATCTTTCCATCTGTGTAGCTCAATGCTGCGGAATAGCACCTTGTGACGGGAGAGAAGCTGGATTGCAATTCGAAATTTTTAAGATCTGCGTCGATCGCGGTTTTTCGGTCGTTGTAGTACAGCTCACCTTGATCTAGCGTCACGTGACGAACACCCAGGTCGAATACATTCGTGGTCTTTGTCTTCAGCTTCGGCAGACTTGTCTCCCCGTTCTCCCCGACAAACAGATGAGCCACAGGATGATCTAAGGCGATTTCTTTGAGGTACCACTTTCGTTGTAGTAGTGACACAACCTGAATCCCAACTCTGAGGTGATCGACCTTCAAGAACGGTGTCTCTTGGAAGGGTGCTGCGCCGCCGATCACTACGTCATACATATCCACGGTCGGACTCAATCCCGATAATTGAACGGAGAAATCTCTTATCTTCGCTTCGATTCCGACTTTGTCGTTTAGCTTGGTAAGTGCGACACGCAACAGGTATTGGCGGAACGCATCGTTATGAAACAGCTCCACAATACCGATCAGCGACAGTGTAATCAGAACAAGCAGTCCACCGGCGATCCATGCCGCGATTCGTTTCCAACTGCGACGCGTCGGCGTATTCAAAAGGCCTGTCCCAACGTAATAAAGATCTGCGTGGCGCTAATGCCTGGAATTGGACTTAAGTTATGGCCAAAGTCGACTCGGATTGGGCCTACCGGGGTTGCATATCGGAAGCCAAAGCCGACGGAATTCGTCCATTTAGCGGCCAGGTGGCTGAATCCGATGTGCTCGAAAGCATTTCCCCCGTCATAGAAAGTGGCGAAACTCAGGGGTTTCTTGAAAGGCACTGGGATACGTAATTCAGAGTTAAAAATGGCAAGCTGTGTTCCGCCTATCGGCACGCGCGCAGGCGCGCAAGTTGAAATCTCGGCCGGATTGCTGCACACAGAGATCGTGACCTGTGGGCCCGCTCCGTTCAGAGGAAAGCCGCGAAGCGTACTGCCGCCTCCCGTGAAAAACTTTTGGCTTAATGGAACGTGACTGTCGGCGAAGGCCCGCAGGAAGCCCACTCTCAGACTGTTTGCCCAGACGATGCCCTTCATTTCCTTGTAAGCGGCGGACTGGGCCAGCACCCTGCCGAAACTTACGTTCGACCCAAGGACGGCCGGATTGATGTCGAGTTCAACAGTGTTGTAGGTCCCACGGTGTGCGTCCAGAGGATGATCTCGAGTATCGCGGAACCAAATTGCAGATAGGTATGAAAGCCGCGTATTCCGGTCGTCCGGAGGTACGAGCTCCGGGATGACGAGATCGGTCAAGTTGATCCGAGAAAGCGTGTATGCAAAGGTAACCGACTGTGTCTTTTTTGCATTAATAGGTTTTGAAAGCTGCAAAACCAGTTGTGCCATCCGGGCATTAAAAATCGGATTTGCATTATTTTGTTCGGCTGTCGCTAGCAGGCTGCCAGTCCAGTCTGTCCACCTGAAATTTGGATTCGTGAAACTCAATAATGCTCGGCGATCGAGCGGACCATAGAGCGCGGCGAGCGTGAGAGTTTCTGCCTTTCCGCGAACGTTGTTACGGGTGTATTGGAAATTGAAGCGGGGCCCCTGTACTCGCTCCTCGGTCGTTATGAAATTTGGCGGCAGCAACACTGCCGGCAATCCCGGCACAGCGACCGTACCATTCGGAATGCTGCCGCCTTTGTTGACGAACTCGTAACCGAAACCGTATAGGATCGTATTGCGCCGCGACTCGTGGACTTTCACAATCACTTCTTCCTGTTCTTGAGAAGTGATGCGGCTTCTAGGATTCACTTCGGCCCAATCGAAGACGCCTGTTGCATAAAGCTTGCTTTCGGATGCCAGGATCTCGCGTTCCGTCATCGCTCGTCCGACTTCTATTGTCCGCGTCTGTCTGTCGATCAAAGCGTCCCTGGTGATCTGGTTCCCTATAGTCACGACGTCTTTCGTCTTAACCCGTGGGCCTTCCTCAATCTCGTACACGACATCAAATTTGTAGGGTTGATCAGGTGACGGCTGCGCATTGGCGTGGAAAGTGGCGGTCATGTAGCCGTGCTCGAGGTAGTAGGACATGATTTTGTTGCGGTCGTCATCAATCGACTTCTGGGAGAACGGCTGGCCCGGGGCAAGCCGCAGGCCGTCCGGCGCAAGCTGTTTCAGCGGCACTGAATTGTTTCCATCGACACGAAAGGTTGATACCGAGTCTTGCGGGCCTTCCTCTATGACAAAGGTGACGATAACGTTTCGGTTTTCCGCGTTGAACTCCGGCGTGACCCTGACCTGGTTGAATCCTTTCGACTGATAGAAAGCTTGAAGCGTTTTAATACTGCTCTCATCGTATCGACCATTGGTTAAAAAACCTGCGGTGCGAACACTTACGTGTTGTCTGAGTTCATCTGTGGCGAAATGGTTATTGCCGGTGAAGGCGACACCCTCGATCTTCTTGCGATCGCCTTTCATAACGCGGTAAAGGATGATGATGCCATTCGGCCGGACGTTGGTTTCGGTATCGACCTGAACATCGAAG
>Ga0126379_10002563_pt1 | contig 11604 bp, 7 predicted proteins | sample PanSoiMetPlot_24_FD_92640 | JGI IMG/M metagenome (GOLD analysis project Ga0126379, IMG submission 92640) | Tropical forest soil microbial communities from Panama - MetaG Plot_24 | ecosystem: Environmental > Terrestrial > Soil > Tropical forest > Bulk soil | place: Panama | collected 2016-02-17
CCGCCCCGGCCGGTAAGCGTATTGTTCGGGTGGAAGGTCGGCTTCAAAGATCGGTTCCAGCACCAGCGTTGCCGCCGTCATGCAGACCCGATCCCGCACGCTCGAGATGCCCAGCGGTTTGAGTTTGCCGTTGGCTTTCGGTATAAGCCAGATCCGGCCGGTCGAGCGTCACTGTGAAAAAGAAGCGCAGGGCCGAGACCGCGCTGTTGATGCTCGGCGGCTGCATGCCGCTCTGCGTCTGGTGCAGTTGGAAAAGACGCAGGTCCTCCGCTGTCGCCGTGTCGGGCGACCGGCCGATAAAGGCCGCGAATGCTCGGACGTGTCGCACATAGTCGCGGAGCGTGTCCTCCTTGAAGCCGCGCACGGTCATGTCTTCGATCATGCGCGCCCGCAGTGGGCTGACGGGCCGAGGTGAAGTATCGGAGGTCATCGGGGCTCCTCTCCCGAGCTGAAGGTTGCTGGACCTTCGATGCTCGGGATCGGATGCCCCGACCGTCACGCGCTACCGCGTATCACCCTGCCAAAAATACGCCGACCACGACGCGTGCTCCCATCCCGCGCGAGCGGGTTCGTCCTTCGGCGCGTCTCGCCCCTCTGCGTCCGTCCCGGTGAACGTCGCCTGACCGAACCGACAGCTGACGTTCAGCCCGGACGGCGGGAACTGGTCTTCATGCCCCGAAGCCGACGCCGGCGCAGGCACCAAACCGAGGCAAGGTGCCTCGTCAAGAGAAAGAAAGCGGCCCAAATGGGCGCATTGGTTGCGGGCCAAAATTCGGACTAGGCCAGCACTTTCGCATCCCGAACCTGGACGATCTGAGACCGAGAGCTCCAGGCGGCTGCCGCAACAATCGCCATCAAGGCGCTGCCGCCCGCCGCCAGTACGGCGCAACCAAGCCAGCCGAACATGCCCAATGCCGCTCCCATCAACCACGCGCCGCAGAGACCACCCGCGTAATAGGCTGCGAGATAAAGCCCGCTGGCGGCGCTCCTAGCAGACAAGGCAACGTGCCCTATAAAGGCGGTTGCCACGGCTTGGCTGAAAAACAGACCAGCCGCCACCAGCGCCAGCCCTAGGAGCACCACCGGCAGTACCTCGACCATCGTGAGGCTCACGCCGAGCAGCGACAACGAAGCGCCGGCGACAAACGCAATGCGGTAGCCGAACTGCCGGACCGCCGCGCCGACCGCCAAGGTCACAAACAAAGATGGCGAGAAGACAAGGTAGACTAGGCCGATTGCCTTGACGGAAAGGGCGAAGGGTGGCTGTCCAAGACGGAAGTTCACATAGGTGAATACGCCGACGAACACGAACAAGATCAGGTAGCCAGCAGCGAACGCGCCAGATAAAGGGAGGTTACGCAACAGCGTGCGAAGGCTGTTGAGAGGCGAACTGCGCTTCTCGACTACCTGTCGGTGTGATTCCGGGAGCGCCAGCTGCAACAACGCCGCGCCGAGCAGATTGAGAAGGGCGAAAGCCAAGAAGGCGATCTGCCAGTTGGCGAGATCGGTCGCCACAGCGGCAATCATTCGGCCGGCCATATTGGCCGCGACGTTTCCTGTCAGATAGCAACCCATCAGGACCGGGGCGGCGCCGACGGGTCCCCACTCCTCAGCGACATAGGCGATTGCTGCGGCGAAACCGGCGCACATCAGCACGCCCTGGACTGCGCGTAACGCCTCGAACATCAGGAGATCGGTGCAGGCTGCAATGAGACCCGTCGGTACAGCGAGCGCGGCCAGCACCCCGACCATTAGGTGCTTGCGGCAGATCCGGTCGGCAAACGCGATCGTCATCAATCCGGCAGCGATCATGCCGATGACGGCCGCATTGACCGCTACGCCCACGCGCGCGGGTGATGCCGCGAAAGCGCGGGCCATCGACGGCGCTATGGCCTGCGGGCCGAAAAGATCGACCAGAGTGAAGAAGGCAGCGAGCCCGATGGTGACGCGCAGAGCGGCCGTGGTTGCGGTTTTCGGCATCTTCACACCACGAAGCGATCTTTGGGTTTCGCAGGGGCAGGTTCGCGAGCAGCACTCGGGGAGCGGTCCGCGGCCACACGCGGTTAGTGTCCGAACGGTCGGCGATGCAGGCCAATCAGCTCGTTGATCATTTGCCGCTCGGTCGCATCGCACCAACGATAACCGAGCGGTTCGCCGGTTCGATTCCGGGCGCCTTGCGGCCGCCGCGCCGAGATACGCCGCCACAGCCGGCCTACCCAGAAAGACAGCGCGAGCGCGCGCCTTTCTTCGAGCCAATATCTGGAAAATCGGTCGGCATCGGGCAGGAGCGCCCCCAAGCGATCTCGTGGTGACGATTTCCTCGTTGTCGCCAAAGAGTCGGGGCTCTGCTCGGCCTTCCGCATTTTATTCCTCCCGTTTTGTCGACACGATGATCGGCGACCGCACTGGCGATATCCGTGAACTCAGCGAGCCGGATCATAGGAGGAGGAGCGAAAGCCCCGAGGCAGTCACCACCGCCATCACTACCCTCGTCGCGGCGCTTGTCGACAGGGCGCGGAAGCCGGCCACTCCGAGGCCAATGCCTACTAGAACGGGCAGGACGAAATCGGCGTATTGGCCCAGGATATCGCGATCGAGCGCTCCCCAGGCCCACAAGGAGACCAGAGAGGCTGCCTGCATGGCCAGAATGTAGGGCTGGGTAACCGCCCGCTGGTGCGACTTATCCAAGCCGCTCGCGGCACACCAGATCGCCGGCACCACGGATGAGGCCCCGACCAGACCCCCGGTCAGCCCTCCGGTGAGGCCGACCAGGACCTCGGAGACCAGTGACGGCGTCCGCTTGGCCCGTGTCTCGACCCGCAGCGAGCGCCACAAACCCGACAGCACGATCAGGGCGCCGAGAACGACGCGGGCGCAGTGTGGGTTGAAGCTGCAGAGCAGCGCGCTCCCGAGCGGTGCTCCCAACAAGCCGGCAGCGATCAGGGGAACGCGAACTTCATAGCCGATCACTCGCCACAGCAGGGCGATGCTGAAGAGCTGGCCGGTAAGCGAACACATTGCGGTCAGCGCGACGGCCTCCGGTGCCGGGTATATCAGCAGGAAGATCGGACCGGCGATCAGCGGAAAGGCGAGACCGCTGATCCCGGAGACCGCGCCCGCGACAGCGATGCCAGCCACGACTACCAGCCTACCGCCGGTTGGGGCTGCCGCCTGCGAATACAAAATGAAGCCGGCTATGGTCAATCCAAGAAGGAGGGACAGGCTGCCCCGTTCGACCAAGCCTGAGACGAACGAAGGCGAATACAATGATTCTGCCGAGCGGTCAAAACCGGCGGCTGGATTAGTGTCAGATGCGAAGCTCATCGGTCCGATCGTTCCCTGCGGGCCACCGTTATCTTCCGAGGCTGTTCGGCACGGGCGCCCGGATGACAGCCTGTGGTCAGCTCGACCGAGAGTCCTGAAGCCGATCCGAAATAGTTGCGAAAAATCTCCGAAACGCGGTTAGCTTGCCTGGATGACGACCTATACGTTGGGACCGCTTCGCCTCAACACGCAGGACAACCTGCTGTTCTGCGGAGCGGAGCCCCTGGCGCTCGGCCGGCGGGCCATCGCCCTGCTCCGAGCGTTGGTCGAGCGGCCCGGCGCTGTCGTCTCAAAGGAAGCGCTGACCGCGGCCGCGTGGCCCGGCCAGGCCGTCGAGGAGAGCAACCTGACCGTGCAGATCGCCGCATTGCGCCGGGTTCTGGGCGAGGCGGCGGATGGCGATCGCTGGATCGAGACCATGCCCCGCCGCGGCTACCGGTTCGTCGGGCCGATTGTCGCAGAAGGGGAGAACGGCGTCCCGGAGGCGCCGCGGCTGGTGGATGCCGGACCGGACCCCGCAGCGAAGCCGCATGACGACGCCGAACGCCGCCAGATAACCGCGATGTCTTGCGAGCTGATCGATATCGCAGGGCAGCCCGGCGGCATGGATCTCGAAGACTGGCGCGAGGCGGTCGCCGCCTTTCGGCATTGCATCTCGGAGACGGCCGGTCGCCAGGGCGGGTTTATCTGCCGGCATTTCGGCAATAGCGCGCTTGTCCTGTTCGGTTATCCCGCCGCCCACGAACACGATGCCGAGCAAGCGGTCCGGACGGGGCTGGAATTATGTGCGGCGGTGAGGTCCGTGGGATCCGGTGCAGACGGGATGACGCGCTGCCGGATCGGTATCGCGACGGGCATGGTCATCATGGGTGATGCCATCGACGATGGCGGGAGCCGGCATCATGAGATTGTCGGCGACACGCCCGATCTGGCGGCGCGACTGCAGACATCGGTGCCGCCGGACACGGTGGCGATCGAAGCAGCCACTAGGCGGCTTATCGGTGATTTGTTCGATTGCCGTGATCTCGATTCGATCGACACCGGCAGTGGCGCCGCGCCGATGCGCCGTTGGCAGGTGCTGGGAGAGCGCTTCGTCGAGAGCCGGTTCGAGGCGCTGCGCGGGCCGGTGCTGGGCTCTCTCCTGGGGCGCGACGAGGAGGTCGACCTGCTGCTGCGGCGCTGGTCGCGCGCCAAAACCGGACACGGCCAGGTCGCCCTGGTCTCGGGAGAACCCGGAATCGGGAAATCGCGCATCGTGGCGGCGCTGGCTGCGCGCCTCCATGCCGAGCCGTATCTCCGCCTGCGTTATTTCTGCTCGCCGCATCGTCAGGACAGCGCGCTTTCTCCCTTTATCGATCAGCTCGGCCGAGCCGCCGGGTTCGCGCGCGACGACGCACGCGCGGCCAGGCTAGAAAAACTGGAAGCCGTGCTCGCCCGCGCCGAGCCGCCGGTCGAGGATGTGGCGTTGCTCGCCGATCTGATGTCATTGCCGCGCACTGGACGTCACCCTTTGATCGACCTCAGTCCGCAGCGCAAGAAGGAGCGGACGCTCGAGGCACTGGTTCGGCAGCTCGAAGGATTGGCGCGACGGCAACCGGTGCTGGTCGTGTTCGAGGACGCGCATTGGATCGATCCGACCTCGCGCGAGCTGCTCGACCTGACCATCGAGCGGCTCGTCACCATTCCGGTTCTGCTGATCGTGACGTTTCGGTCCGAATTTCAGCCCCCTTGGACCGGCCAGCCGCACGTGACCACACTGGCGCTCAATCGTCTGGACCGACGCGACCGGATCGCTTTGGTTACGGAGATTGCAGGCGGCAAATCGCTGCCGGACGAGGTCATCGCGCAGATCGTGGATCGTACCGACGGCGTACCTCTGTTTATCGAGGAACTGACCAAAAGCGTGCTGGAGAGCGGCGTGCTGCGCGAAGAGCCGGAGCGCTACGCCCTCGACCGGGGGCTGCCGCCGCTGGCAATCCCGACAACGTTATACGCGTCTCTGATGGCGCGGTTCGACCGGTTGGTGTCGCCACGGCGTCTGGCGCAGATCGGCGCTGCGATCGGACGCGAGTTTTCCTATCCTTTGCTGCGCATGGTGTCCCGCTTTCCGGAAGAAGAGCTGCAAGCAGCTCTCGCTCGGCTCGTTGAGTCCGAGCTGGTGTTCCAGCGCGGTACGCCGCCCGAGGCGGTCTACAGCTTCAAGCACGCGCTGGTGCAGGACGCCGCGCATGGCAGCCTGCTGCGCGGCGCCCGCCAGCAACTGCACGCGCAGATCGCCGAGGCGCTCGAGGCCGACGACCCGGAGGTCACGGACACTCACCCCGAGCTCCTCGCGCGACATTACGCCGAGGCCGGACTCGCTGAAAAATCGGTCGACTGCTGGGTCAGAGCCGGGCGGCGGTCCGCCGCCCGCTCGACGATGGCCGAAGCGGCGGCGCAATTCCAAAAGGGACTGGATCAGCTGGCGCTGCTGCCGACCACGTCCGGGCGTCAGCTGCAGGAGCTCGAACTCCGCAGCGAGCTGGGGGCTAGCCTGATGGTCGTCAAAGGCTACGCCGCCCGGGAAACGGCCGAGGCTTTCGCCCGCGCCCGGGAGCTTTGGGAACAGCTCGGTTCTCCCTCGGAGTTCCTGCACGTTCCCTGGGGGGAGTGTCGCTATCTCGGGTTCCGCGGCCAACTCGATGCGGCGCAACGCTTGGCCGAAGATTTGCTGCATCTGAGCCGCCGGCGCAACGAGTCCGGCGGGCTTGTTCTGGGTCACTTGTCATCCGGTCGAAACCTGCTGTTTGCCGGCAAGCTCGCGCAGTCCCAGTCTCATTTGAAGGAGGCGCTTGCGCTTTACGAGCCAAGTTCGCACCGCTCGCTCGTTCATCACGCCGGTGGTGACCCGCACGTGAACTCGCAAGCCCTCTTGGGGATTGTGCTTTTCTGTCTCGGCTATCCCGACCAGGCGTTGGCAGAGAGCAACAGAGCCATCGCCGAGGCGCGGTGCCTGGCTCATCCGACCTCTTTGGCCGTGAGCCTCGCATGCAGCGCCGTGGTGCTTTCCCTCCTCGGAGACGACCTGGCCTTGGGTAAGCGGGCAGAGGAGCTGGTTATGGTCGCGACCGAGCAGGGTTTCCCGTTGTGGCGTGGGCAGGGAACCATCTATCGCGGCTGGGCCCGGGCCAGAACTGGCGAAATGGGCGAGGGAATGTCACTGCTGCGCAGTGGCTCCGGCGCTTTTCGCGCGACCGGGGCGGAGAGGTGGGTTCCGTACCATCTCGCGCTCCTGGCTCGAACATGTGAGATCGCCGGACAAATCGACGAGGCAGCGACGCTCTTGGACGAGGCGCTGGAGATCGTCGAACGGGTAGGGGAGCGTTGGTTCTCAGCCGAGCTGAACCGGCTCAAAGGCGCGCTGCTGCTGCGCCAGGGTCATGCCGAGGCCGCCGCGAAGCTGTATCTCACAGCCCTGAGTATCGCCAGGGAGCAGGAGGCGAAACTCTGGGAATTGCGCGCTTCGGTCAGCCTCGCCCTGCTCGGCCTCGATCAGGGCCGCCGCGCCGAAGCCCGAGAGTTGCTAGCCCCGGTCTACGGCTGGTTCACCGAGGGTTTCGACACGTCCGACCTTGAGGAAGCAAGAACGCTGCTCGACGAGCTTGCCTGAAGCGCGCCAAACAGGGGAGGCCGGACGATTCATACGCTGGGGCCGTTTCGCCTCGACACGCACGATGACCTGCTGTTCCGCGGCGGCGAGCCCGTGGCGCTCGGGCAGCGGGCCATCGCCCTGTTGCGGGCGTTGCTCGACCAGCCCGGGGTTGTGGTTTCCAAGGACGCCCTGATCGAAGCGGTATGGCCCGACCAGGCCGTCGAAGAGAGCAACCTCACCGTGCAGATCGCTTCGTTGCGCCGGCTGCTGGGCGCGGCGCCCGGCGGCGAACGCTGGATCGAGACCGTGCCCCGTCGCGGCTATCGATACGTCGGGCCGGTCGTCGTGACGGGCGACAACGTGGCAGCCCACGCCCTGCAGGAGCCCGAAACGGCGCAGGCAAATGAACCTGAACGCCGCCAGATCACCATCATGTCCTGCGAGCTGATCGGCGTGCTGAGGCGAGCCCATGGCGCCGGTCTGGACGACCTGCAGGAGGCGCTCGCCGCCTTTCAATGCTGCGCCTCGGAGGTGGTCGCTGGCCGAGACGGGTTGGTCGCCACCCGTCTCGGGAATACGGTGATAGCCTTTTTCGGCTATCCCGCGGCGCACGAGCGCGACGCCGAGCAGGCTGTCCGCGCGGGGCTCGAATTGTGCGCGGCCGTCAGGACCCAGAGCGTGCGTGTCGGCGTGCCGACGCAGTGCCGGATCGGCCTCGCGACGGGCATGGTGCTCATTGCCGAGCGCGGCCGGGAGGGTACGGATCGGGACTTCGATATTGTCGGCGACACCCCGGATGTGGCGGCTCGGTTGCAAATATCGGCGCAACCGGACACGGTGGCGATCGATCAGGCCACACACAGTCTGATCGCCAATCTGTTCGACTGCCGCGATCTCGGCGCGATCGGAAGGGCTGGCGGGGCCGGGCCGATGCGCGTCTGGCAGGTACTGGGAGAAGGTACAGTGGCGAGCCGGTTCGAAGCATTGCGCGGACCGGCCCTGACACCGCTGGTCGGCCGCGACGAGGAAATCGATCTGCTGTTGCGGCGCTGGGCGCGCGCCAAGACCGGCGATGGCCAGATCGTGCTGGTCTCGGGCGAGCCCGGCATTGGGAAGTCGCGCACGGCGGCGGTATTGGCGGAGCGCCTGCAGGACGAGCCGCATCTTCGGCTGAGTTATTTCTGCTCGCCGGATCACCAAGCCAGCGCGCTGCACCCCTTTATCGAGCAGCTCGGTCGCGCGGCCGGGTTCTCGCGCGAGGATCCGCCTGCAGTCCAGCGGGAGAAGCTCGAGAGTCTGCTGGCCACCGCGGCGTCGCCCGACGAGGAAGTGGCTCTTCTTGCCGATCTGCTGTCATTGCCCGCCTCAGAGCGCCATCCGCTGCCCGACCTCAATCCTCGGCGCAAGAAAGAGCGGACACTGGCGGCATTGATCCGGCGGCTCGAGCGCCTGGCCGGTGCGCAGCCCGTGGTCATGATTGTCGAGGACGCCCATTGGATCGACCCGTCCTCGCGCGAGCTGCTCGACCTCGCTGTCGAGCGGGTAGGCAGCCTGGCGGTGCTGCTGATCGTGACGTTCCGTCCCGAGTTCCGACCGCCCTGGACCGGTCAGTCGCACGTGACGATGCTGGTCCTCAAGCGCCTGGAACGGAGCGACCGGATCGCTCTGGTGGCGCAGCTCACCGGCGGCAGAGCGTTACCTGACGAGTTGATCGATCAGATCGTCGACCGCACCGACGGCGTGCCCCTGTTCGTCGAGGAATTGACCAAGAGCGTCCTTGAGAGCGGTCGCCTGCGCGAAGAAGGGAACCGCTACGTGCTCGACCGCGCGTTGCCGGCGCTGGCAATCCCTGCGAGTTTGCTCGCGTCGCTCACGGCGCGGCTCGACCGCTCGGCGTCAGGGCGGCGGGTAGCGCAGATCGGCGCGGCGATCGGGCGGGAGTTTCGTTACGCTCTGCTGCGCGGCGTCGCGCGCCTCGCCGATGACGAGCTGCAAGCCGCTCTCGCCGATCTTGTCGCCTCCGAGCTGGTTTTTCAACGCGGCGTGCCGCCCGAAGCAGTCTATAGCTTCAAGCATGCGCTGGTGCAGGATGCGGCGCACGGCAGCCTGCTGCGCAATGCGCGCCGGCAACTACACGCGCAGATCGGCCAAGCGCTCGAAACCCATTCCCCTGAGCTGATAGACAATCAGCCCGAGATCTTCGCGCAACATTATGAGGAGGCCGGTCTGGCCGACAAAGCCGTCGTCTATTGGGGCAAGGCCGGCCGGAGATCCGCCACCCGCTCGGCGATGACGGAAGCGGGGGCGCAATTCCAAAAGGCGCTGGATCAGCTGACGTTGCTGCCGGACAACCTTGCACGCCAGCGACTGGAGCTCGAATTGCGCAGCTCCTTGGGCGAGGTGTTGCGCTTCGTCAAAGGCATGTCATCGCCGGAAGTGAGCCGGGCCTTCGCTCGCGCACGAGAGCTGTGGGAGCAACTGGGTTCCCCCCCCGAGTTTCTTCATGTACCGTATTGGCAGTCTCGCAACTACCAGAACCACGGCGAACTCGATCTGGCGCAGCGCTCGGATGAGGATTTGCTGCGTCTCAGCCGTCAGCGGAACGATTCCGCTGGGTTGGTTGTGGGTCACCTGTCTTCGGCCCGAACGCTGATCTATGCGGGCAAATTCGCGTCGTCCCGGTCGCATCTGGAAGCGGTCCTAGCGCTCTACGATCCGGTCTCCCATCGGTCGCGTGTTCAGCAGGCTGCAATTCATCCTCACATAACGTCACGGGCGTATTTGGGGAATGTTCTGTTTTTTCTCGGCTTTCCCGACATGGGTTTGGCGCAGAGCAGCGCAGCGATAGTCGAGGCGCGCCGGTTGGCTCACGCGCCGTCTTTGGCCGGGGTTTTATTGACCGCCGCCAGGCTTCTGTCGCTCGCTGGAGATGATCCGGCCCTGGATGAGCGGGCGAGCGAGCTCGTAGCCGTCTCGACCGAGCAAGGTTGGCCCCCTTGGGCAGCGCAAGCAACGATCTATCGCGGGTGGGTCAAGGTAAGAAAGGGCGATGTGGCGGCGGGGTTATTGCTCCTGCGCAGCGGTTTGGCGGCTTATCGCGCCATCGGGGCGGAGTTGTTGATGCCCCATCATTTCGCCCTCCTCGCCAGCGCATGTAAGATCGCGGGGCAAATTGAGGAAGCCTTGACCCTGCTGGACGATGCGCTGCGCGCGATAGAACGGACAGGAGAGCGCTGGCTGGCGGCGGAGCTGACTCGGCAGAAGGGCGAGCTGCTGCTCTGCCAAGGGCATATCGAGGCCGCCGAGGAACTGTATCGGAAAGCCCTGAGCATCGCGATTGACCAGGAGGCCAAGCTCTGGGAATTGCGCGCCGCCATGAGCCGGGCCCGGCTCCGCCGCAACCAAGGTCGCCGCGCTGAAGCTCGTAATCTGCTTGCCCCCGTCTACGACTGGTTCACTGAGGGTTTCGACACACCTGACCTGAAGGAGGCGAAAGCGCTGCTCGACGAGCTGACGTGAAGCCCGTGACGAGTATCTTTCGGGGCCGCGTGCGTGGCCCAGGAATGCTCTTGAGAGTGAAGCCGCTGTTCCATTGCGGTCAGGCGAACGGCTGCTTACGGCGCAACCCCGCCACTGCCCCGGCGATCGGCGAATGAGAAAGGTTGCCCCCAAAGCGGTCGCTCGTGCCTCCCAACGACTTGGAGCGCTCATGTCCCCATTGCCGACATTCAATTTTCCAAGTCAGACCGCGGGAGGCCGTCCTAAAGGCGTTTCCCAAGCGTCGTAACGTGCACGAGGGGCTAGTGGATCGGCGCTGACGAATGATTCCAGCCGGTGCGCTGATATGTTAGTCTGGCTGGAAAAGGAAAGGCATTGAGGTCCGGCTTCACCCACACTAATCGTGAGCAACATAGGAAGGCAAACCAATGAACGATGACAAAACGTTTGACGGCTCCATATTACGCGTGTTTGAAGCTCGCGCCAAACCAGGTTGTGCCGACTCGCTGGTGAAGAAATTTGCCACGACATCCGGCGATGTCGTTAGAAACCAACCGGGAAATCAAGGACACTTCTTCGGCAAGAGCGTTTCAGGCGAAGATGATGTCTTTGTATTCGTTTCTGTCTGGCGCGATATAAACGCTGTCAAGGCACGTTTCGGCGACGATTGGGAGAGTTCGTTCCTCCCGCCCGGATATTCCGAACTCATCGAAGAATGTTCCATCAAACACTTCGCACTGAGGACGGATTGGCATTCTGGCGAATAGCCAGGCCGCTCGTATCCAGCGCACCGGATGGAATCATTCGTCAGCGCCGATCCACTAGTTGGATGGCGTATGGCGCATAAGCGTCGGGGATCGCATTTCAGGCGGGCTGGTGGCCATTTCGGCGCGGCCCGAAGCATCTTGGATCAGAGAGCGAGTATAATGCCCCTGTAGTCAATAATAAGGAGGATGAAATGCTCGCTCAGCAGAAGTGTGTTTTCACCGTGCATTGGATCGTGAAGGACGGCGAAGTCGAGGCCGCTCTCGACATCATCGCCCGCTTCGCGCCGGAGGCTCGGAAGGAGCCGGGGCTGGAGTTACTGACCATTCAGCAATCGGCCGACAATCCTCAGAAGTTCATGTTCTATGAGATTTTTTCCGATGAGG